>ERZ772910.191-NODE-191-length-38273-cov-20.424407_pt1 | contig 38273 bp, 26 predicted proteins | sample MGYA00511357_ERZ772910 | MGnify/ENA primary metagenome ERZ772910 (study PRJEB29015, sample SAMEA2738096) | human oral metagenome | biome: human oral; feature: human-associated habitat; material: saliva | place: China | collected 2193 ... | reverse complement strand
GACGCAGGTCCTTGTGAGGAGCGTCCAGGATGCGCTGGTCACCGGTGTAGGAGTGGATGGTGGTCATGATGCCGCGCTCGATGCCGAAGTTCTCGTGTAGAACCTTGGCTAGAGGAGCTAGGCAGTTGGTGGTGCAAGAGGCGTTAGAAACGATGGTTAGGTCGTTGGTGTAGTCGCCGTCGTTAACACCCATTACGAAGGTGCCGTCAACGTTCTTCGCGGGAGCGGAGATGACGACCTTCTTGGCGCCAGCCTCGATGTGAGCCTTGGCCTTCTCACCATCGGTGAAGAAACCGGTGGACTCAACAACGACCTCAACGCCTAGCTCGCCCCAGGGCAGGTCAGCGGGGTTACGCTGAGCTAGAACCTTGATTTCCTTGCCGTTTACAACGAGGGAGTCCTCAGTGAAGGAAACTTCGCCGTCGAAGCGACCCAGGATGGAGTCGTACTTTAGTAGGTGGGCTAGGGTCTTGGTGTCGGTCAGGTCGTTGACGGCGACAACCTCAAGGTCTGCTCCCTGCTTTAGGGCGGCGCGGAAGAAGTTACGGCCGATGCGGCCGAAGCCGTTAATACCAACGCGGGTGGTCACTTTGTGTCCTCCTAGTGCGCACATAGCGCACAGTTCTTCTTGGTCAAATGCACTTTACGTGCCCCGGAGTCAGATCCCGCGAGGTGCGGTTCCTTACCGGACGCAGCCAGTCTATCCTCACAAAAGCCCGCTTGCCTATCCACTTTGGCAATTTGCCCCTTACGGATTTCACAGAGCGTAAAGGATCGTATACATACTCAAAGCAGATAAGCCGTTTAATAGGACTTAAGTCCTATTAAACGGCTTTGGTCACATCGTTGTTAATCCAAACACGATGGGCGTCAGTCTTCGAGCATCTCTCCAGTCAGCACCGAGCTAGTGTCAGCAATGCCACGCTCGTGAGCGACCTTATCGGCGCTAGCCAGCAAGCGCCGAATCCGCCCAGCAATAGCATCCTTAGTCAGCGGCGGCGTCGCCAACTGACCTAGCTCCTCTAAAGACGCATGCTTATGCTCCAAACGCAATAAACCGGCTTGGCGCAAGTTTTCAGGGATGTCATCACCCAAAATTTCAAAGGCGCGCTCCACCTTGGCACTATTAGTTACTGCCGCCCGGGCGCTGCGACGCAAGTTGGCGTCGTCGAAATTAGCTAGGCGGTTAGCAGTACCACGCGACTCACGCCGCGAACGCTGCTCATCCCATAGGGCCACCGTCTTTTTAGCTCCCATACGGGTAAGCATTTTAGAAATAGCTTCCCCGTCACGGATCACCACCCGGTAACTGCGCCTAGCTTCACGGTGCGTGGCGGTTAAATCGATAGATTTAGCTACCCCCACCAAAGCCACCGCTGCCTGCTCAGAAGGGCAGGTCACCTCCATGGCATAGGAACGCTCCGGGGCAGTTAATGAGCCGCGCGCTAGAAAAGCTCCCCGCCAAGCTGCACCAACTACAGTGCGACCACCCCAAATCACCGGCTTAGGTAGACCCAACACCGGTTCATCTTTGGAATTTAACAGCCCGCTTTGCCGCGCAAATAGATTACTAGGACCAGTTACAGCCAGTTTATTGCCGCTATCCAAGGTGCGCACCATATAGCGCTCCCCACGCTCGGGAGTGGTCTGATTAAGCCTGATCAGCTCAGTTTCTACCTTGTAATAGCGGGCAATAAGTTTACGCAGCCGTTGGGCACTAGCTTGATGATCTAATTCGGCATACACCAAGTAGCCAGACCTTAGACGCTGCAAGCCACCGGCAAAGCGCAATATAGACGCCACCTCTGCCTGCGCCTCCTTAACACTGGCAGGAACGACGCAAGCTAGCTCGTTTTTAACGTCTAAAGTCAAAGACATTTACTAAGCTCCCAGGGACTCAAAGGTCTGTTTCAAAGCAGATCCTAGCAAGAGCGGGTCATGCACCCACCCATAAGCGTCCCTAGATACTTCAAACTCCATCAAAGTGCCACCCATACGCTTCGTGCAGGCCACTAGGCGGGCGCGATCGCCACACTGGCGCGGATCGCAAATAACCGCATCAATACGTAGATCAGGGGCGTAAGCCTCTAAAGCCTCCAGCAAATCTGCCGCCCCCATACCTACAGTCTCAGCTTTAGCGGTCCCCAAATTCATGATCACAGCCTTTTTAGCCTTAGTAGAGACCAAAGCTCGGTGCATGGCTGGCAGCAGTAAATGCGGTAGCACTGAGGTATACCAAGAGCCCGGCCCCAGCAGTACCCAGTCAGCTGCGTCAATAGCGCGCACAGCCTCAGGGTGAGCGTCAGCATCTGCAGGCACCACCGCTAAATGTTTTACACAACCAGTAGCCTTAGCCACGGCAGCCTGGCCACTTAAATGCTCACAGTTATCACCCTGCCAAGAATCAGCCTCAATAACCAGCGGTGAAGAACTCATAGGCACCACTCGCCCATGAATATTGAGTAGTCTTCCTACCCAGTCAAGACCCGCCAAATCATCTTCAAGCAACTGCCATAGCGCCAAAATCAGCAGGTTTCCCAGGGCGTGATTATCCAACTCTCCCTGGCCTTTAAAACGGTGCTGTAAAACGTCACGCCAAGTGGTGCCCCAGTCAGTGGAGTCATCACAAAGCGCAGCTAAAGCCATACGCAAATCCCCCGGTGGCAGACAGTCAAACTCACGGCGCAGGCGCCCAGAAGAACCGCCATCATCGGCAACCGTAACCACTGCGGTGGGGTCAATATCGATGCTACGCAACGCCTTTAAAGTGGCAGACAAGCCATGGCCACCACCCAGGGCCACTACCCGATCACGGCGGGTACCACCTGGTTCATCAGTTTTCACAAAGTTATTACTTAACGCCACACTCATCACTCCCGTCCCAAGTCACGGTGATAGGTACGCACACTGAAACCGGCTGCCTGCAAATGTGCAGCCACGCGCTCTGCGCTAGCCACCGAGCGGTGCTTACCACCGGTGCATCCCATCGCAATCGTGACGTTCGGTTTAAGTTCATCTAAATAGTGTGGCAGAACCGGAACCAGCAGGTTGGCATATTGGTCAACATATTGAGCTGCACCGGGCTGAGCAAAGACATATTCAGCCACCGGCGCATCGCGACCGGTTAAATGGCGCAGCTCCCCCACCCAGTAAGGGTTAGGAATAAAACGCACATCGCATACATAATCTGCATCCAGCGGAATGCCATATTTAAAGCCAAAGCTCATCACGTTGATCTTTAACGCCAAATCAGACTCGGTAGCCACCAGATCACGGATCTGGCGTGACAGGTCATGCACGGAGCAATTTGAAGTATCAATCACGTCATCAGCGCGGGCACGTAGATCGCCTAGCAGTGCGCGCTCGCGGTTAATACCTTCCAAAATCGAGCCCCGTCCCTGCAGTGGGTGCGGGCGGCGTGAAGACTCAAAACGACGTACCAGGGCAGCATCTGAGGCGTCTAGGAAAATAACCCGGTAGTTTACGTCCGTGTCACGCAGACGCTTTAGATAGTCAAAGAACTGGCTGAAAAAGTCACGGCTACGTACGTCCACCACCACAGCCAGGCGGTGCACTCCCCCGCCGTCAGCAGTCATCATGCCTGCCAGGGCTGGCAGCATCTGGGGCGGCAGGTTATCAACCACATACCAGTCAAGATCTTCCAAAGCCATGGCGGCACGTGAACGCCCGGCCCCAGACATGCCGGTGACAATTAATAATTCAGGACGCTGAGCAGGCTCAACTGGTGCGGCCTGCGCATCTAGTACAGGAATACCGTGAGGGACAGTGTTAAGTGATGCGCTTTCGCTGTGGGTCATGAACTCATAATCGCATGTTTGGGTGCGTGTTAACAGCCTGCGGTTATTTATGGCTATTCTTTTTAGCTCCACCCGCCGGATGTGCATCCAGGTGATCCTTGATGGCCTGCGCTAATGCAGGTCCTACCCCTTTAGCCTGGGTTAACTGCTCGACGCTAAGCTCACGCATGGCCGCTACTGAACCAAATTGACGTAGTAATGCGCTCTGCTTGGCTGGGCCTAAACCGGGTACCTCATCTAGTACTGAACGGGTCATAGCTTGGGCTCGACGTTTGCGGTGGTGAGTGATGGCGGCGCGGTGAGATTCGTCGCGCAAATATTGCAGCAGATATAGGGCCGCTGAAGTGCGCGGGAAGATCACTGGGAATTGGTGGCCGGGCACCCACACTTCCTCCAAGCGCTTAGCTAAGCCAATTACGGGGATGTCAGCGCCCATCTCCTCAATTACGGCCTGGGCGGCATTGACTTGAGGCAGACCACCGTCAACCACAATCAGTGAAGGGGCGTAGGCAAAGCGTTTAGGTTTGCCCGTTTGCGGGTCAATAGGGCCGGAGGTAATGGTGACACCATCCTCGTCTTCCCCACTCATTTCCGGGTGCCCAGAGGCAGCCAGGTAGCGGCGTACTCGACGGGTTAGCACTTCACGCATAGCAGCGGTGTCATCACTTGCACCGTTGCCGTCTTCGCCCCGAATAATGAATTTGCGGTATTCGCTCTTGCGGGGGGCGCCGTCTTCAAAGACCACCATTGAGGCCACCTGGTGGGTGCCCTGGGTGTGGGAGACGTCATAGCATTCAATGCGCAGCGGGGCGGTTTCTAACTCTAAAACTTGGGCGAGTTCTTCTAGCGCCGCTGAGCGCTGGGTTAGGTCACCTACGCGCTTGGCTTTATGTAGGCGCATGGCGTCTTCAGCGTTTTTTAGCACTGTGCCCAGTAAGGCTCGTTTGTCGCCCCGGTGCGGCACTCTGATCTCTACATTGGCGCCGCGCAGCGAAGCGAGCCAGTCGCGTAAAGTGTCTAGGTTTTGGGGCAGGGTGGGCACCAGGATTTCTCGCGGTACGGCTGAGGTGTCGCTGTGGGCGACGTCGTCCACGCTGGTAGGGGCCTGCGTGTTACCGCGCCCGGGGGTGGCGTCCCCATAAACCTGCTCGATTAGGTTTTCCAGTAGGGCGCCGTCGTCTAAAGGCTCAACTAATTCCACCACCCAGCCGCGCTGACCGCGAATACGCCCGCCACGCACATGAAAGACCTGCACAGCGGCCTCTAGCTCGTCGCGTACCAGGGCAAAAACGTCGGCATTAGTGGCGTCCGGAAGTACCACGGCGTTAGCTTCAATTACCTTTTTTAAGGCGGCAATATCGTCACGCAAGCGCGCAGCCCGCTCATAGTCCAGCTTTTGAGCTGCGGCCTGCATCTGTTTCTCAAGCTCACGCACGTAGGGACCGGTGCGCCCAGACATGAAGGAGCAAAAATCTTCCGCTAGGGCGTAGTGATCTTCTATTGAAATGCGCCCTACACAGGGAGCTGAGCATTTATCTATATAGCCCAGCAAGCAGGGGCGACCTGAGGCTTGGGCGCGTTTTAGTACCCCTTGGGAGCAGGTGCGTACCGGGAATACCCGCAGCAGCTGATCAACTGTGTCGCGAATAGACCAGGCCTGCACAAATGGCCCAAAGTAACGCACCTTAGGTTTGCGCGCCCCACGCATAACCTGAACGCGCGGAATGGTATCCCCCATGGTTACAGCCAGGTAGGGGTAGGACTTGTCGTCCTTATACATGACATTGAAGCGCGGGTTAAATTCCTTAATCCAGGAATATTCCAGGGCCAAGGATTCCACCTCGGTTTGCACCACAGTCCACTTAACTGCCACTGCGGTGGTCACCATTTTTTGGGTGCGTGGATGTAGTGCGCTTAGATCCTGGAAGTAGTTACTCAGGCGCTGGCGCAGATTTTTGGCCTTGCCAACATAGATGACTCTGCCCTGCTCATCGAGAAAACGATAGACGCCCGGAGAAGTAGGAATTTGGCCAGGAGCTGGTTTATAAGTAGATGGATCTGCCATGACAATACAAAATGATATAAAAAAACCCAGCTTTAAAGCTGGGAAACGCGTGGGCGATACTGGGATCGAACCAGTGACCTCTTCCGTGTCAGGGAAGCGCGCTCCCGCTGCGCCAATCGCCCGAGCGGATGACGGGACTCGAACCCGCGACCCTCACCTTGGCAAGGTGATGCTCTACCAACTGAGCCACATCCGCATTAACTCCCCTTGTGGGGTGCAGGTAGAAACTTACCCGCCCCACACATGTTGACGCAAATCGAAATATAGTTACATGCATCACACCAAGGTTTGGGGAGTTACCCATACAATTGCCTCATGCTTAATGCCCCCACGCAAATTTGGCCTGGCAACCGCGCCCCACTAGGTGCAACCTTTGACGGTTCGGGCACGAATTTTGCCCTCTATTCTGCCGTTGCCACCAAGGTTGAGTTGTGCCTATTTGACCACGAAGGCAATGAGGATCGTATTGAATTAACCGAGGTAGATAACGACGTCTGGCACTGTTACCTACCGGGCATCGTCCCTGGTCATCAGTATGGTTACCGCGTCTACGGTCCCTACGATCCAGCCAATGGACATCGCTGCGATCCCAGCAAGCTGCTGCTAGATCCTTACGCCAAAGCCATTAGTGGCACGGTGAAAAACGACCCCAGCTTGTTCTCCTACGACTTTGCTGATCCTAGCCAGCGCAATGAGGAGGACTCAGCCGATTCCACTATGCGTTCAGTGGTGGTTAGCCCCTTCTTTGACTGGGGCCGTGACCGTCCCCCGGCTCATCCCTACCACGAAACCATTATTTATGAAGCTCACGTAAAGGGATTCACTAAGCTACACCCGGATATTCCCAAGGAACTACAGGGCACCTACCTGGGTCTGGCTCACCCGGCCGCCATTAAACACCTGACTGATCTAGGCGTAACCGCAATTGAGCTAATGCCGGTGCACCAGTTCGTTAATGACACCAGCTTGCAGGACAAGGGCCTAAGTAACTATTGGGGTTACAACACCATTGGTTTCTTCGCCCCTCACAATGGTTACGCCACCTATGGGCAAAACGGCCAGCAGGTCAACGAGTTCAAGACCATGGTCAAAAACCTGCACGAGGCCGGCATTGAGGTAATTTTGGATGTGGTTTACAACCACACCGCTGAAGGCAACCACATGGGGCCCACCCTTTCCTTCAGGGGTATCGATAACGCCTCCTACTACCGTCTTGTCGACGGCGATCAGGCCCACTACTTTGACACCACCGGTACAGGTAACTCCCTACTGATGCGTTCACACGCAGTTTTGCAGCTGATTATGGACTCGCTGCGCTACTGGGTTACCGAAATGCATGTGGACGGTTTCCGCTTTGACCTGGCTTCCACTTTGGCTCGCCAATTCCATGAGGTAGATAAGCTCTCTACCTTCTTTGAGATTATTGCCCAAGACCCGGTGCTTAGTGGCGTCAAGCTAATTGCTGAGCCCTGGGATGTGGGCGACGGCGGTTACAACGTAGGTGAATTCCCCGCCCTGTGGAGCGAATGGAACGGTAAGTACCGTGACACCATGCGTGACTTCTGGCGCGGTGAGCCTTCTACCTTGGGTGAGTTTGCTGCCCGTATTTCTGGCTCAGCTGACCTATATCAGCACTCTGGACGTGCGCCGATGGCCTCGATCAACTTCATCACCGCCCACGACGGCTTTACCTTAAATGACTTGGTGTCCTACAACAACAAGCACAATGAGGCCAACGGTGAAGGTAATGCCGACGGCGAATCAAACAACCGCTCTTGGAACTGCGGTGAAGAAGGGCCGAGTGAAGATCCGGAAGTTTTGTCTCTGCGCAGCCGCCAGATTAAGAACTTCCTCACCACCATGTTCTTTAGCCAGGGTGTGCCCATGATCTGTCACGGTGACGAAATGGGACGCACCCAGGCAGGCAATAACAATGTTTACTGCCAAGACAATGAGCTTTCCTGGGTTAACTGGAATCTAAATGCCACCCAGCAAGATCTGCTGCACTTTACCCGTAAGGTAATCAAGCTACGCAAAGACCACCCGGTGTTGCGCCGTCGTCGCTTCTTCTATGGCGACGCCGCCCACGGAGGTGAGAGCAAGCTGCAAGAAATCGGCTGGCTACGTCCCTCAGGTGAGCATATGCGTGATGAGGACTGGACCGCCTGGTATGCGCGCTCACTGATGGTTTATGTAAACGGTCATGCTATCTCTGAGCCGAACCTACGCGGCGAAAAGATCGTTGATAACTCATTCCTGCTGCTGGTTAACGCCTCCGAGGAAGACATCGAGTTCACCATTCCCACCGAGCCTACTGGCAGCAGTAAAGCCTGGAAGGTGGTAATTGACACCCAACCCACTAAGGGCTTGCCACGAAAGCTCAAGCCTAAAGCCAAAGTTGAGGTTGAGTCGCACTCGCTGTGTCTGCTGATGAACTGAAGCCCTAGATATGGTGCTTTAAATGCGGCGTGGCTAGCGTATTTTGCGCTAGCCCGCCGTTACATTGGCAGGGTGAGTCTGCATATAGCTCCCCCACCTGCCGATCTGGAGACAGCCCCCAGCCGGGATGGCCAAGAACCGAACGAGTTTATTAAGGCGCTAGAATCCTTGCGTCTAGCGCAGGTGCCTCCTAGCGTGACTGTGGAGGAAGTTGAGGCGCCGCGCGGGGTGAGTCAATACTCTGCAGCCATAGACTCACGCACACTACTGATGGCTAATGGGGAGTCAGTAGGGACCGGATCCTTCGTAATCCTCTACGATCAGGAACAAATCTCCCTGTGGGGTTCACCTTTCCGCCTGGTAGCTGGGGTGCGTGCACAGATAGATGAAGAGGCCAGCACTGATCCTTACTTGGGTCAAATCACCTGGGCACGCTTGCCTGAAGAATTAGATCAGGCCGGCGCCGGCTACTCAAATGTGTCTGGAACTGTAACTCGCACACTTTCAGAGAGCTTTGGTGGCATAGAATTAACCCGTGCCAAGGCACACGTAGAGTTGCGCTGTTCCTGGTCCCCCACCAGTGAGGATCTGGCCCCGCATATGGTGGCTTGGCTGCACTTGGTGTCCCAAATGGCTGGGATACGTCCGTTTAAAGATGTGGAAGTGGTTGTATGAGCACTGGTGAACCCTCGCGGAAAATTACAGTTCCAGCAAACGGTTTACCAGATCTGACTGACACCCCCCAGAAACTTCGTTTAGCCGCTAAACGTTTACGCGCCGGTACCGGTCCCGTGGCGGTAGATACTGAACGCGCTTCAGGTTACCGTTACGGTCAGGATGCTTATCTGGTGCAGCTACGTCGCGACGGCGTGGGCACCTTACTGATTGACCCAGTAGGTACAGGCCGCGATTTTAGCTGCATCAATGATGCTCTAACTGGAGTGGAGTGGATTTTACATGCGGCAGATCAGGATATGCCCTGCCTAGCCAAGCTTGGTATGCGCCCAGACGCACTTTTTGACACTGAGCTGGCTGCCCGTATTTTAGGACGCGAAAAGCGCGGGCTAGGACACCTGATTGAAGACACTTTAGGCTGGCATTTAGCCAAAGAGCACTCTGCTGCTGACTGGTCAGTGCGGCCGCTGCCTACTTCCTGGCTTAACTACGCTGCTCTAGATGTGGAGCTACTAATTGACCTACGTTCAGCTCTACTAACTGAGCTAGAACTAGCCGGAAAACTACAGTGGGCGCTAGCCGAATTTGAATTTGAACGCACCGCTCCCCCACGCCCTGAACGTGTAGATCCCTGGCGTCACATGCATGGGGCAGGTAAGGTAACCAGCGCGCGCGGACGAGCAATTTTGCGTAACCTATGGCTTACCCGCGAAGAAATAGCTAAAGCGCAAGATCTACCACCAGTGAAGGTACTGCCACATTACGCGATCGTAGCCGTGGCTAAACGTATGCCAAATTCACGTAAACAGCTACGGGCTATTCGAGAGATGTCATCGCGCGATGCTCGCGCATATATGGAGCAATGGTGGAAGGCAGTTGATAGCGCTATGAAACTGCCTGAATCACAGCTACCTAAACCCATAGATTTAGCTCCTGCAGGTAAAGTACCAGAACTACGGGTATGGTCACGACGCTACCCGCTACATTTTGAAGTACTACAAGCAGTACGCGAAACTGTGCACAGCTACGCTGCACAGTTAACTTTAATCCAGGAAAACTTGCTTTACCCTGGTTTGCAACGAAAATTAGCCTGGTACTGGCACCCAGGCATGGATGTGGCCGAATACCTAGCTGATAACGGTGCTAGGGCATGGCAAATTCACCAGTTAGCCCCGGCTTTGCAGCTGCGCTTAGAAGGATTAGGCCTTACACAAGCGCAGCTGCAAGCTGACCGGGAATATAAGCGTGGAGCTGGCTCTAAAAAACGTTAAAACCGTAGCTTCTAAAAAGCTCGCGTACCTCGTCAGTGTGCTCAGGGCTAGGCGGCTTTACGTCGCGTAGCTTGTATTCCAAGCCCAAGGCATCCCACTTATCGGTGCCCATCTGGTGGAAAGGCAACACTTCAAAACGAGTCACGTTCTTCCATGGTTTTACGATTTGGGCCACTGCCCGCATATTGTCTGGGTCATCGGTTAGACCGGGAACCAGCACAAAACGGATCCAAACCTCAATACCTTTAGCAGCTAGACGGTTACCAAACTCAATGGTGGGGGCTAGTTCACGTCCAGTTACCTGCTTGTAGGTTTGCGGATCGCCGCTTTTTACATCAAGCAACACCAGATCCACATCATCGAGCATCTCATCGTCTGCATGTGCACCCAGATAGCCGGAAGTATCCAGGCAGGTGTGAATACCCATCGCTTTGGCGCCCTTAACCAGGCGCTTAGCGAAGGCCGGCTGCATTAGTACTTCTCCCCCAGACAGGGTGATACCGCCCTTAGTAGCCTTAAACAGACCCCGGTAGCGGCGCATACGACGCAGCAGTTCATCAGCCTCGATCGGCTCACCATCCTTCATCAGGAAGGTGTCAGGGTTGTGACAGTACAGGCAACGCAGTGGGCAACCGGCCAGGAACACGGTCATGCGTGTGCCCGGACCATCCACTGCAGTTACCAGTTCCCAGGAGTGGATAGAACCTAGGGAACCGTCACGCATTTTCGCTAGACGTTGCGAACGCTCGATATCGGTGAGCTCTACCAGCCCACCGGTACCAGCGCCGCGCAGGCGGGCACCTGGCGCCAGGAAGTCCTGGTCACGCGGCCCCGCCTGCGTAGAAGTTGTTACTGAAGTCATTGCCTGTAACAGACAACTTTCCTCAGGCGCTCTGGTGGAAGGTACGAGCCAGAACGTCCAGCTGCTGCTCGCGGGTTAGCTTAACGAAGTTAACGGCGTAGCCAGAAACGCGAACGGTCAGGTTCGGGTACTTCTCGGGGTTCTCGATGGCGTCCTCAAGGGTGGAGCGGTCTAGCACGTTGATGTTGGCGTGGTACAGACCCTTGATGCCCTGCTGAGCCTCGCGGTTAGCCTTCATGGAAGCTAGGCGCTCTTCGTAAGTGGTGGCCATTTTCTTTCTCCTTTTAGAGATTGCCGGAATTTCCGGCGGCCCGCCGCCACCTGGGTTAAGCGGCGGGCGTTAGGTTTATGGATTTAAACTGTGCGGGTTAAAAACCCTGGGTTGCGTCTTCCACGCAAGACTCGTCGGCTAGGAAACCAGCGTCGAGGATACCAACCAGGTTGGCTACCTGCTCTTCCTTGGTACGGCCCAGACCCTGCGGGGTGATGGTGTTGGTCAGTGAGATGCCGTCTAGCGCATCGTTGTAGTCCAACTTACCGACGCTGAGCATGGAGGCGACCATACCGTGGGTGTCCATACCGTTCTCCGGGTTAGCACCAGGAGAGAACGGGGTGCCCTTGCGGTGACCGGACGGGAAGGAACCGGTGGCCTTACCGTAAACCACGTTGGAGGTAATGGTTAGTACGGACTGGGTCGGGATCGCGTCGCGGTAGAGCGGGATGGCGCGAATCTTGCTCATTACGGTGTGAACCACGGTGGCCGCAATGTCGTCGGCGCGGTCGTCGTCGTTACCGTAGATCGGGAAGTCGCCCTCAGTACGGTAGTCAACCACCAGGCCAGACTCGTCGCGGATGGGGTAAACCTTGGCGTACTTAATGGCGGACAGAGAGTCAGCCACGATGGATAGACCAGCGATACCGCAACCCATGGTGCGCACGATTTCCTTGTCGTGCAGAGCCATCTCAATGGCCTCATAAGCGTAACGGTCGTGGCAGTAGTGGATGATGTTGAGGGCCTCAACGTAGGTGCCCACAACCCAGTCCAACATCTGCTCGTACTTTTCCCAAATGTCGTCGAAGTCCAGCGGGCCGTCGCCCTCAACACCCTGGTGGTCAGGAACGATGAGCTTGCCGCTCATTTCGTCACGGCCGCCGTTGATTGCGTAAAGCAGGGCCTTGGCGGCGTTAACACGGGCGCCGAAGAACTGCATCTGCTTACCTACACGCATCGGGGACACGCAGCAGGCGATAGCGGCGTCGTCGCCCCAGTGCTCACGAATCTGGGGGTCAGACTCGTACTGAATCGAGGAGGTCTCGATGGAGATAGCAGCGCAGAAGTCCTTGTAACCCTCGGGCAGGTTCTCATCCCAGAAGATGGTGATGTTCGGCTCGGGAGCCGGGCCCAGGTTACGTAGGGTCTGCAGCAGACGGAAGGAGGTCTTGGTGACCAGGGTACGGCCGTCGTCGCCGAAACCAGCGTCAGACCAGGTGGCCCAGTAGGGGTCGCCGGAGAAGATCTGGTCGTAAGCGATAGTGCGTAGGAAGCGGACAATACGCAGCTTCATGACCAGGTTGTCGATCAGCTCCTGGGCGCGAGACTCAGTGATCTTACCGGCCTTTAGGTCACGCTCGAAGTAGACATCTAGGAAGGCAGACAGACGACCAATGGACATGGCCGCGCCGTCCTGGCTCTTAACAGATGCCAGGTAAGCAAAGTAGGTCCACTGCACAGCCTCGTGAGCGTCCTTGGCCGGACCGGAGATGTCATAGCCGTAGGAAGCGGCCATGTTCTTGAGCTTCTTAAGAGCCTTGATCTGCTCAGCGTGCTCCTCGCGGAAACGAGCCCAGTGCTCAGAGAAGGGCTGGCCGACGACGGAGTCCTTGTCCTTAAGCTTCTGCGCAATCAGGTAGTCAACACCGTACAGAGCCACGCGACGGTAGTCACCGATAATACGGCCACGACCATAGGCGTCAGGCAGACCGGTAATGATGTGGCTGGAACGAGCCGCACGAATGTTGGGGGTGTAGATGTCGAAAACGGCATCGTTGTGGGTCTTGCGGTACTTGGTGAAGATCTCCTTCACAGCAGGGTCGTATTCCTTGCCTGCTTCGTGAATAGCGGTCTCAACCATACGCCAGCCGCCATTGGGCATCATGGCACGCTTGAGGGGGCTGTCAGTCTGTAGACCAACTACCACATCGTCCTCATCGCTGATGTAACCGGGCTTAAAAGCATCGATATCAGTAGGGGTGTGAGTATCTACATCGAGGATGCGTACTTTGCGCTCCTCAGACAGGTAGTCCTTCTCCAGGGTCTCCCACAGGCTCGTGGTCTTCTCAGTGGGGCCAGCTAGGAACTCCTCACCGCCTAGGTAAGGGGTGTAGTTGCGCTGAATGAAGTCACGAACGTCGATCTCTTCATTCCAATTGCCAAGGTTAAAACCCTGCCAAGCTTCAGGCACCTGCGTGGCGTTTGCCACTGCCTCTGTAGTCATCCAAATCCTCCTGTTCGGTCGGCATTAGCCGCCCGACATTGGTGGTTCATCGTCCTGTGGGCGAGACAGCGACTCCTTCGCGCCGTCTCCTTAACTCTAAGTCTTTCTGCTTAACTTCTGTTTAAGTTAAGCCTTAAAAGTGGCGTTAGGTCTCTCACAAGCAAACGTTAGTCCTACCGGACAGGCGCATGATTACAGCGTTTTAAGTAGGGTTCCCTAGGTCACGCAAGGACTATAGTCCCACAAAAAGGTGGGTTATGACTAGGCTTTCACCGCTCGAAAAAATCCTGCACCCGCCCCACAATCCCACTGCTATCCATGCCCATATCCGCCATTAACTGCGCGCGAGTAGCGGTGCCTAGGAACTGTTTAGCAATACCAATACGCACCGTGGGAACAAAAAGTTTAGCCAGCTCCATCTGATCGCGCAGCGCAGAGCCAAAACCACCATCAACCAGCCCATCTTCAGCACTAACCACCAGGTCATAGCCTCGTGTTAGCTCAACTAGAGCCGGATTAATCGGCAGCAGCCAGCACGGATCAATCACATCAGGGGCGTATCCCAAAGCCTCTAGCTGCGCCGCTGCCGCTAGCATCGGCTCAACCATAGCCCCAGCCGCCACCAGTAGCACACGCTTACCAGCCCCCTGCTTGTGACTGCGGTAGAGCCAGTCCATTCCCTCTAGGCTTTCAAGGGCCTCAATTGGCGCAGGCATAGAGCCCTTACGGTAACGCACCAGGCTAGGGCCGTCGTCGATAGCCACAGCCTGACGCAACTGACTACGCAAAGTGGCTTCGTCACGCGGGGCTGCCAAACGCATACCAGGAACCATGGCAGCCATGGCGATATCCCACATGCCATTGTGGCTAGCCCCATCAGCGCCAGTAATACCAGCTCGATCAAGCACCACCGTCACCGGTGCGCGGTGCATAGCCACATCCATCAAAAGCTGGTCATAGGCACGGTTCAAGAAAGTCGCGTACAAAGCCACCACCGGATGCATGCCCGCAAAAGCCATACCTGCCGCCATAGTCAGTGCATGCTGCTCAGCAATACCCACATCAATAACCCGCTGCGGATATGCCTCAGCTAGCAGGTTTAGACCCACCGGGGCCTGCATGGCGGCAGTAATACCCACCACCGAGTCATTTTCGCGGGCAATAGCCAAGATTTCTTCAGCAAAAACCTTGGTCCAGCCAAAGCGTGAAGGCACTACCGGCAAGCCAGTTTCGGGGTGAATCTTGCCAACCGCATGGAAGCGATCGGCCACATCCTCCTCAGCCGGGCTATAGCCACGTCCCTTTTCAGTTTTAACGTGAACAATCACCGGATCTTCATAGTCACGGGCCAGCTGCAACGCCGCCTCCAGGGCCTGCAAATCATGACCATCAACCGGGCCAGTGTATTTAATGCCCAGATCCTCAAAGATAACCTCAGGAACTACCAAATCCTTAAGCCCCCGCTTAAGCCCATGCAGCGCCCCAAAAGCCTTACGCCCTGCCGCCCCCTGGCTAAGCAGCACCGACTTTATGCGCCCTAAAGTACGTTCATATTCAGCCGAAGTGCGTAGCGCATCTAGGTGATGGGCTAGCCCGCCAATGGTAGGAGCATAGGAGCGACCGTTGTCGTTAACCACGATCACCAGGTGCTTATCGGGAGAAACCGCAATGTTGTTCATGGCTTCCCAAGCCATGCCGCCGGTCATGGCCCCGTCACCAATCACAGCTACCACGTGAGAGCGGGTGGCGCCCTTTAAAGCCTTAGCGTGAGCTACGCCGTCGGCCCAAGACAGTGCGGTAGAAGCGTGAGAGTTCTCAACGACGTCGTGAGCAGACTCAGCGCGTGAGGGGTATCCCGAGAGCCCCCCACGCTCCCGCAGAGCGGAAAAATCCTGCCGACCAGTAAGCAGCTTGTGCACATATGACTGATGCCCAGTATCAAAAATTATGGTGTCCTGGGGAGAATCAAATACCCGGTGCAGCCCAATAGTCAGCTCCACTACCCCCAAATTAGGGCCCAAGTGACCACCGGTTCGGGCTACTGATTGGATCAGATACTGGCGAATTTCCTCAGCTAGCTCAGGTAATTGCTGCGCCCCTAGAGCCTTGAGATCATCGGGATTACTGATCGACTCCAGAAGTGTGCCCAATTGTCTCGACCCTTTCTTGACCGTCTTACGTTTGACCGTCTTGGTGGTTCCAGGCGGCGGGGACCACGCAATAAGCCTCTGCTAATTTTCCACGCTAATCGCTCAAGCTTCAAACCAGCTAGGGCCTAATACTAGCCGTGAACAGATAGAAACCAAGCAGATTAAGTGCCGCCATGGCCTTAACGCAGACGCCTGGCAAGTGCCTCACATAGCGATAATTTGTTATCGAAACGTGTATAAGAGGCTAAAAACCGGTTACTCTTTAGCTACGCAAACGGTTTCGAGCGTTGATTGGAAGCATCCATGACTCAACAAGCACCTTACGGTACCTGGCCATCGGCGGTAACGCCGGAGCTAATCACTTCGCGTACCGTGCACCTGTCGCAGCTGCGCATTGATGGCGCGGACACCTATTGGGTTGAACGCCGCTCTAACCGGGGTGGGCGTCAAGTACTGCTGCGCCGTGGCAGCGACGGTTCTATTGGTGAAATTCTTCCTCCCGCGCCTTCAGGCTCGCTGGTGGATGTACGTTCACGCGTGCACGAGTACGGCGGTAAGGCTTACGCCGTTAACAATGGCGTGATTGTGGTTTGTGACTGCAATGATGGGCGCGTCTATCGTTTTGATCTAAAGCGTCGCATTGCTGGCCTAGTGCCGCTGACCGGTTACGGCGACATGCGTCATGGTGACCTAGAGATCGACGCCGCTCGTGGGCTGGTCTACGCGGTACGTGAAGACCACCGTGGGGCTGAGACTGTAAACACCCTGGTAGCTATTCCGCTCGATGGTTCTGCAGCCCGTGACGACTCCAAAGTAAAAACCATCTTTGCTGAGGCGGACTTTGTAGCTGCCCCTACCGTCAGCCCCGACGGCGAACACCTGGCCTGGATCACCTGGAACAGCCCCTACATGCCGTGGGCTTATTCCACTTTGCATGTAGGTAACCTCAACGAGGACGGCACCATTGGGATCCAGCGCACGCTAGCCGACGAGGAAGGCGTGTCTGTTTCTGAGCCGCGTTGGGCTGACAATGTGGACCTGTGCTTCATCTCCAACAAGTCCGGCTACCGCAACCTTTACCGCACAGAGGGCTTCCCGCCTTTGGGTGTGCACGGCGATGACTGGGGTGAGCACCTGCGGGTACGTGCCCTACACCCGATGGAAGCTACCTTCTCACGTCCGGCTTGGGAGCTAGGGCTGCACTCTTACGATGTTCTCGACGGCGAACACTTAATCGCCTCTTGGGCCAGTAACGCGGTGTGGCACCTGGGCACTGTCAAGTTGTCTAATGGTGAGCTTGAAGAGTGGCATACCGGCTGGCAGCCTGTTGGTAACGTGGCCAGCGATGGTGGGCGCGTAGTGGTTTTGGCGGCCACCGAAACCAATGGCCCCTCCATCATTGAGGTGGTTGACGGTAAGGTTTCCGTGCTGCGTTCTTCAGGAGCCAGCGAGCCTGACCTACACTCCATCGCCTTTGCTAATCCCCTAACCTGGCCTACCAGTGATGAGCAGATAGCACACGGCTTCTTCTACCACCCCGATAACATCGTTGAAAGCGAGGAAGGCGCCTTAGAGCTCCCCCCGCTGATCGTTAATGTTCACGGGGGCCCCACCACTGTTGCCGACCCCACCTACAACCTTGACGTGCAGTACTGGACCAGCCGTGGTTTTGCCTACCTGGACGTGAACTACCGTGGTTCTAGCGGTTTTTCTACCTCCTACCGCAAGGCAATTTATGGCCGCTGGGGTGAGGTGGATGTTGCTGACGTAATCAGCGGCGCCAAGTACCTGGTAGAGCGCGGCCTGGTAGATCCCGCACGTATTGCTGTGCGTGGCGCTAGCGCTGGTGGTTTCACCGCACTTAACGCTGTAGCTGCCTCTGACGTGTTCTCTGCGGTGTGCACCCGCTACGCCATTGCCGACTTGAAGCTACTGGCGCAAAGCAAGATGCCTAAGTTTGAGGCGCACTACCTGCAAACTCTGATTGGCTATGAGAATCTAGATGATCCGGTAGTGGCCCAGCGTTCTCCTATCAACCACGTTGATGAGATTAACGCGCCGCTACTACTGTTGCAGGGTAGCTCAGACCCGATCGTACCGGTAAACCAAGCTGAATCTATGTTTGATGCGGTTGACGCTAAGGGGCTACCGGTAGCCTTGGAAATCTTCCGCGGTGAAGAGCACGGTTTCCGCTTGGCTCAAAACATCACTAAGGCTTTAGAAGCTGAGCTCAGCTTCTACTGCCAGGTTTGGGGTATCCACCGCGAGGAGAAGCTCTACTCCCCCGCGATCTTGAACCTTAAGTAGCCTTAGCAGCACAAATGCTTAGGGGCGGCTCCTTTTGGGAGCCGCCCCTACTAGTTTGTAGCTGTAATCGTTGGTTACTAGTCACTGTCTAGACAGTTTTAAGTACAGCTTTATTCAGGGTTTTTACCCATGCAGCTGGTGTTTAGTTAGCGGTTTTTTCTGCCAGCTCGCGTTTGATGTCGGTAATGCGCTCAGCGTTTTGCACAATGCGACGCGGGTTTGAAGCCCACATCCACACAGCACCGAGCACGCAAGCCACCAGTGGCACATAATCTAGAGCTACTCCGCCACCAGCCCAGGCGCGCCCATAAGTAGCTTCATTGAAAGCGAAACCAGCCAGGCACTGGATGGTGGCCACCGTCAAAGCCACCCCACCTAGAATGCGCATGCGCCGCCCATTGTGCGCCACAGCCACAGCAATCACCGTGTAAACCACTACCGCTAGCCAATCCATGTAAGTGCCTAGCTCATAGTTGGTGGTATTGAAAACCGGAATCAAGATAACTAACGCCAGTGCCGCATAGAGCACCACCATTAACCTGCCCCAGCCATAGGCAGTACGACGGTCATCCTTAACCGTTCGCACTGGTGAGGCACTTGGGGTGCGCTCTTGAGTATCAGCCACGTTTATACCTTTCCCATTTGTAACCAACAGGAATTCTAACGCAACTATGCAGCCCACACGGCCCATAAGACCTAGAGGGCGGGTAACATGAGGGACATGAGTGAACTAATTGCTTCCAAAGAGGCACTTACCACGGTCGAGGTAAATAACTTGATCTTGTTGGCGAGTGCCGGCGCCAACGGCGTCGTACTACACCTGCCCGAACACAAGGGTTTGGAAGGGCTAGGCCAGTCAGCTACCCAGACGCTGGCTGAAACCGCTCAGGAACTAGGCTTTAAAGCCTCGCTAGATCAGGTGCTGCGTCTACCCGCAGGGATTGTTTCTGGGCTGAGCGCCAAGAACATTTTGCTAGTTGGGGTTGGTAAGCAGCAGCTAAACCAGGAAACTTTGCGCCGCGCAGCTGGCCGCGCTACCCGTGAGCTATCTGGCACTGACAGCGCTGCTATTGCTTTCCCCACCCCCACCGCTCAGGACAGCGTGGCGGTAGCTGAAGGCGCTCTACTGGGAGCTTATGTGTGGGCTCGACGCGTCCCTGCCTCACCTGAGCCAGTAGCCAAGATTTACGTTCTAGGCGCCTGCCCTGAAGAAATTGAGCGTGCCCAGAAGGTAGTTAACGGCGTCAACATTGCCCGCGACCTGGTAAACGACCCGCCCAACAAGCTAGTTCCTGCTGATTTTGCTAACTTTGCCAAGCAGGCAGTTAAGCAGCTGCCGGTTGACTACCAGGTGTGGGAAGAAAAGCAGCTGGTTAAGGAAGGCTTTGGCGGCATTATTGGGGTTGGTAAAGGCTCTATTCACCCCCCGCGTCTGGTACGCCTGGACTACCACCCCAAGTCCGCTAAGTCCCACGTGGCTCTGATTGGTAAGGGCATCACCTTCGACTCTGGTGGTCTGTCTATTAAGCCCGCATCTTCCATGCCTGAGATGAAGTCGGATATGGCTGGCGCTGCTGCGGTGCTGGGTACTGTAATTGCTGCCGCCAGCTTGGGTGTGGATGTGCACGTAACTGGCTGGTTGGCCCTGGCTGAAAACCTGCCTGCTAACGACGCCACCCGTCCTAGCGACGTAATCACCATGTTCAACGGCAAGACGGTTGAGGTCACCAACACCGACGCCGAAGGCCGCCTGGTTATGGCCGATGCACTAGCAAAGGCTGTAACTGAAAACCCTGACGCCGTGCTCGACATTGCTACCCTAACCGGAGCCCAGATTGTGGCGCTAGGTAACCGCACCTCAGGCGTGATGGGCTGCGAGAACACCCGTACTGAGGTGGTTGAAGCCGCCAAGGTAGCTGGCGAGGACTTCTGGCCCATGCCACTGCCCGAATACATGGCAGCCGAGTACGACACTCCTTTCGCTGACCTGACCAACGCCACTATGGGTAACCGCGCCGGCGGCATGCTTAAGGCTGGTTTATTCCTTAAGGAATTTGTGGCTGACACCCCTTGGGCCCACCTGGATGTGGCCGGCCCGGCTTATAACGACGGCGCCGCCTGGGGTTACAACCTGCCTGGCGGTACCGGCGCGGGTGTACGCACCATGCTGGCCTTCATTGAGGCCAAAGCCTAAGACAACGACATAAATACCGACATGTCGTGACCACTATCACCGGTTGATCGGGACTGTAGTCCCGATCAACCGGGCATTTTGGCACACCTCGTTGTTAAACAATGAGACAATTGGGTTATGCACCTACCGCCCCAGTTGGGACGGACCCCCATAATGCGAGGAGCATTTCGTGACTGACACCGTGTACGACTTGGTTATCCTTGGCGCTGGTTCAGGTGGCTACGCTGCCGCCCTACGTGGCGCCCAGCTTGGCCTCAAGGTTGCCCTTATCGAAGCCGATAAGGTTGGCGGCACCTGCTTGCACCGAGGCTGCGTGCCCACTAAGGCAGTACTACATGCCGCTGAAACTGTAGATTCTTTGCGTGAGGCTCCCGCTCTGGGCATTAACGCCCAGCTAACGGGGATTGATATGCCTAAAGTTAAGGCCTACAAAGACGGCATTATTAACCGTATGTATAAGGGCCTACAGGGTCTAATTGCCTCACGTGGCATTGAGTACGTCTCCGGTTGGGGACGCCTAGTTGCCGCTGACACCGTCGAGGTTGACGGGCGTCTATACCGTGGTAAGAACGTGGTTTTGGCTACCGGTTCTACCTCTAAAACTATCGGCCAGGAGATTTCCTACCCGGTTATTACCAGTGAGCAGGCGCTGGAACTAGACCACGTACCTGCCAGCGCGATCATTTTGGGTGGTGGCGTTATTGGTGTTGAGTTCGCTTCAGCGTGGACCAGCTTAGGCAGCCAGGTCACCATTATTGAGGGCCTGCCCCACCTGGTTCCCAATGAGGATGAAGCTATCTCTAAGCAGCTTGAGCGCGCCTTCCGTAAGCGCAAGATTGCTTTCAAGACTTCCACCATGTTTGAGCGCGTTGAGCGCACCGCCACCGGCGTGAAGGTGTTCACCCGTGATGGGGGCGTGCACGAGGCTGAGGTGCTACTGATCGCCGTCGGCCGCGGCCCGGTCACCGAAAACATGGGCTTTGAGCAGGTGGGCGTAAAGATGGAGCGCGGCTTTGTGCTCACCGACGCCTACTGCCGTACTAATGTCCCTGGCGTTTGGGCGGTGGGTGACATTGTCCCCGGCGTGCAGCTAGCTCACCGTGGCTTTGCCCAGGGTATTCAGGTCGCTGAAACCATTGCTGGTCTGGAAACCCGCCCGGTTGATGACAACCTGGTACCTAAGGTGACTTTCTGCGAGCCTGAGATTGCCTCTGTGGGTCTAAGTGAAGCCAAGGCTAAAGACAAGTACGGTGCCGGCGCCGTCGTCACCAGTGAGTTCAACGTAGCCGGTAACGCTAAGAGCCAGATCCTAGGCACCCAGGGCTTCGTCAAGCTGGTAGCTCTTAAGGATGGCCCCATCGTGGGCTTCCACGCCATCGGCGCCCGCATGGGTGAGCAGGTAGGTGAAGGCCAACTTATGGTTACTTGGGAGGCTTACGCCGACGACGTCGCCGCCCTGGTACACGCCCACCCCACTCAAAACGAGACTCTCGGTGAGGCCGCAATGGCACTTGCCGGCAAGCCCTTACACAACCACGGCTGAGATAGGTAGATAGTAAGACCATGTCACATTCCGTTGAAATGCCCGCCTTGGGCGAATCTGTAACTGAAGGCACCGTTTCTTCCTGGTACAAGGCTGTAGGCGAGCACGTCGAAGCCGATGAACCGTTGGTATCGGTAGCCACCGACAAGGTAGACACTGACGTGCCCTCCCCTGTCTCGGGTGTAGTTGAGCAGATCCTGGTTCCTGAAGATGAGACCGTTGACGTAGGCACTGTCATCGCCATTATTGGTGACGGCTCTGGCCTAGGTGGCGCCGCTGAAGCTGCGCCGGCGCCCGTGGCCGAGCCGGCTCCTGTAGCAGCAGAGCCCACCCCGGCTCCCGCTCCGGCTGCACCGGCCCCCAGCGACGACACCGCTGGCACTGAGGTAACCATGCCAGCTCTGGGTGAATCGGTCACTGAAGGCACCGTTTCTTCTTGGTACAAGGCTGTTGGCGACACCATTGAGGCTGACGAGCCGCTGGTATCGGTGGCTACCGACAAGGTAGATACCGACGTGCCCTCCCCTGTCTCTGGTGTAGTTATTAAGCTGCTGGTTCCTGAGGACGAGACCGTAGATGTTGGCACCCCCATTGCCATCATTGGCGCTCCTGGCGCTACTCCGGCCCCGGCGGCACCTGCCCCGGCTCCTGTAGCAGCAGAGCCCACCCCGGCTCCCGCTCCGGCTGCACCTGCTCCGGTAGCTCCGGTTGCACCTGCCGCTGCTCCCGCCCCGGTAGCTCCGGCACCTGCTGTGGCAACTGAGCCCGCTCCCGCTGAAGTAGCTGAGCCAGCACCTAGCGTTGTCACTAACTCTGCTTATGTAACCCCGCTGGTACGTAAGCTGGCGCGCGAAAAGGGTGTAGATCTAAGTACCGTCACCGGTTCTGGGGTTGGTGGCCGCATCCGTAAGGAAGATGTGGAAGCTAAGGCCGCCCAGATCGCCGCTGAGAAGGCTGCTCAGGAAGCTGCCGCTAAGGCTGCCGTCCAGGCTCCGGCCGCGCCTGCAGCTCCGGCTGCACCTGCCCCGGCAGCTGCTAAGCCGGCTGTGGACACCACCTTGCGTGGCAAGACTGAGAAGATGAGCCGCCTGCGTCAGGTCATCTCCACCCGCATGATCGAGTCCCTGCAGACCTCTGCCCAGCTGACCACCGTGGTGGAAGTCGACGTAACCCGGATCGCTTCGCTGCGCGCTCGCGCCAAGAACGCCTTCCTGGCCGCTAACGGCACCAAGCTGACCTTCCTGCCCTTCTTCGTGCAGGCGGCCACCGAGGCGCTCAAGGCTCACCCCAAGCTCAACGCTTCTATCAACGGCAAGGAAGTTACCTACCACGCGGTAGAGCACATCGGTATTGCCGTAGACACCCCGCGTGGTCTGCTGGTTCCGGTGGTTAAGAACGCTGGCGACCTGAACATTCCGGGTCTGGCTAAGCGCATTAACGACCTCGCTGCCCGCACCCGCGACAACCAGGTCAACCCGCAGGAGCTGAGCGGCTCCACCTTTACCATTACCAACACTGGTAGCGGTGGCGCCCTGTTTGACACCCCCATCATCAACCAGCCTGAAGTAGCTATTTTGGGCCTGGGAGCAATCACCAAGCAGCCGCGCGTGGTGCGTGACGCTGATGGCAACGAAACCATCGGTATCCGCTCGGTGTGCTACCTGGCTCTGTCCTACGACCACCGCCTGGTTGACGGCGCTGACGCTGCCCGTTACCTGATGACCGTCAAGAAGCGCCTGGAAGAGGGCGACTTCGCCGGCGAGCTGGGACTGTAAAACAAGGGACTGTAACCAACAGTTTCTAGGGGGGCTTGCAGCTAATGCTGCAAGCCCCCCTTTTATAAAGGCGCAGTTAGAAGGCATCCTGCTCGTTATGCTCCACCACTAGAACCGACTACTCCAGTGCTAGACACAAGTGCATGGGAACATTGAAAAAAAGATCAAGGTAACGGTAGGTCAGCTCCTGCGCTCCACAGTCACAAGCCCTACAACAGCTTAGAGGGAACCCTGGGCCCAGGCAGGCTAGTAAACCTCCACCAGGCGCCAAGGCGAAGAAACCAACACGAAAGTTTGATACTTCGGCTCTGAAGCCTCCACCCGACGTGACTGACCATTTTCAGTGCGCGTAGTGGCACTTTGTGTCACCCGTGCCCGCCAAGCCTGGGCGCCAGGATACTTAGAAGCCAAATGTTCAGGCACAGCCACAGCTGTAAAATCATCCAGGGTTGTTTTCAACCCCGTAATTTTAATGTTTTTAGCTTTGAGCTGGCGCATTAGGCTAGCGTCATCCTTGGCTACAGTGGAATCCGGCTCGCTAACATCAGCCATCTTCTTATCGTCAAGCTCCATAATGGCCTGGTCACGTTGGGTAGCTAAAGACTGCAATGCCACTCTAGGGTCAGTGTCCGCATCCAGTGTGGCCGAGGCGCTAGCCACCGGGACAGGTTTAGAATCCAGCCAACCTGAATGAGGTAGCCAAACCCCAACCCCCACAGCTAAAGCCGCCACCACTGCTAAGGTGATGAAACTAAAATACCGCTTTCTGCTTTCCATTGCGCGTGGCAAATAGCGGGTAGGTTCACGAACCGCCCTATCACGCAGCTCATTAGCCACTAGCGCATCAGCGTTACCCCGCCTAATTGGTTGCGACGCCCCCAGCTCAGCGGCCCTAGCTGCCGCCGTACGGGCATTAATACGCTCAGCGGGATCAGTGCGGCACATCAAAGAAGTAATTACATTTAGTCGCGGCGGTGGATAATCACCAGCGGCCTCCTGCAACACCACACCCAGCGAGTAAACGTCACCGGCGGCGCTGTGGCCACCATACTCACCCTCAGGTGGGGTATAGCGGCGTGTACCAAGCTGCCCGTAAGCGGTGAGTAAATCAATAAGCTTCACAGAACCATCAGGCAACACCAAAATATTGGCGGGCGAAATATCGCCGTGCACCAGTCGGTTTTCATGCAAATAAGCCAGGGCTGTGGCCGCCTGATCCAGTAGTGTAGCCAACTCCCCCGTCTCCAGGGCGCGCCCACCAGCCAAAATGACTGCCAGGTTAGTGGCTTCAACCCAGCGGCTGACAATAGCTACCTTTTCAGGGCCAGCCTGGCGGATTTCAATAACATCTTCAATACCGTGGTGGCTTACCGGCAGCAGACGGCGGGCTTTAATTTCGGCGTCGTCGCCACGTTTACATATACGGATAACCACATGGCGACCGTTACGGTCCAGGCAGCGGCGCGGCACTAACCCGTTTTCGCCACCCAAAGTGCCACCAATAGTGAAGCCCTGCTTTTGTAGGGCCTTAGTGGCGCGCTCATCCCACAAGGCACCCGCCCTGGGAACCTTGATCCCCGTCTTTACGGGTTGTGAAGGAGAGCGTCGCTTAAACATGGTTTCCTTTAACGTAACAACTGCTTGAATTTTATCCGCTGTTAAGAAACGGTATCAAAGCTTGGGTCAGCTTGTAATAAAGTTACGGATGTGGAGCAGGTTGTGACTACGGGATTAATCCCCTACCGTCAAGGTTGGCAGCTCCAACACGATTATGTCACGCAAATCGCCTCTGGGCAGCGAAAATCAACCATAATCTGGGTTGAACATGAACCGGTTTACACCGTGGGTAAACGCACTCACACCTGGGAGCGCCCCAATAGTGACCTGGTTGACGGCGTAGAGGTTATTGACGTTGACCGTGGGGGCAAAACCACCTGGCATGGCCCTGGGCAGCTGACGGTTTACCCCCTAATAAAGCTAGCCCACCTAGATGTTATTGAGTATGTGCGTGCCTTAGAGGGCGCCGTCATGCAGTATTTAGACTCCCTGGGGCTAGCAACTATCCGAGTACCCCAGCGCTCAGGGGTGTGGCTGCCAGCTGACGGACAACGCCCAGAACGTAAAATTTGCGCCCTAGGGGTGCGAGTTACACGTGGGGTAACCATGCACGGCATTGGTTTAAACGTGAACCCCAACCTGGAGGCTTTTAGCCTGGAGCGGATCATTCCCTGCGGCATTAGTGACGCCGGAGTTACCTCACTGGCCGCTGAGCTGCCTGGAAATTGGTCCGTTAGCGAGGTTGCCAACCAACTACGCCCCTACTTGGAAGAGCATCTGAGCCCGCTAGCGGATCCAAAATCACTATAAACTGCGATCCCACCAGGGAAAAAGTCCTAAAATAGTTATTACGGCTAAACCGGACGTAAAGGAAGATTCGTGACCAACCCAGTAAATCCGGCAGGACGCAGGCTGCTGCGCGTAGAAGCACGCAACGCTCAGGTTCCTATCGAAAAAAAGCCTTCCTGGATCCGTACCAAAGCGGTTGTAGGCGACACTTATAAAGACGTACGCAAACTTGTGCGTGAAAAGAAGCTGCACACTGTTTGCGCTGAAGCTAACTGCCCTAACGTTTATGAATGCTGGAATGACCGCGAAGCCACCTTCCTGGTAGGTGGCGGGGTTTGCACGCGCCGCTGCGATTTTTGCGATATCGCTACCGGCCGCCCAGGCACTTTCGACCGTGAAGAACCCGCCCGGGTGGGGGCGTCTGTGGCCGACATGCAGCTACGTTACGCCACCGTCACCGGGGTTGCCCGCGATGACTTGGACGACGGCGGGGCCTGGCTTTACGCCGAAACTGCCCGCCAGATCCGTGCCCAATCCCCCGGCACCGGGGTGGAGCTACTAATCCCTGATTTTCGGGTAAACCCCAAGCATTTGGACGAGGTTTTCTCCTCACGCCCAGAAGTTTTAGGCCACAACCTAGAAACCGTGCCGCGCATCATTAAACAAATTCGCCCCGCCTTCTCCTATGAGGGCTCACTGGAGGTAATCACCCGCGCCCACGAGGCTGGGCTGGTAACCAAATCCAACCTGATTTTAGGTATGGGTGAGCAGCCCGACGAGATTGAAGATGCCCTAGCTGACCTGGTAGATGCCGGCTGTGACATCCTAACCATCACGCAATATCTACGCCCCTCACGCCTACACCACCCCATTGACCGGTGGGTTAAACCCCAAGAATTCGTGGCCCTAGCTAAGTTAGCTGAGCAGATGGGCTTTGCGGCAGTTATGAGCGGCCCTATGGTGCGCTCTTCCTACCGAGCCGGGCTGCTATGGGGGCGGGCCATGCTTAACCGCGGCTGGCCTATCCCTGAGCACCTAAGTGACCTGGCCAAGCCGGTTACCACCATGCAAGAGGCCAGCTCACTACTAGCCCACCAAGGATTAGCTAGCTAAAGGACGTTTTTATTGGTTAAAGCACCAAATCGTTTATCCTTATATATGTGAGTGAGAAAACCCCAGCTACTAAGAAGAAGCGCCTGGCGCGCATCCGTACCTTCGCCCGAAACCTGAAGGACGCCTACACAATTTCAAAGCGCACCTACCCCTGGGTAGGTTGGGCAATGCTGGGTGTGTTAGTGGCCTTCCTAGCCCTAGCCGTAGCTATTTCTATGGCCAGTGGCCAGCCGGTATGGTACTGGATTTTGATGGCCCTTTTGGTTATCGCCTCCATCGACCTAATGATTTTGTCGTGGACCGTCAGGCGCGCCTCCTACAGCCAGATCGAAGGCATGCCCGGTGCCGCCAAAGCCGTACTTGACCAGCTGCCGCGTGGATGGACCCTGGAAGAAAACCCGGTGTTCATCAACCAGAAAAACCGCGACGTGGTTTGGCGTATGGTTGGCCGCCCCGGTGTGGTGCTAATCGTTGAGGCTCCTCACTCTCGCGCTGGCAAGATCATCAATGAGGAAACCCGCAAAGTTAACCGCGTGGTTCCCAACGTTCCGGTACACGCTCTTGAGGTAGGCACTGAAGACGGCCAGGTCCGCCTGATCGAACTAACTAAGCGCCTGCGCAAACTACCCACCAAGCCCCAATACCTCACCAGCGCCGAAATTACTCGCGTTTCCCAGCGTCTTAGCACCATTGGTTCTAACGGCCTGCCCATCCCCAAGGGCATGGACCCGCGTAAAGCCCGCATTAACCGCCGTGCTCTACGCGGACGCTAAATCTACACTCGCTTTAGACACCCAGCCGCTGGCCGCAAGGTCAGCGGCTACTTTTATCTCCAATCTGACTACCCCAGCAGCTAGGATTTTCGTCCCGAGCAGCGGTTTTTAGGCTAAGAACCACTTTGTATGAAACAAACTGTTTACATTGTCTCTATAGTTTCGTCACTTGTAGCGGTTAGAGTGTTTATGTCGCAAATAGCGACTGCCCATTCCCTAGGCTACTTAAGAGGAACATATGTTCGCGGATGCGCGCCAGGCAGAGGAATACATTAAATCAGAGGGCGTTGAGTTCATTGACGTTCGCTTCTGTGACTTGCCGGGGGTGATGCAGCACTTCACTATCCCCGCCCACACTTTAGGCGATGCGCTAGAGGCCGGCGTGATGTTTGATGGTTCTTCCATCCGTGGCTTTACCTCCATTGAAAAGTCAGACATGAAGCTAATGCCTGACCTATCAACCGCTTACCTAGACCCCTTCCGGGACGCCAAGACACTAATCGTTAACTTCCGCGTAGTTGACCCCTTCACTGACGAGTCTTTCTCCCGCGACCCGCGCTCTGTTGCCGCTAAGGCTGAGGCCTACCTGCGCTCCACCGGCATTGCTGACACCTGCTACATCGGTGCCGAAGCCGAGTTCTACCTGCTAGATTCCATCCGCTACCAGGTCAGCCCCGAGCACACCTTCTACCAGCTTGACTCCTCTGAAGGTCACTGGGCCACCGGCCGCGATGAAGAAGGCGGCAACCTGGGCTACAAGACCGCACTTAAAGGCGGCTACTTCCCCGTCTCCCCCAACGACCAAAACGCAGACCTACGTGACGAAATGGTGCGCTACTGTCAGGAAGTTGGCCTAGACATTGAACGCGCTCACCACGAGGTAGGCTCTGGTGGTCAGCAGGAAATCAACTACCGTTTCAACTCCCTGCTTGCCGCCGGTGACGACATGATGAAGTTCAAGTACGTCATCAAGAACGCCGCCTGGCAGGCTGGCAAGACCGCCACCTTCATGCCCAAGCCCCTAGCCGGAGACAACGGCTCTGGTATGCACTGCCACCACTCACTTTGGAAGGACGGCAAGCCGCTGTTCTTCGACGAGCGCGGCTACGGCCAGCTTTCTGACCTAGCCCGCTGGTACATTGGCGGTATTTTGGAGCACGCTCCGGCGCTACTGGCCTTCACCAACCCCTCGGTTAACTCTTTCCGCCGCCTAGTTCCAGGCTTTGAAGCCCCGGTCAACCTGGTTTACTCGGCCCGTAACCGTTCTGCCTGCATCCGCATCCCGGTCACCGGCACCTCCCCCAAGGCCAAGCGCATCGAGTACCGCGTGCCTGACCCTTCGGCTAACCCCTACCTGTGCTTTGCTGCAGTACTAATGGCTGGCATTGACGGTATCCGTAACCGTATTGAGCCGCGCGAACCTATCGACAAGGACCTCTACGAGCTCAGCCCCGAAGAGTACTTCGACATTGAAAAGCTGCCCTACTCTTTGGACCAGGCCCTAGACGCCCTGGAAGCTGACTACGACTTCCTCACCGAAGGTGACGTATTCACCCCCGACCTGATCGAAACCTGGATCAAGTACAAGCGCGACAACGAAATTCAGCCGCTGCGTGCCCTGCCCCACCCGCTTGAGTTCCAGCTCTACTACGATCTGTAAACCACTGGTTGGACTGGGCGCTACCACCCCCCAGACAGTTACTAGTCACTGTCTAGGGGCAGCTGCCAAGACTGCTCCGGCATGTTCCGTTTAGGATCTGCCGGAGCAGTCTTTTTATGCCCTTGTTAGCTTAAGAAAACGGCGGGGCCATGGAGCTTGCCACTTTTAGTCGCCCGGGCGCCGTCGTTATCAAGAGCGAGGGCACCGTCATCAGCAGCCTCGGCAGTGCCAAGAACAACTACGACGCAGGGGCGCCGTCGGGGGCAGCGTCAGGGACGACGTCGACCATAAAACCTAATCCCATCGGCGGTCGCCCTCTCAGTCTCCCTCTAACTTTTTCTCCAGGTGACTAGTTAAAGCATCAGCATATTGTCCAATACCCTCAGTTAGCTGCGGAGTGTAGACGCGAATAGTTTGAATCCAACCAAGCTTTTGCTCCAAAAACAGCGGCGTCAGTTCCCGGTCAGTTACCGTAGCCAAATTGGCCCAACGCTGGCTGTCCATAATCAAGGCAAACTGCCAGTTTTCCTGGCCCGGTTTACGCAGCGCAATATCAACCTTATAGGCGCTTAACCCATAATCACTTTCCACTTCCCAGCCTCGCTTACGCAAAGCCTTAGCTAAAAGATCACGAAGTAGAATTTCCTGCCTATCGGCGTGCGTTGAGCCATTTAATTTAACCCCATCCCTGGCCAGCAGCAAATAGTCACGTAAATCTTGCAAACCCTGGGCAGAGTTTTTAGTTAGCTGCATGTCTTCAGGGTCAAATGAAGCAAATACCACCACAGCGGTGCGCGCACGCGTTACGGCTACATTCAACCGTCGCTGACCACCTTGACGGTTAAGCGGCCCAAAATTAAGCGGCAGACGATCCTTTAGCGGAGTCTTTGAAAAACCCACACTCATTAAAATTACGTCGCGCTCATCACCCTGCACGTTTTCTAGATTCTTAACGAAAATAGTTTTATCTGGAGCCACCCCCTCCCATGGCATGTGCTCGGCAATTAAAGGATCATCACTTTCTTCAAGCAAAGTGGTTATTAAATCCATCTGCTTGGCATTCATAGTTACTACGCCTAGGCTTTGATCCTTAGTTAGCGGATCGTTTAGGCGCCGCGAAATTTCCTCAACGATCGCTTTAGCTTCCACTTCATTGGTGTTTTGCTTATTTTCTTGGTAGTTGGGGTCTGCTTTACGCATGAAGTGACCATTGACCCGGCGCCAGAAAATACCCGTGCCCGGCATCTGCCCAGCGGCAGGTAGGGTGGCTAGCTTATTGGAGTAGTAGTGCTGGTTTGAAAAAGCGATCAAAGATTCTGTCTGAGAGCGGTAATGCCAGGTCAGCATTAGGTTTGGCAGGCGCACTTCCATGGCTTCGTCCAGAATCGACTCTAGATCGTTAATGGTTTCACCATCTTCATCCATGTCATCATCCTGGTTGGCAGCAAAGAAGTTAGTGGGAGGCATCTGCTTGTTATCCCCCACAATTACTGCGGCTTTAGCGCGGCCAATCGCTCCCATAGCTTGAGGCACGGTCACCTGTGAGGCTTCATCAAAAACCACCAGGTCAAACATGAGAGCACCCGGTTCAATGTGAGTAGCCAGGCTGGCAGGCGAGGCCATTACACACGGGGTAGCGTTTAAAATTTGCTGGCCGTATTTAGAAAACAGGGTGCGGATAGAAGCTGAGTTACGTTTAGCGTCAAGCCGCATACGTAGCTGCTGCGTGTCTTGGTCTGGCTGGTTAGTCCAGCCTCTGGCCTCAAACAGTTTGGCGGGTAAAACTTGGCGGTACATATCGCGTACCTGCTGCCAGTTTTCATTGGTGTTTTGCGTTAGCCCCTGCTGCGCGACGGCGTCGAAATTATCTAGCTCAAAAGCCGCCAGCCTTTCCTCAATTGACTGAGCACACAGGGCCAGCTGCAAAGAAGCCTCTACTTGGGCTGGGGTTAACTGCTGATGTTTGAGGTGGCCGGCAAGTTCATCTAAACCTTTGCTTTCTAAAGCTTGGATAGCTTTGTTTAGCCGCGCCACTTGACGCAGTTTGGGTAGATCCTGATCTACCTGCTGGCCGCGCTGTATCCACTGGTCAATGTGGGTTTTTAGTTCCTGACCGCCAAGATTGCACTCGGGGGCTTGGGTTAGTTCACACCAGGTGCGCTTAGCTGATTCTAAATGCGTAAGTGCTTGCCTTAGCTCAGCCAGTTCATCGACATCCCACAACCAAATCGGTAGCTTTTCTTGTAGTTCTAGTGAGGCCTGGAAATCTTCCAGATGCTGCACAAAATCGTTATCCCAAAATGCCAGGTGCTTTTTTAGCTCAGGTAACTGATCGAGTTGGTTAAGGATATAGGCCATCTGGATGCGTAAGGCACGCATTTGCCCTACTGACTCCATAACTTTTTTAGGCCGGTAAGTTTTGACAAGCTTTTTTTGCGCAGTTACTGCAAGTTCGGCTTGTAGGGCGCCTGCCAGTATGGAGGCAAAGTGGCGACGACGTGCGCGCCTACCCAGCTTCCAGCTTCTAGCCTGGGCGGCGGCTTGTTCTAGCTGGTCAAGATCACCGACTTCAATAAAAGCTTGCGAGTAAGCAGCTAGCAGGTCTTCAAGTAAAGCTTTAAGTGAGTGAGCCCGAGTTACCACTGTTTTAATTAGTGCCAGTGTATCTTCAACTTCTTCGCGTTGATGGCGGCTAAGTAACTGTTTTTGGTTAACAGCCAGGAATGAGTCTAGGTCTTCACTTGTCTTAGCTGCATTTAGGTCACCGGAAATGAGCTGCTCAAATGCGCTAGTTTCTGATAGCTCGGCACAAGCAGCGGATAGATTTAAGGCAGCTTCTTTAAGGCTATCTAGCGAGCCACTTAGGTCAAAGCCCTCCCATCTGGTTAGTAGCTCAGGCTCAACCCAGTTTTTAGCCACCTCCTTTACTAAGCCTTCAAGCTCGTCCGGGCTAGGGCTTGGATTTTGGGCATAACCGCTTGGCAGGGAGATAAATTTTACGTCATCATTACGCTTAATATCTTCACTTAGTGTTAATGCTCCCCAAAGCGATTTATTAAGTTTGTTCGGGGTGCGGATTGCCGTTGAGTATTTTTGTAATGCCTCTATATTCCTAACTAGCCTTGTCTTACGTAACTGCCAGCGTTCAGGCTCATAGCTGTGTTTAGCATCAATGGAAGTTTTAATTTGATTGCGTACAGCTTTGCTAACATTATCAGTTCCGTGCATATCTAGCACGAATTTACTTAAACCTATATCTTCTAAACGGACCTTGACAACGTCTAGCGCTGCCTGTTTTTCTGCTACAAATAGCACCTTTTTGCCAGCCAATAGGTTGGCGGCAATTAGGTTAGTGATGGTCTGGCTTTTCCCAGTTCCAGGCGGGCCTTGCAGCACAAAACTGCGGCCGCTTGTGGCAGCTACTACTGCTTGTAGCTGTGAGCCATCGGCGGGAATTGGCAAAATATTTTCAGTTTCATCGGCTTTGAGAGCGCTTATATCACTATCCCCATTGGGGTCTAGGAAAGCGCGTCCAGAACTGGTGGCGATATGGGTAAACACTGGAGAAGCCATAAACTTTTCCCAATATTCACCCATATCTTTCCACATGTTAAAGGTAGAGAAGTTGGCATTGAACAAGTATGCAGTCTGCGACACTTTCACCTCGATGCGCGCATCTACTAGCTCGCGACTTATCGCCGTAAACATCTGTAAAATGTCTATATCATGGCTACCTTCAGGTAGCTCATTAAGCGTAGCTAACGTTAAGCCATATTCTTTTTTCAGCCATTCCGATAGGCAATAGTTAGGAATTATTTCATCTTCGCCATCGCATTTGATTTCGAAGGGAGCTATTTTAGATGATCGACTTAGCTTAACTGGCACTAAAAATAGTGGAGCTTTGTTAGTTTTACCTGCCTTAGCGTAGGTTAGTTCCCCTAAGCTTAAGTATAGGTTAGCATTGCCGGTTTCTTCAGCCAGTGTCAGAGATTTTTTTCTTAGCTTATCTAAACCATTAACGTAGGTAGAGCGATTAGTGTCAATGTGAACCTCACGCTGATCCGATAGTTTGTTATAAAGAACAAGATCTGCTAGCTGTGTGGCGTCCTTAATTCCTTTGGCCCGGTCAATTGGGTCAATCTTTTTCATGTCTTTTAATGTCAGGCTATGGCCGTCAAGAATTAACTGTTTTAGTTCAGCTAGCATGCCTTGGCGTAGCTCTAATTTATAGGCGTTAGTTTTAAGGCTTAGCAAAGGGTTAGTTAGTTTTAGATCTAGCAGTCGCCGCTGCCAGTCTTGTACTCGCTGAGGTGGCTCAGCCGGGCTATCTACCTTTGGCTCTAGGACTTCAATTTGCTCTAGAACTTCAATATTTTCAGCGATTTGCCCCTGTTCTCCACTACTATCATCAGCCAGAACCGCAGCCTCGGGAGCTACTTTAGCTGCGCCGTCGCCGTTAGGTAGGGCGCAATTGCTGGCCATGATTTCCTCAGCATTGAAGCCCTCTATAGATTCATTGATAGGTAACTCTGTAATATGGTTTGCAAGCTGCGAGCGTACATCTACCAGTCCCTGTGCTAACTCAAAATATTTTTCAGCCTCCGCAACGGCTTTTTCAAAAGGTACTCGATTAAGTGCCTGTACCGGATCAAAGACCAATAATTTTTTACCGCGCAGATAATTCTGCGACTTCATTTCGCCTTGCACTACTGCAGAATTTAAGGGGCGTTCTAGGTTTACTGCAGCTAGTAGTCTACCGCGTGCTATAACTAATACCGGTTTTAGTCGGCAAGCTGCGGCTAGAGCTGAATATAGCAGGACTAGTTCCGAGGCCGTGGCCGTGCCTTGTCGCAAAACCTCACCTGAAGTTCGCAGACGCACTACTGGCACTTGCCAAGTTTCTTCTCCAGCAGTAATCGAAATGATTGTTGCTGCTGTTGAGTTAACACTGTGATCTGGTTGAAATTCAAATTGGCCAAGCACTCGATAACAGGCTTCAGCTAAATTTTTCAGTTCTTGACGCCCTGAACTTGCTGGTTGCGTATCTAGTAGTTCATGTACTTGTTCACGCAATAGCTGTAGAGCCGGGTCTTGAGTTTGCACATAGCTGGCAAGCATGCCCCAAAGCTCAGGTAGCAGCAAAAACTCTGTGTTGGCCAGGATTTTAAGCGGGAACTCTTCGCTAACACTCCTACCCAAGGATTCAACGGTAACTACCAAGGCACCTTCGCGCTGCTCAGGTAGCACGTCTAAAGCATCAGGATTTACATGGGATTTAGAACGTAAATCCCATTGCTGAGCACGTTCAGAGATCTTTTTCGTTATAACAATTGGCGTAAATAACTGCTTACCTTGAAACTTGGCACAAACTGATACTTTAGCATCTAATGCATCTATTTCACTACCATCAGCTTTACTTAGTTCCACACTTGCAACCAGTCCTAGGTCAGCCCTAGACATTACTCGACTAGTTGCCGGCATGTAGTGCAAGGTGACAACAAGTGGACCGCAGTGTACTTCAACCTGTTGATAGTGCTCCATTTAAACCTCAATGTAAGCAGTGTTGATAAGCTCCCCCTATCTTACATATCTCAGTTATCTACTTTTACGGCTTTCTTTTATTTCTAAGATCACAGTTTCATGAAGACAGTTAGATAACACGCACCCAAAAGTCTACCCATCCCTCTAGAGGAGCTGTGCTGACGCCGTCATTGAGTGTATCTCTAACCGGCTATCCCCTAACCGATTAGCTCTCTACCCGATTCAATATTAGGGATAGACCAGAAAACCGAGTGGAGGGATTGGCGAGCGAGAGTGCAGGGGTTTGGTTGGCAGGAAAATCGGGGCTTGGTTTACAGGAGCATAGGGGCTCCGCAAAAGCTGACAGCAAACCTAGTACTAAAGATGACATGTAGACCGAAACATGCAGACCGACAGAGGTTCATCAAAGGGCCGGCGGCAATTTTTCTCAGTTTCTCAGGTGACACAAGACACATTAGTGCAGGTTTTTTGATTTGCCTGCGAGATCCGGGTTGCAGATCTAGAATGTTATGCATTACTAAACACAGTGTATAGCGCTCCAACAGTATGGAGTGTTATGTACCATGCTTTGTAATACTTCCTCAACACTCCCTTAAAGCTTCATCAGTGTAGATAAATCATGGGGGAACACAATGGGGGCCTCAACAAATAAACAGTATTTGCAAGCAGCACTGGCCTTAACCCTGCTGGCCTGTTCAGGCTTGACTGGGTGTAGCGACAGCCAGAAGCTAAGCGGTTCAAGCAGTGCTGGTAGCGGCAAGGCCGCCGTCACAGCCGGTGCACGCGCCAAGACACCAAGCGCCACACCCAAGGCCAGCAGCACACCTACTGTAACTGGTGCGCCTACAGCCACCACTAGCCCAACACTCATCATGACTCCAGAGCTGGAAGCCTCCAAAAAGCGAGCTCTAGCCACACCGCCACCACCCAAACCGGAACTAATCACCATCAACAGCAACGACGGCGCGATCGCCACCGCCAAATACTGGGTACAACTACATTTCTATATTTATACTACGGGTCAGACCAGCGAGTATAAAGAGCTATGCCCAGGAAATAACAAAGGTTGCGCAGGAGCAATTAGTGATGTTCTCGGTAACCATGCTGCTGGCGGCTGGATGGATCCGGTAACTCCGCGATTCATAACTGCTTCTCTACGTTTAGATATCTCAACAGACGCGACTACTGTAGTGCAACTTACATACGAACATGACAGCTTCGTTCAATATGACGGCACTGGCAGAATAATTAATTTTCCAAATGGAAGTCGTTACGCCATCATTGAAATGCACTTCGTCAATGGTGAATGGAAGGTTTTAAAGCATGAAGATGAAGTATATAAATAAGGTCATATATTTATTTTTAGCGCTCTCACTGTGTTTGTATACGCAGACAGCGATAGCAGCCGATTTTAGTGGCAATGGTGACGGTACCGTATGGGTTGTCGATGGGCGCGAAAACAGCAACACCCCTGGTGGTTTTTCGTCTGTGGCTGAGCCGGCCGGGCCGGTGGACCCTGAAGCAGCTAAACGAGCAGCTGAAAAGTACCACTTCCACTGCGTCACAATGCCGAAATTAGTTGCCTTCTTTGATAAAACCGAGATAGTCACGCCTGAAGAATACACTGCCCAGGTCAACACTGGTGCCCCTTTGGCTGCCGGGCCTACCACGGTCAGTAACGAACAAGTCGCCCGACTGATCCCACACGGATCCGGTATCAACCGCTACCCGAGCGGGGAGATTTTCGTTATCTTCAAACAACCCATGATGGTATGGACCAGCCCCAACAAACAAACCTTCAACATAACTTTGTTGGGAACAGCCATTGAGGTTGAAGCCACGCCTACTTCTTTTAACTGGGACTGGGGAGACGGCCAGTCCTTTGAAACCACTGACCCCGGCACACCATACCCTAACTACACGGTTAGTCATGCCTATGAGGTAACCGGTAATGGGTATGTGATTAGGTTGCGTACTTCCTGGTCGGCTAGGTGGCGTATAGCGGGGCAGGCCCAGTGGCATCAAGTCAACGGGACAGTCACTACTACTGAAACTTCAAGCCCGTTCAACCTATACATCGCTGACTCTTACGGCACCACACCATAAGAGACTCTCAGGGCACTACTTCAAATTAGATGAATCAACGTAGATGAATCATAGGGGAAACACAATGAGGAAACCACCAACTAAACGCCACCTTCAGGCAGCGTTAGCTTTAACCCTACTGACCTGTTCAGGGCTGACCGGGTGCAGTGACAGCCAAGAACAAGGCGCTACAAATGCTGACAGTAAGGCCGCCGTCGCCAGCACGCAAGCTAAGACGCCAAGAGCCACACCAAAAGCCAGCAGCAAACCCAAGGCTACTGGCACGCCCAGCGCCACAGCTAGCCCGACCGCGACCTTGTCGCCAGAACTTGAGGCTGCCAGGAAACATGCGCGCGACACCCAAGCTCCAGTTAAACCTGAACTGATCACTGTCAACAGTGAAGATGGTGCCATAGCCACCGCGAAATATTGGTTACAGCTGTATTACTACACCTACATCAGTGGCAACACCAGCCAATACAAAGAACTCTGTCCAGGCAGTAATGAAGGATGCGCCGGAGTAATCAGAGAAGCTACTAAAAGCTACGCAGAAGGCGGATGGCTTAGTCCGGTAAACATAAAACTTAATAAAGTTTATCGCAGAGATGATTTGCCCGATTCAACAGTAATTCAGATTAATTACGAACACAATGATTTTGATCAGTATCGCGGAGATGGGTCAGCAACACATTATGACCATGCAGAACGCGGAGTGATCGTGGAGCTTAGCTATCAAAATAACCACTGGACAGTAATTAGGCAGAAAAATGAAAAATTCGATTAAAAGAATATTTGTGGCAGCGATAACCATTTGCCTGCCCAGTACATTATGTTCACCATCAAGTTTCGCACTAACAGATGTTAGCGATACCGACAATGGTTGGGATGCTACGGTGCGTAGGGAAACTTCTACCCCTGGTGGGTTTTCGTCTGTGGCTGAGCCAGCCGGGCCCGTAGACCCTGAAGCAGCTAAACGAGCCGCTGAAAAATACTACCTCCACTGCGTCGCAATACCGACATTAGCCGCCCTCCTGGATAAAACCGAGGTAATCACCCCTGAAGAATGCAAAGCCCAAGCCAACACTGGTGCGCCACTGGCTGCCGGCCCTACCACGGTCAGTAACGAACAAGTAGCCCGCCTTATCCCACACGGATCCGGTA
>ERZ772910.186-NODE-186-length-38880-cov-14.939807_pt1 | contig 38880 bp, 26 predicted proteins | sample MGYA00511357_ERZ772910 | MGnify/ENA primary metagenome ERZ772910 (study PRJEB29015, sample SAMEA2738096) | human oral metagenome | biome: human oral; feature: human-associated habitat; material: saliva | place: China | collected 2193 ... | reverse complement strand
CTGGCGCGCTACGCCTCCGAAGACCGCATCGAAAATGCGCCGCTCAAAAAGTACCTGTCCGCGCCCAGCGCCAAGGCAATCTCTACGCACCTTGACCTGCACACCGTCGGGCAGATGCTCGAATACTTCCCGCGCAAGTACCTGCCGCGAGGTGAGCTCAGCTCCTTCGCCGAACTCGTTGAGGGCCAGGACGTCACCATCATCGCCCGCGTGGTGCACGTGAGCACCCGAACCATGGCGGCGCGCCGCGGCAAAATCACGGAAGTGATCATCACCGACCGGCTCTCCGATGCCACCGGGCAGGATGCGCCCGCCGGTTTTGGCGCCGCTGGTTTTGGTGCTGCTGGCCTCAACGCTGGTGGCCCTGTATCCGTGGTGCCCGGGCGCGCTAACCGCCCCGGCGCATCTGGCGCGTCTAGAGTATCCGGCGCGCCCGCGCAGAACTGGCAGGCGACCGGGATGCACAACCCGCGCATCAACGTGCTCGCTCATTCCACGCACAACCCCGCTACCCAGAACCCGGCACAGGGCAGGGGAGCGCAACCCGCCTCCTATAGCGGCTACGCAGACAGCTACGGCCAAGATAATTTTGCACAGGGAGGCCTCTTTGGCGTGCCCGCACCCAGCATGACGAACCCCGGGGCGCTCATCGGCTCGCAGATGAAGCTCTCCTTCTTCAACGCCTGGACCGCCGCCCGCGAAATCCGCGAGGGCGAAACCATGATGTTCTCCGGCAGGGTCGGCATCTACCGCGGCGAATACACCCTCACCAACCCGCACTACGCCCTGCTCTCGAAGGACGCCTCCGGCGCGGACGTCACCGACGCCGCCACCGCCCCCGTGCCCGTCTACCGCGCCCCCGTGAAGCTACCCACTGACCGCATCAGCGGCTACATGGCGCAGCTGCTCGAAAAGGTGCCGCTCAAAGAACTCGAAGACCCGGTACCCTACACGATTCGTCGCGCCCGCAAGGTGCCCTCACTGGAGTGGACGTACCGCGCCCTGCACACCCCCGACTCGGAGGACACCTGGCGTGCCGCGCAGGCGCAGATGCGTTACCGCGAGGCATTCGTGCTGCAGAGCGCGCTCGCCCGCCTGCATTCGGCGCGTGCCGCGCACCTGACTCAGCCGCGCCCCGCCGTGGAGGGTGGCCTCGCCGATCAGCTGCTGGAGGTTCTGCCCTACGAGCTGACAGAGGGACAGCAGAAGGTGGGCGCTGAGATTGCCGCCGACCTGTCGAGCGAATCGCCCATGAACCGCCTGCTGCAAGGTGATGTGGGTTCCGGTAAGACCGTGGTGGCTCTGCGCGCCATGCTGCAGGTTGCCGATGCGGGCGGCCAGTCCGCGATGCTCGCTCCGACCGAGGTGCTTGCCGAGCAGCATTTGCGTTCGGTGCTGGATATCCTGGGGGATATGGCGGCGCCCGAAGACTCTGACGCTGACGATTCAGCCGAGGTTTCAACCGACGGTTCTGCTGAGGTTTCTGCCGAGGGAACTCCCGCGGGGAGCGGGGAGGACCCCCGCCGTGTGCGTGTGCGTCTGCTGACCGCCTCCATGGGTACCCGCGCCAAGCGCAAGGTTCTGCAGGAGCTCGCCGACGGCACCGCCCAGATTGTGATTGGTACCCACGCCCTGCTCTCCGATGAGGTGAGCTTCCACGATTTGGGTCTGGTCGTCGTGGACGAGCAGCACCGCTTCGGTGTGGAGCAGCGCGACAGCCTGCGCGGCACCGACGGCGCCCTGCCGCACCGCCTGGTCATGACCGCAACGCCCATTCCGCGTACCGTCGCCATGACCGTGTTCGGTGACCTGGACGTGTCCGTGCTCGACACCCTGCCCGCGGGCCGCCAGAAAATTTCAACGCACGTGGTGCCCCTCGCCGAGAAGCCCGCCTGGGCGTCCCGGCTGTGGAGGCGCGCCCGCGAAGAAATCGACGCGGGCCACCAGGTGTATGTTGTCGTACCCAAAATTGGGGAGGAGGGCGACAGCCTGGAGGAGGGCGCCGCGTTCTTTGACGCATCCAGCCTAAACGGTGCTGGAACCGGCGCGGGCAACTCGGCCCAGGGCTATTTCGGTCAGGGCGGTAACGCCAGCAGCGACGGCAAGGTTCAGCTGACCTCGGTCGCCTCAATGTACTCCTACCTGAGCGCTGAGGACGCCCTCGTCGGCGTGCGTATCGGCACCCTGCACGGCCGCATGGACCCGGCGGAGAAGACCGCCGTCATGACCGCTTTCGAGCGCGGCGAAATTGACCTGCTCATCAGCACCACCGTCATTGAGGTGGGCGTGAACGTCCCGAACGCCACGCTCATGATCATCATGGACGCCGACCGCTTCGGCATCTCGGGCCTGCACCAGCTGCGCGGTCGTGTGGGCCGCGGCGGCTACGCGGGCACCTGCTTGCTGGTGACCCGTCAGGAGGAGGGTGGCGTGTCTCGCGAGCGTCTGGATGCGGTCGCCTCCACCACGGACGGCTTTGAGCTCTCTCGCATCGACCTGGCGCAGCGCCGCGAGGGTGATATTCTGGGTGCTGCACAATCGGGTTCGAAGAGCACCCTGCGGTTTTTGCGGGCGCTTGCCGATGCTGACATTATTGAGCGTGCCCGTGAGGATGCCCGCTCGGTGGTGGAGAAGGACCCGACGCTGGCTAAGCATCCGTCGCTGGCGCGTACGATTGACCGTGCCCTGGACGCTGACCGTGAGGCGTTCCTCGGCAGGGGATAAGCGCCCAACGGGGCAGAACGCGCCGCCTGTTCTGCCCGCTACCTGCCCACCACCCGCTGAAACCGTGACTTGAACACACTGCACTAGTTAAGAGGAGAGACCCTATGAGCCGTATTATTTCCGGTGCCGCCGGAGGCGTTCGCCTTGCCTCGGTTCCGGGGGATAATACTCGCCCCACCACCGACCGGGTGAAGGAATCCCTCTTCTCCAAGCTGGAGAGCTACGACATTATTCGTGGTGCCCGCGTGCTGGACGCCTTTGGCGGCTCGGGCGCGCTGGGCTGTGAGGCGCTATCGCGCGGTGCCGCCTCCGTGACTCTGCTGGACATCTACCCGAAGGCTGTTGCGGTGATTCGCAAGAACGTTGCCGCGGTGGAGAAGGCGATGGGCCGCGCTGGCTCTGGTTCTTCTAACGCTACCGGTTCTGCGGCGCGCGTGCAGCAGTCGCAGGCGCTGACCTACGTGAAGTCAGCTTCCGGTCCGTGGGATCTGGTGTTTGTTGACCCGCCCTACGCCATGCCGAACGAGCAGGTCAGCGAGCTGCTGGAGGCGCTCACCCCCAAGCTTGCCGAGGGTGCCGTGGTCGTGGTGGAGCGTTCTTCACGCGATGCGGAGCCGGTGTGGGGCGAGGGCCTGTACTGTTTTTCGACCCGTCAGCACGGCGAGACGGTTCTCTACTACGTTGAGCCTGACGAGGCGGAGGAACAGACGGGCGACGAGCCCGGCAACGAATCCGGCGAGGACGCTGAAGAGCTCGCCGCCTAAGAACACCGCCTCATCTTTCCGCCTCAGCCTGCGCTCGCCCGCGTGCCGCTATCCCGCATCCTAAGTTCGCCCGTATCTAATCATTCCGACCTCTGATATTTATTCGTGAAGGGACCGCCATGATTGCCCTCTGCCCCGGATCTTTTGACCCCGTGCACCACGGCCACCTGGAAATCATTGCCCGCGCCGCTCAGCTCTTTGACGAGGTGATTGTGGGCGTGGCGCACAATAGCTCCAAGAAGTACCGCTTCTCCCTGGAGGAGCGCGTGCAGCTGGTGCGTGAGTCTCTGCAGGAGCTCGGCATTGAGGGCGTGAGCGTGGAGCCGATTCCGCCGGGCGTGCTGCTTGCTGAGTATGCGGCGGAGCGTGGCGCTAAGGTGCTGGTGAAGGGTCTGCGTTCGGCGACGGACTACAGCTATGAGGCTCCGATGGCGAGCATGAACCGCCACCTGGCGCAGGTTGAGACGGTGTTCTTGGCGGGTGAGGACCGCTACGGTGCGGTGTCGTCCACGATTATTCGTGAGGTGGCGTCGCTGGGTGGTGACGTGACTCCCTTCGTGCCGGAGGCGGTCGCCCGCGCCCTGAAAAACGCATAAAGCGCCTCATCACCTCGGACAACCCGGACAACCCGGGTGCGCACCCACCCGACACGCCCGGCATGCCTGACACACTCAACAGGCAAGACAAACTGTCATTGACTGGGCAACCCGCAGCGCCGACCGGGCGCTTAACTACCGCTTAACTACCTGTGGAGTAGCCTCGACCGACCGATTAAGTGCCGCGCGGCGCCTCCTTAAGGGGATATTTAAGAGGTGAGCGCCACTTAAAGAGATTTAAAAGGGGCTTAATCTTGATTAACGGTGCGAATGCCCCCTAGAATGGGACTTTGGTTTATACATTTCGTAAGGAGAAACGCCATTTCACGTGCAGACGCATCGCCGCTGGTTGTATCAGTCACTAACCTGATTCACCGCCCCGGCACCATGGAAACTCTCACTGAGGTTCTGCCCGCACCGGCAGACCTGGGTAACGCGCTCATCGGCGTGGAAGAGGGTTCGGATATTGACCTCGATATTCGTATGGAGTCTGTTGTTGATGGTATCCTAGTAACCGGCTCCGTTGTCGTGGATGTACACGGCGAGTGTAGCCTTTGCTTGGATCCGATTGATTACGAGATGTCGGCCAATATTCAAGAGCTTTTCGTCTTTGAGAAGGCCCCGGCTGGCGGCCCCGAAGACGAAGTAGATGAGCAGTACGCCGTTGAGGATGATTCCATCGACCTTGAACCGGCTCTGCGGGACGCAGTAATCCTTCAACTGCCGTTCCAGCCTGTTTGCAGGGACACCTGCCAGGGTCTGTGCGCCGATTGCGGTGCGCGCCTGGAGGATGACCCCGGGCATCATCACGAGGTGTTGGATCCGCGCTGGTCGGCCCTACAGGGCCTGCTCGGTGCAGATACCGAAAACTAAATTGTTGTTACTAGAGATTGTGAGATAGCTGTGGCTGTTCCCAAGCGCAAGATGTCCCGCGCTAACACCCGCGCACGCCGTTCCCAGTGGAAGGCATCCGTGCCCCAGCTGGTTAAGACCGTTGAAAACGGTCGCGTGACCTACAGCCTGCCCCACCAGGCAAAGGTTGTAACCGACGCTGCAGGCAACGCCCTGTTCCTGGAGTACAAGGGCCGTAAGGTTGCAGACGCCTAAGAAGCGGTGAATCCTTATGACTGAATTTCCTAGTGTTGATACTAGGGAGTTGCGTAAACGTCTCGGGGTCGATATCGACGCCGAGACGTTTTTGCTATCCCTAACCCACCGCTCCTACGCCTTCGAGAACCCCGGGGTGGAGCATAACGAGCGCCTGGAGTTCCTGGGCGATTCGGTGCTTTCCCTGGCAATTGCTGAAGAAGTGTACCGACGCTACCCCGACCTGCCCGAGGGTGAGCTCGTGAAGCTGCACCACGTGGTGGTGTCTACGGTGGCGTTGGCGAAGGTGGCACGCGACCTGGATCTGGGCCGGTACATCCTGCTCGGTAAGGGCGAGATTCACACCGGCGGCGCCGATAAGGACTCGATCCTTGCCGACACCATGGAAGCGATTTTTGGCCTGACCTACCTGGAGTGCGGTCGCGAGGCGGCTCGTGACCTGGTGTTGCGCCTGATTGCGCCGCTGCTCGATGATGAGAAGGTCCTGAACTCTGGACGCGACTGGAAGACCGAGCTGCTGAACCTCGCCACCGCCCGCGGTTGGGGAGACGTGCGCTATGAGGTCACCGGCGAGGGCCCCGACCACGCGCGCGTGTACACTGCGGTCGCTATTGTGGCGAACCAGCAGGCCGGTACCGGTGTGGGCCCGAGCAAGAAGGAGGCGGAGCGCCTTGCCGCTGAGCAGGCGTACCGCGTTCTGGTTTAGGGTGCTTGCCTGGCGCACTGTCTAGGTTTCTCGACGGGGCATCCCAGCTGAGCCTGTGCCTCTTGAGCCTGCGCCTGCTGAGCCCCGCTGATTGGAGTAAATCATGCCCGAACTGCCCGAGGTAGAAACCGTCCGCGCAGGTCTAGCCGACCATTCGTTGGGCCGCCCCGTGCGGGCGGTGCGCGTGGTCGATGCCCGTTCGCTACGCAGGCACCTGCCCGGTCCCGCCCACTTTGAGGCGGCACTCACCGGCAGGGCGCTGCGCGGCGCCTACCGCCGCGGCAAGTACCTGTGGCTGACCCTGAGCGAGGCGGACGGCACGCTTGCCGACGAGGCGCTCGTGGTGCATCTGGGCATGAGCGGTCAGCTGCTCGTGCGCGATGAGCCGGGCGGCGAATCGGACAGCAACTCGGGCAGCGACTCAGGTAATGAGTTGGGGGCTCGTGCGGCGTTTGATGAGCAGCCGCGGCACCTGCGCGTGGCGCTTGAGCTAGGACCGGCTGGAAATTCGGAGAGTGCGGCGAGCACCAACCGGGCAAGCGCTGGGCAGCGCTTGCTCTTCGTGGATCAGCGCATCTTCGGCGGTATGTTCCTCAGCCCGCTGGTACCGGACGTACCCGCTGCGGCGGATGAAGCAGCGCCGGGTGAATTGGGGCAGAGCGAAGTACCTGAGCGTTTTCTCGTGCCCGAGGCGGTTAAGCACATTGCCCGCGACCCGCTGGACGAATTCTTTGACCCCGCGGCGGTGCGTCGCAAGTTCCTGCGCACCTCCAGCGGCATTAAGAAGGTGTTGCTGGATCAGTCGGTCATCTCCGGCGTGGGCAATATCTACGCCGACGAGGCGCTGTGGCGTGCGCGGTTGCACTACGCGAAGCCCGCACGCGCCCTCAGCGCCGCCCAGACCCGCGAACTGCTCGAGGCGGTCACCCAGGTGCTGCGCGAGTCCCTGGCGGCTGGCGGCACAAGCTTCGACGCCCTGTACGTGAACGTGCTCGGCGAATCGGGCTACTTTGAGCGCTCGCTGAACGCCTACGGTCGTGCCGGGGAGCCCTGCCATCGTTGCGCGGAGGCGGGCCGCACCTCCCTGATGGTGCGCGAACCGTTCCAGAACCGCTCGTCCTACCGTTGTCCGCACTGCCAGCGGGCACCACGTGCTCGATAAGTTAAGGCTCTCGATAGGCACAAACTCACGGCAGATATGCACATGACGGCGTAGCTACGTTCCTCCCATATGGGGGATGTAGCTACGCCGTCATTCGTTTAAACCGCATTTGTTTAAACTTTATTCGTTGAAACCATGGGTGGGGGAGCCGCCCCGAAAAGAAGCGCTTAGCGGCTGTATTTGTCGCCGTAGAACAAGCCCAGGCGCTCGTAGCCTTCCTCAATCGACACCGAGGGTTCCCACTGCAGAAGATCGCGGGTGCGGCGCTGATCAAACCAGTGCGCGGTCGACAGCTGCTCGGCGAGGAACTCCGTCATCGGCGGCTCATCACCGGCGGTCACGTTCTTCGGCAGACGCTCCCACACGCGCTCAATGACCTTACCCGCAAGAGCCGCAACCTTCGCCGGAACCGAGAAACGCGGGGCGGGAACGCCCACCGCCTCACAGAAACCACCGAGCAGCTCAGCGATAGTGCGCGGCTGACCGTTCGTCACCACCAGAGCCTGACCCGCAAAAGCGTCGAGGCGCTGATAGCCGCGCACCAGCGCATCCGCGGCGTTATCAATATAGAGGGTATCAATCAGGCCCGTACCGCCAGAGAGCAACGGCAGGCGACCCGCGGCGGAACGCTCCAGAATACGCTCGACCAGCTGGGTATCGCCCGGACCCCACATGATGTGAGGACGCAACGCACCCACGCGCAACACCCCGCCACCGGGCAGGGTGGTGCCGTTTGCCTCCAGCGCCAGGAGCTCAGCGGCAGCCTTCGAACGCGCATAGTTACCGCGCGCATGCTCCGGGGACGCCACGCCGGCACCATCACCCACAATCGCCGCACCGGCATGAGCCACCGACGGCGAGGAAATGTACAGGAACGAACCCACCGAATGGTTCAGCGCCGCCTGCAGCAGGGTGCGGGTGCCCTCAATGTTGATGCGCTCATAATCAGCCCACTCGCCACTGACCGAAACCTTCGCCGCAGCATGCACCACGCCGTTCACGCCGGTCATCGCCAGATCCACAGCCTGCGCGTTCGTAATATCGCCGCGCACCTGCTCAAAACGGGGACGCACCGAATCGGGCAGAAGCGCCGCAATACCCGAATCACCACGCTGAAAAACGCGCACATCATAGCCGGCACGCAGCAACGCCAGCACGCTCTCACGACCCAGCAGGCCGCTCGCACCGGTAAAGAGGATGCGCTCGCCAATACGCGGCGCAAAATCAGGCTCCTCAATTGGGCGTAGCGAACGCGGGGCGGGGTCGGTGTAGCGTGCCGCCAGCGGTTGCGCTGGCTTGCGGAACCGAGCCGTCGGGGAAGTCGCCGAATGCGAGGTCGACAGGCGCGGTTCAGACAAACGGGGTACAGACTCGTGGGACGAGGACTCACGCGAAGAATGAGGGGACATCATACTCCTTAGACTTAGGGATCCGGCAGGTGCTTACGCCCCCGCGAGGACCTTTGACGCCCACTCACCCAGGGCGGGGCGGTCAATCTTCGAATTGTGGCGAATATCGGTCGGATGCTCGTGTACTACCAGCACTGCGGCAAGTTCCACGCCGGTATCCTCGGCAACCTTTTGACGCACCAGCTGCAACAGCTCGAAGGGAGCCACACCCTCCGCAATGGGGAAGCGGCGCGCGCCGGGCACGCGATCGAGCAGGGCACGCTTGAGGCCCGATACTGACTGGCGCGCCTCCAAAGCGGCAGTATTCGCGGACGCCTCAATGACCAGCACCGGGGCGGCGGTACCGGCAGGTCCCACCGCGACCAGGGCGGCGCGGCGCACCTCGGGCAGGGACTCGGCGGACTGCTCCGCCGCAACCGGGGTCAGCACACCCTGCGAAGTCAGCAACACGTGCGCGAGGCGACCCTCAACCCACAGGCGACCCGAAGCGTCCAAGTGCCCGACGTCACCGGTATGATGCCAACCCGGAGTGCTAATGGACTGCTCCTCAGTCACCCACAGGGTGTCGTAGCGGTCCTTCACATGCGGTGCCGACACCAGAATCTCACCGGTCACACCCGGCTCATGGGTCAGCTCATCCGCCACCGAACCGTCCTGCAGCAGCGGCGCAATAGCCACCGCCGCACCGTACACCGCGAAACCAACGCACACGCCGTCACGGGCGAACGGGTCAAGCACCTCACCGGCAGCATTCGGGGTGCCCTCAGCAATCGCCTGGCGAATCATCTCGAAAGATACATCGGTCACCGGCAGACCCTCGGTCATGCCGTACGGGGTGTGCAGGGAGGCGTTCGGCACCAGGGCAGAGAGCGCCTCCAGCAGCGGCACGGGAATCGGCGCGCCAGCACTCAGCACAGTCTGAACCTTAGCCAACGCCGCACGCTGCTCACCGTTCAGCTCATCGGCGGTCGCCACCACATTCACCAGGGCAGCGGGGGACGCAAACACGACCGACGCATCAATAGCCGCCGCAGCAGACGCCAGGGCAGAAGCCGTCAGAGTCTTCGGGCGGGTCACATCCATCGTCGGGGTCACACTGGTAGCACCCAGCGCCGGGCCCAACAGCGCAAACGGCGCGAAGCCAGCCACCAGACCGCTACCGGGCGCAAAACCGTACGTATTCGCAATGGCATCACGCATACCCGCCAGCTGACGCTGCGTGTACACCACACCCTTAGCCGGACCGGTCGAACCGGAGGTGTACAGCACCGCCGCATCAGCATCCGGCACGGGGGAGGGGAACTCCACCACGGTCGGGGTGGGCACCGGCGCACCCGGAGTACCGTCAGCGGCAGGCGCGGTAAACACCGAACCGGCAACGCCCAACAGCTTCTCCTGCACCGAACCCAGCGGCTCCACAGAAATACGCACACCCGGCCACATCAGGGTACGGGCGGCACTGAGCGCGGCGGGAATACCCACCAGGAAGCTCGGGTTAGCGCCCTTCAACGCGCGAGTCAGACCCGGAATACCCAGACCGGTATCAGCCACCACAATGACAGCGCCCAGCTTCATGCAGGCGTAAATCAGGGTGGTCAGGCGGGCACCCGGAGGCACCATCAGGTTCACGCGGTCACCCGGGCGCACACCCAGGGCGTGCAGGCGGGTCGCGGCGGCGTTGACCTGCTGGTTCAGCTCAGCCCAGGTCAGGGTCACGGACACGGAGGTGCCGTCACCCTTGGGGTCCATGTCCACCACGGCGGTGGAGGCGTCATTGGCGCGTTCGGTGAGGGCCGCAAGCATGGGGCGGAACGCCGCGGGAACAGTGCCCTCAGCGCCCCCAGCGGCAGTGCCCTCAGCCGCGGTGCCCTCGCCGGTCGTCAGGCCGTGGCGGCGCGCGCGGGCGGCACGGTGCTCCGCCTCAGCGTTGTGAGGGGGTACCAGAGCGCCGTCTTCCCGAGTGCCAAAGGTCTGCGCAAGCCACGAAATCATGGGGGTGGCAATATCGTAATCCTCAATGACCAGGTGCGAGGCCTTCTCGTAGCGGTGCACCTTCGCCTGCGGCATGCGCTCCATCAGGTCAAACAGGTAGCGGCGCTGGAACACCGGGTCCTTCGTGCCCCACTGGAAGAACGCGGGCACGTCCAGGTCACGGATCTGCTCGGCAATACGCTGCATCGGGGCGTAGGAAGGAATGTCGGTGCCGGTCGGAATATCGCCCACAAAATTACGCACGCCCTCACGCCACGCCGAATGAGCGTACGGCGCACGGTACGTACGGTAAATCGCCTCGTTCAGAGGACTCGGATACAGGCGCTTAGGCTGCTGACCCACCGGCTGCGGCAGGGCACCATCAAGCGCCCCGGCACCGGCAGAACCCGGCGCGGGCAGGCGGCCCTCATTCTGAGCCAAACCCAAGGTCACATCAACAAACGCGGTCGAATCGCGGGTACCCCACTCGTGCACACCCAACGCCAGGCGCAGGGCGGCAGGGATATTCTCAATGCCGTCATGGTAGACCGCGGTGTTCGTCAGCATCACGCCCGAAAGAATCTCACGATGCTCCAGCGCCCAACCAAAGGACACCAACCCACCCCAGTCATGGGCGAGGGTCACGAGCGGCTTATCGGTCTCATCCAGACCCAGCGCCTTCGTGAAATCACCCAGGTCAGCGATACGGTCGGTCAGGGTGCGGCGCTCACCCTCCAAATCCAGGTGGGTGCGCTCCGAATAACCCATATCAATCTGATCAACCGCAACCACACGCCACGGGGCGCGCTCATTCACGCCCGCATCCAGCACGGTACGCCACAGGTACGACCAGGTCGGGTTACCGTGCACGCACAGGATCGTGCCAATCGGCTCCAAACCCTGCTCGACCAGCACCGGAAGGTTATCCAGGTAGTGCCAGCGGCGCGCGCCAGCCTGCTGCGCCCGCTGCTCAATGGGGGCGGTGGTGGGTACCTCCAGAAGGTGGGAGTAGCGCGGGTTCACGCCCGCCCATTCCTCCGGGTTATAGGGAGGCTGAGCCTTAGGGAAATTCAAATGGCGCATACTGGGAATCCTTCCGGATCGAATCGGTGAATGTCTACCGCACAAAGACTATGAGCTGCAAGGTTAGGGGCTATCGGCTAACGGGCTACCACTGAATCTCAAGCAGGGCAGTGTTCAGCCCAGAACCCACACCCATGCACAGAATACGGTCGCCCTCCCTATAAGTCGGCGCGCACTCGGCGAGAGTCATCGGCAGAGCCGCCGCAGCCACATTGCCCCACTTCGGGAAGGTCAAGGGGATGCGCTCACGCTCAATACCGACCGCCTCAATAATGGCGTTCGTGTGGGCGTTAGAAATCTGATGGGTCACGTAGGAGGTCATGTCGTTCCACTCCCAGCCGTCCTGATGCGCCTGCTCCCACGCCTGCGCCACCAGCTCCAGGCCGTGCTTGAGCAGGCCCTCGGCGTCAGTGTTCATGCCCTGATCCGCCTCGCCACCGATGCACAGGTTACGGTGCTCAGTGCCCGCGCGGGACACCGAACCGACGATGCGGTGACCCTCCGGGTGGCGATCAGCGCGACCGATCACAGCCGCCGCCGCACCCGAACCGAGGGTCAGGGTCGCGAACTGAGCCAGCACATCCTCGCGGGTCGAATCGGGGTTGTTCAGGATGCGCACCGCGGTACGGTGCCACGGGGAGGGGTCCTCGCCAGCGACAATCAGGGCGTAGTCGATAGCGCCCGCATCAATCATGGTGGAGGCGACAGTCATCGCGTTCACAAAGCCCAGGCAGGCGTTCGTAATATCGAAGTTCAGTGCGTGACGCGGCAGCTCCAGGCGGTCATGCACACCCACCGAAACAGCGGGCTCAAAGTTATCGCGAGTCACCGAAGCGTTAATCAGCAGACCAATCTGGGAACGGTCAATACCCGCCTCCGCAATAGCCTTCTCGGCTGCGGCAACCACGCCGTCCTCGAAGGTCTGGCCCTCAGCCCAGCCGCGGCGAGTACTAATACCGGCAAGACGCTCCAGCAGGCCCTTGGGCATGCGCAGACGCTTGTAGGTTTGGGCCAGCTGCTCATCGAAGTAGTCGCTCGTGACGACCTCCGGAGGCAGCTCGTTGGTGATGGACAGCAGAGCTGCATTGGAGTGGCGAATGTCGGAGTTTGTGCCGACCTTATCGGCGGGTGCATTCAACAATGGTGTGGCCCTTGAAAATAGAAGTCAGTGGGATATAGAAAACATGCGGAGACACGCACAGCGGCCCCGCAGAATTCGTGATGCTCATTCCAATCTACCGCACAGGTCGGGCGAACCCGTATCCGTAGACCCAATATGAACGCCCCCGTTCACCCCGCGCGTAAGATGATGCACAATGAGGAACTTTGAGTCCCATTTGCCTCGTGCACGCTAACGCCGCCCGCCCACCGCACCGCGTACACTAGAGGGATGCCGCCACGCACCACAGAACGTGCCCGGCGCACACCAGATTCTTTTGCAGAAAGGCCCCTTGTGCACCTGATGTCGCTGACCCTGCGCGGGTTCAAGTCTTTCGCCTCCGCAACCACTTTTGAGTTCACCCCCGGCATTAACGCGGTGGTCGGCCCCAACGGCTCCGGCAAGTCCAATGTGCTGGATGCGCTCGCCTGGGTCATGGGTGAACAGGGCGCTAAGAGCCTGCGCGGTGGCAGCATGAAGGACGTTATCTTCGCGGGCTCCGGTGAGGCTGGTTCGGGCGACGGCGCCCAGCGTGCGCCCCTGGGCCGCGCCAAAGTCACCCTGACTTTCGATAATTCTGACGGCACCCTCAGCATTCCCGCTGATCGGGTGCAGATTTCGCGCACCATGTTCCGCTCCGGCGGCAGCGAGTACGAGATTAACGGTTCCCCGGCGCGCCTTGCCGATATTCAGGACCTGCTCTCGGAGGCGGGCCTGGGCCAGCAGATGCACGTGCTCGTCGGCCAGGGCCAGCTGGACGCGGTCCTGCACGCCACCGCCCAGCAGCGCCGCGACATGATCGAGCAGGCGGCAGGCGTGGTCAAGTACCGCCGCCGCCAGGAGAAGACCAGCCGCAAGCTGGAGTCTGTGGCATCGAACGTGACCCGCCTGAGCGACCTGGTTGCCGAACTAGATTCGCAGCTGCAGCCGCTGAGCGAGCAGGCAGAATCCGCCGCGACTGCACGCCAGCTGCAGGCGCGCATCCGCCAGCTGGAGGCGGTTCTTTTGGCTCGTCAGCTGGGTGTTCTGCAGGCTGAGCAGGGGCAGGCTCTCGCCTCCGAGGCGGAAGGTACCCGCCGCGCCGAAACCCTGAAAGAACAGCTGGAGGCGGCGCGTGCCGCATCCGCGAAGCATCAGCAGGAGCAGAACCGCCTGAACGCCGAGGTCACCGCCTGCCAGAAGGCCGTGTCGACTCTGCGCGAGTCCGCCGCGCGCGTGCGCACCGTGCAGTCCATCGCCGCCGAGCGCGTGCGCACCTACCGTGTGGAGCTGACCGAGGCGACTGCCGCTGCCCGCGCCGGATACGAACGCGCCCTGGAACTGCTGGAGGAGCGCCGCGAAGAGGCAGAGCGCGCGGTGGAAAGCTACGCCAGCTTTGAGGAACGCTACGATGCGGCGCTGAAGAACGTTGAGAAGGCGGCGTCCGAGGTGGCGCAGACTGAGCGCGCCTCGGGCGAGGCGGCACAGTCTCGTGCCCGCGCGCAGGCCCAGCTGGATGCCGCCCGCGGTGCGGCGGTGGAGGCGACCCGCGCCTACGCGGCGGCGGCTGAGCGTGCCGCAACCCTGCGTGAGGCGCTGGGCCAGAGCCTGGGCGAAGCACCCGCCGAACTGGACATTGAATCTGCAGAGGCGGTGTTCGACCCCGAGACCGGCGAGCTCATGGATTCTTCGAGCGAGGGCGCGAGTCTGCTGCGCGTGCTGGATGCCGTGCAGATTGACCCCGAGTATGCGCGCGCGGCGTCTGCGGCGCTGACATCGCTGGCGACCGCGGCGTTGAGTGTGCCGGTTGAGGGTGCTGAGGTATCGCAGCTGCGCGGTGAAGACGGCGAGCTTTCCGTTGACCTGCCCGAAACCACCCTGCCCGAATCCTGCGCCGCCGAGCTGCGTGAGCTGGGTATCCGCCCCGCAACCGAGATGATTGAACCGCTCAGCGAGGACGCCGCCGCGCTCGCCGGCATCGACGAGCACGCCCTGGCGCGCGTGACCGCGGCGCTGGGTGAGCGTCTGGCGGGAGTGCTGTTCGCGCCGGATGCCGCCTCCGCAGAGCACGCCCTGCACCTACTCGCCAAGAATGTAGACGCAGGTCAGCGCACTATCTGGCGTATTTTTGACCCCGCAGGCACCGAGCACACCCGCTACAGCCTGCTCTACCCGACTGAGGGCGCCAGCCCCCTGGAACTTGCCGCCGCATACCGCGCCGCATCCCAGGTCGTGACCCGCACCCGCGCCGAACTGGACGAGGCCGAGCAGGCCGTTCAGCAGGCTCAGACCGCGGCAGAAGCGGCGGTTGAAGCAGAACGCGAGGCAGCGAAGGCGGCGGGCGTGGCGAGCGCCGAGCATGCCCGCGCCCGCGCCCAGGCGGAGTCCCTGGAAGTCTCCGCGCAGAACATTCAGAATGAGCGCGCCCGCCTGAACGAGCGCCTTGCCGCCGCGGAGGAATCCGTGGCGCAGGCGCGCGTTGCCTACGAGTCGGCACGCACCCGCGAGGATTCCTACCTGGCGGGCACGGGGGAGCAGGCTCCCGCGGCGACCATTGAGCGCCGCGCCCAGCGTCTGGGCGAGGTACTTGCCGAGCAGGTGAGCGAGCGTGAGCAGCAGCTGCACGAGCTGAGCACCGCCCTGAAGAATGCCCAGGAGGGCCTGACCAGCACGAATGATGAGGTGCAGGATCTGCAGGCGGCGCACGCGGCGGCGCTGACCCTGCTGGCGCGCACCCAGACGGAGGCGGCGCGCGTGCAGGAGCGCGTGCAGGCGCTGGCTGAACGTGCCCGCCTGGTGACCGGTTTGACCCTGGAGCAGCTGGAAGAGGAGTACTCCGAGCAGCTGCCGGTTGACGTGCCCGTCCAGGAGACGTCCGAAAACGCCGCCTCCGAAAATTTCGCCCCCGAAAATGCTGCTACCGAAACGGCATCAGAGACTACCGAAGCTTCCACCGAGAGCGTGCGCGCTCGCCTCAAGGCAACCCGCGCCGAACTGGAGGCACTGGGCGCCATTAACCCGCTGGCGCTGGAGGAGTACGAGGCGCTTTCTGAACGCCACGCCTACCTGAACCAGCAGATTGAGGATTTGAAGGCGACCCGCCGCGACCTGAACACGGTCATGGACGAGGTCAGCAGCCACATTGCGGAGGTGTTCACCGCCGCGCTGGAGGACATTAACACCCACTACCGCCGCATCTTTGAGACCCTCTTCCCGGGAGGCGAGGGCCACCTGGAGCTGGACGACCCGTCCGATCCGTTGAATTCGGGTGTGGAGATTCACGCGCGCCCGGCGGGTAAGAAGGTTAAGCGCCTGTCGCTGCTCTCTGGCGGTGAGCGTTCGCTCGCTTCGCTGGCGCTGTTGATTGCGATTTATATGTCTCGCCCTTCGCCGTTCTACGCCCTCGACGAGGTTGAGGCGGCGCTGGATGACCGCAACCTGTCGCGCCTGCTGCAAGTGATTGGTGAGTTGGGGGAGCGTTCGCAGCTGATTGTGATTACGCATCAGAAGCGCACGATGCAGATTGCGGAGACCCTGTACGGGGTGTCGATGCGCGGTGGCGTGTCGACGGTGCTTTCTCAGCAGATGGAGGAGCTGCGCGAGCTGCTGTAGCTCGCCACGCCTGCTTGACCTTACCGCGTGCCCCTCAACCAGCGCGTCCCCGACCCTGCCAAACGCACCCACCCTGGCGAACGTCACATGTCCTAGGAATGGTCATGTGCACCCCAGGGTACTATTCACTGCTTGCGCCCGGGTACTATAGGGGGATATGTGCGAACGCCGCCCCGCCCTACCCGCGGTTGCGTGGTGTTTCGCTGTGATCAGGCCTGATGCCCCGCCCTACCCGCGGCGCGCATCCGGCGGTAACCATCCAGGGAAGGAATAGTGATGAGCGAGAACCTGGCAGATGCTTTCCTCAACGGCGAGTCGTTGAAGAATGCCCCCGGCCCCTATTTTGGTGAGTACGGCGGGCGGTGGATGCCCGAGTCACTGATTGCCGCCATGGATGAGCTGGAGGCAACCTTTAACGAGGCGAAGAACGACCCCGAGTTCATTGCCGAGTTCCAGCGTCTTTCTGCTGAGTATTCGAACCGTCCGTCGCTGCTGACTGAGGTTCCGAAGTTCTCTGAGCATGCTGGTGCGCGTGTGTTCCTCAAGCGTGAGGACCTGAATCACACCGGTAGTCACAAGATTAATAACGTGATTGGTCAGGCTCTGCTGGCTAAGCGTATGGGTAAGACCCGTCTGATTGCTGAGACTGGTGCGGGTCAGCACGGTGTTGCGACTGCGACCGCGGCTGCGCTCTTCGGCATGGAGTGCGTGATCTACATGGGCGAGGAAGACACTGAGCGTCAGTCGCTGAATGTGGCTCGTATGCAGCTGCTGGGCGCGAAGGTGATTGCGGTTCAGAACGGTTCCCGCACCCTCAAGGACGCCATTAATGAGGCGCTGCGCGACTGGGTTTCGAACGTTGAGAACACCCACTACCTGCTGGGTACTGCCGCTGGTGCGCACCCGTTCCCGGCGATGGTGCGTTTCTTCCACGACGCTATCGGTGAGGAGGCGCGCGAGCAGATTCTTGCTGAGACTGGCCGCCTGCCCGACGGCCTGGCCGCCTGCGTGGGTGGCGGTTCGAACGCGATTGGTCTGTTCCACGCGTTCTTGGACGATTCTTCGGTCGAGATTTACGGTTTTGAGGCTGGCGGCGACGGCGTGGAGACGGGCCGTCACGCGGCGACCATTACTCTGGGCCGCCCGGGCATGCTGCACGGCGCGATGACCTACCTGATGCAGGATGAGGACGGCCAGACCATTGAGTCCCACTCGATTTCTGCTGGTCTGGATTACCCGGGTGTGGGTCCGGAGCACTCGTACCTGTCCGATATTGGTCGCGTGACCTACGAGCCGGTGACCGACACTGAGGCGATGGACGCTCTGCGTCTGCTCTGCCGTACCGAGGGTATTATTCCGGCGATTGAGTCTTCGCACGCTCTGGCGGGTGCGCTGCGCGTGTGCCAGCGTTGGGCTGCTGAGGATCCGGAGGCGGCACGCGAGAAGACGATGATTGTCTGCCTGTCCGGTCGTGGCGATAAGGACATGGAGACCGCGCTGAAGTGGTTCGGCCTGGGTAAGGCGATTCCGTCCTCGACCCTGATGACCGGTAATAAGGAAGCTGCCGCATCCGCTGCACAGAACGCACAGGCTGAAAGTGAGGCTAAGTAATGAGCTACCAGGACGCTATTTCTCAGGCGGCACCTTTTACGGTGCTGGATGGTTCTTTCCCCGCTCCGAACGCGCAGTCGCCTCTGGCGGCTCGTCTGGCTGAGTGCGAGAAGCAGGGCCGTGCGGCGCTGATTGGCTACCTGCCGGTGGGCTTCCCGACCCTGGATGAGTCGATTGACGCGGCGATTGCTTTGGGCAATAACGGCGCGGACATTATTGAGCTGGGCGTGCCTTATTCTGATCCGGTCATGGATGGTCCGGTGATTCAGAGGGCTACCGGCGTGGCGCTGGAGAACGGTTTCAAGCTTCCTCAGCTGTTTGAGGCGGTTCGCCGCATTACCGAGGCGACCGACGCTGTGGTTGTCGTGATGACGTACTGGAACCCGGTTCTGGCGTACGGTGTGAAGAACTTTGCGCGTGATTTGGCGGCTGCCGGTGGCACGGGCATGATCACCCCGGACCTGGTGCCTGATGAGGCGTCGGCGTGGTTTGAGGCTTCTGACGAGTACGGTCTGGATCGTATTTTCTTGGCTGCTCTGTCTTCTTCGCCGGAGCGCCTGGCGACCATTGCGAAGGCGTCGAGCGGCTTCGTGTACGCCGTGTCGGTGATGGGCGTGACCGGTGCCCGCACCTCCGTGTCGGAGGCGGCTCGCACCCTGGTTGCGGACATTAAGGCTGCCGGTGCGCCTCGTGCGTGCGTGGGTCTGGGTGTTTCGACTCGTGCCCACGTTGAGGAGATTGGCGAGTATGCGGACGGCGTGATTGTCGGTACCGCGCTGGTGAAGGCTTTGGCTTCTGGCGGTGTTGAGGCGGTGGCTAAGCTGACCCGTGAGCTGGCGGGGCGTGAAGGCTAATGTCTGATGTGCTGTCGCTGGCGAGCGTGCCGGTAGCTAACGTGCTGGCGTCGATTCCGTCACCGAGCGTTTCGTATCTGCAGCTGGGCCCGTTCCGTGTGCATTTCTATGCCCTGTGTATTCTTGCGGGTATGGCGGTGTGCTTGTGGCTGGGTTCTCGCCGTTGGAAGGCGGCGGGTGGTACCCCTGAACGCGTGTTTGACGTGGCGATGTGGGCTATTCCGGCGGGCATTATTGGTGCCCGCGCCTACCACGTGCTGATTACTGACCCGGGTAGCTATTTCGGTCCGAATGTTGCTGATCCGTGGGCTTTCCTGAAGATTTGGGAGGGCGGCATCGGCATTATGGGTGCCGTGTCGGTTGGTGCGTTGGGTGCCTGGTATGGTTGCCGCCGTTACGGGATTAATTTCCCGGCTTTTGCGGATGCGGTGGCGCCGGGTATTCTGCTGGCTCAGGCGTTTGGCCGCTGGGGTAACTGGTTCAACCAGGAGCTGTTTGGTAAGCCGACGACTCTACCGTGGGGCCTGGAGATTAGCGCGTCGAGCGGTAATTTCCCGACCCAGTATCCGGCGGGTACGCTGTTCCATCCGACGTTCCTGTACGAGTCGTTGTGGAACCTGCTGGGTGTGGCGTTGCTGCTGTGGCTAGGCCGTAAGGGCGTGCTGAAGCTGGGTCAGACCCTGTGGCTGTACGTGTTCTACTACGGTGTGGGTCGCCTCTTCATTGAGATGTTCTTGCGTATTGATACCTCGGAGATGCTTTGGGGCGTTCGTATTCACGTGTGGACTGCTCTGCTGTTGGTTCTGCTGGGTGCTGCTGGTTTTGTGGTGGCTGGTCGTCGTGCGGCGGCGAAGGCTGCCGCGGGTATTGAGCCGGCTCCTGCGGAGTTCGCTCCGAAGGCTGCCGCAGATGAGTCTGCAGATGGCGCTGAGGAGAAGGCATCCGAGAAGGCACCTGAGAAGGCAGAGTCCGCCGAGGATTCTGACTCTTCTGAGTCTTCGACGAAGGGCTCCCAGACGAAGGACTCCCAGACGAAGGGCTCCTAGCTTTCATCTACATTCATAGAAAACCGCCGGATGGGGGAGTACACCCTGTCCGGCGGTTTTTTGTACCTGCTTCTGCGCTCTTGAATTCTTCCACTGCTGTGTTCTGCTGAGCGCGTGCAGCATTCACACAGTGGTATGTGACGGCGCCGTGCGTGGATTTAGGCAGTTGAGAAGGCATAATAGAGGTATTGCATGTGGTGGGCATCCGCGTAAGGAGTATGAGGCTCTTCGAGTGGTGATGTCTGCCTCGTCTGCGTTTAGAAACACCCACTCAACGTACAGGATTTTATCGTGAGCTCTTCTTCCGGCGATTTTTCGCGCGCCGTTTCTCCTTCTTCTCGTCCGGGTCTGTCGCGCCGCCGCCTGGTGGCTGGTGCGGCGTGGGCTGCCCCGGTTGTTGTGGCTTCTTCGGTGATTCCGGCGTATGCGGCTTCTGATGAGGAAGGCGAGTGCACCGGCCCTTACGAGGATTCGACGATGATCACTGCCGGCGACGGCGTGAAGAAGGTTGCCGTGCTGACGGTTCCTGCGGGCGCTAAGCGTATGCGTTTTACCGCTGTGGGCGGTGCTGGCGGCACGAACTACACTGTGGCGGATGCCGGTTCCGGCGCCATGGTGGAGGGCTCTATGGCTGTGCGCGGCGGCCAGACTATTAGGTTGACTGCCGGTTCGGGCGGTATCGGTAATGGTGAGCTAAAGCCCGCTGAGGGCGGCGACGGCTATGGCGTGGGCGGCTCCTCGAAGGCTTCTTCGCCGGTTCCCGCGAACGTTGTTTCTGCGATTAATGATTTGACCCGCATTTCTCGCGGCGTGACCGGTCGCGGCGGCATGAGCGCTGTGCTGTATTCGGCATCTGGCGGTGGTTCCTCCGCTATTGAGGTGGACGGCGTGCCGATGATTGTTGCCGGTGGCGGCGGCGGTGCCGGTGTGCTGGCGTCGTATGCGACGGTTCTGCCGAACCCCGCGAATGCGGGTGCTGTGCGCCCGACCGCGCACTATTCGCTGGATAGCTCCGGTGGCGAGCATCAGTTCAGCACCGGTGGTGGCGCTGGTTCGGGTGACGGCGACGGTTCGCCCGGTTTTGTTGGTTTCACCTCGTACGAGGCGCAGTCTAATCCGATTCTGACGGTGAACCCGGGTTCGGGTGCTGCCGGCGGTGTGGGCGGTGCTGGCGGCGAGAAGCTGAACCCGCCGACTGCTGACGGCCCGGTGATTGGTTTTTCGAGCACCTCCACCCAGAAGTTGGTGAGCACTGCGACTGCCGGTGCGGCGGGTGCGAGTGGTTTCCGTGCGAAGGGCGCCGATGGTGTGGCGAGCTATTCGTACCAGTGGGATCAGACTCCGGAGGGTACCGATAACCGCCCGTCGAACGCTGGCGAGCTGTTTAACGGCTACCAGTCGGTGGTTTCTGGAGGCGGTGGCGCCGGTTATGGCGGCGGCGGCTCCGGTGCTGCGTTGAGCGTTTCGGCTCGTGTGGTGTCGCAGAAGTGGAATAATGATTCGGCTCGTGCCCGCTATGCGGTGGGTTCGGTGCAGCTGGCTGGCGGTGGTGCTGGCGGCGGTACATTCATGGATTCTACGGTGCGCATCATGGATCTGGGTTGGGCGTTGAACGCTCCGAATGGTCCGGGTGAGCGCGGTGCCGGCTATATTGAGGTTGCTTTCTGCTTCTAGGCGGCTTCTCAACGGATTCTAGTCGGCGGCTGCGAGCTTCTAGAGCTGCTCTGAGCCTGTAGGAATCGTATAGGTGCAGATTGAACCCTTTCTTTAGGGTGGTATGCGCCTCAAACTTAATATTTAAATTTTTTCTGAGTGCCTCCCAAGCCGCTGGTTTGGGAGGCATTCTCATCTTCTGTGTCGGTTCGTCATAGCGTCATATCAACCTTTGGCGGTTTAGCGCATTGGTCGGAATGGACCTTATCGAAAGATCACCCTTGCTCGTGAGAACGCTTCTAATTAACCCCTCTGTCATATTCGGGGAAGGTCCTTTAGATTGGCGGCTCATCATTTTACGGTGGAAGTGTAAAGAATATGCGCGCCCACCCCGCTAGGTTGCACAGTGCAGAACGCACAGCGCAGATTGCAGATTGCGGTTTGAGCGCGGCCACCGATGACTAAGGAGTTTAGATCATGTGCAAGGAAACCATGAAGGCTGTTGTTGTCCCTGAGAAGGTTGACGGTTCGGTTGTTGTCCGTGAGGTCCCCGTTCCGGCTGTCGGTCACGGCCAGGCGCTCGTGAAGATTGAGTACTCGGGCGTGTGCCACACTGACCTGCACGTGGCTGCCGGTGATTTCGGTGAGCTTCCGGGCCGTATTCTGGGCCACGAGGGCATTGGTCGTGTCGTCAAGGTCGGCGAGGGTGTTGAGTCCCTGAAGGAAGGCGACCGCGTGTCGGTGGCTTGGTTCTTCGAGGGCTGTGGCCACTGTGAGTACTGCACCTCGGGCCGTGAGACCCTGTGCCGTTCGGTGAAGAATGCAGGCTACTCGGTTGACGGTGGCATGAGCGAGTACACCCTGGTGACCGCTGATTACGCTGTGAAGGTTCCCGAAGGTCTTGACCCGGCGCAGGCTAGCTCCATTACCTGCGCTGGTGTGACCACCTACAAGGCAATCAAGGAGTCGCTGGTCCGCCCGGGTCAGTGGCTGGTTGCTTACGGCGCTGGCGGTCTGGGCAACCTGGCTGTTCAGTACGCTAAGAAGGTTTTCGGCGCCAAGGTTATCGCTGTTGACATCAACGACGACAAGCTGGCTCTGGCTCGTAAGGTCGGTGCTGATCACGTCATCAACGGCCGTGAGGTTGAGGACGTTCCGGCTCGTATTCGCGAGCTGACCGGCGGCGGCGCTCACGCTGCTGTGGTGACCGCTGTGTCGAAGGTTGCGTTCAACCAGGCTATCGAGTCGGTTCGTGCGGGCGGTTCCGTGGTGGCTGTTGGTCTGCCCTCGGAGATGATGGAGCTGTCCATTGTGAAGATCGTTCTGGACGGCATCCGCGTGGTGGGCTCCCTGGTGGGTACCCGTCAGGATCTGGCGGAGGCATTCCAGTTCGGTGCTGACGGCATCGTGGTTCCGGTGGTTCAGCTGCGTGAGGTTGACGAGGCACCGGCTGTCTTCGAGGAAATGACGGCAGGTAAGATTACCGGCCGTATGGTTCTGGACTTCGCTAGCCTCTAAGCTGGCGGATGATTCGAGGCGCCCGGTAGGGCTTCAAGGTCTCACTCGGCTGAGGTTCTGCCGGTAGTTTCGATGGTTATAACGCCTAGGGCGCATCCCGTGTGGCGGGGGAGTAGGGGTACTCTTTCTGCTGTGCATACGACGCGGGGTGCGCCTTAGTGTTTTTAATAGTGTTTTTAATGCGGCGTTTTAGGGTTCCGGTTTATAGCTACCGGTTTATAGCTGCGGGTTTTTGAGAGCCGTTATCGTAAGGAACTGAAAACCTCTGTGAGTACTGGGCACCTAAACGTAATATACGCGGGAATTTATTTTTGAAATATCCGCGGAAATATATCAAAATTCCCACCAAATTAGTTCAATAGAGCATCTTGTTTGACGTCTAAAGACCTTAAAATGCATGCTTAAATTGTAAATATTCAACCACTGATTGAGACGTAATATTTGTCGAAGAGATAGGTTTTGAACACCCTTGCACATACCCTTGATGTAACGGGATGTAACGTGCGAAGGTTTCGGCCCTCCTAGATATCGATTCCTTCTCCCGGAACGTTATACCCGGGTGAATTTCAGCATCTTCGTACCGTGCCGTTATTCACCGCTGAGTCCTACTTCCGGTCAGGCGCCCTTCTAGACACCTTCGGAAGAGGTCTCACAAAGATTAGTGTGGGCCCCACGGACATAGTCAATGGGGACTATGTCCGCCACACTAATCCGAACTTCTTGGACAATTCCGCAATAACGCTTCGCGGCGGCGCACCGCCTCGACATAAACTTACCTGCCGGCACGGGTAATATAGCCGGGTTCTCTACTCACTCGGTAACCCACCCGCTACAGAACGCATCTTGATTTTTGTGTTGTTCAGAAGATGCGCCCTGTAGCAAAAGAACGAGGGGCACCTCTGCCAGGTGCCCCTCGTTTTCATATGCGCGTTTTATTGTCGGCTAGATTCCACGCTCTTTAGTAGTTGCTGCGCTCTTTCGTAGATTCCACGCAGCTTAGTAGATGCCACGCTGTGCGGTCCAGCGGATTGTGCCGCGCTCAAAATCCATGTAGTACACGCCGTTTACATAGGTTTCGTCGCCGCGTGCCGCACCGTAGCGGGCGGTGTTCTTCTCCCAGTGCTTGAAGATTGCGCCATTACCGTTGGTCTCGTACGCACCGTACGCATCCGACCAGAGCAGTACCTTGCCGGAGGCGAATCGCACCTGAGCACCCGTGGGGGTGACGGTCTCGTCGGTCGCCGGGGCGCCCCAGATGCCGCGGTGCTGCAGGAAGCGGTGGTAGAACGCGCCGCCGGTGTGTAGGCGGTGGGTTCCGGTCTGTGCGGACCACACGTAGGTGGTGCTGCCGGTGAATTCCTGCTTGAAGATGCCGTTGCCCAGGTTCTGCTCGTCGGCGGTGGGTGCACCCTTCATGCCAGCTGCACGCCAGGTCGCGTAGATGGCGCCGCGCTCGTTGATGATGTGGGTGCCGGTAGCGGCAGACCAGTAGCCGCCCTCACCGTTGGCGAAGGAGACCGCGATGGTGTCGGATCGGGTTTCCTCGTTGGTGGTCAGGCCCCGGAATCGTGCCACGTCGGAGCGGAACTTCTGGTCCAGGCCGCCGTTGGTGACCAGCCAGTGCGAGCCGTGAGAGTTCGTCCAGTAGATGGTCTTGTTGTTGGTGAACTTCTGCGCGTACACGCCGTGACCCAGGGAGTACTCGGTGCCAATCGGGTTGCCGTAGAACGCGCGGTTCTTGTTCCAGAAGCCACCGATGCCGGTGCGAATATCAATCGAACCGGTCGCGGTGGTCACCACGTTCGAATCCTGAGCGGCGCGGTCTTCTGCCGCACGCTCCTCAACTGCGCGGTCCTGGCCGTTTGACCAGTTGCGGTGCGTAGCCTTGGGATTCTTCGCCAGAACCTTCAAATCGTTCACAGTGCCAGGGAAGAAGTTCGAGTCACCCACGAACGGGCCGGAGTCGGTGAACTGCCAAATGTCGTAGCCGCTCCAACCCGCCGGAATTGCGCCGACCACGGTCGAGTAGCTTGCCAGGTGCAACGGCAGAGTGCCGAACTGCGTCGAACCCACGCACTGCGACCACCAGGAAGTTGCGGTGTACACCATCGGGGCGCGGCCGGTCAGCGAACGGTAGGTGTCCACAAAGTCGCGGGTCCAGGCGGTCAGCTGCGCCGGGGTCATGTTGAAGCAGGTGTTGCCGTACTCGGGGTAGGGATTGAATTCAATGTCCAGCAGGCCCGGCAGGGTCTGGCCGTCAGCAGTCCACGCGCCGCCATTCTGCACGAAGTAGCGCGCCTGATCGGCGCCAGAAGAAGTGCTGGGGTTCGCGAAGTGGTAGGCGCCGCGCACCATGCCGACCTGCGCCGAGCCGTTGTATTGCTGAGCGAAGTAGGGGTTGGTGTAGTAGGTGCCCTCGGTTGCCTTCACGTAGGCGAAGCGGGAGCCTGCGGCGTAGGCGCTCGCCCAGTCCACGTTCTGCTGGTGCGAGGAGACATCCATGCCGAGGGTACCGCCAGAGGGGGTCCACGCGGAGCGGCCCTGAGCTAGTGCCTGACCGGGTGCCAGTGCTTGACCGGATGCTAGACCCTGACCAGCCGCCTGACCCTGCGCGGAGCGCTGGGTCGCAGAAATACTGCTCAGGGTTGCGGTAGAAGCGGGGGAGGTGGCGCCGGTTCGTGCGTTTGCGGTGCCCAGGCGTTCGCGCTCGCCCGCGCCCATGGCGGGGTTGGAGCGTTCGACCAGGGACGGATCCGGGGCGGGCGCGTAGCTGAGCTCCTCGTAGGATGCGTTGGGGTTGACGGAGTTAACCTCTGCGGCTGCGCTTGCGCTGGGAGCGGCAAATGCTGCGGGAACGGAGGTGAGGGATGTGGCGACCAGGGCGAGTGCACCTGCGGACGCCACGATAGAGCGGGCTGCCGCGGAGCGCGCGGCAGTCTGGAGTTTCTTCATAGGTTTTTTGCCTGTGTTTGAGAGATGGATGCGTCGATGTGGCCCTGTGTGGGGGGCTTCTGGCGCGAGTGAATAGTGGTGCAGTTGAGTGAGTTTGATGTGTCAATTGTTGCCGTGTCAAGTGACCGGCACAGCTAACAGCCTACGGTACCTGCACCGCTGTGCGCAATGCTTTGGTGTGTCTTTCTGACGGCATATTTTCCATGGAGTGCACAGTAATTCGGCGTCTTTGGAGAGGGTGTTTTATTTTGTGGTTTGTCGGTGTATTTACTTGGGGTGATTTTTCGGAAAAAAATTTTAGGCACGTGACACGCCGGGGCATTGCGAGTTTCACTCTGTGGACTGCCGCGTCGGGGCGTAATCGGGGTATAACTGGGGCGCAGTCGGGGCATAAGGAAAGGGGTGGGCCGCACACACAAAGACCCACCCCTCATGTTCCGGGTACTGTGATTGGCGCGGCCTCGCACCGGTACCCGGAGTTTCATGGCCGATGCAGGAGAGATGAATAGTCATCGGCCACGCTATGGTGCCTGTTGGCACGTTTATCTCGGTGAGCCCCGCCCGCTCTCTCGGCTTCTCGGCGTGCCTACCCGAGAGGGGCAGGCGGGGTCAACGAAAGTTAGTGTTTCCCGAAAGGCTTAGAGGAACTTTGCGATGTCCTCAACCAGCGGCTTGAGAGTCTCACGATCGATGTACTCAGCCTTGCCGGTCTTGTAGCATTCGAGCATCTGCTGAATACCTTCGTTCGGGTTCGGGTTTGCCATGAGCCATGCGCGCACCGGGCCCTTCAGGGCGGTCTTGTGAGCCAGCGAAATCTTGTCGAAGTCGATGCCGCCACGCAGGTGGTAGACGGGGCGACCCTCGGTCAGTTCGGGGGTGTAGCTCTTGGCGACGGCCTTGTCCAGCAGCTTCTTGGAGTATTCACCGGTGAAGGAGACGGTGAAGAACGCGGTGCGGTTCTTCTTGGGTGCAATGACCGGCAGGATCTTCTTGCGAAGTGCTGGTGCGCCGTTGAGGAATCCACCGTAGTCGCTGCCGGCAATCACGAAGGCGTCGAATGCCTCTGCCTGCTCGGGGGTGACCTTGGAGGCGGGGACAGTCTCAACTTCGGGAGCCTGCGGGAGTGCACGCAAATCTTCTGCCAGCCAGGTGGCGTACTGTTCGGTGTAGCCATAGGTGGAGCCGAAGATAATCAGCACGCGAGTAGTCATCTGTGAACCTTCCAGATATATTTCGCATTTCAAATACTAATTATGGGTTCCAATATAGGCTAGGCGCGCGAAAATGTGAAATCGCCCAGCTTTTGGATGCCCCATCTATCTTCTCATAGCCCACTCTGAGTGTCTCTATGTTTTTGAAACACGCCCGAAGGTTCTCGAGTGTGACTAAATATTGCGCAATGGCTGGTTTCTATGGGTAAAAAGCATCCTAATATACTTTCCGGGGTGTGTTGGGGTAGCGGGTGTGAAAACCGGCTTTCCGTGGCACGCCTGGCGGGTGGGAAGCGGTGCTCGAAATGCGACGTGAAACACAAATTCTTCGATGGAAAGAGTTGGGGGAACCATACCCAAGCGGGCTTAAAACCCCTATAATTGAGAAAGAGTCCCACACATCCGGCACGTGGTTAACTGTTAGAACGCGTGGGAATAATTGGGAATTTGACGTTAGTCTTCCCTGGAAAACCAGTGTGAACCTCCAGTGGTCACACAAAACAACACACAAAGGTTAGGTACATGAGGCGCGCAAAAATCGTTGCAACCATCGGTCCGGCAATCGAGTCCCCCGAGAAGATCTCCGAGGCAATCAAGGCTGGCCTGAACGTCGCCCGTCTGAACATGAGCCACGGTGACCACGCCGAGCACCAGGCACGCTACAACACCATCCGTGAAGAGTCTGCGAAGCTCGGTAAGGACGTTGCAATCCTCGCCGACCTGCAGGGCCCCAAGATTCGCCTCGAGCGCTTCGCAAACGGCAAGGAATACCTTGAGCCCGGCGCAGACTTCACCATCACCTCCGAAGACGTTGAAGGTACCGCAGAAATCTGTGGCACCACCTACAAGGGCCTGCCCGGCGACGTCAAGCTCGGCGACAAGCTCCTGCTCGACGACGGCAAGATCCGCCTCGAAGCAATTGAGGTTACCCCCACTCGCGTCCGCACCCGCGTTATCGTTGGCGGTCCCATCTCCAACAACAAGGGTATTAACCTGCCCGGCGCAGCAGTCTCCTTGCCCGCGCTGACCGAGAAGGACGCAAACGACCTGCGCTTCGCACTGAAGATGGGTGCAGACATTATCGCGCTCTCCTTCGTTCGTACCGGTGCAGACGTTGACCCCGTCCACAAGATCATGGATGAAGAGGGTATTCGCGTACCCGTCATCGCCAAGATTGAGAAGCCCCAGGCGGTTGAGAACCTGCAGGACATTATCGACAAGTTCGACGGCATTATGGTTGCCCGCGGTGACCTCGGTGTTGAGCTACCCTTCTCCGAGGTTCCCCTCGTGCAGAAGAAGGCCATCGACATGGCACGCCGCTGGGCAAAGCCCGTCATCGTGGCAACCCAGGTGCTCGAGTCTATGACCGACAACCCCGTTCCCACCCGTGCAGAGGTTTCTGACTGTGCTAACGCAATCCTCGACGGCGCAGACGCAGTAATGCTCTCCGGTGAGACCTCGGTCGGTAAGTACCCGATTCTGACCCTGCAGGCTATGGCTGCCATCATTGAGGACACCGAGAAGGGCGGCCTGTACCGCGTGCCCGAGCTGGACCGCAAGCCCCGCACCCGCGGTGGCGCCATCACCCGCGCAGCAGTGAACATCGCTGACCAGCTGGACGCAAAGCTCATCGTTACTTTCACCCAGTCCGGTGACTCGGCACGTCGTCTGGCACGTCTGCGTCCCGAGACCCCGATTGTCGCGTTCACCACCAGCTCGAAGGTTCGTTCCTTCCTGTCCATGCTGTGGGGCGTTGACGCTGAGCAGGTTGAGATGATCACCGATCAGGAAGGTCTGTTCCATTTCGTGGACGAGTACCTGCTGAAGAATGGTCTGGCAGAAGCTGGCGACCTGGTCGTCGTTGCTGCCGGTGCTCCCGCAGGCCGCGCAGGTACCACCAACATGGTTCAGGTACACCGCGTCTACGGTGCTGAGGGTGAGCGCGAGGCTCTGCGTCCTTACGAGGAGGACGAGGTCAAGCGCTAAGCCGCTCGCTCTTTCTGAGTGGTCTTTTGAAGGGTAGCCGGGGCTAGTTCCCGGAACATACTGCCCGATGTATAGAAACCACTCGATGCATAGAAACCGCCGCCCGGTCGTGAATTCTCACGGCTGGGCGGCGGTTTCTTGTGTCTCTTCTCGTGCCTCTATCGTTGCCGCATCTGATACGCGGGCGGGCGTAGAAGTTCGCGTGCAGGGTGGATACAGAAAACGTGGGGTGGATGCAGAAAAGCGGCGGGAAAGCTTCAAACTTTCCCGCCGCTTGTGCGTTGGTGCCCGAGGTGGGACTCGAACCCACACTCCGAAGAACCTGATTTTGAGTCAGGCGCGTCTGCCAATTCCGCCACTCGGGCGTATCACGCATTCGTGCGTAACACCTTTAGAATTCTAACCCAGGCTGTCTAGAAAATCTAATCTATCTGACGTGTTGAGCAGGTTGAGGCGGGGCGCAGAATGTTGGATGAGTGCATCTGTAGAAGGGACACAGGGTTGTTGGCCGTGTGTCAGTCGCGTGTCAGCTGCGTGTCAGCTGGGTGTTGTTGGTTGTCCGTTGAGCGTAATTCCTGAGCTCAGGGTGAACCGGCGCCACTTATCCACAGGTGGAGGCGGGGGAGAAAGCGCGCATCCTGTATCCTTAAAGACTGACTAACCATCCCCGTTCGCCTTCGCGGCTGGGGGCCACCTCAACGTTAAGAAAGTGATCACGGCTCGTGTTCAATTCTCTCTCCGACCGCTTGACGGCAACTTTTAAGAACCTGCGCGGCAAGGGCCGCCTCTCCGAGGCAGACATTGATGCAACCGTCCGCGAAATCCGCCGCGCCCTGCTCGACGCTGACGTCGCCGTCCCCGTGGTCCGCGAATTTACCGCCCACGTGAAGGAACGCGCTCTCGGTGCGGAAGTTTCTGAGGCGCTGAACCCCTCCCAGCAGATCGTCAAGATCGTGAACGAGGAGCTGGTGAGCATCCTCGGCGGTTCGACCCGCCGCATTAACATGGCGAAGAGCGGCCCGACCATCATCATGCTGGCGGGTCTGCAGGGTGCCGGTAAGACCACCCTGGCAGGCAAGCTGGCTCACTGGCTGAAGGGCCAGGGCCACACCCCGATGCTGATCGCATCCGACCTGCAGCGCCCCAACGCGGTGACCCAGCTGAAGGTCGTTGGTGAGCGCGCGGGCGTGCCCGTGTACGCGCCGCACCCCGGTGTGACCAGCGAGTTTGACGTACCCACCGGCGATCCCGTGCAGGTGGCACGTGACGGTGTGGCTGAGGCTCGCGCTAAGCTGCACGACGTGGTGATTGTCGATACCGCGGGTCGTCTGGGTGTTGACGCTGAGCTCATGCAGCAGGCACGTAACATTCGTGACGCTATTGAGCCGCACGAAGTTCTGTTCGTCATCGACGCGATGATCGGTCAGGACGCCGTGAACACCGCTAACGCCTTCAACGAGGGCGTGGACTTCACCGGTGTGGTCCTGTCTAAGCTTGATGGTGACGCCCGCGGTGGTGCGGCGCTGTCGGTGGCTTCGGTGACCGGCAAGCCGATTATGTTCGCGTCCACCGGTGAGAACGTCACTGACTTTGAGCAGTTCCACCCGGACCGTATGGCGAGCCGCATCCTGGATATGGGTGACATCCTGACTCTGATTGAGCAGGCTGAAGCTCAGTGGGATAAGGCTGAAGCCGACCGCATGGCGAAGAAGTTCATCGATCAGGAAGACTTCACGTTTGAGGACTTCCTGGCTCAGATGCAGCAGATTCGTAAGCTCGGTTCCATGAAGAAGCTGCTCATGATGATGCCCGGTGCGGCTCAGATGCGTCAGCAGCTTGAGGCTTTTGACGAGCGTGAGATTGACCGCGTGGAGGCGATTGTTCGCTCCATGACCCCGCACGAGCGTGTGGCTCCGCGCATCATTAACGGTTCTCGCCGTGCCCGTATTGCTAAGGGTGCGGGTGTGACCGTGTCTGAGGTGAACCAGCTGATGGAGCGTTTCGCTCAGGCTCAGAAGATGATGAAGAAGCTCGCTTCGGGTAAGATGCCCGGCATGCCCGGTGGTATGCAGATGCCGGGTATGGCGGCTGCGGCGGGTGGCGCTCGTAAGAACGCGAAGGGCAACAAGAAGAAGAAGGCTCGCTCCGGCAACCCGCAGAAGCGTGCGGCGCAGGAGGCGGCAGCAGCTAAGGCGCAGCAGGCTCGCGCCGGTGCTGCATTCGGTCAGCAGGCTCAGAACCAGGAGATGGATCTGTCCAGCATGAACCTGCCGAAGGGCTTCGAGAAGTTCCTGCAGTAAGAGCAAATATGAGCCCCGCGAGGGGTGGTACGGGTGCGCACGTGGTTACGGGGCGCACCCGTACCGGTATGGTGCCCGGTTTGGGCATGTAAACGGGTGTGTGAAGGGAAGGTATCAATGGCTCAGAACGAGCAGAATTGGAATCGAGAGAACGCGGATGATCAGCTGAATGAGCAGATTATGCCGTGGTCTCAGCGCGCCTTCGCTGATGATGCTGCAGAGGACTCTGCCGGTGAATCTGTAGACGAGTCTGCCGTTGAGTCTGTAGCTGAGGAGGGCTCGTTAGGCTTCTCTGAGGCTCCCGCAGAGGATGGTGTAGACGACCTTTCGAGCGACTTTGCGGATGATTTTGCGGACGGCTTCGACCATGATTCGAGCATCCTTCCCGGGTACACCCCCGTCTGGGCGCGTATCGCCCTCGAGTACGGGGAGCACGCCGCCGAACTGGCGGGCGACCTCGTCTACTCCAGTGAGAGCGACGACCCCGCCGTTGACGACGTTGCCGCAACCATCCTGAACCTCATTCGTGAGGCCCGCAGCATGCACGAGGAGGTGAAGACGGAAGACCCCGATAAGCAGCGCGCCTGGAACGACCGCACGAAGGTTGACCGCCTCGCCGTCGCCCTGGAGAGCGAAGAGTGGACCGTTGATAAGCTCACCGGCATGTGGGACGACGCCCCCGCGCCCGCCGGACCCGGCGAATCGGATAGCCCCGAGTACCTGCGCGCCCAGGACGAGGAGCGCACCGCCGAGAAGCAACGCAATGAGCGCATCGAGCAGACCATGGAGCTGGAGGAGAAGATTCAGCGCCGCCGCATCATGGCTCGCTCCACCACCGATGAGGAGCTGATTGCCGCCCTCATTGAGGCGACCGCCGCCTCCCCGGAGCTGATTGCTTACGAGATGGGTGAGCATCAGGTGCAGCTCTACGTGCTGTGCACTGTGGATGATGAGGGCTACATGAACGTGCTGGAGGTCGCCGACGGCCACCTGCACGTGGGTACTCCCGTTGAGGATTACGTGGCGCAGCTGGTGGATCAGCTGCCGGTGACCGGTGCCGCCCTTGAGGGTGAGGCAACCGTGTGGGAGGAGCTGCCCGGCGGACAGGGCGAGCTGGAGTTCCTGGTGGACGGCGACGCCGCCATGCTCGTTGACCTGCCCATTGACATGATTACGGGGCTTCTTTTGGCGTACCTTCCTGCCGGTACTCGGCAGGTTGTTGCCGCGCCGGCGGGGGAGTGGACCCTCATTTCTGCCGACCCGGTGGATTTGATGGCGCTGCTGGGTTTGCTGAACTGCAACGCCCTGATTGCTGAGGGCAACGCGAACCAGCAGCACCTGGTGGTCTATGAAGAGCCCGCCCGCGAACCCTACTCGGATGAGGAGTGGTACCTGGAGGCGTTCGGTGAACCCTACGATAATATCGTGGAGGAGTTCACCTGGCAGCGCGTGCCTAAGCGCCTGAATCGTGCCCTCAGCCGTGAGGAAGTTGCACGTTTTGGCGGTGTGCTGGAGGATCTGCTCTCGGAGCTTCCCGGTAGCGCCCCGGAGCTGTCGGGTTCGAAGATTTTTGGTTCCGATGAGGAAGAGATCGAGCAGGGTATTGCTAATGTCATGGCGATGTTTGGTGTGGAGGCTGACTCCATTACCGGTCGCCGCCTGAATGCGTACCTGCGCGATACGAGCAATACCCTGGCGTTGGAGTCGGCGCTGCAGCTGCTGGATGTTCCCACGGAGCTGGCGTTGGTGCCGACCACCGGTTTTGATGTGGCGTCGATTAGCACGGCGCGCGTCTTCGGCAACGAGGATGAGGGCTTCGCGCAACCTGCAGATGCGGCTGAACCCGCTGAGACTGATTCGGCTGATGCGGCGCAGACTTCTGAAGCCCTGGACGTTACCTTCCCGCTGGATGACTCCGTTGCCGATGCTACCTTCTCTGAGAACCCTGTTCCTGAGAATACCTTCGCAGAGGACGCATCCTTCGAGGATGACGAGGAGATTGAACCCTACCCGGGTAACTTCTCCTCGCCCATGGAGCGTAGCTACCGGCTGGTGGCGACCGGCCGCCGCGTGACCCTCGCCGAGTGGATGGATGCCATTAGCGAAGGTCATATTCCCTTCGAGTACACTCATATGTCTTTCCCGGAAGACGCTTTTGATGAGGAAGAAGACGTCCTGGACTCTGAGTCGTTTGACGACTTCGAGGCTCACTACGAGCAGGACCGCGATTCCGATAGGGAGGACGCGAACCAGCCTACGGGTGGCAGGAATTTCACCCCGGAGGAGGAAGAAGCTATTCTTGCGCATTTGAGGGCTGCCCTGGCACCGCACTCCGCCCAGTCTGCGGCGGAACAGCCTGCAACAGAACAGTCTGCCGCAGCGCAGTCCGAGGCGAACCCGGCTGAGGACGCATCATCTGATGCCGCGCACTCTGATGCCGCACAGCCGGAGAACGCATCCGCTGAGGACGTTCCGTCTCAGGCAACGCAGGTAGCCCCCTCCGCACGGGCTACCTCGAAAAAGCCTACCTCGAAGAAGCGTCTGACCGCCGAGCAGATTCGCGCCAAGACCCGCCGCGTGGGTCTTGTCCTGGGCGCGGACGTGACCGCTCAGAGCGCTATCGCCCTGACCCTGGCGAAGGTGGCACGCCGCCGTCGCGCTCAGGGTAAGGCGAGCCGTAAGTTCTCGGTGGCTGCCGCACTCTTTGCGCTGAATGCCACCGTGGAATCTGCCCTGATTCCCACTGTGTTGCGTTCTTTTGAGCAGACTCAGATGAAGAAGCACGCCCGCCCGGTGGCGGATGCTGAGCTGGTGCATCCGGGTGACACCGCAGGGGAGCAGCCCTCGACCAAGAAGCGCACTCTGATTGATGATTTGCGTGAGGGCCGCTACCGCACGGTGGAGGATGCCGCCCCGTCCACAGAGCAGGCACCCTCTGGACTGCGTGAGCGTGCCCTGGGCATAGTGCGTAGCATCAGGCAGCGCGCTGCGAAGAAAACCGACCGCTAAAGGAAAGAAGCCATGAAGGATTCCTATCTGAGCGATGAAGAGCTGAAGGCTTTTATCGCCACCTTGCCCACGCGCCGTTTGGCGGCGGGCGCGCTGATTCGTAATGAGCGCGGCGAGATGCTGCTGGTGAAGCCGAACTATAAGGACGGCTGGATTCTTCCCGGCGGTACCGTGGAGGCGGGCGAGGCGCCCAAGCCCGGTTGTGAGCGTGAGATTGCGGAGGAGCTGGGCCTGGACGTGAAGCTGGGTCGCGTACTGCTGATTTTCCACGGTCTGGCGTTGGGCGTGTGGGGCGATTCGACCTACTACATGTATGACGGCGGCGTAATCGCAGCGGATACGAAGATTACCCTGCAGGATGCTGAACTGGTGACCTATGAGTGGGTTGCTCCGGAGAACCTGGACGGCTACGTGCGCTCGTCGATGGTGGAGCGTCTGCGTGAGTGCTACCGCGCCCTGGAGACGGGGGAGACTCTGGAGATGAGCAACCTCGACTCCTAATAACCTCGACTGGCGGCGGCTACGCTGCGGCTCGCCGGGAAGCTACCGGGTGCATCACGGGGCACAGACCGTTGTTTAAAAGTGATATTCGGTGCCTTGGGCAATTATTTTTCCGTGTCGCTAGCTTAAAATCTTGGGCTCTGATACCCTAGCTGAGTACCCGGCGACGCGCGACCCCTCTCTTCGCGCGCCGTTGTGTCCATAGAGGCGCCGTGAATGGCCCGCCCCACGGGTGCTGAACCGTGTGCCTCGCACCAAATTATGAAACAGGAGTAACCACTAAAGTGGCTGTTAAGATTCGTCTCAAGCGTATGGGTAAGATCCGCGATCCTCGTTACCGCATCGTGATCGCTGATTCGCGCGTCAAGCGCGACGGCAAGACCATCGAAGAGATTGGTATTTACCACCCGACCGAGCACCCCTCGCGTATCGAGATCAACTCTGAGCGTGCTCAGTACTGGCTCTCCGTCGGCGCACAGCCGACCGAGCAGGTTCTGGCTCTGCTGAAGCTCTCGGGCGACTGGGCAGCATTCAAGGGCGAGAAGGCAGAGTCCAAGGTTCTGCCCGTCGAGGCTAAGGCTGAGTTCGTTGTTCCCGAAAAGGGTTCCGTGATCCTGCCCGAGGCTATCACCCCCAAGGCTGAGAAGGCTGAAGAGGCTGCTGAGGAAGCAGCACCCGAGGCTGAGGCTGAGGAAGCAGCTGAGTAATTATGTTGGCTGACGCACTCGAACACCTGGTTCGAGGGATTGTCGATCGTCCGGAGGACGTGAAGGTGCGCCTGCGCACCCAGCGTCACCGTGAAACCCTTGAGGTTCGCGTGCATCCGGATGACCTGGGCCGAGTTATCGGCAGGTCCGGTCGTACCGCCAAGAGCATCCGTCTGGTGATGGACGCTATTTCTGATGGTGAGCCGATGCGTATCGACATTATCGACACCGACAAAAAGCGACGCTAGCTCGTCAACGCTTGAAGCCCCCGCTCCCGGAATTTTTCCGGGAGGCGGGGGCTTTCGCGTACCCGGGGCCCGGTGGTAGTGCGGGCGGCAGAATGCGCCCGTCCCTGGTGCCCGGTAGAATAGTGGGAGCCGTGCACGTGCACGGCGTAGGTTTTTGGCTTGTACCCAGCGGAGGAAAATTATGCAGGTTGTGGTGGCTCGTATCGGTAAGCCTCACGGTATTCGTGGTGAGGTGACGGTTCAGCTCTTTACTGATGCCCCGCAGGAGCGTTTTGCCCGCGGTGAGGTGCTCGGTATCGAGAATTTCAAGCCCGGCTCTGCTGCCGCTTCGGTGACGCCTACCGGTGAGCTGACGGTTGCCGGTGCCCGCTGGAACAAGAAGATTCTGGTGGTCCGTTTTGATGAGGTGACTACCCGCAATCAGGCTGAGGAGCTGCGCGGCAGCCGCCTGGTCTACGAGGTTCCCGAGGATGAGGGCGATGAAGAGGGCTTCTACGAGCAGGAGCTGGTGAACCTGCCCGTGTACCTGCTGGCGGATGTACCCGAGGGTGAGAGCCCCGTGGATAACCCTGCCGTGGGTAAGCCGTTGGGTAAGGTGACCGGTCTGCAGACCATGCCGGTGCAGGATTTGCTGCTGATTAAGCTGGCTCGTTCGCCGCGTCTTGCCTCCGGTGCGGGTGAAGAGATCATGATTCCTTTTGTTGAGGAGATTGTGCCCGAGGTGGTTCCCTCGACCGAGGATGAGCCCGGCTTTGTGCTGCTGACCCCCCCGGCGGGTTTGATTGACCTGGTTGAGGATGCAGACCAGAACACTGAGCAGGATTCTGAACAGGCAACCGAGCAGGCGGGAGAGTAATCCGTGCGCTACGATGTGGTCACGATTTTCCCCGAGTACCTGGAGCCACTGAAGCTGTCCCTGCTGGGTAAGGCGCGTGAGAAGGGCCTGGTAGATTTGCACCTGCACGATCTGCGTGAGTACACCTTTGACCGTCACCGCACGGTGGATGACACCCCGTACGGCGGTGGCGCGGGCATGGTGATGAAGGCGGAGCCGTGGGGCTTGGCGCTGGATGAGGTGCTTGCCGCCTCCCCGCTAAAGGCAACTACTGAAGGCGATGCTGAGGGTACCGAGCCAGCCGCCGATACCCCTGCCGATACCCGCCCGCTGCTGATTGTCCCGTCCCCGGCGGGTGCCGTTTTCGATCAGGCGATGGCGTACGAGCTGGCGGAGGAGAAGCATATCGTCTTCGCCCCGGCTCGCTACGAGGGCATTGATGAGCGTGTGCTGGACTGGGCGCAGGAGAGCTTCCGCGTGATGCCCGTGTCCCTGGGCGACTACGTGCTTTACGGTGGTGAGGTTGCGGTCATGGCAATGATTGAGGCTATCACCCGCCTGATTCCGGGCGCGATGGGTAACCCTGCCTCCCTGGAGGAGGAGTCGCATACGGGCGGTCTGCTGGAGTACCCGGTGTACACGAAGCCCGCCGTGTGGCGTGACCGTGAGGTGCCGGAGGTGTTGCTGTCGGGCAATCACGGTGCGATTGCGCGTTGGCGTCGTGACCGTCAGATTGAGCGCACCCTGGAGCGCCGCCCCGACCTGCTGGAGGCGTACCCGGTGGAGCAGTGGGATAAGAAGGACCGCCGTTTCTTGGCTGAGCGCGGGGTGCATTTTGCGAACCCGGCGAAGGCGGCTCAGAAGAAGGCGAAAAAGAGCCCCGCACCGCAGACTGATAGCGTGGCTCAGGCAAATACCGCACAGCCTGAGGCCGCACGGCCTAATACAGTACAGCCTGATACAGCACAGCCTAATACCGTGCAGGCCCAGCCGGAGTCCTAAGCTTCGAACAGGTGCTCGTGGGCGCCTTGTGATTCTCTGAATGGGGGTTAGCGTCATATAACTGTTAGTTGGCGCTAACCCCTATTTTTTGTGCCCGTGAACCGTTATGCTGAGGTTGACCTCGCTAAGAATATAGCCTACCTATAGCTGGTGCGAGGTTGTAACCCGCTTTCATCGTTGAAAGCACGTACTCAACAGAAGGAGGACACATGTCCGTTGTTAAGGTTCACCGTTTGACTGTCGTTGACGACAACCACGCTGAGCTGGAGAAGCGCTTTGCCGCTGCTCGCCACATTGCTGACTCTTTCCCCGGCTTTGAGGGTTTTGAGCTCTGGCGCCCCCTGGATGAGGGTGGCGACTACTTTGTGGTGACCCGCTGGGTTGATGAGGCAAGCCACGATGCGTACGCGGCGGCTCGTCGTGAGCGTGACCCGAATACTGTTGTCTCTCACGCTGATGGCACCATGAGCTTCGAGAAGGTGGAGTTCGGCGAGTAACGGGTTGCTCTGAGTAACCGGTCACTCGGGAAACTATAGATAAATCCCAACGATAATCGCCCTGATGAGGGGTTATCCTATTTTTATCTCACATACTGAGGGGTCGCACTAACTTTTCTACATATTGCTTTAAGTGGGTATTAGCCCATGTGGAGGCGATATAAGGAAGGTTTAGGGCGGCCCCTCCTTGATTTTTCAGGGGTTAAAGTCCGCGGGTATTTTGCCCTGATTGGATATGTGGGTTCGGTGCTACAAAACACCTGAAATATGCTCAATAAGTGCTTGCGGAATACCTCAATCCGAAAGTGACACCTTGATGCAAAAAGGTTATTATTGTTCCCGAGAGCACACATTCGTCCGTGCCGGTAGTTCGGGCGAAGACAGCAATCCCCTCTTGGCTGCATCGCATGACGTAGCTGAGTCACTCAAGGGAAATATTCAGTGCACCCATGTGAGTGCCTCCTCTGCATGGGAGGTCTGGCAAGGGAGCCAACTCAACTATCACGTATTCACACAAGTGGTGCATGGTACGGAACCCCGCAATATATGGATGGGAGCTTGGTGGTTCGAGCGTTCATTGTGGTTGATGACCCTCCTAGCTGCGGACAGGAAAGTGCTTTGCAAAGCGGGTGAGCAAGCCGGTGGTCCGGACCGGTGCTCACCCGCTCCGCTGTTAAA
>ERZ772910.184-NODE-184-length-39004-cov-12.624406_pt1 | contig 39004 bp, 28 predicted proteins | sample MGYA00511357_ERZ772910 | MGnify/ENA primary metagenome ERZ772910 (study PRJEB29015, sample SAMEA2738096) | human oral metagenome | biome: human oral; feature: human-associated habitat; material: saliva | place: China | collected 2193 ... | reverse complement strand
AATCCCGCAACGTCGTCTTCGACATCATTCGTGAACAGCGTGAACTCGGCACCGCCATTGTGCTCACCACGCACCTGATTGACGACGCGCAGAAACTCGCCGACTACGTGTACATCATTGAAAACGGCACCACCGTTCAGGAAGGTACCGTCTCCGAGCTCATTGCCAGCGACGGTACGAACCGCCTGCAGTACAGCCTGAACGCACCCACCCCCACCCGTGAGCAGCTACTGCCCGCGCATCTGCGTGCCGGTGTGAAGCTCATCGAGAAGGTGCCCTACACCCCGGCTCGTGACGGCGCACCCTCCGTGCCCGGCGAGTATGAGCTGGTCGGCACGCTACGCCCCGAGCACCTGGCGGCATTCACCGCGGCACTCGCTGAGCATTACCTCATGCCGATTTCTCTCACCATGGAACCGAAGACTCTTGAGGATGTCTTCCTCGACATTTCAGGACGTGATATCCGATGAGCAACACCGCACGCACCAACAACCGGGCCGCAGAAAATACTGCCGAAAACGCTGCCGAAAACCTTGTAAAAGAGAACCGAGCAGAAGAGAACCGTGCGGAAGGGACCCGCCTGGAAGAACGCGCCGCGAACACCCGCCCCAAGGTCTCCTCTATTGACGAAGATGAGGAGTACATTCCCCCGCGCGCGAACTACCCGCTCGTACGCGTCATTGAGCAGGGCCGCTACGAAACCATGGCGATGCTACGCAACGGCGAACAGCTGATGCTCAACATCATTTTTCCCGTCATGGCGCTCATTGCCCTGCGGTTCACCGGCCTGATTGATGAGTACGCCAACTCGGTGGGGGTCTCTCGCATGGATGCGGCGGTCCCCGGCGTTCTGGCGCTCTGCGTGATTTCTACGGCACTGTCCGGTCAGGGCATTGCCACCGGTTTTGATCGCCGCTACGGCGTGCTGCGGTTCCTGGCAACCACTCCCCTGGGCCGTAACGGCCTGATCATGGGCAAGTGCATTGCGGTGCTGGTGGTCGTGGCGATTCAGTTCACGCTGGTGGCGGTGCTCGGGTACGGTCTGGGATGGCGCCCGGACGCTATCGCCGTCTCGCGCTCCATCATCACGATGATCATGGGTGCCGGCGCATTTACGGCGCTGGGACTGCTCATTGCCGGTACGGTGCGCGCGGAGGCGACCCTCGCCATCGTGAATATCGCCTGGGTGATTCTTGCCGGTGCCGGCGGCGTCGTGTTCCCTCTGAAGTCCTTCCCCGACTGGTACGCTGCGGTTGTGGCGTGGTCGCCCTCGGCGGCTCTGGGCGACGCGCTGCGCGGCAACTTCATTCAGCATCAGTGGCTTGCCGACCCGCACTGGGTCATCATCGTGTGGACCGTGGTCATTGGGTTTATTGCCTCGCGCAAGTTCAAGTGGTCCGACTAGTAGTGACCTAACTAGTAGCGACCCAGATAGAAGCACCCCAGCCAGAGGCGACCTGATTGCCCCTGACGGTCACAGCCGCAGGTAAAAAAGGCACAGGTAAAAAGGTACAGGTTAAGCCGCAGGTTGCAGGTTAAAAGGCGGGCGCCGGATATGTTCCGACATATCCGGCGCCCATTTATTTAACACAAACTTTTAGCCTCAACCGCACATAAAATGTACGGTCTGAGACTAAAAGATAGCACCCCCTCCAGAACCTTGTATCTAGCCACCACAGCAAGATAGTCATCAGTTTCCGCGCGGAGGAGGGGCTTCAATCACCGAGATGCAGACCGACCCAACCACTGTTTCGGTCTGCAACCTTCCTGCTCAACCTTAACATGAGCTTCACCACTTACACAAAAATTGTTACATTACTGAACAATATTCAGCCACGGGCTCAGAAAATACAGCTTAGGTATACACCGCGAACCCCACGCAGAACCCCACGCAGAACCCCATGCAACCCGCACCATAACCGCACATCACCGCCGTATTACCCCCGCACCCTCCCCGTATCACCCTGTGAATGTCTGCAGCCCCACACCGGATACTGCCGTTTAGTGAACTATCCTGTTAAAACGAAAGGGTCGAAACAAACCTCCCGGCTCCCCGCACCTACCCGGGCACCTACCAGGGCACTTACCCAAGTACCTACGCAGGTACTCACGCAGGTGCCCACCGGCGCGGGAATATGCACCCCCGAAGGCACGTTACACCCGACGGACAGCGCGCTAGCACAAGCCTGCTGGCGCATCCACTCACGTTGTGAAAGGACACCCCACGTGGCAGAGAACTTCCAGTGGACTGAAACCGACCAGCGCGCCGTAGATACCGCACGTATCCTCGCCGCAGACGCCGTAGAAAAGGTCGGATCCGGTCACCCCGGCACCGCAATGAGCCTGGCGCCGGTCGCCTACCTGCTCTTCCAGAAGGTCATGAACCAGGATCCCTCCGACGACCGCTGGGAAGGCCGCGACCGTTTCATCCTCTCCCCCGGCCACACCTCCCTCACCCTGTACACTCAGCTGTTCCTCGGCGGCTATGGCCTCGAAATGAAGGACCTGGAAGCCCTGCGCACCTGGGGCGCCCTCACCCCCGGCCACCCCGAATACAAGCACACCAAGGGTGTTGAAATCACCACCGGTCCGCTCGGCCAGGGCCTGGCCTCCGCCGTTGGTTTCGCCTACGCACAGCGTCGTATGCGCGGCATGTTCGACCCCGAGGCTGCCCCGGGCACCTCCCCCTTCGACCACCACATCTACGTCATCGCCTCCGAGGGTGACGTGCAGGAGGGCGTGACCGCCGAAACCAGCGCGCTTGCGGGTCACCAGGAGCTCGGCAACCTGATTGTCGTCTGGGACCGCAACCACATCTCCATTGAGGAAGACACCGACGTCGCCTTCACCGAGGACGTGGCCAAGCGCTACGAGTCCTACGGTTGGGACGTTCAGCGCGTGGATTGGACCCGCACCGGCGAGTACGTCGAGGACGTCGCCGAGCTGTACGCCGCCATCGAGCGCGCGAAGGCTGTCACCGACAAGCCCTCCTTCATTGAGCTGCGCACCATCATCGGCTACCCTGCACCCACCAAGCAGAACACCGGCGCAGTGCACGGCTCCAAGCTCGGCGCCGATGAGGTTGCCGCAACCAAGGAACTGCTCGGCTTCGACCCCGCCAAGAGCTTCTTCATCGAGGAGAACGTCCTGGCACACACCCGCCAGCTCGTTGAGCGCGGCGCCGCAGCGCACAAGGCATGGGACGAGAAGTTCGAGGCGTGGGCTAAGGCAAACCCCGAGCGCGCTGAACTGTACAAGCGCCTCGTCGCAGGCGAACTGCCCGCAGACTACAAGGCTGCTTTCCCCGTGTTCGAGGCTGGCACCTCCGTGGCAACCCGCGCGGCATCCGGCACCGTCATCAACGCTATTGCTGACACCTTCCCCGAACTGTGGGGCGGCTCCGCTGACCTCGCCGGTTCGAACCTGACCACCATCAAGGGTGCAGAGTCCTTCAACCCGGCATCGCGCACCACCGAAGACTGGACCGGCAACCCCTACGGCCGCGTGCTGCACTTCGGTATTCGTGAGCATGCTGCCGCAGCAATCGTCAACGGTATTGTGCTCTCCTCCCCGACCCGCGCGTTCTCGGGCACCTTCTTCGTGTTCTCCGACTACCAGCGCCCGGCTGTTCGCCTCTCCGCGCTGATGGGCGTTCCCGCAGTGTACGTGTGGACTCACGACTCCATCGGCGTGGGCGAGGACGGCCCCACCCACCAGCCGATTGAGCACCTCTCCTCCCTGCGCGCTATCCCCGGCTTCGACGTGGTTCGCCCCGCGGACGCTAACGAAACCGCCGTCGCATGGCGCACCATCCTGGAGAAGTCCGACCGCCCCGCAGGTATCGTGCTCTCCCGTCAGAACCTGCCTGTTTGGGCTCGTGAGGACGTGCACGCAGACGCTGAGGGTGAGAAGTTCGCTTCCGCTGAGGGCACCGCACGCGGCGGCTACATCATGGCTGACACCGAGGGCACCCCGGACGTCATCCTGATTGCTACCGGTTCCGAGGTCGAGCTCGCTATTCAGGCTCGCGCAACCCTCGCAGAGCAGGGCATCGCTGCTCGCGTGGTCTCCATGCCTTCGCGCGAGTGGTTCGCTGAGCAGGACGCAGAGTACCGCGAGTCGGTTCTGCCCTCCTCGGTTGCAGCCCGCGTCTCCGTTGAGGCTGGCCTGGCAATGAGCTGGTACGACCTGCTCGGCACCGCCGGCCGCGCCGTATCCATCGAGCACTTCGGTGCATCCGCCGATGCGAAGACCCTGTACCGCGAATTCGGTATCACCGCGGAGGCTGTCGTGGCTGCCGCTAAGGAATCTATCGCCGCCGCTAAGTAGGCAATAACAACGCCGCGGTAACTGCCGCGCACACTGCGCTCCCCCTTGTACGTGTGGGGCGCGGACGCAACGGGTAGGCTCCGGCTGACCGCTCAGCCGGAGCCTCCCGCCGCCCAGTAGATTTCACTGATATCCCAATTTCATTTCGACATTTTCAATTTCGACAAAGAATCGAAGGTTTTCACATGTCTGAGTCCACTCAGAAGCTTTCCGACGCCGGTGTCTCCATCTGGCTTGATGACCTCTCCCGTGAGCGTCTGACCAGCGGCAACCTCGCCGAACTCATCAAGACCCACAACGTCGTCGGTGTGACCACCAACCCCACCATCTTCGCTGGCGCGCTCTCCAAGGGTGCCGCATACGCTGAGCAGATGCGTGAACTTGCCGCAGCTGGCGCAAGCGTTGAAGAGGCAGTCTTTGCCGCAACCTGCGACGACGTACGCAACGCCTGCGACGTGTTCGCACCCGTCTACAAGGCATCCAACGGTTTTGACGGCCGCGTCTCCATCGAGGTTGACCCCCGCCTGGCACGCGACGCTGAGGGCACCGCCAAGATGGCACGTGAACTCTACGAGCGCGTGGGCCGCGAAAACGTCATGATCAAGATCCCCGCAACCCAGGAAGGTCTGCGCCCCATCGCGGAGACCCTGGCTGCTGGCATCAGCGTGAACGTGACCCTGATTTTCTCCCTGACCCGCTACCGCGAGGTCATCAACGCCTACATGCTCGGCCTGGAGCAGGCGCTGGAGAACGGTAAGGACCTGTCCACCATCCACTCGGTCGCATCCTTCTTCGTCTCCCGCGTAGACACCGAAATCGATGCGCGCCTCGAAGCTGCCGGCGGCGACGCTGTGCAGCTCAAGGGCAAGGCAGGCCTGGCAAACGCACGCCTCGCCTACGAGGTGTTCGAGGAAATGTTCTCCTCCCAGCGTTGGGCACGTCTGGAAGCACACGGCGCAAACGTACAGCGCCCGCTGTGGGCATCCACCGGTGTGAAGGACCCCGCACTGCCGGACACCCTGTATGTCACCGGTCTGGTTGCGCCCAACACCGTGAACACCATGCCCGAGGCAACCCTGAACGCTGTTGCCGACCACGGCGAAATCACCGGCAACACCATCGTTCCGAACTACTCCGAAGCGAACAAGGTTCTGGACGCTATCTCCGCTTACGTCTCCTACCCGGAGGTCGTGGAGAAGCTTGAGGTTGAGGGCCTGTCCAAGTTCAACGTCTCCTGGGAAGAACTGCTGCAGACCGTCCGTGAGGCACTCGAGCAGGCTAAGTAGCCGCACCACAGTAGCCGCCGAAAATATAGTGCGGCATCTCAACCTAATCCGCCGGGGTTCCCGCCAGAGCTTCATCGCTCGGGGAATCTCGGCGAATTAGGGTGCCACTGAAACAATCCCGTCAAAACCGGTACAATACAGGGTACACACCTTCCAGAATGCGGCATCGCCTCCGCGCGAATAAGGTACGAACCGCGCGCCGCACGAACCAACCAAGGCAATCAAAGGAATATATTGTGACTAACGGTCATGAAGCGAACCCCCTCAGGGACACTCGCGACCGCCGCATTACCCGCATTGCGGGGCCGTCCGCGCTCGTCTTCTTTGGCGTAACCGGTGACCTGGCCCGCAAGAAGCTGCTTCCGGCAGTGTATGACCTCATGAACCGCGGTTTGCTCCCCCCGAGCTTCGGCCTCGTCGGCTTCGGCCGCCGCCCCTGGAGCGATGACGACTTCCGCGCTTACGTGCGTAAATCTGTTGAGGCAAACGCCCGTACCCCCTTCCGTGAGGATGTGTGGAACCAGTTCCAGCAGGGCATGCGATTTGTTGAAGGTGCCTTCGACGACGACGCATCCTATGAACAGCTCAAGAGCACCCTCGCCGAACTCGATGAGCGTGGCGCCCACGGCAACCACGCCTTCTACCTGTCCATCCCGCCGAAGGCATTCGAGCAGGTTCTCACCAAGCTCGCTGAACACGACCTCGCATCCCGCGATAACGACACTGTCAACCCCGTCGACGGTTGGCGCCGCGTGGTCATCGAAAAGCCCTTCGGTCACAACCTTGAGAGCGCCCGCGAGCTGAACTCCATCGTGGAGGCAGTCTTCCCGCCCGACGCAGTGTTCCGCATCGACCACTACCTCGGCAAGGAAACCGTGCAGAACATCCTGGCAATGCGTTTCTCCAACCAGATGTTCGAACCGCTCTGGAACTCCAACTACGTTGACCACGTCCAGATCACCATGGCAGAAGACATCGGCATCGGCTCCCGCGCAGGCTACTACGACGGCGTGGGTGCAGCCCGCGACGTCATCCAGAACCACCTGCTGCAGCTGCTTGCCCTCACCGCCATGGAAGAGCCCCTCAGCCTCGACGCCAAGCACCTGCGCGCCGAAAAGGCTAAGGTCCTCGAAGCGCTCCGCATTGACGATCTGCCGAATTCCTTCGCGATCGGCCAGTACGCCGCAGGCTACCAGGGCGGCGAACACGTCAACGGCTTCTTCGACGAAGCAGACATCCCCGCCGACTCCCGCACCGAAACCTTCGCCGCGCTGAAGGTCTCCATCGCAAACCGCCGCTGGGAAGGCACCCCCTTCTACCTGCGCGCCGGTAAGCGCCTGGGCCGCCGCGTCACCGAAATCGCGGTGGTCTTCAAGAAGTCCTCCGACCGTCTCTTCGGCGAAAGCGAAAACCTGCAGGCAGGCCAGAACGCCGTCGTCATCCGTGTGCAGCCCGATGAGGGTATGACCATCCGCTTCGCGGCGAAGGTCCCCGGCACCCAGATGGAAATCCGCGACGTCAACATGGACTTCGGCTACGGCCACTCCTTCACCGAAGAGTCCCCCGAAGCCTACGAACGCCTCATCCTGGACGTTCTGCTCGGCGAACCGCCGCTGTTCCCCCGCCACGAAGAAGTTGAGCTCTCCTGGAAGATTCTCGACCCCTTCGAAGAGTACTGGGAAGAAAACCGCATTAAGCCTGAACCCTACGAGTCCGGTTCGTGGGGTCCGCGTTCGGCACACGAGATGCTTGAGCGTGACAACCGCGCTTGGAGGCGCCCGTGATCTCGCACCTGCAAAACACCACCGTTTCCGCTATCAACAAGGAACTGAGCCACCTGACTGCCGTCAACGGTAGCCTCAGCAGCGGACGAGTTCTCACCCTTGTTGTTCTCGCGGAAAAGGGCCACTCCCGCGAAGCAATGCGCGCCGCAATTCGTGCCTCCCACGAACACCCGAGCCGCATTATCGTGCACATCTCCCACGACCCGCTCGACCCCGACCAGCTGGATGCAGAAATCCACCTCGGCGGCGACACCGGCGCGTCCGAGATGATTGTTCTGCGTGGCTGGGGTAGCGCATCCCGCCCGACCGAAGCACTGATTTCCGGTCTGCTGTTGCCGGACTCCCCGATTGTGGTCTGGTGGCCGCACTCGGTTCCGGAGAACCCGGCACAGCACTCCATCGGTCGTATCGCGCAGCGTCGTATCACCGACTCTGCGCGCGCCGAGGACCCGAAGGAAGCCCTCAAACACCTCGCCGAGGTGTACCGCGCCGGCGATACCGACCTGGCATGGACCCGCCTCACCCTGTGGCGCACCCAGCTGGCAGCGCTCATGGAGCAGATGCCCTCCTCCCCCGTGCGCCGCGTGGTCGTGTGGGGTTCGAGCAAGTCCCCGTCCGTGGTGCTACTCGGTACTTGGCTCGGCTGGAAGCTTGAAGCGCCCGTACACCTCGCCACCATCGGTGCGGCAAACCGTGGCCTGTACCGCGTCAGCATTGAGCGTGAAGACGGTTCCGTGACGATGTTCCGCCCCGGTATTTCCGTGGCGACCATCTCCACCCCGTACGCGCCCGATCAACAGATTGCGCTGCCGGTGCGTACCCTCGCCGAGTGCATCTCTGAGGAGTTGCGCCGCCTTGACCCGGACGATACCTACGGTGACGTGCTGAAGCAGGCGCTGCGCACTGTAACCCTCGTAGACGATACCTGCCAGCCTGAAGACATGCTGGATCTCGAAGAATACCCGGAGGTTTTCGATGCCTAAGATTCAGAACATGGGCACATCCACCCCTACCCTGGTGGCGCACCCGACCCGCGAGACTCTCGCAGCGGACGCGGTGACCCGCATCCTCGACATCATTGAGCACGTGCTCTCTGAGCGCACCATCGCCCACATTTCGCTGACCGGCGGCACGATGGGTATCGCTACCTTGAAGGCGTGGGCTGAGAACGAGCGCGTGAAGGATATCGATTGGTCCCGCGTGCACTTCTGGTTCTCCGATGAGCGTTACGTGCCCGAGCGTAGCCCCGAACGTAATGACGGTCAGGCTATTGAGGTGCTGCTCGCTCCCCTGCTTTCGCACGGCCTGGTTGTGGGCAATGTGCACCGCATGGGTCCGTCCGATATTTTCACCGGCCTGGACGCTGCAGCTGAGCACTACGCCTTTGAGATGCGCGATTACGCCGGTTCCGCGCCGGCTGTGAGCGTGCAGATGCCTGAGGGCGCAACCGAACTACCGCTGGCTGGTGGTCACGGTGGCGGCGCAGGTCATGAGCATGGCGGCTCTGGCGGCTGTGGTTGTGGCGGCTGTGGTTGTGGCGGCGGCGGTTGCGGTTCTTCCGCACCCGAGCAGTCCATCGAAGAGACCACCCTGGAAGACTTCGACGCTGCCGCCGAGGCTGCTGAGCCCGCAGGTGGTTGCGGATGCGGCGGCGGTGGCTGCGGTGGTGGCGGTGGCGGCCAGTGGCCCGCACCGGTCTTTGACATCACCCTGCTGGGCATGGGCCCGGACGGTCACATCGCTTCCCTGTTCCCAGGCCGTAAGCAGGTTCTGCTGGGTACCGGTCTGCCGGAGGACCCGGTTGAGGGCGGTAAGGCTGTGACCGTGATGGTTTCTGATTCGCCGAAGCCGCCGGCTGAGCGCGTGTCGGTGACCCTGCCGATTATCAATAATTCGCGTCACGTGTTCTTCCTCATCACCGGTGAGGATAAGCAGGATGCGACCAGCCGCCTTCTGGCTGGCGCGAAGCTGGACGCTGAGGACCTGAACGCTCAGCTGCTGCTGGAAACCCCGGCGGTGGGTGCGCGCGGCAAGAAGCAGACCCTGATTTTTGCAACCGAGGAGTCCCTGGCTCCTGAGAACCGCCCGTAAAGTTCGGTTCTGAACTGCACCAAACATAAAAGAGTGGAGCCCCGGATAGACACCTATCCGGGGCTTTTCTCTACGGTTTTAAACCAGCCCGAAATGGTACCAGAAGTGGTACTATAAAGTATGCCGAGTCACACTCTCCCCCGCCAAGAGCTCTACACCTACCGCGTCGAGTGGTCTGAAGACGACCAGGAATTTGTCGGAACTGTTGCCGAATTCCCCAGCCTCTCATACCTGGCTCCGACCTCGACCGAAGCATTCGCAGGTATCCGAGAAGTCGTCGCCGACACCCTCGAAATTCTTGAAGAAGACGGCCGCGAAGCACCCGAACCGTTCTCTCTGCGTTCCTTCTCGGGACGATTCAACTTGCGTGTTTCACCGCAATTGCATCGTCGTCTGGTTCAGCAGGCAGCGTTTTCTCACCAGAGCCTGAACCAGTACGTGAGCCAACAGCTCGAAGCGGTCGCCTAAGTACGCCAGTACATCTTCATAGTCCAACGAAGATTCCAAAATGTTATAGCTAACAAAAGAGTGGAGCCCCGGATAGGTGACTATCCGGGGCTCCACCCTTTGCTACGCTCGCTTACTGCCCGTCTACTTTTCAGGGGCGGCAGGATTCTGCGGCTCCTGCTCCTCCGAGTCGTCCGTCTCGAAGCCCACGTACAGTGCCGCCAGCGACGGAACCGTCGCCTCCAGCACCTCCTGCGCCTCCTCTGCGGTCGGGGCGAGCTTCGCGCCGGTCAGCTGCAGGTACTCGCGCACCGTCATCGGCTGCGCCCAGTCGAAGTGCTCACGCACAGCGGTGATGTTCGCGCCGGACTGCAACACGTTAATGCCGCGGGCAAGACCGATATCCGTCACCTTCACGATAGCGTCAGTCTCATCGGGAATGTCGTACGGGTCGCGGTTCTGCAGGTCCACGATGAACGGCAACACGCCGCGGCTCTCAGCGCGCAGGGTGAACTTGGTGTGCACCTGGCTCACCTCGTGCACCTCACCCACACCCACGGCGGGTACCACCATGAAGCCCGCCTGCAGGTCGTTCACCGCGTCCAGGGTACTTGCCTGCCCGAAGCCGGAGTACAGCTGCACCACCGGCACGAGGTAGCACACCTCCGCCTTGAGCGCCTTGCGCGCCTCAATGTCGATGTACTCCCAGGCGCCGCCAGTACCATCGGTAATGTCACCGGAGTGGTGCGCGTAAATGGCGCCCTGGCTGTTCTTCACGGTCTGCGACCAGTAGCTGATCTTGTCCATGTAGTTGCCTTCGGCGTCGAACATCATCAGCGACAGGTCAATGTCCACGCCCTCATCCCAGAAGCAGAAGAGGCGGATCACGCCGGTGGGCGACAGGTGCACCGTCGAGGTGTTGTAGCGGCCCATGCCGTTCAGGGAGGGGCGGGCGCTGCGGGTGTTCAGCGGCATGATCGTATCACCCACCTCGTCGGGCAGGTAGATGCTGGTCTCGGCAAGGCGGCCGGACAGGCCAATCTCGACCAGGCGTTCCAGCAGGTCCAGCACCGCCGGGCTGTACTCGCGCGCCGGAATCATGGTGGCGATACCGGTCTTGGACAGGTTCATGCGCTGCGGGGCGGCAGGCTGAGCTTTCTGGCCGGAAGCCTTGCGGCGCTCTGCGCGCTGGCGCGCGGTAGCTTCGGAGCCGACCGGAATGGACGGCAGCGGGTTCTCCGGGCCGGAATTCGCGCCAAAGAACGAGCCCAGCGGGTTCGGGATACCCGCATTCTGCATGAGGTTCTGAACCCTCGCGACGCCCTCCGGGTTACGGCGCGCATAGTCAGCGAGCTCCCGGTCCTCCTGCACCGCCACCGGGTTGGCGGGGCGCTCCTTGGGCGGGTTCGCGAGCGCGTTACGCTGCAGGGTCACCAGGTTGCGGATCTGCACCAGGATGGGCGCGGAAACGCGCGGCGCCACGGCGGCAAACGCGTCAAAGATGACCTGCTGGCCGGGGCTCGGCGCGGTGTCGATACCGTAGCGGGGCGCCTCGAAAGCATCCAGGGCGCGCACCAGCTGGCGTGCAAACACGCCGGGGCGGGTCGAGAGCAGACGTGCCACGTTCTGCGCATCCCGAGTTGCGTAGGCGCGGTCCACCAGCGATTCGAAGCTGTACACCTCGCCGCGGTACAGGTCGTCAGCCCAGCGGCTCAGCGCGGTCAGCGACGGGTAGTCGCCGGGGTGAATCGCCTTGACGAGGCGCTTGTACATTTCGGCGTTGGGTGCGCTGTCGTAGCGGGCACCGACCGGGTCGGCATCAATAATGCGGTTGAGCAGGTGCGCGATGCGGGTGCGTTCGCTACGGCGCAGCTTCAGGCGCGGCGCGATGCTCAAGCTCAGGTCACCCACCGTGCCGTTGAAACGCAGACGCGAGTAGGCGGCGGCGAGGGCGAGCGCCTCTTTCATGGTGCGCAGACGCTCAGCGTCTTCGGGGTGCAGGCAGGCGGCGATAAACACGCGGTTCTCGCGGCTGGTGTTTTCCGGGCGGGCACCCGGCAGAGCGTCGTGCTGGGCGAGGAAACGGCGCAGCGCCACAAGGTCACGCTGGTCGGTCTGGTTGTACGCCTGCTGCTGACCGAGCAGCTGCTGGTAGAGGGCGCCCGCCATGATTAGGGCGTTCTGCACGCCGCTGACCATCTGCAGGGGTCGGCGATTGCGTTCCATGGCCGCGAAGTTGGAGCGGCTCATCGGCTGCTGCCACTCGTAGGGCACGTAGTTCTCGGGCAGACCGCCAAGGATGCGCTCGGTGCCGTCCGGGTTGTAGTACGGGTTGGAGAGGTAGTGCATGATCTGCTCGGTGTAGCGCTGCTCTTCGGGGAGCGCCAGGGCGCGCAGATCAAAGTCGCGGCGGAACACGCGGCCGGGACGGTACCCGTACTCGTAGGACCAGATGGTCAAGAACAGGGCAAATTCGTTGGCGCTGACCTTCAGCGCCTGGGCGAGGGATTCCTCGCTGAGGGTCAGGCCGCAATTGCTCAGGGCGGACACCCGCCCCAGGTCGGTGTTGAATACGCCGGCCTGGTGCCGCTCATTAATGCTCGAGTAGTTCGAGCGGTAGGAGGGGTCGTACAGGTCGGTGAAGACGTACACGCCGTAGCGGCGCATCAGGATGAGGCGCACGAGGGGGCTGAGGCCCTCGGGGGCTTCACCCTGAAGGTAGGCGGACTCGTTGAGGTAGGGTGATTCCTGCAGGTAGGGGGATGCGTCGTAGGGAGTGGTCACGGGTCGTCCTTTCCGTTGGTCTCACCCGACTGTCACCGTCGGTGGTGTGCGGCTATGTTCTTATCGTAGCGGTGTAGGCGCGGGTTGTCGCTGGGTTTGGTCATCGGTGACCTGCGGGGTAAATGTTCGCGGGGAGCAACCGACCGTTACGTATCGCGGAGCCGGGGCGGCGCTTATCCGCCGCGTGCTTGTCCATCAGCCGCTTATCTGTCGGTCGCTTATCCTGCCGGCCGCGCGGGAACGGGGGTTAAAAGAAAAATGGCGGGAAGCGAAGAATCCGACAAATATAAGAAAAAGATATTTCAGAAAGTAGGACTCTTCATGATCCGCCATTACCTATAGATTACTCCCGCCCCGCGAGGGGGGTCAAGCCGTTTCGTCACCGAAGCATGCTCGACCGAAGCATACTAGAGGGTTTCTACTAGGGGGTTTCTACCCGCCGGTGAGGCTCTAGCTAAGGGGCAAGTAGCTTCACCGGCAGGTAGATTTTTCGGGTTAGGACTCTCGGGCTAGGATTCGCCCAGCAGGGCGAGCGCGGCCTCGCGGGCGGCAAGCGCCTCCTCCGTCTTACGGGCAGGCACGGCAGCCAGGGCGCGCAGGCTCTTCGCCAGCACCGTGGAGCCCTTCATCTTCGGCTCCAGCTCGGCGGGAATCTCAACCGGCGTGCCGTACAGCTCGGCAAGCTCCACGGCAAGACGCACATAGTCGCCGCCCTTCGTCAGCCCATCAACCATAGGTAGCAGCAGGCGCAGAACCTGCAGCACACGCCAACCCGCCAGAACACCGATACCCGACACCTCACGCAGGGTCGCCACCAGGCGGTTCGGAAGAACCATCCCGTCCTCCAGCGCCCATTTCAGGGTCTTTGCGAAGGTTGACGCATCCAGCAGGCCCGCCTCAAAGAGTGCCGCAATGGTCTCTGCCGCCGCCAGACGGTACTCAGGATTCTTCGCGCTCGCCACATAGCCGAGCAGGGTGCAGGCCGGGGCGCCCACCTGGACGGTGGACTCCCTCAGCGCGCGCATGAGTACGGGAACGGGGGTGACGGTCTTCTCCTCAACGCACTGCGAAGCGGCGAACAGGAAGTATGCCGAGAGCAGGTCCGGGTTGTTCTGCAGCAGCCAGGACGCCCATTCGGTGAGTTCCGGGAGGAAATCACCCAGCCAGCTGTCGACCCTGTCGAGATTCAGTAGGTATACGAAGGGAATGAACGCGGTGTTCAACACCTCGTAGGCGATGGCTTCCTCGGGGCTCATGCCAGCGGTTGCACGGCTCAGCGTCTCGCGCGCCTCATCGGCGGTATCCACGATGTCACCCTTGACCTGCCACATGGGCTGGTACTTCACGAATTCCTCAACGTTAAAGTTTTCGAAACCTGCCTCGCGAAGACGACCCGACCGGCTGGCCTCCTGGTATTCCCAGACTCGATCATTGTCGAGACCACGATTGAAGCCGCTCCAGGGGATATCCAGGGCAGAAACAGTGCGATAAGTCCAGTCGCTGTAGGTAAGCTGACGGGCAGGTAGTGGTGCGCTCAGCAGGCGCACCGTGCGACCTTCTGTGTGGTACTCTCCTCCGGCGGCAACGGCGCGCATCTGCTCGCGGAAGATCTCGTGGAGGTCGCGGTAACCCTTCAACGGCTTGTAGTCAGCATTCCAGAGATGGTGTTTATTTTGAATAGTTAGACGTATCATCTCTTCCTTGCTCAGGAGCGCGTTACTCGGGCGAGCTCGTGCAACCATCTCACTACGGTCGGAATACTGCAGGAGCGGCGTCAGCTCGGGTAGCTCCCAGGACTTGCATCCCATGGCCTCGGCGTTAGCTTTCAGCACGACGCACAGCGCAGGCATGTACGCGACGTTGTTGTAGTAATATTCGCGGGCAATCTTGAGCAGGGTACGAAGCTGCTGCTGATCTGCCGGTGCCAGCTTGCCGGTCGCCGCAAAGTGGTAAAGACGAGCCAGGTTCTCTCCCCTAGTGCGGGGAGATTCGTCCCCGGTAATTCGACCCGAGGTGGTGTTCGATTCCTCAATCAGCAGAGTGCAGAACTCGTTCAGATCCGCAATGGGGGTGAACGGCTCATAGTGCGGGGTACCGGGCAAGAGCACCGGCGGTACCTCTATGGAGGTGCTTGCCGCCTCCTCCTCTTCGGCCTGGGGTAGGCGGTCTTCGGGCAGGCAGGCTTCAGCGGCACCGCGCAGTTCCAGGGGCAGCACCTCGTAAGCCTCAAGGATGCGCTCAGCAATATATTCGGCAAGCGCCAGCTGCTCGGCGGTTTGCGCCTTCTTACGCTTGGCTTTGCTCAAACCAGCGTACTGGGTGGCGATGAGCTTGAACAGGCGCAGGGCACCGCGCTGAATCTTCTTTTCGGTGCGGTAGAGGTTCGCGCCGAGTGCGTCGATGAGCTGTTCCAGCTCGACCTGTTCGAGCGGTGCCAGCTCTGCGTTTTCGTTCTTCTGCAGGGCGGCGGGTGCGCAGGCTTTGAGCACGTTCTGCAGCATGGTCTGGGCGAAACCAACCGATGCGCTGGGCTCTGCGGTGAGGACAGCCATAAGCTGCCCGAAGCGTGCCCGGTTTTCTGCGTCGGTGGGCTGCAGGTCGGTGTAGACGGAGTGGAACGCCGCCGAGTTGAAGGCACTAAAATCGCTGGTCAGGCCGCGTAGCAGGGCGTCCAGAATCTCATCGCGGATATCGAAGTATTCGCCCATCAGGCGGCACAGTTCGGCGCTTTCGCCCATGTAGTTGCCGTAGCCCTTGAAGAGCACCCCCTCGGTACGGAAAACCGCCCAGAATTCCTGGTCGAGCAGGGTCATGTCACGGGTGAAGAAGGTTTTGAGCTGGGCGTGATTACTGGCGCTGCCCTTCTTCACGCAGGGCAGGGCTTCGTGCAGGAAAAGGACCAGGTATTCGGGGGCATCGCAGCTCAGGTTTCGGGCGCGAAGCAGCGTGTAGCAGGTTTCCCAGATCTTCTTCGAGCGCGCCCAAGAGTTCGGGAGGCCCTCAATAAAACGCAGAATCCACTCCTCGGGGCGTTCGGTGGCGCCGAGCAAGAACGCGTCAATCAGCTGCTGATCGGGTTTACCTTCCCAGAGCAGGGTGCGCATGGCGCGACCGGCGGAGCGGTGGTATTCCCACGGGTCGCCGTCGGGGGTGCGCACGAGCGCCCCGGCAACGTATGCGGCGAGCGGGGTGCGGTTAATGTGGTCGCTACCGATCACGCTCCTGGGGGTGAGGGTTCGGGCGAGGGAGGCGCGTTCCTCCTCGGTAGCGCCGGTGATGACGGCGTGGTATTCCTGCACGTCAGTTGATTCTGCCGCCATGAGGGCTTTGAGGGCGGCGCGGCGCTCTTCGAGAGTGCGCTCACCTGCGTTATATTCACCGGGGTTGTGCTCACCGGCGCCGCGCTCATTAGGGTTATGCGGCTGGGCGGTATCAGTCATTGGTACCTGCTTTCGGGTCGGTCATAAAGTATGTCGATTAAGGGGGTAGGCGGGGTGCGGTATGAGCGGTTAGCCCTGCACCTGTTTGAGGATATTCCGGGCATACCGCGCCTTCTGCGAAGAACCGGTCAGCGTACCCAACCAGGCACGCAACGGCTCATCCACAAGCTCCGCACGGGTGGCGGAGTCGAGAGTCGCCAACGCCTGGTTGAAAGCGCCCAGCAGCTTACCGAGCGAGTTCGCCCCCGCATCCAGATGCGGTATGAGGCGCGCGAAGAAGCGTACAGCCGCCCGCGCATCCAGCTGGGCGAAGTCGGTCAGGGCGAGCGCCCAACGGTTCAGCATCGCCAGCGGCACAAAGTTCACGAAGCCTGCCGTGGCGTCCTCAAGGCTGAGCTGATCGTCCAGCGCGCGGTGCATGATTTCCACGGCGAGGGAACGAATTTCGACGCGCTGCTCCGAGAAACCCGCGGCGAACACGAAAGCGCAGGCGGGACCCCACACGCCGGGATGCGCCGCCAAAGCCAGGTAGAGCCCGCGGTCGAAGGCGCTGTGATCCAAGGTGTACCAGTTGCTACTAGCGCAGTAGAAAGCCAGCGGTTCTGCCCGCGCCGGGTAGAGCAGGGCGTGCTGTCCTTCTTCGTCGTGGTGGGCGGTGGCGAGTCCGCGGAAAGCGTTCAGCTCCGGGGTGGAGGCGCCGTGCGCCACTCCGTTCAGCTGAAGGCCCCAGCTTTTCTCCCTCTGGGATACCGTGATGGATTCCAGGTAGGGGTTGACGCGCCCGGTGGCGAGGGTGCCGTCGAGGGCGGAGCGGAGCACACGAATCTGGGTAGGGGCAGAGCGCGGAGCGTCCTGATCAGCGTTCTTCACGTATTGCTCTTCGAGGCTTTCAAGCAGGGCCAATGCCTCAGCGCGACGGCTCTGTGCGTCCTGTCGCTGCTCGTCGGTAGCGTACGGAGGCAGCACCTCCGGCACGCGCACACGCAACAGCGCCGCCGTGAAATCCTGGCGCAGGATGGGGGCTCCATCAGCCAGGTTCTTGGCGTACCGGCGCACCAGGGTATCCGGATGCACCCACCCGCCGAGCAGTTCAGGGGTGGCGAGCGGCGTGTAGCTCTGCCTGCTCTTCAGCGCGCCGAGGGCATCCTTGAAGCCGGTGCTGAAGAACGCGGCGTGGCGGGAGTACATGTAGTGCAGGTTCGGCACCGTACCGGGGTCTTCCCTCTGGGTCATCTCCGATGCCTTCTCACGTTCACGCAGCTTCCCGGCGGCGGCTAGAACCGTCACATGCACGCGCATGTCGAACCATTCCAGCCCCCAGTGGTTCAGCTTTTTCAGGCAGAGGGGAACAAGCTGTTCGAGCAGGTTCGGGCTCTGCGCGGTGCCTTCGGCGCTGAGCAGGTAGGCGGTGAGCAGTTCCAGCTCCAGCTCGCATCCGGCGTGCGTTTCGGGTTGGTCTGCTTCGTTGAGAGTGTCGGGGGTAGCGCAGGGCGCGACCTGGTGGTGCAGGAGCGCGCGGGCGCGTTCTTGCACGTCGGATGCGGTAACGGGGCGCACGGGGGTGTCCCAGTACCGGTGGATTACGGCGCGGGAGGCGGCGAGCGCCTCCGCGGCGGCGGCATCAATGCCTGCCGATTCGGTGAGGGCGCTTTCCTCACCGCTCCCCCGGCTATTCTCCGGGCTGTACCCATCTTCGAGGAGCGGCGAGCCCTCTTCCTGAATCTGCGCCACGACAAGCGGATCCAGCTGGGATCGGTAGTCGCGGTAGAGTTCACGGGCGCGCTCGGCAAACACGATAGTCTCGGCGCTCGCATCGTCTGCGGCGCCCGCCTTCACCCATTCTTCGAGGTGTGTGAGGGCGGCGGCTTGAACCTGCGCGTGGGTGTGGCTGAGCGCCATGACCACAGCGTCTTCGCAGGCGGCAGCGTCGAGGGTGCCCGCCCGGTACAGCGCCTGGAGCATGGTCAGGATTTTGAGCGCGTTTGCTTTGGTTCCGGCGCATACGGCGGGTGCCGCGTAGGCGAAGGCGGTAGCGTCCAGCGCCTGCGGGTTTTTGCTCCAGAGGCGGTGAATATGCTGCACGCCGAGGGTTACGCTCGGGCCGATGGGTGAGGAGAAAAGCGTCAGAAATTCGCTCTGACGTGCCGCAATTTCTTCGGCGGTGAGTTTGAGCCCGGTGACCAGGCGTGAGAACCAGCCGACCCGGTACGCCGGGAAGTCGCTCATGAGGGAGCTCAGGAGCGCGTCAATGAGGCGGTCACGGCTAATCAGCCCGGTTTCGGTGGCTTCGATGAGGGCGCAGGACCAGCCGGGGTTGTTGACCTTCTGCCCGGGCTTGTAGGAGTCGCGCTGGGTGAGGGATACGTCCCGGTTGCCTTCGACGGCGAGCATGCCCCAGATGAGCTCTTCACGCAGTTGCTGATCTTCACGCAGCAGCGGGAGGATTAGCTCGCGGTCGCAATTGATGAGGGCAGTGTAGTATTCCTCGTTGTGTTCGAGGCGCGCCCCGCCGTAGAGCTCAGCTAGGCGCATGGCAACGCCTCCGGTGAACCAGCCGAACTCTGCGTAGGCTTTAACTCGGTCCTGCGTGACGGTTCCGGGCGTGTTTTTGCCGAGCTGGGAGCCGTAGGGGGTGGTGACAATGTCGAAGTACTGCCAGCGGCGGTAAATCTGTTCAAGGGTGCCGCCGACCGCCAAGATGTTGGCGAGGTTGCGGTTGAAGTGCATGATGTCGCTCCAGGTTTTCTGCTGCCTGAGAAGCGGGTAAATGACTTCGCCGGGGAGCGGCTCGGTGATGACACCTTCGGGAAAGGTGTGCGTTTCGGGGCGTTTGCTCATGGTGGTCTTTCGTGAAGAAGCTGAGGGGAACTCTCGCGGCAGAAATTGTGCGGCTAAGATTTTCGCCGCAAGAGTTCCGTACGGTGCATAGTGTGTCTAGCCGGCGGCGTGTTCGCGGTAGAGAATACTGACCGCCAGCGCGTGCTTGCAGGGGCCGCGCGTACCGCGGTACTTCAACCACCAGGGGCAGGAGCAGAGGTACCCCTCCACAGCGTACGGGTCAGCGGGCAGCACCACGGTGTACGTATTCGCGCCGCTGCGCACACTGTACTCACCGGTGCCGTGCTCCCCCGCACCGACCCGCTCAATAACGCCGGAGTCGGCAAGCTTTTTCGCGCCGACCAGGCGCGGGTGCATGGCGGTCAGCGCCTCCGGATGCACGGGCAGCGGGCGGTGGAAATACTCGCCAGCATGCGCATCAAAACCAACCTGACCGGAGGAAGCCAGCAGGGCGAGGGCGTCACGGGTTGCCGCCTCATCCAGTCCAGCGCGGGCAGACATGACGGGCACATCAATGCGCGGCTCGAAGGAGAGCAGCACGCTGAGCATGTCAGCGTTCTGGGCGGTGTTCGGGTTAGACAGCGCCTGCAGCACGGATCCCTCACCGGAGAACCCGCGTGACTTTTCGGGGCTCAGACCGATACTCAGGCGCGCGCCGGGCAGATGCGTCACCCACACGCTGGGCACGGGCGCGTTACCGGCGGTCACGGGCTCACTGTACGCGTCCAGGCGCTGAATGTGGCGGATGAGCGGCTCAAGCACGCGCAGACGCTCGGGGCCCGCCACGCATACGGATCCGGCGGTGGCGCGGGTGGCAAGGCGCAGGGAACGCACCGCGCGGGTTGCCCACAGGACAGCCTTGGTGCTGGAGTTACGCGGCAGGGAGTGGATGAAGGTTCGGGCGGCGGCAGCGTCCAGGCTGTGCACGGGGCTCATGCGGGATGAGAGCATCTGCGTTTCTGCAAAGCCCTTGAGCCAGCGGATGGGCAGCGGCACTTTTTCTTCCATGACGGAGCCGTCAAGGGTGGTGGTGAGCAGCCCGTCGTCGCCAACGTTCAGGTGGATGGGCTCCCCTGCCCTGAGGGAGGCGAGCGCGGCACGCAGGGGCGGGTTGACGTCTACGTTGGTGACGCCTACGGCGCTGTGGCTGGCGTCGAGTGCGCTGGAGTCAACGTCGAGGCGCGCGTACACTCCGCAGCAGGCGCTGAAGGATTCGAAGCGTAGGCCTTCGGCGGTGCTGGTGACGACGGGGTCTGCGGCGCGTAGGGCTCCGGCGAGGGAGCTGGGCGGCACGTAGAAGCGGGTGCGGGCGACCCTGGCGACGACCAGTAGTGCGGTGGCGTAGACGTCTGCTCGTTCGAGGAACCCGGAGAAGAAGTACGGGTGGGAGGCGGCACCTTCGGGGGTGCTGCCGCCGCTGGTGGCGAGGCTGAGCGCGCGGGAGTCGGCGCCGTCGATGAGGGCTGACGGGGCGGTGTACGTGTAGTCGAGGGTGTAGGCGCTCATGGCTTCTTTGCCTTTCGTATGTGGTGTATACGTCCTATCATGCCGTAAAGATTCGCGCCCCGCTACCGCTTTCGTCATTGCCGTTTGGTGCATAAAAAATCCCCGGCATTCTCGGTTGAGAAGTGCCGGGGAGAAGCTCTATTGGCTCACCCGCTCAGGGGTGGGCGCGGGCTCTGATGAGAGGCGACTAGACGACGATCTGGCCGTTGAAGCGCATTGCCAGGCCGTACAGGACCACTGCGATAACCCAGATGACGATCACGGTGACGGTCAGGCGAATCAGGTTCTTGGACGCCATACCGGAGGAGTTCAGGGAGTTGGTCATACCGCCGCCGAACATGTCGGAGAGGCCGCCGCCCTGACCGCGGTTGAGCAGCACAAGCATCACTGCGATCACGCTGGTGATGGCAATGATGACCATGAGTACGTTCATGATGACGTCCATGGGGACCTTCCTTCGTTGTCTTCTGGTGGGGTGCCTAGGCTGCGGGGCGCAGACAGACGGGTTTAACTATACGCTACCGCCGCCATTCGGTCACGTTGAGGCGGCTTTTTACGCGGCGCGGTTGCTGCGGCGCTGGTATTCGCTGGGGGTCAGTTGCAGGGCTGCGGGGCGGTCGGTGAGTACACGCTGGGCGGTGAGTTCGTCACCTTCGGTGTCGTAGGCGCGCACGTATCCGCCGTCGATGAGGTAGTAGGTGAACTGCTGCGCGGCTGCCCAGTAGGCGCCTCCTTCAGCGTAGAAGCCCTGGTCTACCCAGTCGCGCAGGGTGAGGGTGACGGGGATTTCCGGTGAGGAGGTGCGGCTGTAGAGCTGGTCGAGGAATGCTTCTCGGCGGCTCTCGAAGTACTGGTATTCGGGCGAGGGTTCCCGATATTCTGCGCCGCCTGCGTAGCCGATGTTGCCGCCGTCATTGCCGGGTAGGCGCGGGGCACTCACTTTGCGGTTGCGCAGGTAGCTGTAGAGAATCATGCCGACGAGGGCTGCGACGACCAGGGAAAAACCAAAGCTGAACATGCCGTTAAGTGTACGGGGCGAACCGCGGGGTCGGCGTGTTTTGGGCGGGTTTTGCGGTTAGGGGCGAACGCGCCCGCCTCCTACAGTTGGCTCATACACCAGCCTCTACGCCCGGCCCTTGCCCCTCGCCGCTTGCTCGGTGGCGGTTAAATGATTCAGCGCCCGGTCGGGTGGGTACCCGCCGGGCGCTGTAACGCTATGAGACGCTATGGTGCGTCGGGGGTTTATGCGTCGAAGCGTGCAATCGCTGCGAACTCGTCAGCCTGCAGGGATGCGCCGCCGACGAGCACGCCGTCCACGTCTTCCTTGCCCATGATGGAGGGTGCGGAGGAGGACTTGACGGAGCCGCCGTAGAGAACGCGGACCTTCTCTGCAACGTCTGCGGAGTAGAGCTTAGCGATTTCTGCGCGGATTGCTGCGGACATTTCCTGTGCGTCGTCTGCGGTTGCAACCTTGCCGGTGCCGATTGCCCAGACGGGCTCGTAGGCGACGACCAGGGTCTCTGCCTGCTCTGCGGTCAGACCAGCGATGGAGCCGCGCAGCTGCTCGAGGGTGTACTCGACGTGGGTGCCTGCTTCGCGGATTTCGAGGGGCTCACCGACGCAGAGGACGGGGGTCAGGCCGTGCTTGTATGCTGCCTGGACCTTTGCTGCGCACAGCTCGTCGCTTTCGTGGTGGTAGGTGCGGCGCTCGGAGTGGCCGACGAGCACGAAGGTTGCGCCGAGCTTGGAGAGGAATGCGCCGGAGATTTCGCCGGTGTATGCGCCGGAGTCGTGGACGGAGAGGTCCTGGCCGCCGTAGAGGATGTCCAGCTTGTCGCCTTCGACGAGGGTCTGCACGGAGCGGATGTCGGTGAAGGGCGGGAAGACGGCTACTTCGGTTGCGGAGAAGTTGAAGTTTGCGTCGTCGAGGGTCCATGCGAGCTTCTGGACGAGGGTGACTGCCTCTGCGTGGTTGAGGTTCATCTTCCAGTTGCCTGCGATGAGGGGCTTACGCGACATAGTTCGCTCCTTAGCTATCCCGCGCGGTATGCCGTGCGGGGTTGTTGTTCGGAATTTTCCTTTTCTATTTTAGAGGGTTGGCGGCATATTTTCACTGGTTCGGCGCGGTTTTATGCTGTGCCTTGACTATTCTCACCCCACGCTCGCTGATGGCGTGTAGCCCCGGATACGAAGTACCGGCAGGGTGGAGCTTAGGGGGCTCTACCCTGCCGGTATTCTGCCGGTGGTGTTTGTCTACGGTGTGCTAGTAGCCACCTCGGAGGCTGCCTCGGAAGAGATACGCTTCAATGCAGAAGAAGGCAATCGTCAGAACAATCACAAGAAGCGCGGTAGCGCGCGCACTTATGGCGAGGGAACGGCTCCAGGGCAGTTTTCGGGTAGCAATCTTCTCAACGATGAGCGCCGCAAGAGCACAGTAGGTGAAGCAGACGCACAGCAGAACAACAAACGAAATGATGAGAGTAGTCGTTGCTACCGAGGAAGATTCCCAATAGGCGTAGTACATCCAGAGGTAGGGAATGTTTGCGATGAAGTAAGCCATGAATCCGCCCATGGGGAGGCAGATAAGCGAGTAGAGGCCCATGCGCTTGGGCTCTGCGGGGGCGGGGGCTACCGCCTCGGCGGGAGCCACGGATGCGGTGTCTGCTAGAGCAGGGTCATGTTCGGGGCTCTGGAGGGCGGTTGCGGCAGGTGCCGCAGTGGCTTCTACCGCGGTGCTTTCTGCAGCGTTGTTCTGCACGGTATTTTCCTGTACAGCGTTGCTCTGCATAGCGTTACTCTGCGCTGTATTCTCCGGCAAGTGGCTACCCTGCACGGTACTATCCTGCGCGGGTGCGCCGGGATTCTGGGGCGACTGTTCCATATGTCTCCTAGGGTGGTTGGTGTGGTGTGGTTATCGGTGATGTCGTGCGGTTACCGGGAAGGCGGGTCCTTATACCTCTAGCCCTTCGAGGGAGAATCCCGGAGGGTACAGCGGCGTGGCGTCCTTATCGTCTTCCACCAGCACCCAACGGCCGCGCAGGTGCTCCGCACAGAGGAAAGCGTACTCTTCCTCACCGGTCTTCAAGAACTTATCGATGGGTAGCTTCTCCCCCGTTTGGGGCACATAGAAGACAGCCTCGTCGCGAATACGTCGCCTTGCCTGGTATCTCAATATCTGCCGACCATTCTTACTGCGGTCATTAATACCGGCGGTGGTAACCTGCAGGCGGTACACGTCCTGATTAGCAATAAGCCAGCCGCGGTTTTCCCGGTACAGCCGAAGAAGCTCAGGAGAAATGATCTCTTCGGGGTTGATCACTTCGGAGAGCGGTTTGGTATCTCCCGTGTAGTAGAAATAGTTCAGGGCTGCATAAAAGTATGCCTGAAAAATATAGAAACCACCGCGGTTATACTCATTCATTCCCGGTTGCAGAACGGGGTACGGAACATTCTGGGCTGCATGCTCTTCAGTGGCGGGTACGTACCTGCCGTTGCGTTCGTAGGCGGTGTAGACCATAAACCCCGCTGCGCTTCCACGGTCTACGTAACCAGCATCAAACTTCTCATCAGGTTCTAGAGCGATTAGTGCCCTATCCCATTTAAGAAGACGCATTTTCTGCTTTTCCTCATTGGTGGCGAGGATACCGGCCTGTCGACCGACGAAGAGGGCACCGAGGGTGCCCACGCCTGCTACAGCGAGGGTACGACGAGAAAAACGGGGCTTCCGTGACTCCGACTGATGAGCGAGTAGCTGACCAGAAGATACCGGATGAGCTTCCTGGGAGGAATTCTGCTGGGCGCTCGTCTCCTGTTCCTTACGTTGGGGTCCCATGGTTATACCTCCTTTTCGGGGATGAAGTGAATATCCCATCCGGGATCGAGGAAACGCGAGCGCAGGGTACCGTAGATTGCTCCGTCGCGAAGGAGTCCGCGCGTGTCGAATTCGGTGATGGGCTGTAGCTGCCCGGTGTCTTTCCTGAAGACTTTTGCTTCGGGAAGGATGTCGAATTTGACGTTCCAGTCGAAGATTTTTTGTTCTTCGTTGTGGATGCGCGGTTGTGCTTCGAGAATGTGCATGGTCAAGATTTGTTGGTTGGGGGTAATAACCCAGCCTTTTCCGTCGTCAAAGATATCTTGGATGGCGGGGAAGAACATTTCTTGGGCGGTCATTGCGTATTCGAGGCGGCGCGAATCGGATGCCAAAAGCATATAGTTTTGGCATGCGAAGTAACACTCGCAATGATATTTCAAATATTGCGATGTCATGTCTCGACTGAATGCATTTGTATAATCCGGTGGCGGCGCAGAATATGCAGGGTGTTGCTGATCTGCCGGGGTGTAAATTCCAATCAAATCAGTCTCACGTAACTTGTATTCACGCCGATAATCCTTATCGTCGTAAAACGGCTTATTTATTTTCTCGGTCATATTTACCCCTCCTTAGATTACGGCAAGTATTTCAAAAAATTCGGCTCTATTTCGTATATCCAGCAACAGAAGCACCCTTGGGCAATAAGAGATCGCCCTGCAGATTTTCGTCGACGCTTACCCAGCGTCCATCTAAAAACTCGCCGTAGAAAGAAATGCTTGGGTGTCGGTCAGTATGAAACATATCCCGAAAATATTTCACTTCGCCGGTATCGCGATACACAAAATAGGCGTCTCCATATATCGACAATTCCGTCTGCATTTCATAGACTTTACGTCCTTGAATATTCCGCTTGCTATATCCGTGAGTTTCCACCATATACGATTCAATCTCTTGATCCGAAACAATCCACCCCTGATTATTGGCGATAAATTCGTACACATTAGAAAAGATAACTTTTTCGGGGTCAACTATCTTTGCTAGGGGCTCAAGATCACCGGTCAAATACCCGTAGTTCTTGGCGGCATTATAGTAGGCAAAGAACAAGTACATACCTGAAATATCGTATGTATTCTTCTTCTCGCGGATAACCGGGTAGGGTACATTCTGCGCGGGGCTCTCACGGGTTGCGGGAACGTAGACACCATCTTTTCGGTATGCGGTATACACCAGCGGACCAGATAGACCTGCTGCAGTATTCTTATAGCTTTCCTCTGCAATTGTTGTTGCAGGCTCAGCGGCGGCTAGTGCCTGATTTCGCTCCCACGCGGCATCTTCTTGTGCGATTCGCTCGTTTAGCGAAGCTCTCCAGTTTGAGCCTGCTACATACAGACCCGATGCCGCGGCAACACCCACCCCGACGGATCCCGCCAGCAGAACACGACGGGAGATTTTGGGGGTCTTCTTCTGCTCTGATGGGTTGTTACTGATAGAGGGTTCCCGAGAAGCAGGGGCGTTATTGTTTTCCTTCACTGTGTTTCCTTTCCTCTAGTTCCCCTGTACAGGACCATATGTGGGGGTAAAGTTGACTTCCCACTTGGGGTCTAAAAATCGGCACACCATAGTTCCGTAGATGGAACCGCCTGTAACAAGATTGCGGGTGTCAAAATCAGTAATCGGGTAGAGTTTTTTCTCTCCCGCGATAAAGACTTTCGCCTCTGGTTTCAGGTCGTATCGAACGTTAATTTCGCACACATGATTTGCTTCATCCACAATACGGGGCTGAGGTTCAAGAATCGTGAAATTAAGAATTCGCTGGTTTGGGGTAATGACCCAGCCACTAGCGTTGTCGTAGAGTTCTTGGATGGCGGGGAAGAATAATCCACCTAACATATTTTCAAGATGAAGTCGTCGTGCATCCCCAGCTAGAAGCATATAGTTCTGATAATTTGCATAATAAGTGACCGCGATATTCATGGAAGAAGCCGTCATATTACGCTCGTATGTGCTGTTGTAGTATGGCGGCGGCGCAGCGTATGCGGGATGTTCTTCCGTTGCTGGTTCATATATGCCGATATTAAATACATTTTTCGGATCATTGATTGCCTTGCGGTAATCATAGTCGTCATGGAATGGTTTTGCGTAGGCATTGTGCTTCGGAGAAGCGCTAGCTGTTGCCGAAGGGGTTTCTTTTGAGTTATTCTCTTTGCTTTTTGGCGTGGATGAGCAGGCGCTCAAAGCTAAGACGCTACCAACGCCTAGCACGCCCTTCATAAACCCTCTACGAGAAGTAGGGTAAATAATACTCACAGCAATAATCCTTGAGGTTACATAAATTTTCTACATTTGTTGGGAGTTGAAATATCTACTGCATCAACTTACAAAGAACATTCATTGTTCAGACAACAAATGAAATCATTAAACGAATACATACCTTTAGCGAGTCAGCATCTAACTTGTCGGCGTTAGATGCTTGAGCCGCATCGTGAGAGCCGCGTTGTAAGAGCTTTAGCGCACTCACCTTGAAAAGGCACAGGGACGGCATAAGCCTGAAAAGTAACCATAAATTTAGCTTCCGGAAGTTGAAGTTGATGTGACGGTGAACGAGCTTCCTCGCCCACCCTTCAAGGTAACACACGCACACTCTACGCACGAACCCAGCAGGACGGATTCCGCCTCCCGCTGCTTCCACCTCCCCTAGCCAGCCGCGAAGAGCCCACCCGGAAAGTCCAGCAAGGAACCACATAGAGAAAGCTACAGCTGCCCAAATCCTCGCGGGTAGATTGGCTCGTAGGTGTTACGGTTGCTGTAGCCGTCGCGGTCAACCACAATCACCCACTGCCCACGCAGATGCTCCACAGCCAGCGAGAAACGCCCCAGATACTTCAAATATTTGCGGATATCCTGCTTCTCCCCCGTCTCCTTAACGTAAAACGCAAGGTCCTTAGCCTTAGTCGTGTACAGGGTGCTCACCAGAATATTTCGGCTCGTATTTTTAGCCTTTTCACCCGCAACAAGATCATCAGCAACATTGGCGCTCAGCACATTCTTATCAGCCGAAATAACCCACCCGCGCTTCTCCCTGTACAGGCGAAGAATTTCGGGGTGAAGCACCTTTTCCGGGTCTGTGACCTTAGAAAGAGGCTCCGTATCGCCCGTGTGGTAGAAGTAGTTCATCGACGCAAAGAAGTACGCCAAGAACGCGTACAAGCCGCCGCGGTCGTAGTTATCCATTCCGGGCTGCTGAATAGGGTACGGCACGTTCTGCGCCGCCTGCGCCTCCGTGGCAGGAATGAAGCGGCCCTTACGCTCAAACGCCGTGTAGACGAGCGGCCCGGAGGAAGGGCCCAAGGTACGGAGCTCATCGTACTTCTCCGTGGGTTCCAGGCGCACAAACTCCTGGTCACGCTTCTTATCGGTTTGGGACTCCGAACCCATCTCGTTGAGCAGTTTGGTACCCCAGCCAAAAGCTATCGCGACGAGGGCGGCGCCAGCGAACACGCCAGCCCGTATAAACCTGGCGCGAGATATCACACGCCTCATGTACGCTCGTTGCTCGTTATATCCGGGTCCGCCGTATCCTGGTCCACCAAAGTTATTCGTCATGTTGCTCTCCCTCCCCTAGCTCAAACTATTTTCTGGAATGAATTGGACGGGCCTCCACTCATTCGTGAATTGTGTGCGTAGAGTCCCGTGTATCGCACCGTCACGGATTAGGCCGCGCGTGTCAAAATCGGTGATGGGGTACACCTGGTTCGTGTCTTTGCGGTACACCTGAACTTCGGGAAGAATATCGAACCGCACATTCCATTCCACAATTTTTAGCGTTTCGTCGATGAGGCGAGGCTGCCCCTCCAGCAGGTTCATGGTCAGAATCTTGGGATTAGGAGTAATGACCCAGCCCCTGCCCTCTTCGTAGAGGTCCTGAATGGCGGGGAAGAACATTTCTTCGCTGATATTGTCCATCCGCAGAACGGCAGATTCCGAGGCGAGAATCATGTAGTTTTGGCAGGCGTAGTAGTAGCCCAGGTAGGGACGCAGGTTTGATGCAGCGTAACGGTTCGGGGTGTACCTCACCCCCGGTGCGGGTGCCGAGTAGGCGGGGTGGTCCCGGTTTGCGGGCGTGTAGGGCCCAATCACGTGGTCGGCAACATACGGGTATGTTCCGGTGTAGTCTTTTTCGTCAAAAAGCATTTGAGCGTTTACGGTCATTCTTTCCCTCCCTGGATTCCGTATTCACAAGCTATCGAGTTCACGAGCCGCTAAGTTCGCAAGTTGCCGAGGTGGTTCTGGGCTGCTCGCGGGCGGCTAGGCTCAGTGCATGGGCGTCTTCGCCCGTCCGCCCATGTCTGTCCGTCTTCGCTTGTCTGTATTTGTTTGCCTGTAGAGGTGCGTGCGATCCCTGCCTCGCTCCCCCGCGACCATCTTGAGGTTGCCGGCCGGGGTCCTCTATATTTCCAGTCTATTAGAGCTATTCCTCTGTGTCCCCGATACAAGCTGTACGCTGCAGAATCCACAGCATATAGCCAGGAAATAGTATGCAAACACCCGCAAGGATAACTGACAGGGTATGCAGAAACCCCCGCCGGAACGGTACCGAAATACCGCCCCGACGGGGGTTCCCTACACTAAAACCGTGTACTAAATCTGTGCGTCCAGATTAGGCGCCCAGTGCCTCCAGGCCGGGCAGAGTCTTACCCTCAATGTACTCGAGGGAAGCGCCACCACCGGTGGAGATGTGGCCGAACTGCTCATCCTTGAAGCCCAGGTTACGGACTGCAGAAGCGGAGTCGCCACCACCAATGATGGAGAATGCGTCAGAGTCGACGATAGCCTGTGCAACCGCGCGGGTACCCTCAGCGAAGGGAGCAATCTCGAACACGCCAACGGGGCCGTTCCAGAAGATGGTCTTTGCGCCCTTGATCTTCTCAGCGAAGATCTCACGAGTCTTGGGGCCAATGTCCAGACCCTCAGCCTCTGCACCCAGCTTGCCGCCGGTCAGGTCCTCAATCGGGCGGATCTCAGTGTTAGCGTCAGCGGAGAATGCGTCAGCCCAAACAACGTCCACTGCGGTGATGATCTCGGTGCCCTTCTCGGGAGCTTCCTTCATGTAACGCAGAACGTTCTCGACCTGGTCCTTCTCCAGCAGGGAGTTGCCGACCTCGTAGCCCTGTGCGTATGCGAAGGTGTAGCCCATGCCGCCACCAATGAGGATGGTGTCAGCCTTACCGATCAGGTTGTCAATCACAGCGAGCTTATCGGAAACCTTAGCGCCACCCATGACCACGACGAAGGGACGCTCGGGATCGTTCAGGGTCTTAGCCAGAACGTCAACTTCCTTCTTCACCAGGTCACCCAGGTATGCGGGCAGACGCTTAGCAACGTCGTAGACGGAAGCGTGCTTGCGGTGAACCGCGCCGAATGCGTCGTTCACGTATGCGCCGTTCTCGCCGGTCAGTGCGACCAGCTCGTCAGCGAATTCGCCGCGCTCTGCGTCGTCCTTGGAGGTTTCGCGTGCGTCGTAGCGGACGTTCTCAACGACCAGAACTTCGCCGTCAGCCAGGGCTGCTGCCTTAGCCTTTGCATCCTCGCCTACCAGGTCGGTTGCAACCTTCACGGGCACGGATGCCAGCTCAGCCAGGCGAGCAGCTGCCGGTGCGATGGAGTACTGGGGGTCGACCTTGCCCTTGGGACGGCCCAGGTGTGCGGTCACGATAACGCGCGCGCCAGCCTTGGCAAGCTTCTCAATGACGGGAAGGGATGCGCGGACGCGGCCATCGTCGGTGACAACGCCGTCCTTCAGGGGTACGTTCAGGTCGGAACGGACGAGAACGTGGCGGCCTGCGACGCCTTCTTCGAGCAGTTCGGACAGTGCCTTAGCCATAGGAATTCCTCCTGGATAGGTGGGTTTATATACCGTTTCCATCATACCGAATACTAGGGTGTTTGACAGCCTAAAAAATAGCTTTTACATGGTGTTTTTCCGCAGAATATCGCGGATATTGGCACTCTCTAAAACCTATTTTCTTACGGTATTTTTGACCCAAAAAGGGTGACGGAAAATAGCATGTTTATACGTTATTGAGGGTTTTATTCAAGACCCTTGGTACAGCAAACCCCGACTCCCCCGCTTAATGCGGTGGTGCCGGGGTTCACTATGCGTTAGTTACGCGGGGTGACGCTTACACTCGGTGAGCGTCGTAAGCCTATTGGGGCTTAGAGGGATGCCACAACCTTGTTGGTGAACATCACGAGGCGCGAAACGTAGCCGTACTCGTTGTCGTACCAAGCGATAACCTTCACCTGATCGCCGATGACCTTGGTCAGCGGTGCGTCGAAGACGGTGGAGATGGACTCACCCTCGATGTCCTTGGACACGATGGGATCCTCGTTGTACTTGATGATGCCCTTCATGGGGCCCTCAGCTGCTGCCTTGACTGCTGCGTTGACTTCCTCAACGGTGACCTCGCGCTCAGCGGTGAAGGTCAGGTCGGTGATGGAGCCGGTGATGGTGGGAACGCGGACTGCAAAGCCGTCCAGCTTACCCTTCAGCTCGGGCAGAACCAGGCCAACAGCTGCTGCTGCACCGGTGGAGGTGGGGACCATGTTCACAGCTGCTGCGCGTGCACGGCGCAGGTCGCGGTGGGGAGCATCCTGCAGACGCTGGTCAGCGGTGTATGCGTGGATGGTGGTCATCAGACCCTGCTTGATGCCGAATGCGTCGTTCAGGACCTTAGCCATCGGAGCGAGGCAGTTGGTGGTGCAGGATGCGTTGGAGACGATGTGGTGGTTAGCTGCATCGTACTGGTCGTCGTTCACGCCCATGACGAAGGTGCCGTCAATGTTCTTACCGGGAGCGGAGAGGATAACCTTCTTAGCGCCAGCCTCGATGTGTGCCTTTGCCTTGGTACCGTCGGTGAAGAAACCGGTGGACTCGAGGACTACGTCAACGCCCAGGTCCTTCCAGGGGAGGTTCTGGGGGTCGCGCTCAGCGAGGATCTTGATTTCCTTGCCGTCAACAACCAGTGCGCCTTCCTTGACCTCGACCTCTGCGTTGAAGCGACCCATGATGGAGTCGTACTTGAGCAGGTGTGCCAGGGTCTCAACATCGGTGAGGTCGTTGATTGCGACGATCTCGAAGCCGACGCCCTCGGTCTGAGCTGCGCGGAAGAAGGTGCGGCCGATGCGGCCGAAGCCGTTGATTGCTACGCGTACAGTCACTGGAGTATCTCCTTGTCAGTGCGTTGGTGGCGGTGTACAAATCCGATGCCTTGCAGGCTCTGGTTTAGTCGGATTCGTCCGTGCTCTATGTTGCCCGGTGCATTCCGCCGTTGTTGGTAATAATCCTACCCTAGTTTGTGTGTGTTTTGGTGTGTTCTATCGAGAAATTTTTGTGAGTTGTGCCATAAAAACCGGCAAAAACCCGTTGTTTTCTGTTGTTTTACGTTGTGTTCACCCTTAGAAAATGTTGCGATACGGTCACGGCAACATAAACACACATGAAACGCACATTTGTTAAAAACCGCGCCGTATCAAGGCAAAATCTGAGGGTAAAAAATACCCTTTCATCTGCGAATGGGTTTCAATGACGCCCTTAGCGCCCGCACGCAGTGCAAATTCTCACCCGAAAACAGATGACCCCAACGTAAGACACACCACAGCCTTAAAACGGGTTAAACGTGCGCCCGGCGTACAGTTTTCGTGTCGCATATCGTGTCGCGTGTCCTGTCGCAACAGGGGCGGCTAGTACACCACCAACGCCACAGCACCCAAACCCGAATGAGCCGATAGCACCGGCGGTAGCGCACTCACCAAAAACTCCGGCGCTGAAGAAGCGACAGCATCATGAACGAGGGAGCTCTCCCCCAGCATCTGCTGAACCTGCTCGTACAGCTGCACCGCCTGCGCCGCATTGCCCACATGATGCACCGCAACCACCTCACCGCGCGGGGATGCGGCAAGCGAAGAATTAGCGGGGTCGGCGGCGGTAGAGCCCACTGAAGCAGAGCTGAGCGCCGCCGCATGCTGATGCTCTCGGCAGGTCTGCACGGTCACCTCCACCAGGCGCTCCAGGGCGCGCGCCGCAGTGCGGGGGCGCTCCACATACGCCAGCTTACCCTCGGTAATCGTGCCAATCGGCTTGATCTGGAACATCTGCCCCACCATCGCCAACGCCGGGGAAACACGACCGCCGCGGCGCAAAGCATCCAGGGTCGGGATATAGAAGTAGAGCGTGGACTGCTCGCAGACGGACTGAATGTAGTCCACCAGCTGCGCGGGGCTCGGATAATCAGGAGTCGGATACTCAACACTCGAGCCGGCGGATGCAGCGTTTAGCACCTCCAGGGCACGCACCACCGCATGACCGTAGGCGCCCGCGACCGTGCGGCTATCCACCACGCTCACGCCCTCGGAACCCAGGCGGCTCAGGCGGGCACCGGTGCGTGCCGCCTCCACCGTGCCCGAGAGCTCACCGGACAGGTGCACAGACACCACATGCGTAAAACCTCGCGACGCCAGCTCGTCGTAGACATCAGCAAACACGCCCGGCGCGGGCCCGGAAGTGCTCACCGTCTGGCCCATCACGTGCGCGAGCATAATCGCCTCGTCCACCTCGGCGGCGGTCAAGTCCTGCAGCTGACGATCCGGCTCACCGGGCGTGCGAATAGTCACCGGCATCGGAACCAGCACAAAATTACCGCGAGCGCTCAGGCGCTGCACCAGCTGCGGGTCGAGGGCGGCGGCGCTATCGGTCACCACGGCAATGCGGTTCTCTGTGTTGTTTTCTCGCTCCATATCCCGACCCTTCTTCCGGTTCGTCAGTGCGTGATTCGATGACGAACCCTCTCCTAGCGTTCCCTGAACATTATGGCACTCATCACTACTGCAGTACAGCAAAGCCCCACCACGCCTCCGGTACGTTCCATAGAACGAACCGAAGCCACAGCGGGGCTTGTACTTTATCTAAGAAACTTAGATTCTAAGAAGCTTAGATCACGATGTTCACGAGCTTAGGCGCACGCACAATCACCTTGCGGATCTCGGCGTCACCAATCGAACGCTGAACAGCGGCATCCGCCAGAGCCAGCTCCTGAAGCTCCTGCTCGGAAATATCCTTCGCAACCTCCAGGCGAGCCTTGACCTTGCCCTTAATCTGCACGATAGCGGTGACGGTGTCATCCACCAGCAGAGCCAGATCGACCTCGGGGAAGCCCGCGGTCAGAACCGGGGTGTCGTGGCCGAGAGCGTGCCACATGTCCTCAGCGGTGTAGGGTGCGTACAGAGACAGCAGAATAGCGATAGTCTCAGCAGCCTTACGGACAGCCGGGTCAGCCGCGCCAGCGCCGGAGTCAATAGCCTTACGGGTAGCGTTCACAAGCTCCATGGTCTTCGCAACAACCACGTTGAACTTGCCGTTATCCAGCAGGCCCTGAACCTCGTGCACGGTGCGAGCAATCAGCTTCTGCAGCTCCAGGTCACCGGTGGTTGCGTCAACGCCGGGTTCGCTGGTGACGTCCTGAGCCACACGCCATGCGCGAGCCAGGAACTTCTGCGAACCGGACGGGGAAACATCCGCCCAGTCCACGTCATCCTCGGGCGGGGACGCGAAAATCATGGTGGTGCGGATAGCGTCCACACCGAACTTGTCGAGCTGCTCGCCCAGGTTCACGCCGTTACCCAGCGACTTGGACATCGCCTTACCGCCGTTGAGCACCTGACCCTGGTTCATGAGCGCCTTGAACGGCTCATCGTGCTTAATCAGGCCTAGGTCGCGAACAACCTTGGTGAAGAAGCGTGCGTACAGCAGGTGCAGAATAGCGTGCTCCACACCGCCCACGTACATGTCGACGGCACCCCACTCGCTCATAGCCTGCGGGTCGAAGGGGCCCTCATCGTAGTTCGGGGAAACGTAACGCAGGAAGTACCAGGAGGAATCCACGAAGGTATCCATGGTGTCCGAGTCACGGCGAGCCTGCTTGCCACACTTCGGGCAAGGAACGATAGCCCAGTCATCGGCAGCGGCAAGAGGCGACTGGCCCTTAGGAGCCAGCTGCTCACCGCGCAGGTTATCGGGCAGCAGCACCGGCAGCTGATCCTCAGGAACCAGAACCTCGCCACAATCCTCACAGTGAATCACGGGGATGGGGGTACCCCAGAAACGCTGGCGGGACAGCAGCCAGTCACGCAGACGGTAAATGACCTTACCCTCACCGGTGCCGGCAGCCTCAACCAGCTCAATAGCCTTAGCGATCGCCTCAGCCTTCGGCAGGCCGGTCAGCTCACCCGAGTTGATGAGCACGCCGTCACCAGCCGCAGCAATACCACTGGTAGCCGGGTCCTCAGCACCCTCAACGTCCAGAACCTTCACGATGGGCAGGTCGAACTTCAGGGCGAACTCAAGGTCACGCTGGTCGTGCGCGGGCACAGCCATAATCGCGCCAGTACCATAGTCAGCGAGCACATAGTCAGAAGCCCAGACGGGCAGCTTCGCGCCGGTCAGCGGGTTAATCGCGTAGCGGCCGGTGAACACACCGGTCTTCTCGCGGTCGGAGGACTGGCGGTCAATATCGCTCAGTGCCTTAATGTCTTCGCGGTACTGCTCCAGGGCAGCCTTGTGCTCGGGTGCCACGATCTGCTCGGCGAACGCCGCATCCGCAGCAACCACGATGAAGGTTGCGCCGTACAGGGTGTCCGGGCGGGTGGTGAACACGGTGAAGGACTCAGCGGGCTGGTCCTCGGTTGCCTCAATCTCGAAGCGCACCTCAGCACCCTCGGAGCGGCCAATCCAGTTGCGCTGCATGAGCAGAACGCGGTCGGGCCACTTGCCCTCCAGCTGCTCCATGTCGTCCAGCAGCTGCTGTGCGTAATCGGTGATCTTGAAGTACCACTGGTTCAGCGACTTCTTAGTCACGGTAGTACCGCAACGCTCACACGCACCGTTCACAACCTGCTCGTTCGCGAGTACGGTCTGGTCCTTGGGGCACCAGTTGACCATGGAGTCCTTACGGTACGCCAGGCCCTTCTTGTAGAACTGCTCGAACAGCCACTGAGTCCACTTGTAGTACTCCGGGTCCGAGGTGTGCAGGCGGCGGCTCCAGTCAACGGCAATAGCGTAACGCTTGAAGGACTCAGCCTGAGTCTCAATGTTCTTGTACGTCCACTCCTTGGGGTGAGTGTCGTTCTTAATGGCTGCGTTCTCAGCGGGCAGGCCGAAGGAGTCCCAGCCAATCGGGTGCAGAACATCGTAGCCGCACTGCTTGAAGTAGCGAGCGTTCATGTCACCAATAGCGAATGCCTCCGCGTGACCCATGTGAAGGTCACCGGAGGGGTACGGGAACATATCCAGCACATACTTGCGGCCCTTGGGGGCGTCACCGGTGGGCTGGAAAACCTTCGTTTCGTCCCAGTAGGGGCGCCACTTGGCTTCCATAGCGCGGAAGTCGTACGCATTTTCGTTGCGTTCGGTCTCTACCTGAGCAGACACAGCGATTCCTTAAATAAAGACAGGTTGATAAAAACTTAACCCTCCAAGTGTAACGCGAAACCCGCACCGCGCCAGAGTTGAGGCCGCCCCGACTACCAAATGGACGGCGCCACCTGCGTGATTACCCGCCCGACCACCCGCCCAGCTGACGATGCGGGGCGCAAGTTTCAGAGCCCTTTCAGGCTTCTCCCCTAGAATTAAGAACGGGACTTCGCCGTCCCAGTACCCAACCCGCGAAAGGTACCCATGACCTCCACCGTTACCCCGCACTCCCCGGAATCCCCCAATGCCTCAGTTCTTGAGGGCGTGCCCGGCCCACTCATTCCCGGCACCCGCCACGACGCCCTCATCGGTGACGGCGCGCAGGCGGTCATGACCCGCTACTGGCAGTACGGCAAAGGCATGAACGACGGCACCTTCCCCGAAGGCTCCTACCCCGTGCTACTCGTACACGGATTCCGCGGCGACCACCACGGCCTGGAAATCATTGCGAACTACCTGCTGAAGCTCATCCCGAACGTCAGCATCATCAGCCCCGACCTGCCCGGCTTTGGCCGCTCCGCAGACCTGCCCGAAAATACCCAGAGCGCAGACACTCAGGGCGAAGACAATATCAACGCGTACGTGGCGTGGCTGAACAACTTTGTGGAGCACACCAACCCCGCCCGCGAGGATGCACAGCCCCTGCCGCTGCACGTGGTCGGCCACTCCTTCGGCTCCATCGTCACCAGCGCCTTCGCCGCCGCACACCCGAACTCGCTCGCACTGCTCTCGCTCATCAACCCCATCAGCGAACCCGCCCTCGAAGGCAGCCAGCGCGTCGCCTCCCGCCTCGCCTCCCTCTACTACCGTGCCGGCGCGGCACTACCCGAAAAAATCGGCTACCCGCTACTGCGTTCCCAGCTGATTACCCGCGCCTCCAGCGAAGTCATGATGCGCACCAAAGACAAGGCAATGCGCCGCTTCATCAACGGCCAGCACGCCGCCTACTTCGGCTCCTTCGGCTCCCGCCGCGGAGTGCTCAGCGCCTACGAAGCGTCCATTACGCACACCGCCGCCGAATACGCCGCCGCAATCCGGGTGCCGGTGCAGATGCTCGTCGCCGAAGACGACGACCTGGGCACCCCCGAAACGGCGCGCGCCATGTACGCGACGCTGACCTCCCGCAATCTGCCCGTCTCTTCGTCCGGCGCCCGCGAGCGCCTGAACATGATCCCCGAAGTCGGACACCTCATCCACTACGAAACCCCTCGCCTCGCCGCGGAACTCATCGCCGATTTCGCCGCCGACCACTCAGGGAACGAGAAGTAAGGAACCAACATGAAACTCATGGTTGACGCCCGATACACCCGTATCGGCTTCCACGACGGCATCAGCCGCTACACTGCGTCCCTGCTGGGCGCGCTCAAAACCCTCATTGACACCGGTGACGAAGCCGCCGCCGACCTCGACCTGACCATGATTATTAGCGATGAGCGTCAGCTGGACATGCTGCCGGATTTGCCGCACGTGAAGATCTGCTCGCCCACCGGCCCGCTCGAACCGACCGCCTCGCTGCAGCTGAACAAGTACGCGCCGGACGTGGTGTTCTCCCCCATGCAGACCATCGGCTCCACCGGACGCAAATTCAAGCTGATTCTCACCCTGCACGACCTGATCTACTACTCGCACCCGACCCCGCCCGGGTTCCTGCCTGCACCGGTGCGCGTGGGCTGGCGACTCTTCCACAAGACCTACACCCCGCAGCGCTTTCTGCTCAATCACGGCGACGCGGTGGTGACGGTTTCTGAGTCGACCGCCTCGCTGATTCGTGAGCACGAGCTGACCACCAAGCCGCTGTTCGTGGTGCCCAACGCCCCGCAGCCCGGTAGCATCGTCTCCCGCCAGACCGCGCTGGAACGCGCCACGACCCGCGAAGAGCAGTCCGTCAAGCACCTGGTTTACATGGGCTCGTTCATGCCGTACAAGAACGTAGAAACTCTACTGTTGGCGATGCGTTCTCTACCGGATTACCGCCTGCACCTGCTGTCAAAGATGCCGCCGCAGCGCCTGGTGCAGCTCACCGACGAACGCCTCATCGGTGAGAACGTGGAGGTGCACAACGGCGTGAGCGATGAGGAGTACCAGCAGTTGCTCCGCCAGGCGCACGCCCTGGTGACTGCCTCCCGCGAGGAGGGTTACGGCCTGCCCGTGGTTGAGGCGCAGGCTGCCGGCTGCCCCGCGGTGATTAGTGACATCCCGATTTTCCGTGAGATTGCCCCGCACGCCGTGTTCGCGCCGGTTGACGGTGCCCCGGAGGCGCACGCCGCCGACTGGGTCAAGGCTATCCGTTCCCTGGAGGACACCGCCGTTCGCGAGCGCGTGATTATTGACGGCCTGTCGGATGTGCGCCGCTACTCCTGGCGCAACTCGGCGCTCAAACTGCTGGAGGTCGTGCGCGGGCTCTAATGCCCTGACTCTGAAGCGTGGACTCTATAGCGTGCGTGGCGTATGCAACGCGGCGCTAAATTACGGCGCTAGATACAGAAATGCCGCCGCACTCCCCCGAAACTCGGGAGGGTGCGGCGGCTTTCTCATATTCAATTCGTGGGCGCCGGGCGGCGTATGCGGCATACAGCAAACGATGTGCAGCGGCGGTTCGCTACATCAAGTCGAAGCAAAAACTCCTATATTTACGCGCCCTATGCATTTAATCGCAGATAATGCACTCATTTCAAATACCCCACATATATGACATTCAGTAAATTAACATGAGGCAGAGAGGAGTGGAACTATACAATAGTTTAGCTCCACTCCTAGCCCTATCTATTTTCAATATATCAACAAAGTTTAATTCTTAACCTCACATCACATTAAATACTCAAAATACCGTCAATGGCCAATATGATAGTACGATCTACAATAATGCTTGCACCAGTACAGAAAATCATCCAAATTAGGCTCCATAGTATACGTTTCCATATATTCATGCCATTAATAGAGGGGGAAGAGTCTCGGAGAACATCAGCAACAACCCACATCCATAGCATTGCAGATAATACTATATAATTAAACCCAGCAAAAATAGGAAGTAACACCATCATGGAATTAGGATCAATTTTCATCATACATGTGAGAACATAGGAAGAGGCAACCCATGAAACTACTCCAACTAAAGCATTCCACGCTGGCTTCGTTTTTTGAGGCAAAAGTGAAGGTTTCCTATA
>ERZ772910.183-NODE-183-length-39142-cov-5.322639_pt1 | contig 39142 bp, 28 predicted proteins | sample MGYA00511357_ERZ772910 | MGnify/ENA primary metagenome ERZ772910 (study PRJEB29015, sample SAMEA2738096) | human oral metagenome | biome: human oral; feature: human-associated habitat; material: saliva | place: China | collected 2193 ... | reverse complement strand
CCACGAGTTCGTCATCGGCTCTTTTTTATTGTCCTAGTTCATCTTACAATTATCCGATTTAATTCGCGCTTCACCTTGAATGTGCTGAGCCCGTGCACACGGCAGGCCTCTGCGAGCGTCTCCGAAGCGGCAGCCGCACAGCCCAGGCAGTGCATGCCGAGGCTCATCAAAAATTCCTGCGTCTCCGGGTAGAGATTCGCAATTTCTCCGATCAGATCCTCACCGCTCACCGGTCCCTCTTCCAATTCAAACTCGTCCATGGCGAAGTACCTTCCTTTCCGCCGCGGAATGCCGCGACTTTTTCAAAAGTATACTGTGTCGGTCCGAAAAAGTAAACACAGCGTTTTCTTTCCGCTTGACTACACTCAGACCGGTAGTGCATAATAACTCTCGTTAGGATACTGTAATTAGTTATCACAAAAGGGGGTTCTGTATATGAGAAAACAGCTCTATCGCATCCTTCCGGCACTCGCTGCGGCAACCTTGCTCGCTGCCTGCGGCGGTCAGAAGGCGGAGACCACGGCAGCTCCGGACAGCAGCGCGGCTTCCACGGCCGAGGCAGGTTCTTCCGCCGCGGCGGAAGAGGTTCCGGCGCTCTCCGCAGACGAATATGTGTTCGTCAAGATGAACGTGCCGTACGCGGATTACTACTACGGCGAACTGAAGGATGTTCAGCCGGAGGCGTACTCGAAGGACGCAAAGGCGCAGCTTGACAAGGCGGATGCCGTTGAAGCTGCGGGCTTCCGGAAGGAAGGCGAGTACGACGCGGTCACCTCGCCGACCGTCGGCAAGTACAAGAAGTTTAAGGGCGCTTACGCCGAAGAGCAGGGTGAGACCTCTGTCTACAACGGTGTCGCGGAAGTCAATGTCGCAATCGCAAAGCCCCTCTACGAGGACGCAAAGAAGGCCATCGAAGAGAAGAAGGAAGCAAAGAATCCCATTCTCACCCTGGTCGGCAATGTGACCGGCGAAGAGAGCGCTCAGCCCGCGGAGTACAAGGTCCTGAATTCCGACGGTACCCTCTCCAAGACCTTCGGCAAGGTCACGAAGGCAGCGGAGGTCAAGGCTTCGATCACGACCACTTCGAACTACGGTAACTACGAGCTTGATCTGAAGGGCATCGATGTGGACCCGGACAACATGCAGGGTGCGATCCTCGAGACCTCGGACGGCGCAAAGTACGGCTTGAAGCACCTCGACAACCTCTGGCTGAAGCCCGAGGAGATTGCGTTCTCCGCAGTCGCGTTCGAGGACAAGGCGCACAAATCCGCAAAGCAGTACGAGAGATTCGCGGACATCGGCGGCAAGACCATCAAGAAGGTCACCTACCTCGTGAAGGACGGCGATGATGTCGAGGTCGATCTGGATCTCTTCGTGAAGAACCAGGCTCCCGCGGACTACGCGGTCACCGGCGACGAGAAGGTCACCTACGCAGCCGAGGGCTACAAGATCAACTATCAGCTGAACACCGGTTCCGATGAGTACAAGCTGGAGCGCGTCGTGTACCGCCGTGCGGACTCCGATGTAAAGGTCGACACTGCGACCACGGGCGTGCTGGCACTTCCGAAGGAGGCAAAGCCGGGTACCTACCAGTTCATCTTCACGAACGACAAGCTCTCCGATGTCTCCTTCAGCTGCACCGTGGACTCCGGTCTCAGCGCAGAGGACTTCAGCTTCGCGGACAACAAGCTCTCCCTCAAAGAGAACGCACAGGGCCTTACGGTCGCGGATTACTTAAAGACCACGAACTCCGCAAAGATCGGCGAGACCGAGTACAAGGGCGGCAAGGGACGCAAGTTCGGCACGACGGCGTTCAACGAGGACGGCAGCGTGAAGCTCGATGCGACGACCGCAGGCGACAACGGCGATGTCAAGATCTTTGACGGCGCTTCCTCCTACCCGGTCACCCTCACGGCTGACGGTTATCCGGAGCTCAGCTTCACCGTGGAGGCAAAATGAGTTTAGTGCTTTGCCTGGTCGTCACCGGCCTCTGCTTCTCTCTTTTGGAGAAGCAGATCCGGCGGCGGCCGGTTTTTTTCTATCTGTTCTTTGTATTGCTCTCGCTGCTCAGTCTATTTCTACCGCACAAGTTCCTGACACCGCCCGTCGCCTACGTGGTAAACCGCCTCTTAAAGCGCGGCGTACTCGCCGGCAGCATGTTCCTCTGGGTCATGTATGCAATCGTTCTGCCGCAAAAGAGCCGCCTGCAGCGCGTCATGATGACACTCCGCGCGCAGATTGCGATTGCGGCTTCCATCCTGACGCTCTCCCACAACATTGTCTACGGACAGCGCTACTTTGTGCTGCTCTTTACGAATGCGGGGAAGCTGAAGAGCTACGAGCTGATTGCGGCCTGCTTCTCGCTCGTGATGATACTGCTGCTTCTGCCGCTCACCGTCACCTCCTTCCAAGTCGTGCGGCGTAAGATGAACGCGAAACGCTGGAAACAGCTGCAGCGTCTCTCCTATCTCTTCTACGGTCTCCTCTACCTGCACATTGCCTTCATCTACAGCAACGGGCTCCGGCAGGGAAAGACGGAGTACCTCGTGCAGTTTGCGCTCTACACCCTGCTCTACGGGGTCTATCTCATGCTGCGACTCACGAAGGCCTTTTTGAAGAAACCGCTCCCGAGCGCCCCCGATTATGAGGCAAAGCGCGCCGCGAGACGGCGCAAAGTCCTTTGTCTGCACGGCGGCATCAGCCTTCTCATGCTCCTCGTCCTTCTCTTTGCCTTCCGCACGGTGCAGGCCGGTAAGCAAGGCAGCGCGGACACGGCGCAGGCGCAAAGCACTTCCGCCGCAGAAAGCGCGAACAGCGCTTCCTCCGCTTCCGAGTCGGCAAGCAAAGCCGAAGACACAGGCGCGGCGCCTGCATGCGGCAGCGGCATTGCCGCCGCTGTCCCGGACGGCGAATACGAGGGCAAGGGCGTCGGCTATAACGGCAACATCAAGGTCAAGGTGAGCGTTGCCTGCGGCAAGATTACAGCCATCGAAATCCTGAAGACAGACGACGACGAAGAGTACTTCTACGACGCCAAGAAACATGTCATCAACGCTATTTTGGAACAGCAGACCACAGAGGTGGACGCCGCGAGCGGCGCGACCTCCAGTTCCGAGGGCATCATGAAGGCGGTCGAAAACGCCTTGAAACAGCAAACGAATTAAATTCCGAAAGGGAGCGTCCCGGGTCGATCATCGACCCGGGACGCTCCCCTTTCATGTTATATCGGCTTCGAAGCCGATATCGGTTTAGGCGCGTATCGTAAACTGCGTCTCGTAGCGCGCAAGCGGCAGGCTGAACTTCTCACCGTCGAGCTCTGCCTCGCAGGTATCCTTGCCTTCATCGAGTACCAACTCCGCAAAAGCACGGTAAGTACCGGGCTCCTTCGGCGCGCCGGTAAGCTCCGCGCCGCGCTCGCCGTTCTTGTCCTCGTAGTAGCGGATGCGGTAGGGCACCTTGACTTCCTTGCCGTGCACATAGGTGTGGAAGTGGGCGCTTAAATCCACCGGCTCTCCCGTCGCCTTGAACTCCTCCTCGTAGGCGCGGCTCAGGATCGGTGCGTAGTCGTACTCTTCCCACTGGCGGTAGAGTGCCGAGAGGAATTCCGTTCTCTGCACGGCCTTCTCCTCCTCGGTCACGGCGCGCACGCCCTCCGGCTTGCCCGCGAGGTAATTGAGAAGTTCCATTGCCGCAAAGCGCATGCCCTTCTCATCGACCGGCGCATAGACAATGAAACGCTTGTTCGTCACCGTAGTCCCCACCACATCGTAGACGCCGTTCACAAGCACAACGGCAGCCTTGTAGAACGAAGTCACACCGTTGTTTGCCATGTACATGGCCGCGCGCGTGCCCGCTTCGGTCTGCACGAGCTTGCCCTCGTCGCTGCGGCTCACGTGGTAGTAGGTGTTGCTCGGCTCCTTGCCGATGTGAGTGCCCTCCGACACTGCCTGAACCGTGTAGTAGTTAAAGTACTGATCTGCCTCCTTGTAGAGCGGCAGGGAGCGGAAGTAATCGACAAAGCGTCGCGCATCCGCCTCGAACTTGTCAAGTTCATTCGCGCTGTAGCCCTCGCCCGTAAAGACGATGGTCTGGTTGTTGTAATACGGCTGTGCGCCCGGATATTCGAGCGTGTTGTGATCCGCTATGCAGCTCGTGTGCAGGGAGATTTCAAACTCCTTGCTCTTTCTGCTGAGCAGCTTCCCGCTGCCCTTTTCATGCGCGGTGACCGTCACGGTGTAGCGGCCCGGGAGTACCGGCGGAAGCGTATCCTCGTAGAGGTGGGTAATTTCCGCCGCATAGGGCATGGTGCCGCTGTAGGAATAGCGGAGCTCCGCAGGCGGCGCATCGTGCAGCACGGCCTTCACCGCAATCGGCTTGCCGTCGCAGACCTTATTCTCTACCTCGAGATCAATGAGGTCCGGCGGCTCGATTTCAAAGGTCGTCTCGAGCACGGCGTCACCGTAGACCGCATCGCCGATCAGTTCCGCGCGGAGGCGATAGCTTCCCGCCGCGGTCGGTGCCGCCGTGAGGGCCTTTCCGGCCTCGTCAAAGTAGCTGAGCTTTAAGCGGTCGCCGAGTTCTTCTCCGGTCTCCTTTTTTCCGCCTCTCCGGACAAGGACATACTGTCTGAGATTCAGCTCGCCCTCTCCCTCGCGCAGCGTGTCCGCGTACTGTTGCCAGAAGAGCTTGGTCACATTCGAGTGTGCGGAGAACTGGTCGCGCAGCGCCTCCTTGCAGACCTCGCAGAAGGGGAACTGCCGTCCGAGATAGCGCATCTTGCAGTTCTGGTGCGGCTTAAACCAGCCGTCGCCGCCGTTGTCGTATTCGTAGACGCCGATGCCGTTTTTGCCGATGAAGCGGCTCCAGCGCACCTTCTTCGGGTCCGACTCCGCCGACATATTCACATATTCGCCCGCGTAGCTGTTGCCGGCAAAATACTCGTCCGAGAGTATGCCGATCGTATGGCCGAGCTCGTGGAGCAACATCTCAAGCGACTCGTCGTTTCGCGATACAATGCTGATTTCGCCGCCTGAACCGCCGTATACCTCGGAGTTCACCATGACAATCGCGTAGTCCGTTGCCGGCAATTTCTCGCGGTAAATACGACGCACCCTCTCCATGTCCTCTTCGGCAATCTCGACCAGGCGCTGCATGCCCGAAGTCCAGAAAGACGCGCGGAAGGCGCTGTCGCGCGTATCCGCATCCGCCTCCGCCTGGGTTCGCGCATGATCCGCACGCACACCGCTCTCATTCGAGCACACACCGATCGCGTAAATTTTCACCGCATCGGCATACTCGTCCCACGGGGCCGTAGCCATCATGTACTTTGCCATGCGCTTTGCCTCGGCAAAGAAAAGCTCCTGTTCATTCTCTGTAAATCCATCGCCAAAAAAGGTGAGAATCAGCGCGTCCTTATCGTTCAGCTCCGGCTGCCCGTAAACCAGACGCGGTTCTCCGTTCAGAATTGCCTGCTCAGCTTGATTCATATAATGCCTCCTTTCGGTGGATGAGACGAATAATGAAAAAGTGCAGGGATATGCCCTGCACTTTTTTAATCCTGCAAAAGTGCTTCAATGTCAACGCATTGTCAAAGCGCTTTTCGCTTACATCTGAGTGAACTTGCCTCTCAGGTACTCCAGATAGTACTTCGTGTTGACGTCCTCGCCGGTCGCCTTGATGATGGTCTCTCTGGTCGTATAGGTCTGGCCGAGGCTGTGAATGTGCTCCGCAAGCCAGCTGTTGATATCGGAGATATCGCCCTTTGCGAGCTTCTTCCAAGCGTCCGGATGTGCCTTCAGAATGCTGTTGCGGTACTGGCAGGAATAGACCAAGCCGAGCGCATAGCCCTGGAAGTAGCCGACAAAGCCTGTGCTCCAGTGGACGTCCTGCAGAATGCCCTCGGAAGCGTTCTTCGGGGTCACGCCGAGGTACTCCTTGTAGCGCGTGTTCCAAGCCTCTTCCATGTCATCGATCGAGAGCTTGCCCGAGAAGTAGTCTCTCTCCATCTCATAGCGGAGAATTAAGTGTAGCGGCACCGTGAGCTCGTCCGCCTGCATTCTGGACCAGCCCGGGTTCGGCTTGTTCAGCGCTCTCACCACGGTCTCGACCGGGATGTCTCTGAACTTCGGCACTTCCTTCTGAATCTCCGGATAGAACGCCGTCCAGAACTCGAGGGAACGGCCGACCTGATCTTCGTAGAACTTGGACTGGGACTCGTGCATGCTGCCGTCAATGCCGCCCCAGAGGCCTGCATCCACGACTTCCTGAGAGGAGCCGTAGTTGTAGATGCCGTGTCCGGTCTCGTGCGCAGCGCCGAGCAGGGTGTAGAACAGATTTCTCGAGTAGTTGGTCGACGGACGGGAGTCTCTCGGTCCCGCGCAGACGCAGCTCGGATGCTCCTCCTCGTAGAGAATGCCCTGGTTCCAGTTAAAGCCGTAGTAATCCATGAGCTTTCTGACAATTCTCTCCTTCGTCTCTCTGTCGACATCGCAGTCGATGACGGAGGGGTCAATGCTGTCTCTGTAGCTCTCGGTCTTCTTGAGAAGCGAAACAATCTCCGGCTTCACCTCGCCGAAAATCTTATCGATCTCTTCCAGTCTCCAGTCGGCATCCCAGCAGTTCACGAGCACCTGGAAGGCAGACTCATTCGGGTTGATGGCATCCGCAACGCGCTTCTGCACCTCAAACTGCTTCTGCAGATAGGGCTTGAAGCCCTTGAAGTCGTTGTTCTTCTTGCACTCGTGCCAAGCCTTTCTGCCGTCGTTGTTGATGCGGCCAAGTTCCTCGCCGAGCTCCAGCGGAATCAGGGTTGCATTCTTATAACGGTCGCTCAGGTAGCGCACCATGCCGCGGTCGATGTCGCTCTTGTACTGATCCTTGTCAAAGTCTGCGAAATCCGCGACCAGCTGCTTCACCTCGTCGTTCTCAACCAGCTGCTGGGTGAGCTCGCTGAGGTACATTTCCACATTGGTGGTCTGGTCGAAACCGGCCTCCGGACCTGCATGCCACTGATCGCAGAACATGATATTGTTCGCGGTCTCCAGCATGCGAAGTCTCACCATGATTTCGCGGATTCTCTTGATATTCGCATCGTAATTCATTTGTTTCTCCTCCTGTCATGGATGCTGTGATTCAGGATCAGCGGACCTTCCGCCGAGGCTTACTCTTACCCGTGGCATTGCGCCTTTTTTCACGTTTCTGCCACAAAAATGCTCCTCGAGTTCCGATTGCTTGCGCAAATTATATGGTGCGAGGAGTTTTTCCATCTGTTATTCTAGCATAACAACCAAGGGATTACCACCCCTCCCCGAAATGCGCAGTCATTTCTTTTCAATATAGCAGCAGCGCACGGGGCGAATACCGCGTGCGCCGTTTGTCTTATTCCTTGGAGCTGAGTCCCATGCCCCGCGCGAGACGGCGGCTGAACAGAAGCACGAGCACACCGACCGCAACGACCGGGATACCCATGCTGAAGAAGTACGGAATCTCCGATCCTTCCTTGTAGAAGTTCGCGACCAGGGCGCAGAGACTTGCGCCGGTCGACTGTCCCATGAACCAAATCGTCATCATCTGCGTCGAGAACGCGAGCGGTGCCACCGAAGTTGCCGCCGAAGTTCCCGCCGGATAGCAGATGGCCTCACCGACCGTCATCACGACATAGAAGCCGACCAGCCAGAGCGGGCTCGCCTTCATGCCCGGCGCGTAAATCTTAAAGGGCGCAATCATGATGAGAATCGCAAGGCCGTAACAAATGGTGCCTATGCCCATCTTGGCGGGCGTCGATGGCTGCTTCTTGCCGAGTGCCGCCCAGAGTGTCGCCATGACCGTGCCGAGGATGACAGAGCAGACTGCCTGCAGGGTCTGGAAGGCCGCCGGGGTAATCTGAACGCCCAAAATATTCAGGTCAACCGAGGTCTCCGCATAAATCGAGAGTATGGTCTGACCCTGGTAGCTGATCAAGAGGGTGAAGCAGTAGGCAATGAACATCGGGAGCAGGAAGAGGATGTGCTGCTTTTCATCCGGCTTGGTCTTGGGGCTCGTGATCACGTAGATAAAATAGACCACGGGCAGGAAGAGCGCGACCGAACTCACGCTGTTTGCAAAGCGCGTAATGGTGAGTATCCCGCTGCTGAACAAGAGATAGAGCGTCACCGCCGTGATCACGACAGCCGCAATCAAAATGTAGACAGCGCGCTTTCTCGCTGCCGGCGGCATGGGATCGTCCGGCTCTTCGCCTATGGTGCCGAACACCTTGCGCTCCATGATGAGGTAAAAGGCGGAACCAACGATTGCGGCCGCCGCAGAGAGCGCAAATGCCGCGTGATAGCCGAAGAGCAGGGCAACCGTACCGCTGATACTCGGAATCGCCGCACCGATGTTCGAGATGACATAGACATAGGAGAAGGCACCGTCGCGCCGTTCATCTCCCTTGGCATACAGTTTTCCGGTGAGAGCCGTCATGGCCTGCCCCGCAACCATACTGCCGATTAAGTGTATGCCCATAGCCGCCGCGTACCCGATCAGGCCGGAGCCCGGAATCGCGAGGATGATGTAGGGCAGAGGACCTATCGTGACGACAATGCGCAGGGACTTTCGAACGCCGAAGACGCGGTCGGACATATAGCTGCCCACCACGCCGCAGACGACAATCAGCGCAAAGTAGAGCGACAAGAGCTGTGCCGCCTCGGTTTTCTCAAGGCCGAGACCGCCCTTCGAAACTTCGGTATAGAGATAATAAATCAGAACTGCCGTGAAGCCGTAATACGCAAATGAACTGCAGAGATTCTTGACGCAAACGGTGAACAAGCCCTTCGGATGTCCGAGAAAACTCTTATCCCGGTACAGGGCCTCGTTCGGATCTGTCGTGCCGCTTACACTGCCGCTACCCATTTTCTTACTCCTTCCGGTTTTGCATTCTGTATTCAGTTGTAAAAACGGCGCAGGGCGGGCGGCGATTCAGCCGCCCGCCCTACGCGTGACTCTCTTGTGACGCTTTTCACGTCATTCTATTCGCTATTTGCTGTCTTAGCTCGACTGATACCGCTGCTCTTATGCCGCTTCCGCCGCAGGGCCTTCGTTCAGACCCATGCCCTTTGCGAGACGCTTCTCAAAGAACAGGAGGATAAGGCCGGCAAGCGCCGTGCTGAGGCCGATGCCGAGGAAGTAAACGCCCTCCGAACCCTCGTGGTAGAAGTTCGAAACCAGGTTCGCGAGGTTTGCGCCCGCGGTGACCGAGAAACCCCAGATGGTCATCATCTGCGTGGAGAACGCCGCCGGTGCAAGCTGGGAAGCTGCGGAAGTTCCCGCCGGATACGAAACCGCCTCACCGATAATCATGACAAAGTAGAATGCGATCATCCAGAAGGGGCTCACCTTGACGCCCGGCGCGTAAATCTGGAAGGGAATCACCATGATGAGGGCACCGAGACCGTAGCACATGGTTCCGAAGCCCGCCTTCCACGGGGTGGAGGGCTGTCTTCTGCCGAGTTTGCTCCAGAGACCGGTGCAGATGATGCCGATCACAATTGCCATAATCGCCTGAATCGTCATGAAGACGCTCGGCGGTGCCTGGAAGCCGAAGAAATTCAGATCGACCGAGGTCTCCGCATAAATTGCGAGTATGGTTGCGGACTGATACCAGACCATCATCGAGAATGCGCCCGTGATGAACATCGGAATCAAATAGGGCAGGCGCTTCCGCTCGCTGTTGCTGGTCTTCTTACTTCTCAGCATGTAGACAAAGTAGATTGCCGGGAGGCAAAGGGTCACGACACTGACAATGTTCGAGAAGCTCGAAATGGTCAGTATGTTGTTGGTGAAGAGGAGGAAGAGCAGACCGCCGAAGGCCAGAACACCGAGTACAAGGCAGGTAACCGCCTTCTTCTTCTGCTCTGGGGGCAGCGGATCGTCCGGCTCCATGCCGATGGGGCCGAAGGCGCGCTTCTCAAGTGCCAGGTAGACCGCGCTTCCCAGGGCACCGACAATGCCGAGGATGAAGAAGGTCTTCTGATAGCCGACTACCAGGGCAATGGAACCGATGACCACCGGGAACATAGCGCCGATGTTCGAGAGCACATACTGAATCGAGAACGCACCGTCTCGCCGTTTATCGCCCTGGGCATAGAGCTTACCGAGCAGCGAGTACATGGAGCTGCCGGCGACCATGCTGTTCAGGTAGCCGATGCAGCAGTAGAGAACCACGCCGACAATGCCAAGTCTCGGAATGGCGAGGGAAAAATAGAAAAATGGTCCGGTGATGGTACAAAAGCGGTAGGCCCTTCGATTTCCGAACACGCGGTCCGCCATGAAGGAACCGACAATCGAGAAGATCGAAGCGAGTGCTGCATCCAGCGTGATGATCTGCGATGCCTGCACCTTCGTGAGGCCGACTCCCTCGGGAGCCGCCGCATAGAGGTAATAGATGAAGATGGCTGTCATACCGTAGCCGGTAATCTGTCCCATCATAAACTTGAAGTTCATGACGCCGACGCCAAAGGGATGGCCGATGAAACAGGTTTCATTTTGCAGCTTCTTGATTTCTTCCTGCCGCTTTCTCTCCTTTTCATCGAGCACTGCTGTTGCAACGGTTTCCATAAGATGGACCTCCTATCGAAATGAAAAAGTCACTACAACCAGAAATGAAACAGACCTCCTTTCCCATCCGATTTTCATCGGCGAAACCGCCGTTGTAACTGTGTCTTGCTGTGACTGGGAAAATTTACCTCTCTCTGTTTGTATTGTATCACTCTATTGTTTAATTTCAAGGATATTTATCCCAGTATCCCGCTAGTCTTTGTAGTAAATTTAACAAATATAAAAATAAAATAACCGACACTCGGCATTTTGCCGAGTGTCGGTTATTTTTCTTACGCGGCTTCCGCGTTTTCGTTTAGGCCCATGCCCTTCGCGAAGCGCTTGGAGAAGATCACCAGAATGAGTCCCACCAAAAGCGTGCTGCCGCCGATGCCGAGGAAATAGAGGCTCTCGGAACCTTCGCGGTAAAAATTCGAAACCAAAGTCGAGAGGTTTGCGCCGGCTGTGCCGGAAAAGCCCCAGACCGTCATCATCTGCGTCGAGAACGCAACCGGTGCGAGCGCCGAGGCCGCCGCATTGCCCGACGGATACGAAATTGCCTCGCCGATGATTACGATGAGATAAAAACCGACCAGCCAGAACGGATTTACCTTGACGCCGGGCGCATAAAGCTGGAAGGGAAGTATCATGAGCAGCGGACCGAGGCCGTAGCACATGGTTCCGAAACCCATCTTCCAAGCTGCCGAAGGCTGTCTTCTGCCGAGCTTACTCCAGATACCCGCGCAGAGTGTTCCGATTGCAATGGCAAAGATTGCCTGCAGAGTCATGTAAATACTCGGGGCCACGCGATGTCCGAAGAACACCAGGTTCACGCTGGTCTCCGCGTAAATCGAGAGTATCGTGGTAGCCTGATACCAGACCATCATCGCAAACGCACTCGAGATGTACATCGGAATCAGATAGGGCAGGCGTTTTCTCTCCGCATCACTCGTCTTCTTACTTTTCAAAATATAGACAAAGTAGATGACCGGAAGAATGAGCGTAAACACGCTGACGATGTTTGCAAAGCTCGTGATTGTGAGCAACTTGAAATCAAAGAGCAGGAAGAGAATGCCGCCGAACGCGATGAAGAACGCAATCAGCAGGGCAACCGCCTTCTTTCTCTGTGCGGGCGGCAGCGGATCGTCCGGTTCCATGCCGAGCGGGCCGAAGGCGCGCTTTTCAAGTATCAGGTAAACGATACTTCCGAGAGCGCCGATCACACCGAGGATGAAGAAGGTAACCTGATAGCCCGCGACCAGGGCAATGCCGCCGATCACAACCGGGCACATGGAGCCGATGTTCGAGAGCACATAGATGACCGAGAACGCACCGTCTCTTCTCTTATCGCCCTGGGCATAGAGTTTGCCGAGCAGGGAGTAGAGAGAGCTTCCCGCGACCGCACTGTTCACATAGCCGACGACACAGTAGAGTATCAGGCCGAGCATGCCGACATTCGGAATTGCGAAGGAGAAGTAATACATGGGCGCCGTAATCGCGCAGAAACGGTAGGCTCGCCTGTTTCCGAAGACGCGGTCCGCCATGTAGGAGCCGATGACGCCGAAGATGGAGCCGAGGGCTATGTCGAGGGTAATAAACTGCGAAGCCTCGAGCTGGGTGAGCCCCAGGCCCTTCGGCGTCGCCGCATAGAGATAATAGATGAAGATGGCACTGAAGCCGTAGCTTGTGACGCTGCCCATCATGTACTTGAAACTGACAATGCCTACACCAAAGGGATGGCCGATAAAGCAGGTCTCGTTTTGCAGTTTTTTGATTTCTTCCTGCCGAGCTCTGTCCTTCTCTGCCGTTGCAAGCGCTTCCATACCAAAAACCTCCTGTAAAAGATGTTGCGAAAAAGTTGAACAAAACGCCTGTAAAAAAAGCCTCCTCTCCTCCTTGATGCAAGCCCGGTTTTATGCAATAACCGTGCTATTTTGCACAAGCATATCATACTTTTCGGCATTTGCAAGGATAGTCCCGAGTTGAATTGCAGATTTTTGTTTACTATTCCCAAAATAGAACATGAGAGCTAATCGGTCTTATCCGGATGTTGAAAATAAAGTCTGGAACATTCCAAACCTTACCGACTTTTGGGGAATTTGAGAAAGAACCGCTCGAAGACTACAAAGGTTATACCTCTACTCTGTAAGAGATTTGGCAAACGCAAATCCGGACATATAAAAAAGAATTCGGTATCATTGGTGTTCAACTTTGGTTTCATGCAAACGGTGTTGATGAAAGCAATCTATCCAAACCAAATATCCCGGAGTCCAAAGGAATTGGCAACTCACAAGTACTGCCAAGAAATTACACCAAACAATATGAAATCGAGATTGTACTTCGAGAAATGGCGGAACAAGTTGCAATCAGACTTCGTCTTATTCATAAGAAAGCAACTGTTGTTGCGATTCATGTAGGATTTAGCTATGAAGAACAAATGAAGTATATTAACACAAGTATGAAGGTAAATCCGACACATAACACGGAAGAATTAACCAACCATGTAATGGTTCTTTTTCGACGAAAATATACAGGCGGTGCTGTTCGAAATATCGGCATCCGGTATGATAAGCTCACCGACGATAGCTATTCTGTCTTTACACTTTTTGATGATGTGGAAGCCATTGAGAGAAGATAAAAATTAGAACAAGCCGTCGATGAAATCAGGGATTCTTTCGGATACCTTTCTATTCAAAAAGCAAATTCTCTAATGGAAGGTTCAAGAGTAAAAGAGAGAAGTAAGCTGATTACTGAAAAAGATCTTGCAGAGGAACTCAGAAAAAAATATATTCTCAATCCGCCGGAAGGAATGACCAGTGGTGACATCCGCTACATGAGTGTGGGGGGGCTGCTGGACATGGATTACTTTCTAAACGATGAGGACATTGACGATGTAGGTGAAGAAGGATTTTATATTTTCTAACCTCATACCGTCCTGTTTTGTATGCCCGCATATTCGCGGGCATTGCTGTTTTAAATGTCTTTACATGCTAGAAATGGAGAAATTTCCTATGAAACAAGCAAAAAAGCAGACCATACCATTTCGTATGATCTGCTTCCTGCTCCATTTGCACTATTCTGTTTTACGGAATCATCACCAGTCTTTCACTGATCCGTCAAACGCCCGTTTTGCAGCGTTGCTTCCCCGTTCATTTGCCGGATACAGCTCCGCTGCATCCTCTGCAAGCTCCACACCGATACCCGGCGCATCCGGAATCATCATACAGCCATTTTCAAATCGCAGCGGTTTCTTCACCATCCTGTCCTCCGCACCATTCAGGCAGAAACCGGGAAGCTCCTGAATGCCCAGATTCGGAATGCTTGCGCAGATCTGCAGACATGCAACCGTCGATACCGGTCCCAGCGGATTATGCGGAATTACCAGTACATCGTTGGCTTCTGCCACTGCACAGATCTTCTTGCTTGTGGTGATGCCACCTACCGCACATACATCTGGACGGATATAGCGAGCGGCATGACGATGCATCAGCATTTCAAACTCACGCAGATTGATGAAACGCTCTCCGGTGGCGATGGGCACCGCAACCTGAGCAGCCACCTGTGCCATGGAGTCAATATTGTCCGGTGTAATCGGATCCTCCAATACCATCGGGCGATATTTCTCTACTTCCCGTCCAAATGCAATCGCCTCTGGTACGGTCATGCCGCGATGTACCTCCAGCACGAAATCGAAATCGGGCCCAACTGCCTCTCTGCAGATCCGAACCTTTTCCAGTTCCTCCTCGATTCGTCCGGAAAAGAATTCATCCCGCCCGTCATTGCGGCTGGAAACAGGACCATTGACAAAGATTTTGGCTGCCGTGAATCCCTGTTTTTTCAGTTCCTGATAACTTCTGGTCAGACTTTCCGGATCGGTCTCCTTAGTCATGACAGATGCATATACACGTACCTTATCCCTTGTTTTACCACCAAGAAGTTCGTATACCGGAACTCCCAGCGCCTTGCCTTTGATATCCCACAATGCAATATCAATGGCAGAAATCGCACTCATAATAACTGATCCTCTGAAATATACGGAACGGTAGAAGTTCTGATTCAGGTCTTCAATCCGAAAAGGATCCTTACCAATCAGGTACGAAGCAAACTTGTTGATAGCTGCGGCTGTCGCATCCAGATATCCCCAGTTTCCTGCCTCTCCCAGTCCCACGATGCCAGCATCCGTATATATATGAACAAACAGATAATGCTTGGCATAGATTAATTTAACGTCCGTGATCTTCAATTCATTTCCTCCTGTTTATGTCAACTTGTAAATTCAGGCTAAATATGGCTTCAGAAAACTGCAGTGAAGCTGCAAAGCTTTTTCCCAGCCAGGTGTGCGGTTTACCGTAAATCCATGCATTGCCTCTGAGATACGTGTGGCCGTTACCGTCACACCGGCAGCAGCCAGTTTATGGCCAAACCGCTCGGTGTCCTCCATCAGACTGTCTTCTCCAGCCGATATAACCAGACTCGGCGAAAAACTGCCAAGAACTTCCGCTGATGCTTTCAACGGAGAACACAATGGATCTGCCGGATCTGCAGTCCCCACATAAAAATCCGTATACAGCTTCTCAGTCTGCGCACGCTTCACCCAGAATTCATTTTTCTGCAATTCCGGAGACAGGCGTTCAACCGGATTCACGGTATTGTCCACCGGGAAGTATTCCATCAGCAATGCACAGGGCGAGAATTCCTGCTGTTCCGCATTTTTAATGCAGGCAGCAGCCACCAGATTGCCTCCGGCACTGTGTCCCGCCATCGCGATACGTGACCGGTCGATGCCCAGTTCCTCTGCATGGAAATATGCATAAACCGCAATCCCATAGCTTTCCTCCACCGCTGCCGGAAACGGATGTTCCGGAGCCGTGCAGTAATCGATATCCCAAACCAGACAGTTTAACTGCTGCATCAGATAACAGCAGTACCGGCGATCCCGGTCTGTCCGTCCTTTGATAAAACCACCGCCATGAAAATTCAGAATCAACGCCGCCTGATCCGGAAGGCTGTCCGGACGCTCTTCATACACATGAACCTTACGGCCCCCGCCGATATCAATGTACAGTTCCTGTTCTGTCCCCGGCAGCGCAGCAAGCTCTTCTGCGCTGACCGACCCGAACCGATCTCTCTGACGGATCTCTTCCGCCTGTCTGATCATTTCTTCTCTTGTCATGTTTATCCTCATCTCAGCCTGATCCTGACTTTTCTCGATTTTAAAATGCAGGGAATACCGTCATGGTATATGCAATATAAACGATCGGGAGTATCAGGGTAATGATCGAGCCGCTCTTGATGATAGACTTCAGATCATATCCGCCATCTGCCATACACATTGCAACTGCCGGAGTTGCCATTGGTGTCATAAATGCAGTCAGGCTGCCTGCATTCACCAGCAGGATCAGTCCTATGGGATTTGCACCTAGGGAGCTGCTGGTCAAAAGACAAATCGGGACAAAGACTGCTGAAACTGCACGGTTCAGCATAAACTGCGTCAGCAGGAACGGAATGATGAAGAACAGTGCCCCGAGAACGTAATTATTATGGGTTCCACCCACTGCTGCTGCCAGCGCATCTCCGATCATATTGCCGGCACCGGTGTTTGTCAGTGCGGTACCAAGTGCCAGTGCACCAACAAATAACATTAGCATATCCCACGGAATGTCACGAAGAGCATTTTTCTGATCTACTACGCCGAACAGGACCATAATCAGGCTTCCTACCAGTGCAATGAACCAGGTTGGCTGCCTTAACTGAGCGGAGAAAATCAATGCAAAGATCGTCCCAGAGAAGGTAATGATACCGATTTTATCAGTCATTGGAGAAAGCTTCTTAGCTACAGCGCCTCCATTCTCTTTGGTTTCAATCGGGATAACCGGATTCTTCGGCGTACATTTCGGTCCGATGAACATTGCCCATGCAATAGACACAATCAGAATCGGCCATGAGCCGATCAGGAAGTTCATCGGATTAAATGTCATACCGGCGAAGCCATAACTCTCCATAAATCCGGTAAACTGTCCAGCCTGCTGAATTGCAGTCGGAAGCGGCAAGATACCACAGCAGGAAACGCACACAACCATAATTGGGAACATATAAGTAGATCGACTGTTATCTGTCTTGTCACAAAGTGCTGCCAGTAACGGGCTTACGATTGCATACACAACCATAGGACTGGCAATAAAGTTAGTCAGAATCGCTGCCAGAAGCAGATACCCCAGATAAGCCATTTTAAAAGAACCACCGGTTACCTTCATAATACCACTGCACATACTGTCAACCAGAGACGTGCGGCGGAAACCGGATGCCACGATGAACATGGTTGCCATCAGGATGGTGTTGTTGTTGGAAAAACCGCTCAGTGCACCTGCAGCATCAATGCACCCGGTTGCGAAAAGAGCTGACATGGAAATCATCGCAGTAATCCACATGGGAATCTTGTTCAGCATATAGCTGACAAGGGTTGCAGCAAAAATTACGATACAGATCATCATTTGTGTTGTCATGATAATATCCCTTTCTTTTTTTGTATACACCTGATTCTCCTGACAGCCATTTCCTGGGCAGCGGCTGTCACTCATGTCTGCAATTTAACAGACCCTACTGATTCTGTCGTGGATATAATTTACATATTTTCTGCCATCCGAACACGGAATGATGCCTGCTTTTCGGGCAACACTATATGCATTGGCTCATTTCATCCAAATATTTTCCCTGTCCTATTTTCCTGATATTCCATGTGTGATTGATAATAGCGAAAGATTTTTCGAAAATATGTTGTGCATTTTCACAGGAAAATAATTGACGCTCAGACAAAATATAGATTAATATAACAACAGGATCACAGATTCCGATGGTCATCCAAACAAATGGAACATGGAAATTATTTGGATTTTATTTTGGGGGTGGGAGGATTATATATGGATCAGCTTCACTTTGACATGCAGTGGCCACGGGATAATCTTTATCTGTCCTGCTTTTCCCACGAAGTCATGAATTACCGTTATCACTGGCACCCGGATGAATATGAACTGAGTATTCTGCTTCATGGCACGCAGGAATTCTGCTGTAATACGGAAACCCACGTTTTTCAGGAAGATGACATTGTTCTGATTGATCCCGGATCCGGTCACGCATCATTCAGCCGGGAAGCCAATACCTGCGCACTGGTTCTCCATTTTTCTGCCGATGCGTTCAAACAATTCCTTAAGAAAGCAACCAGGTTCAGTTTCCATAACTGCCACACCACAACCGAGACCAGAGATGCCATACCGTATCGCTGGCTTCGTTTCTATGTAGCCCAAATCCTAGATGCTGCGATCCAGGGCGGACCCTATGCCCAGCTGACAGCAAAAGCCAGTATGGAGATGATACTTTCCATTCTGTGCCGCCACTTCCAGCCGGAAGCCGTGAGATCTCTTCCGGAACAGAACGAACAGCATGCCAGACTGGTGCAGCGCCTTCTCAACTACATCGATCAGCACTATAATGAAAAACTGCCGCTGGAAGAGCTGTCACAGTTTGCCCAGTACAACCGCACCTACATTTCCACTCTTTTCAAAAATACTGTGGGGGTGAATTTCTATGAATATCTGACACGGGTGCGTTTTCAGAATGCGTTGATTGAACTGGCCACCACTGGTAAAAATCTGACTGAAATCGCGCTGGATAACGGATTTTCTGATTTAAAAAGCTTCAATAAGCGTTTTCGTGAGACACTGCACCGCTCTCCCAGTGAATACCGGGCCCAGTTGCTTCCCGGTCATGTTCTCGGTGATTCCACAAGACGTTATCTTACCAGCAGCGACGTACTTGTTCAGAAAAAACTGAAAGAATACCTGAACTGGTCAGAAGAGAGAGCATAAGAAAAAGCAGACCATTTCGCATGTTACTGCGGTTCTTTCTGAGTTATGGGTATGGTAAAAAAAAAATGTCCGCACACCGGCATTTCGCCGGGGTGCGGACATTCTTACTCTTGTACCTTACTTTATGACTTTATGGGCGGACTCAGTCCTTCTTGTCGATGCCCATGCCGTGTGCCAGAGGCTTCTGCAGTACCAGGATAATCACAGCTGCCGAGACAACTGCGACACCGATGACCAGGAAATACATGGACTCACTGCCCTCTTTGTAGAAGTTCGCAGCAAGCGCCGAGAGGCTGGCACCGGTCGACTGTCCCATGGACCAGATGGTGAGCATCTGCGTTGCGAAGGCCGCCGGTGCGACGATGGTCGCCGCAGAGGTTCCCGCGGACCAGCAGATTGCCTCGCCGACGGTGTAGACCGCGTAGAAGCTGATGAGCCAGAGCGGACTGGCCTTTTCACCCGGTGCGTAAATCTGGAAGGGCAGGACCATAATCAAAATCGAAATGCCGTAGCAAAGCGTGCCGATGCCCATCTTGCCCGGGGTGGTGGGCTGCTTCTTGCCGAGCTTTGCCCAGAGACCCGTAATCAGAGATCCGAAGAGGATAGAGAAAATCGACTGCAGGGTCACGAAGGAAGCCGGGGTGATCTCCTTGCCGAAGAAGTTCATGTTCACCGAAGTCTCCGCATAGATGCTGAGCACGGTGTTACCCTGGTAGGAAACCAGGTTCGTGAAGCAGTAGGCAATGAAAATCGGAATAATAAAGAGCACGCGGCGCTTCTCTTCCGGCTTGGTCTTCGGACTGGAAATCACATAGACCAGGTAAATCGCCGGCAGGAAGACTGCGACGGAGCTCACCGTATTTGCAAACTGCTTGATGGTGATGATGCGGTTGCTGAAGAGGTATGCAAGGATTGCCGCGATGATCGCAACAATGCCCGCAAGCACGAAGACTGCCTTCTTTCTGGTTGCCTCCGGGAACGGATCCGCAGGCTCCTCCGCAATGGAGCCGAACACGCGGCGCTCCGTCGAGAGGAATATCGTGGAACCGACCACCGATGCCGCCGCGCAGAGCGCGAATGCAGCGTGGTAGCTAAAGAGCAGCGCAATGGTTCCGGTCACGGCCGGAATTGCGGAGCCGATGTTTGCAATGATGTAGATGTACGCGAAGGCGCTGTCTCGTCTCGCATCGCCCTGCTGATAGAGCTTTGCGGTCAGCGTGTTCATGGACTGGCCCGCAATCATGCTGTTGCAGAGCAGAAGGCCGGTCGCAACTGCGTAGCCGATGACGCCGGAACCCGGAATCGCAAGGATCATGTAGGGAATCGGCGCTATTATATTCATGATGCGCAGGGCCTTCCGGACACCGAAGACACGGTCCGCCATGTAGGAGCCGACCACACCGCAGATAACCACGAGTGCAAAGTAGAGCGACAAAAGCTGTGCCGCCTCGGTTTTATCAAAGCCGAGACCGACCGGCGCTTCCTTGTAGAGATAGTAGATCAGGATTGCCGTAAAACCGTAGTAGGAAAAGGAGTTACACAAATACCGTAGACATATCGTGAGCAAGCCTTTCGGGTGCCCCAGAAAACTGCGATCTTTGAAAATCGCCTCATTGTCAAGCATAGGTCTGCCTGCCATGGTCTTTCCCCTTTCTGTTGGCTCTGATTCGCGCAGAGCGTCGCGGTGTACTATCCCGAAAAACAAAGGCTGCCGAACCCGTTTGACAACGGGCCCGACAGCGCAACTTACATTTTAAATGTGCTGAGGTTTGTTTCCGGTTTGTTCGGTTGTTTAAGCCGCCTGCTTCGAGAAGCCCATCTCCTTCGCGAGCTTCTTGGAGACGAGGAGAATGATGAAACCGACCAGGAAGGTGCTGCCGCCGATGAGCAGGAAGTACATGGTCTCGCCGCCTTCCTTGTAGAAGTTCGAAGCGAGGTTCGAAAGGCTTGCGCCTGCCGTCATGGACATACTCCAAGTCTGCATCATCTGGGTTGCGAACGCTGCCGGTGCGAGTGCGGAAGCGGATGCGCTACCTGCCGGATAGGAGATACCCTCACCGATGATAACGACCATGTAGAATGCAACGAGCCAGAACGGGCTTACCTTCACGCCCGGTGCATAGAGCTGGAACGGAAGGATCATGATCAGGGTGCCGACACCGTAGAGCATGGTACCGAAGCCCATCTTCCACGGGGTGGACGGCTGCTTGTCGCCGAGCTTACTCCAGAGGCCGGTAATGATGGAACCGAAGACGATTGCCATGATAGCCTGGAGCGTCATGTAGATGGTCGGGGAAACCTCGTGACCGAAGAAGTTGAGGTCAACGCTGGTCTCCGCGTAAATTGCGAGAATCGTGGTAGCCTGGTACCAAACCATCATTGCAAAGGAGCTTGCGATGAACATCGGGATGATGTAGAGGAGCTTGTGCGCCTCTTCTCTCGTGGTCTTCTTACTCTTGTACATGAAGACGAAGTAACCTGCCGGCAGGAACAGGGTGATGGTGCTGACCGTGTTCGAGAAGTTCGCGATGGTCGCGATGCCGCTCAGGAAGATAGCCGCAAGGAAGCCGCAGAATGCAAGCGTTCCGACGATGAGGTACATGATAGCTTTCTTTCTCTGTGCCGGCGGAAGCGGATCGTCCGGTTCCATACCGATCGGGCCGAAAGCTCTCTTCTCAAAGAGAAGGTAAACGAGAGAGCCGAGTGCACCGAGGATACCGAGCACGAAGAAGGTGAAGTGGTAACCCGCAACCTTAGCGAGCGTACCTGCGACGATCGGAGACATAGCACCGATGTTCGAAAGCACGTAGGTGATTGCGAACGCACCGTCACGTCTCTTATCGCCCTTTGCGTAGAGCTTACCCATCAGGGTGTAGAGCGAGCTTCCGCAGATCATTGCGTTGACGTTACCGAGCGCGTACTGCATGATAACACCAGTCATGCCGAGGCCCGGAATCGCAAGCAGGAAGTACAGGAACGGTCCGGTAAAGTTAACAAAGCGATATGCTTTTCTGTTACCGAAGACGCGGTCCGACATGTAGGAACCGATGACGCTGAAGATGGAACCGAGTGCCGAGTTCAGGGTGATCATCTGAGACGCCTGAACCTTGGTGAGGCCGAGGCCTTCCGGTGCCGTTGCGTAGAAATAGTAGATGAGAATCGCGCTCATGCCGTAGCTGGTGAGCGAGGTCATGAAGAACTTAAAGCTGACGATTCCGATACCGAACGGATGGCCGATGAAGCAACGCTCATTCTGAAGCTTTTCGAGCTGAGCCTGCTCCTCCTTTCTCTTTGCATCCAGTTCTGTGTTTACAGCTGCTTCCATAAAATCCTCCTGTCTGAATTAAAACCGTAATTCTGATAGAAAAACAAAAGTAACTGCAAGTGTTACTTGCTCCCCCTCCTAGTTACTCCCTGTCGATTTACGGACAGAGCCGAGCTCGCAACTCGCTGTCCCACAGGGTCATCTGCATTGTTCCTCCTCTCTCGAAATATCATATCGCAGGCAGAGAGCGCCGAAGCGCCCTCCGAGCTGCGGATACTGTTGTGTTTATTGCTCGTCTCCGTGGCCGGTGCCGATGCCCATGCCCTTTGCGAGTTTTTTGCTGAAAATCACGACAATCGCGCCGCAGAGCGTTACCGCCGCGCCGATGGCGAGGAAGTAGAGGCTCTCGGTACCCTCGCGGTAGAAGTTCACCACGAGCGAACTCAGGCTTGCGCCGGTCGACTGTCCCATGGCCCAGACCGTCATCATCTGCGTCGAGAATGCGGCCGGTGCCACATGCGATGCCGCCGACTCTCCGGCCGGGGTGACAATCGCTTCACCGATGGTCATGATTGCGAAGAAAACGACCAGCCACATGGGGCTCACCTTGACATCCGCCGGGAAGAGGCTGAACGGAATGATCATAAAGAGAATCGAAATTCCGTAGAGTGCCGTGCCGATGCCCATCTTCGCGGGTGTGGACGGCTGCTTCTTGCCGAGCTTACCCCAGATTCCGGTCAGAACCGCACCGAAGATGACGGCGAAAAAGGCGTTGAGCGTCCAATATGCCGCCGGGGTGATTTCAAAGCCGAAGAGGTTGCGGTTTACGTTGGTCTCCGCATAAATCGCAAGCACCGTGGTCGCCTGATAGTTCACAAGTAACGTAAAGCTGGCAGCGATAAACATCGGAATGATGTAAACCAGACGAGCCCGTTCCTCTTTTGTCGTCTTTGGACTCAACATAATATACAACAAATATGCCACGGGCGCAACTACACCTACACTACTTACCGCATTCGCAAACTGGGTGATGGTGATAATCCGATTTGTGAACAGGAAGCTGAGCAGCGCTGCGACCACCGCGACGCCGGCAACCAGCTTTAAGACGGCCGTGCGGCGCGCCGCAGGCGGCAGCGGATCGTCCGGCTCCGTGCCGATGATGCCGAAGGACTTCTTCTCACTCACGATGAAGAAGATAGAACCGATCAGCGAGAACACCGCGCAGGCAAGGAAGGCCGTGTGGTAGCCCGCTACCAGTGCAATGGTTCCGGTGATGCCCGGAACGCAGGCACCGATGTTCGAAATGACATAGGTAATTGCGAATGCACTGTCTTTTCTGGTGTCGCCCTTCTTATAGAGCTTTGCCGTCAGCGCATCCATGCTGCGGCCGCCGAGCATGCTCGAGAAGAGCATCATACCCTGCGCGCCCGCATACCCCGCAATCCCGAGGCCCGGAATTGCGAGCAGGAGGTAGGCAATCGGCATCACGATGCAGGTCAGCCGAATTGCCGTACGCGGTCCGAATACGCGGTCTGCCATGTAAGAACCGATGACGCCGCAGATAATAACCAGTGCGTAGTAGAGCGAGAGGAGCTGCGAGGCCTCGGTCTTCGTGAGTCCCAGTCCCTCCGGAAGTGCTGCGTACAGGTAATAAATCAGAATCGAGGTGAGTCCGTAGTAAGAAAACGAATTGCACATGAACTTGAGTCCGATGGTAAGCACGCCGACCGGGTGTCCCACGAATCTCTTGTCCGCCTGAATCTTTTCAATTTCTCTCTGCTTCTCTTCCGCAGACAAAACTTTTACGTCCTGCATAGCCTTATCCCCCTACTGTATTCGACTCAGACCTGATTCTCCTTGCACCATGTTGCCAGGGTCTCAGCGATTTCCTTCATGCTGCCCTCGCCGAAGGGATTCTGGAAGCCCGCCTGCTGCAGAAGGTCGGAGTAAGTCTCGCTGCCGCCCTTCTTCACGAGTTCCACATAGCGCTTCCAAGCTTCCTTCGAATCCTTTAAGTGGAGCGCAAAGAACTGGAGTGCCGCGGTTCTCGCGAGGCAATAGTCGATGAAGTAGAACGGGAATTCGTAGATGTGCTTCTGCTTCTGCCAAGCGCCGCCGTCCGCGTAGAACGGAAGACCGTCGTTGTCAATCCACGGGCGATACTTCTTGTCGAGCTCAAGCCAGACCTGATTCCGCTCCGCGGGGGTGAGCTCCGGCTTCTGGTAGACAATGTGCTGGAACTCATCGACCTGGCAGCCGTAGCAAGTTGCAACCAGCGCATCCTCTGCGTGCTGCAGCTGGTACTTCGCCGTATCCTTTCCGAAGAAGAGGTGGTGGAAGGGCGAGGTCAGGAACTCCATCGAGGTGGAGTGAATCTCGCAGGTCTCCATGGCCGGCTCGACGAGCTCAAGCGTGAGACCGAGCTTGTTGCCCACATAGCCCTGGAACGCATGTCCCATCTCGTGGGTAATCGTATCGACGTCAAAGGCGCTGCCGTTCCAGTTCGCAAACACGAAGGGACCGTAGCCGCTCACATTGTACATGTAAGCGCCGAGGAGCTTGCCGGGCTTGGTCAGCACGTCGAAGCTCTCGTTCTCAAACATCCAGTCGATGAACTCCTGTGTCTCCGGGCTGAGCTCGTCGTACATCTTCTTGCACATTGCGAGCATGTAGTCGGAATCGCCTGCCGGCTCCGGGTTGCCGTCCTTAAAGCAAATATCGAGGTCATAGAGCTTCGGGTTCTCGATGCCGACGCGCTGCATGCGAAGATCCATGAGCTGCTTTGCGACCGGGACCAAGTCTCTTGCGACCTGCTCTCTGTAGTTCTCGATGTCCTTCATGTTATAGCCGATGCGGCCCATGCGGAGGTAGGAGAGCTCGGAGTAGTCGCGATAGCCCATGCGACGCGCCTGCTCGTTGCGGTTCTGAATCATGCGGCTGAAGATGTCGTCGAGCTTCTCGTGGTGCTCGTCGAACCACTTGCCGTCGGTCTCGCGCGCCGCACGGCGGGTCGCGGAATCCTTGCCGCCCATCATGTAAATCGCAAGCTGCGGGAGCGTCATCTGCTTGCCCTCAAACTCGACCATGTAGCTCGCGTAGAGCTCGTCATACTCCTGAACCAGTGCGTTGTCCTCTCTCTGGAGGTCAATGACGCTCTCATCCGCAGCGTCCAACGCGACCTGCATCTTCTTCGGCAGAATCGATCCGAACTTATCCGCTAGAACCTGCAGCTTCGGGTGCTCGAGGAGCGCCTTGTAAAGCTGGTTCTGCGTGTTGTAATAACTCGGCGAGACACTGTTGAAATATGCCTTCTCGCCAAGATAAAACTCATCCTTGGTGTTCATTGTATTGCGGATATAGACGGTTCTGTCCGAGAGATTGAATTCGGTGCTGAGGCGCTGGTGCGCTGCCCAGATATCCAAAATTTCCTCGTCGGTCTCCGCTTTTTTGACCCGCTCAATGAGGGCTTTGTAATCCTCCTCAATGCGCGCGACATCCGGACGGCGGTATTCAAGTTCGCTGAATTTCATGCTCTTTCTCCTTCCACAACTGTCTGATGATCCCCGTGTTGCTCCAATTTTGGTTCAGGATGTTTCGTCTTTTTTTATGATTCCGCGCTTTTGCACGAAATGCCACCCTGATAATCAGGCGTATTATAGCACTATTCCCCAAAGCTGCCTAGTCATAACGGCAGCGCTTCGGATATGGACATTTACGCTATCTGCTATCGGCTTATAAAATATCCGTTCTAAGTTTTCGCGCCTCGCCGTTATAAGCGATACAAAATCGGACGAAAGCCGGAATATACGCGGATTCATTCGAGCATAAAAAAAGAGAGAACCGAAAGGTTCTCTCTCTGTATCGTTTTTACTCACTGTCAGAAAATCGGGACAACTGCGCCCTGGTACTTATTCTCAATGAACTTCTTGATCTCGGCGGTCGTAAGTGCCTTAACCAGCGCCTGGGTCTTCTCGCTGTTCTCATCGCCCTCGCGAACCACAACGATATTTGCGTAGGTCTTCGCCGCGACGGAATCCGCAGCCTCGGTTGCGAGCGCGTCCGCAACTTTCAGACCGGAAGCGATGGCAAAGTTGCCGTTCACAACGCCGAAGTCGACGTCCTGGAGGGAACGCGGAACCTGTGCCGCCTCGACCTCGACAATCTCAATGTTGTGCGGGTTCTCGACAATATCCTGCTTGGTCGCATTGATGTCCGTGTTGTCCTTCAGCGTGATGAGGCCCTGATCCGCGAGGAGCAAGAGCGCTCTCGCCTCGTTCGTCACATCGTTCGGAACCGCAATCTTTGCGCCGTCCGGAAGGTTCTTCAAATCCTTCGACTTACCCGCATAGATGCCGAAGGGCTCGTAGTGAATTGCCGCCACACTGACTAACTTCGTGCCTCTCTCCTTGTTGAAGTTCTCAAGGTAGGGCAGGTGCTGGAAGTAGTTTGCATCAAGGCTCTCCGACTCGAGTGCAAGGTTCGGCTGCACATAATCGGTGTACTCAACCACCTTGAGCTCATACCCCTCTGCCTTCAGCGCGTCCTTTGCAGCCTCCAGAATCTCCGCGTGCGGGGACGGGGATGCGCCGACCGTGATGACCTTGTCGCCGGTAGCCTCTGCCGCGCTGCTGCCTGCCTCACTGCTGCCCGCTGCGCTGCTGTCTCCCGAAGCGCTGCTCTCCGCCTTCTTCTGGCTTCCGCAAGCCGTGAGCAGAGACAGTCCCAGAAGCGTTGCCGCTAAAAATACCTTTTTCTTCATTTTTGTTTCCTCCCAAATCTTGTTGTTTGTTTGATGTCTATGATATGCCGCCGACGGCGGAATCAAAGCGTGTTGTCTCAGCGCGCGCGCTTATCGGCGCGGCGCGACAGGAATAAGAAGAACTCCTGTATCAGTTGGACGATGATCACAAGGACCACGACCGTCACCATCATTACATCCATGCGATAGCGATAATAACCGTAGTTGATTGCCAGGGTTCCCAGACCGCCGCCGCCCACAAAGCCGGCCATGGTGGAGTATCCGAGTATGGTCGTGATAGAAATCGCTGCACCGGTGAGCAGCGAGGGCATGGACTCCGGCAGCATGACCTTCCAGATAATCTGGAAGTTGCTTGCCCCCATCGACTTTGCCGCCTCAACGATACCGGCGTTCATCTCCTTTAAGGAGCTCTCCACCATGCGGGCAATGTAGGGCGAGGCCGCAATGACCAGCGGCACGACCACCGCGCTCGGTCCGAGTGTGGTCCGGACAATGAAGCGGGTAATCGGTAGCACCGCGAGCAACATGATGATAAAGGGCACCGAGCGCAGAATGTTGATGATAATACCGAGCAGGGTGTTTACGATGATGTTCGGCTGTATGCCGTCCCGGTCCGTGACAACCAGGAGAATGCCGAGCGGTATGCCGATCACATAGGACAGAAAGGACGAGAGAAAGACCATGTAGACCGTCTCTTTTAAGCCGAGCAACAACATGTCTACAATCTGTGAATTAAAAATCACTGTTCTTCACCTCCTCCAGGTTGACGCCCCGATCGCGCAGGTAGTGGATGAGCTTCATCGCATCCGCCTCGTTCTCCGGAAGCTGGAGCACCATCTGTCCCGCCGCCTGACCGCCGATTTCCTTGGTCGCCGCAAAGAGGATGTTCACCGGCAATTGACAGCCGAGTATCATGTTTGCGATGACGGGCTCAAAGGCGGAGCGTCCGTCGAAGGTCACGCGTATCTTCTTCGAGGCGCCGAATTCTTCCTGGCGCACATCGCCGCCCAGAATGAGCTCGCGCCCTATCTTGGACTGCGGCGCGGAGAAGATGCGCTGCACCTCTCCCTCCTCCGCAATGCGGCTCTGGTCGATGATGGCGACGCGGTCGCAGACCGCCTCGATGACCGACATCTGGTGGGTGATCATGACGACCGTGATGCCGAGCGTCCGGTTGATATCCCGGATGAGATTCAGAATAGACTCGGTCGTGTTCGGGTCGAGCGCCGAGGTGGCCTCGTCGCAGAGCAGCACGCGCGGCTCGGTCGCAATGGCTCTCGCAATCGCAACGCGCTGCTTCTGTCCGCCGGAGAGCTGTGCCGGATAGGCCTTCTCGCGATCCGCGAGCCCCACCAGATTCAGAAGTTCTCTGGCCCTTGCCTCCGCCTTCACCCGTTTCATGCCGCCGAGTTCCAAAGGAAAGCAGACATTCTTCAACACATTTCTCTGCTCCAGGAGGTTGAACTGCTGGAAAATCATGCCCATCGAGCGGCGCACTTCGCGCCTGTCCCTCTCTTTCATCTGCGACAGGCTCACACCGTCAAAAAACACATCGCCCGAGGTGGGGCGCTCCAAATAGTTGATACAGCGGACCAGCGTCGACTTGCCTGCGCCCGAGAGTCCGATGATGCCGTAAATCTCGCCGTGGCGTATGCTTAAGTTGACATCGTCCAATGCGTGGACTACGCCGTTCGCCGTCTTAAATTCCTTGACCAGATGACTGATTCGTATGATATCGACTGCCATACCCGCCTCCTCTCTTTCACTGATATGTGGCATTGTAAAGAAATGCGCGCGCCCTGTCAACGCGGGCGCGCGCATTTGCTCATACTATATCTCTATCTGATCCTATTACTTTTTTTAATAGCTTTCATCAGCCGCAGAGATCCACGATGACCTGCGCGAAAATCTTTGCCGAAGTCAGGAGTTCCTCTACGTTTGCCTGCTCATCCGGCGCGTGCATACGCGTGTCACTGCCCGGGTAGAAGGCACCGAAGGCAACACCGTTCTTCAAGTCGTGAACATAGGTGCCGCCGCCCATTGCGACCGTACCGCCCGGCAGACCGGTGTAGGCCTCAAAGACGCGGTTCAGTTCCCGCACAAAGGGCGAATCCGCCGAAACCGCGTGCGGCGCGCGAAGCCGTCTGCCGTCGAAGACAAGGCCGTAGCGCCCGAAGGCCGCCTCGCAGGTCTTCACGAGACCCGCGCCGTCCATCGTGACCGGATAGCGGCAGTCAAAGAGACCGTGCAGGGAAGTCTCGTCAATCGAGAGTTTCGAGAAGGTCAGGGTGAGCGGGCCGCTCTCCTTGTCCTCGAATGCGACGCCGAGCGATGTTCCGTTCGTCTCGCCGTAAGGCATGAGGGCCACGAGTCCCTGAATTGCCTCCGTGAGCTTATTTTTGGTGAGCGGCAGGAGGGAGACAAAGAGCAGGAGGCCGGTCAGCGCGTTCTTGCCGGATTCCGGCGCCGCCGCGTGTGCGTTTCTGCCGCTGACTTCCACCTTCTGCAAGGTCACGTGACCCTGCTCTTCGGCCGCCGTCCCCTCCCGGGTGCTGATCGCCGAGATCTCGATTTTTAAACCGGTCTGCTTCCGCACCGTGTCCGCGGTCACATCGAGCACCATGCGCGGCACACCCGCGAGCACGGCACTTGCCCGCGGCGGCACCGCATTCTCAATGCTGCCGCCGGTCAGCGAGATGAGGCGCGCGCCGCTCGTCTCCGCGGTAAAGCTGAGGGAAAACTCACCTGCGAGTCTGCCCTTCTCCATGTTGACCACCGGATACTCCGCGTCCGGCGAAAAGGTGCAGGGTGCCTCCTTCTCGCTCGCGTAGTAGTGCGCAATGCAGCCGGAACCGCTCTCCTCGTCGGTGCCGAGTATCAGACGCACGCTTTTTTTGAGCGGAATGCCGAGCTCCTTGACCGCGCGCAGCGCGTAGAGCGCCGCGACCGCCGGTCCCTTGTCGTCCGCGACACCGCGGCCGTAAAGAACACCGTCCTTCTCGATCGGCTCGAAGGCCTCGGTCACGGTCCAGTCGTCCTGGCCCGGCACCACGTCGAGGTGCGCCAGAATATCGAGCTCGCGCTCGCCCTCGCCGAGGTCCGCCGCAAGGACATAGTTCTCGTAGTTCTTGGTTGCAAGGCCGTAGCCCTTCAGCATTTCCTCCGCTGCCAAGAGCGCGCGGTAGGGGCCGTCTCCGAACGGCTTGCCGGGCTCCGCGGCGCCCTTACTCGAATCAATGCGGCAGAGGGTCTTCACATCCTCCAAAAATGCCTCTCTGTGTGCATCCACCCACGCCGAAATCTGTTCCTTGTGATTCATACCGGTCGCCTCCTTCTCACTGCCTCTGTATTTGTCTTATATCTTCAGGATTTGCCAAACTCAAGAAGCTTGAGCCCCGGATTGCGCTCTTCCACCATTCTGACACTCCAGGGGTGGGTAAAGAGCAGCAGGGGTTCTCCCTTCAAATTCTGAATCGCTTTCATGTCGCTGGTGCCCTGAATCTTATCGACATCCACCTTTTCCGGCTCGTCGATCCAACGGATGTACTCGTAGGGCAGGGTATCCAACCTCACCTCTACATTATACTCCGCTTTGAGGCGGTACGTCAGCACTTCAAACTGAAGAACACCGACCGCACCGACAATAATCTCTTCCATACCGGTGTTGCGCTCCTGGAAAATCTGAATCGCACCCTCCTGCGCAATCTGCTCTATGCCCTTGGTAAACTGCTTTCGCTTCATCGTGTCGATCTGGCGCACTCTCGCAAAGTGCTCCGGGGCAAAGGTCGGAATGCCTTCAAACTCAATGCGTTCCCGCGCATTTTCCAGCGTGTCGCCGATTGCAAAGATGCCGGGATCGAAGACACCGATGATATCGCCCGCGTAGGCGGTCTCGACGATCTTCCGCTCGTCCGCCATCATCTGCGTCGACTGGTTCAGACGTATCTTTCGACCGCCCTGCACATGCGTGACCTCCATGCCGGCCTGATACTCGCCCGAGCAAATGCGCATGAAAGCAATGCGGTCGCGGTGTGCCTTGTTCATATTCGCCTGGATTTTGAAGACAAAGGCAGAGAAGAAGGCATCTTTCATCGGGTCCACCTCACCCGTCGTCGTCTTTCTGGCGAGCGGAGAGCTTGTCATCTTTAAGAAGTGCTCGAGGAAGGTCTCGACACCGAAGTTCGTGAGTGCGGAACCGAAGAAAACCGGCGTCAAATCGCCGCGGGACACGCGCTCCATATCGAGTTCATCGCTCGCACCGTCCAGGAGCTCGCTCTCCTCGAGGAGCTGCGAAAGAAAGTCATCGCCGATCACAGAGCCGAGCTTCTCATCCTCGAGGGAGAGCTCCTCCGTCTCGATTTCCTGCATGCCGGCGTGCGCCGCCCGGAAAGTCGTGATTTTCTTCGTGTTGCGGTCAAAGACACCCTTAAAGTTCTTGCCGGAACCGATCGGCCAGTTCACCGGGCAGGTGCGTATGCCGAGCAGCTCTTCGATCTCATCGGTCAGCGCGAAGGGATCTCTCGCCTCGCGGTCCATCTTGTTGATGAAGGTGAAAATCGGGATGTGGCGCAGGGTACAGACCTTAAAGAGCTTCCTGGTCTGCGCCTCCACGCCCTTCGAGGCATCGATCACCATGACCGCCGAGTCCGCAGCCATCAGCGTGCGGTAAGTATCCTCCGAGAAGTCCTCGTGTCCCGGCGTGTCCAGAATGTTGATGCAGAAGCCTTCGTAATTGAACTGCAGCACCGAACTCGTGACCGAGATACCTCTCTCCTTCTCGATGTCCATCCAGTCACTGACCGCGTGCTTGCCCGTCTTTCGCCCCTTGACCGAACCGGCCAGATTGATGGCGCCGCCGTAGAGCAATAATTTCTCGGTCAGCGTCGTCTTTCCCGCGTCCGGGTGGCTGATAATCGCAAAGGTCCGCCGCTTTTTAATCTCCTCAAATTCGCTAGCCACTTGCGCCTCCTGTCGTTGTTTTTCCAGCCGATCTATGTTATAAAACCCTAGAATACGCTGTTTTTGCGCGGGAAATTATACCATATTTCGGCGCGGAAAGGAAGGAATCATGATACTCGCCATTGATATGGGCAACTCCAATATTGTAATCGGCGGCATCGACGAGACAAACACGCACTTTATGGAGCGCATCACGACCGACACGCGGAAAACGGACCTCGAATATGCCGTGAGCTTAAAGAGCATACTGGATCTGCATCACATCGCAGCCGAGGATCTCGAGGGTGCCATCCTGTCGAGCGTGGTTCCTCCGCTGAACGCCGTCATCACCGAAGCGGTCCGCAAGGTCACGGGACTTGCCTGCAAGCTGGTCGGCGCCGGCATGAAGACAGGCATGAACATACGCATGGACGACCCGAAGCACATCGGCTCCGATTTGATTGTCGACTCCGTCGCGGCCAAGGCAAACTACCCGCTTCCCATCATTGTGATTGACATGGGCACGGCGACCTCGATCACCGCCCTGGACAAAAACGGCGACTATGTGGGCGGCGTCATCCACCCCGGTCTCCGCGTCTCGCTGAACACCCTGAGCGGCAGCACCGCGCAGCTCCCCTCGATCGATCTCGAGTCCCCGGGACGGGCCCTCGCGAAAAATACCATCGAGGCCATGCAGAGCGGGATCCTCTACGGCACCGCCGGCATGCTGGACGGCATACTCTCCCGCATGGAAAAAGAACTCGGCAGCAAGGCGACCATTGTCGCGACCGGCGGTCTGGCGCGCTTTGTGACCCCGCTTTGCTCGCATCAAATCGAGTTCGACGATCTCCTGCTCTTAAAGGGCCTGCTGATCCTATACCGCAAAAACAGCTGAGTGCGGCGGTGTTTATGCCGCCTTCCGCGGCACAAAAAAAAAGAGAGCCGAGGCTCTCTTTTTTTATGCTCACTTCCGGCTCTTTAAGAAGTCCGGAATATTGATCTGCACGTTTTTATTCTGACGCGGCTCAAAGCTGTAAGCGCCCTGCTGCGGCTGCTCCGGCTGCTGGAACTGCTGCTGCGGTTGCTGATACTGCGGCTGTGTCGGCTGCTGGTACTGGGGCTGCTGATACTGCGGCTGTGCCGACTGCTGCGGCTGCTGCTGGAACAGCGGGTTCATGGTCCCGTTGAAGCCCGCGGTCTGCTGCTGCGGCTGTACCGGCTGTTGCTCCTGCTGGGGTGCTGCCTGTCCCTGCTGCGGCTGTGCGACGCGAATCGGTGTGCCCTGCTTCGCTGCGCTGGCCTGCGCGTTTCTGCGATAGCCCGCCGCGCGCTGCTCCTTTGCCTGCTGGCTTGCCGCCTGGTCGAGTCCGGTTGCGATAACGGTAATCGAGCACTCATCCTGCGCGTTCTCGTCGTACATCGCGCCGAAGATGATGTTCGCATCATCTCCCGCCAGCTCCTGTACGTAACTCGCCGCTTCATTCGCCTCGATGAGGCTGATGTCGCCCGAGATATTGATGATGATATTGCTTGCGCCGTCAATCGTGGTCTCAAGTAGCGGAGACGCGCAGGCAATCTTGACTGCCTCGAGCGCCTTGTCGTCGCCGTGCGCCTTACCGATACCGATGTGCGCAATGCCCTTGTCGGTCATAACCGTCTGCACATCCGCGAAGTCGAGGTTAATGAGACCAGGCATATTGATGAGATCCGTGATGCCCTGCACTGCCTGCTCGAGCACTTCGTCCGCCTTGCCGAAAGCCTCCGGCATAGAGGTGCGGCGATCCACAATCTCAAGGAGCTTATCGTTCGGAATCACAATGAGGGTGTCGACCGAATCTTTGAGATGCTCGATGCCCGAGAGCGCGTTGTTCATGCGCTGCTTGCCCTCAAAGTTAAACGGCTTGGTCACGACACCGACCGTGAGTATACCCATCTCTTTTGCGATGCGCGCAATGACAGGTGCCGCACCGGTTCCGGTTCCGCCGCCCATGCCGCAGGTCACAAAGACCATGTCCGCATTCTTCAGCGCTTCCGTCAAATCTTCGGTGCTCTCCTCCGCCGCTTTTTCGCCGACCTCCGGCTTTGCGCCGGCACCGAGGCCGCGCGTAAGCTTCTCTCCGATCTGCATGACGGTCGAGGCCTTGCAGAACTGGAGCGCCTGCTTATCGGTGTTGATGCCGATAAACTCTACCCCTTCGATGTTCTCGTCGATCATGCGGTTCACTGCATTGTTGCCTGCGCCGCCAACGCCGACTACGATGATCTTTGCAGTATTATCGTCTTCGTTCAGTTTGATCTCTAACAAGGTACCTGCCTCCTGTAACTGCTTATTCACAGATTCTTTCACACTGGATAATATGGTCTATCATACTTATTTTTCGGGAAAAGTGCAAGCAGCTTTGCGATTTTAGGGCTGTGCGGGCCGAAACGAGTAGGTTCCGTCCGCCCTCCTCTCCTGAAAATCCAAAATTCCGGCCGCATCGCCCAATCTGGGAAGCGCCGTCGAGAGATCCTTACACCTCTCCTCCGTCTCCTGCGCGCCGCCGAAGAGCACGGTGATTTTGCCGCAGGAAAGGGTTGCGCGGTAGGCGCTGTCAAAGGAGACCTCTTCCGCACGGATACCGTTTTCCCGGAGGTTGTAGAGCAGATTGCCGACGATGGTTCTTCCGTTGCGATCGTCCGAGAGCAGATACTCGCCGACACCGACTGTTCCGTTCTGCAGACCGGAAACCAGCGGATAGCCCGGAATCGCCTCCTGCACACTCTCCACGACACGGAGTTCGCGGTCAAAATAGAAATCCGCACTCATATAACGCACATAGCCGAGCACGTTTTTTTCGTGCAGCACGAGTTCCACGGAAAACGGTGAAGTAAATCGAATTTCATAGTCGTCGAGAAACGCCGGTTGCTTTTTTTTGCGCTGACGGCACTCGAGAAAAAGCTCCGCCGTGCGCATACCTTCCGCACGGGGCAGGAGCAGTTTACGCGCCTCTTCCTCGCTGTAAATCCGGTTGCCCCGCACGATGACCTTCTCGATGCGGACAAAATAAATTGCCGCCGCGGCGAGCGCCGCCAGCAAAATCAAACTGCCGAGCAGGATTTTGATTCGCAGTTTCATAGCGGTTTCTCCGGGCGCACTTCTCTGGAAACCGAGAGCACCAATGCAATCTCGGCCATAAAGCAGAGCAAGGAGGTGCCGCCGCTGCTCACAAAGGGCAGGGTAACACCGGTATTCGGCATGGCGCCGGTCACAACCATGATGTTCATCGCGGTGTGCAAGAAAATATGAATCGCAACGCCGCCGCAGAGCAGCGCCCCGTAGCGATCCGGCGCCTTAAGCGCGGTCTGTATGATGCAAAACAGAAGGCTCAGGTAAAAGAGCAAGAGGATGCAGATTCCGACCAGGCCGAGTTCCTCGCCGATTACCGCGAGAATGATATCGTTTGCGGCTTCGGGGAGGTCCCGCTTGATATAGCCTCTGCCGATGCCGGTTCCCAGCCAGCTGCCGATGCTTAAGCCGAACTTACCGCCGGTCACCTGATCCGGCTGTCCCCGCAACTTTGTCACCGGATGCAGCCAATTGTCAATGCGCCCAATCTGGTAGGCCTTCAAAAACGGCATTTGTTTGTAGTAGTTCACGACAATCCAGAGAAAGAAGGCCGCCAGTAGGATAATCCCGATGTGTATGCGGGTGCTCTTGACGCCGAGAAAGGTAATGAAAAACACCAGACTCGCGATCAAAAGACCGGTGCTCAGGTTTTGACGCGACACCAGGTAGGCCGGCACCCCGCCGAAAACTGCCATGACCCAGATAATCTGCTCGGGCTTTCGCGCAAAACGCCGATATTCGTTGACCAGATAGACCGCAAAAAACAAAATCAACGCGGTTTTCATAAACTCGGAGGGCTGAAAACTCACGCTGCCGATCTGAATCCAGCGCGCCGCACCGTTTGCCCGTCTTCCGACCGCCATGGTCGCGACGACCAAAACGAGTCCGGCACTGTAAGAGGTACACCAGCCGAGACTCAGTAGGCGGTGGTAATCAATGAACGGTAAAAAAACCATGAGCGCAAGCCCGAGTCCCGCGTACATCGCCTGTTTTTTGACCGCACCGAGCGGATCGTCCAGACGAAACGAGGAGGCTGCGTAAATCATCGCGAGACCGTATAACACCAGAAGTACGGTAAAGCCGAAAACATAGCGGTCCGCCCGCCTGCGGGTCTTCTTTGCCTGCGCCCCGCTCGCACAGGGCACCGCAAAGAAGAGAGTATTCCACGGCTCCCCGATGCGTTTTTTTGTTCCGACCCGCTCCGGATAGACCGCTCTCACCTTGGATGCGCCGGCAACCCTGACGCGCGGCCCCGCACTTCGGTTCTGCGAAGCGGCCCTCCGCCTATTTTGCGGCGCAACCGGGCGCGGTCCCGCACTTCGGTTCTGCGAAGCGGCACTCCGTCTGTTTTGCGGCGTAACCGGGCGCGGTCCCACGCTTCGCCGCTGCGCCGCTCCCGGCTGTTTCCCGCGCGGCTCTCTCTGCTGCGCGTTCCTTGTCCCTGTTCCCCCGGACGGTTTCACCGTCATAGTGCCCGCACGCACTCCTTAAATACTTTGCCGCGCACCTCGTAGTTCGGAAACATTCCCCAACTTGCACAGGCGGGAGAGAGCAGCACATAGTCGCCCGCGTTGGCATAGGAAGCACAGACCTTGACGGCCTCCTGCATATCCTCGGCGAACATGATATTCGTAAATCCGTGGCGCTTTGCGCAGTCCGAAATGGCATCTCTTGTCTGGCCGAGCAGTACCAGATAACGCACTTTCCCGTCAAAGGCATCGATCCACTCGTCGTAAGAGGAGCCCTTGTCATAGCCGCCGCCGATTAAGAGCGTCGGTCCCGGCATGGCCTTAATCGCCTGAATCGCCGCATCCGGATTGGTGCCCTTCGAGTCGTTATAATACTTGACGCCGTAGCGCTCCGCAACAAACTCAATGCGATGCTCCACCGCCTCAAACTTGCGCACCGCATCCAAAATCGCATCCATCGGCGCCTCCATGCAGACCGCAATCGCAATGGCCGTCATCACGTTCTCAAAGTTGTGGCGGCCGAGCAGCTTGAGTTCATCCGTACGGATCAGTTCCGTCTTTTCGCCCTTTTCTTTGCGGCAGATGACACCGTCCTCCAGGTCATAGCCGTCCTCGAGCAGCTGCGTGCTCGAGAAAAAGACCACCTTCGGCTTTAAATCCTTCCGCTCGCCGAAGGCGCGGAGCACCTCGTCGTCGTAATTCAATACAATAAAATCATCCGCAGTCTGGTTGGAACTGATGTCCTCCTTGATGCGAATGTAGTTTTCCATGCTGTGATGGCGGTTCAGATGATCCGGTGTGATGTTCGTAATCGCCGCGACATGCGGTCGGAAGTGAATGATGGTCTCCAGCTGAAAGCTCGATGCCTCGAGCACCGTGACCGACTTCTCCGTGGTCTTTAAGGCGACCTCGGTATAGGGGAGACCGATGTTGCCCACCGTGAAGCTGTTCCCGAACGCGCGCTCCATAATAGCACCGGTCAGTGCCGTCGTCGTTGTCTTGCCGTTGGTTCCGGTGATTGCGACCAAGCGTCCCTTGGCAACCTGGAAGCCCAGTTCGATTTCGGACCAGAGCTGAATCTTTCGGTCGGTCAGGATTTTCACAAAGGGAGTCTCGAGATCGATGCCGGGACTCATCACGCAGATCTGAACGCCCTGCAGCAGCGTCTCATCGAGCTCGCCGAGGCAGAGTGTGATGCAGGCGTCCTCCGGAAATTCCGCGAGCAAACGCTCCTCGGAAAGCGCTTCGTTGCCGTCGTAGAGCAACACCTCGCCGCCCGTTTCCAGAATCAATTTTGCCGCTGCGATGCCGCTTTTGCCGGCACCGGCGACCATGATCTTTTCATTCATAGAGTCTCCTCCCTTCATTCTCCGAGTCCCATCCATGCTGCGAGTGACAAAATCAGTGTGAAAATCGTAAAGACCGTGACAACGCGCGTCTCGGACCAACCGCCCAACTCAAAGTGATGGTGCAGCGGCGCCATGCGAAACAGGCGTTTCCCCTTCGTCGCCTTGAAGTAGCCGACTTGCAGAATGACCGAGATGACCTCTGCCATGTAAATGATGCCGACCACCATGAGGAAGAGCGGCATTCTCTGCACCAGCGCAATCGCAGCCGCGTAGCCGCCGAGCGCCAGCGCGCCGGTGTCTCCCATGAAAACCTTGGCCGGATAACAGTTAAAGAGCAAAAAGCCGAGCAAGGCCCCGATAACCGCTCCGCTCACCGGTGCGGCGCCGGGCGTGAAGCGGCAGGCAACCGCCGCAAAAAAGAGCGCCACGACTATGGTCACCGAGGAGCAGAGCCCGTCGAGTCCGTCCGTAAAATTGACCCCGTTGTCCGTGCCGAGCACCACCAGAAACACAAAGGGCACAAAGAGCGCGCCGAGCGGCAACATGAGTCCGGTCTCCGTGTTTCCCGTAAAAGGCACCAGAATTTCACTGTAAGCGCCGGAAGCCAACAAGCGCCATGCAAGCACGCCGGTCGCAAGCAGCTGCAGCGCAAACTTCTGCCAGCCCTTTAAGCCCTCCGACTGTTTTCTCTTGATTTTGAGGAAGTCATCCAAAAAACCGATGAAGCCGAAGGCCAGCGTGAACAAAAGGACCGGAAGCGTCTCCGGCGCCTTCTTCAGAAAAGGCAGGCAGCCGAGCGCAATCGCAATGACGATCATAATACCGCCCATGGTCGGGGTGCCGCTCTTCTTTAAATGTGACTGGGGTCCGTCGTCTCTGACCTGCTGGCCGAACTTCATGCGATGAAGCAGCGGTATCAGCAGCGGGCAGAGTGCCGCGCAGGCAAAAAATGCGATAAAAAGCGCCAATATGGTGTCAGTCAGCATGCGCCGTGCCTCCGGTTTCTCCGAGATTCATTCGTTTCTTTCACAGTATACCCTTGCCAAAAGCCTTGCGCAAGCCTACCGCCTTGCAGTGCTTGCGCTCTCCGTGCGGCTTTCCGCGCTTTTGCGCTTCGCGCTGCTTTCGGCAGCGGCACTCTCCGCGGCGGTGCTTATCTCCGCCGTGCCGCTCTCTGCGGCCGCACTTGTCTCCGCAGCGCCCTCCGAAGACGCTGCCGTCTCGCCGCTGCCACCCGCGACCGCTTCTTCCCGGCCGGAGGCAATGCCCTCGTGAATGCCCTCGAGCAGCGGCGTTGCCTCCGCACTCGGCGCTTCACCGGGGAACACATTTAACGAAGGCAGAATGTCCGCCATGATGTTCTGAAACAGCACCGACGCAAAGGTGCTGTGTGCCTGATCCTTCACGTGCGGCTGATCCACAACGACATAGCAGAGCACCTGCGGGTTGTTTGCGGGGGCATAGCCGCAGAACGAGAGCAGGTAGTTCTTCTTGTTTCGCGGCCACTTCTCCGAAGTTCCGGTTTTACCCGCGATTTCATAGCCCACAACCTCTGCCGCGTCTCCGGTACCGTTGGTCACAACGCCGCGCAGCGCCTTACGAAGAAAGAGCGAAGTCTCCTGCGAACAGGTCTCTCGCACCAGCTCCGCGCCGTAATCCCGAATGACCGTGCCCTGGGAATTCAGGACCTGCTTCACCACATGCGGGCGGTAGTAGGAACCGCCGTTGATTGCGGAGGAAAAGGCCGCCGCCAGCTGAATCATCGTGCAGCCGAAGCCCTGGCCGAAGCTGTCGGTCGCAAGCTCAACCGGGCCGAGGC
>ERZ772910.182-NODE-182-length-39159-cov-6.734682_pt1 | contig 39159 bp, 35 predicted proteins | sample MGYA00511357_ERZ772910 | MGnify/ENA primary metagenome ERZ772910 (study PRJEB29015, sample SAMEA2738096) | human oral metagenome | biome: human oral; feature: human-associated habitat; material: saliva | place: China | collected 2193 ... | reverse complement strand
TGTATAACCCGCACCGAAATCCGTTGGTGGACTGGTTGTGGACTTTAGCGCGTCAACGTTTTGGTGGAAAAATGCATGCACGCCAAAATGGTATTAAGCCGTTTTTAGCACATATCAAACAAGGCCAAATGGGGTATTATCTTCCTGATGAAGATTTTGGAGCCGAGCAAAGTGTCTTTGTGGATTTCTTTGCTACTTATAAGGCGACGCTTCCTGGGTTAAACAAAATGGCAAAATTAGCGAAAGCGGTGGTTATTCCAATGTTCCCTCGCTATAACGCCAAGAATGGGAAATATGAAATGGAAATTCGCCCACCGATGCAATTAAGCGACGATCCTGAGCAATCAGCCCGTGCGATGAACGAAGAAATTGAGTATTTCGTTACGCCAACACCCGAACAATATGTCTGGATTTTACAGCTTCTTCGTACTCGAAAAGATGGGGAAGATATTTACCCAGATTAATTCATTTTATTTACAAAAGTGCGGTCAAAATTCACCGCACTTTTGCATTTTTATATGCTAGAATGCGAGCCTAAAAACAGGATTTTTTCTTACTCTTTTTTGAGCAATTATTTATGAACAAACAACTTGAATTAATCAAATCTTCTATCAAATCTATCCCAAATCATCCAAAAGAAGGCATTATTTTCCGTGATATCACGAGCTTACTTGAAGTGCCTGCGGCTTTTAAAGCCACAATCGATTTGATCGTTGAAAAGTATAAAGATCAAGGACTCACAAAAGTAATTGGTACTGAGTCTCGTGGATTTATTTTTGGTGCGCCAGTTGCATTAGCATTAGGCTTGCCATTTATCCCCGTTCGTAAACCAGGCAAATTACCGCGTGAAGTGATTGCGCAGTCTTATCAATTAGAATACGGTCAAGATACCCTTGAATTGCATACAGATGCGATTTCACAAGGTGATAACGTGTTAATCATTGATGACTTGTTAGCAACGGGTGGTACAGTTGAAGCAACCGTAAAATTAGTTCAACGTTTAGGTGGAGATGTGAAACATGCTGCCTTTGTGATTAATTTGCCAGAATTAGGGGGCGAAAAACGCTTACGTGATTTAGGCATTGATTGCTACACCTTAGTCAATTTTGAAGGCCATTAATTTTTAAAGAGATGCGATGAGCTACCAAGTTTTAGCCAGAAAATGGCGACCAAAAAACTTTTCTGAAGTAGTGGGGCAAAGCCATGTACTCACTGCTTTGGAAAACGGTTTAAAAGAAAACCGTTTACATCATGCTTATTTATTTTCCGGCACTCGTGGCGTAGGCAAAACCTCCATTGCTCGTTTATTTGCGAAAGGCTTGAATTGTGTAAACGGTATTACTGCCGATCCTTGTGGTGAATGTGAAAACTGCAAAGCGATCGAAGCTGGCAACTTTATTGATTTAATTGAAATTGATGCGGCTTCTCGTACCAAAGTAGAAGATACGCGTGAGCTATTAGACAACGTGCAATATAAGCCGGTAGTAGGGCGTTATAAAGTCTATCTTATCGATGAAGTCCATATGCTTTCTCGCCATTCTTTCAATGCGTTGTTAAAAACCTTGGAAGAACCACCTGAATATGTGAAATTCTTATTGGCTACAACGGATCCTCAAAAATTACCGATTACGATTTTATCCCGTTGTATGCAATTTCATCTTAAAGCATTAGATGAACCGCAAATTTCAGCGCATCTTAATCGCGTGCTTACTGCCGAAAATATTCCTTTTGATGCGCCAGCACTAGATAAATTAGCCAAAGCGGCACAGGGCAGTATTCGTGATAGCTTAAGTTTAACGGATCAAGCGATTGCCATGGGCGACGGTAAAGTTTCCACTGATGTGGTGAATATCATGCTTGGGCTGTTAGATGAAGATCAGCCGATTGAAATCATTTACGCCTTACATCAAGGTAACGGTGAGCGTTTAATGAAAACCATCCAAACGGTGGCAGAAAAAGCGGGCGATTGGGATGAGTTATTGGCTGAAACGGCTGAAAAATTGCATCAAATTGCCTTAATGCAGTTGCTTGCTAAAAATGCCACAGATGAAAACGATCATCTCGGTTTTCTGGCTAAACATATTTCACCGGAAGACGTACAATTCTTCTATCAAGTAATTGTATCAGGTCGAAAAGAATTGGCCTCCGCACCAAATCGTCGAATTGGTGCTGAAATGACATTATTGAGGGCGTTGGCATTCCACCCAAAGTTCCTTACGGCAGCACAAACGCCTAAACAAGGCGGGCTATCCCCTGAACAAAATACACAGAAAAGTACGGTTGAAAATCAGCCTGTTTCTGGTTATGTGGATATGCCGGTGCTGTCGCAAAACATCAAAGCAAATTATTCTGCACAAGCGCAAAAGCCGATGGCTCAATCGGTGATTGTGCATTCTGCACCTTCACAACCTATTTCCACTCAAACCACATCTTCATTGAATTTAGCCAGCCTTGCTGCACTAGAAGCATTGAATCAATTAACGCAAATAGAGCAATCAGAGCGCCAACATCATCATGATGAACAGCAAGCTGCAGTGGAAGAAACCTTGCATCATCTTCAAGAGTTAGATGAGCAAAAAAATTCACCAAAAATGACCGCACTTACTGTGCGAGAGATGACACCACCAAAAGCGACGCAAACGAAAGCCGCGGTAGCAAATCCAATGACTCAACAAGCTGACGAGTTAAAGCAAGGTATTGAAACGGTGGAAAATACTATTGATGACAATGCTGAAATGGATGCGGAAGAGCAAGAAATTCTGGATGCGGAAACCTATCGTTGGGAGTGGAGTAATCCAGATTTAGCCAAAGTAGATAGTGGTGTACGCCCTTCTGATATTAAACAGGCAATGTTGAAAGATGTGACACCAGAATTGCGTGAGAAAATTATTCAAATTACGCAAAAACAAGATCCTTGGACAGATATTGTCGAACGTTCTGGTGTGATTGGCTTTTCAAAAGAGTTGGCATTAAATTGCTTTATTAAGTCGCAAACAGAAGATGAAATTCAACTCGGGCTTCATTCTGAAAAAGCGCATTTAAAACAAGATCGAAATATTAAAAATTTAGTGGAACATCTTGAACGTTTATATGAAAAACCAGTCAAATTGTCGATTTTTGTTGAAGATTCCGATGTTTTAACACCGATGGATTACCGTAAAAAAGTTTATCAAGACTTACGTGAACAGGCACGTACGGATTTACAGCAAGATAGAAAACTACTTTTATTACAAAAAGAGTTTGATGCGAAGTTGGATGTTGAAAGCATTCGACCAGTCTAAGACTCATTTCTCTAAATTTTAACTTTATAAAGGAAAGAATATGGCGTTTAGCTCTCTTTTTACTCTTATTGATGACATTGCATCGATTCTTGATGATGTCGCCTTGATGACTAAAATAGCAGCCAAGAAAACCGTTGGCGTAGTAGGCGATGACTTGGCCTTAAATGCTAATCAGGTAACGGGTGCATCTTCCGATCGTGAATTACCCATCGTTTGGGCAGTCACCAAAGGATCGTTAGTCAATAAAGTCATTTTAATTCCAATTGCTTTACTGCTTTCTGCGTTTTTACCTTGGTTGATCGTGCCACTTCTGATGATAGGTGGGGCGTATTTGTGTTTTGAAGGTGTAGAGAAAATTCTACATAAATTTATTGCTCATGAAGAGCATGAAGAAAAAACAACCTTTAATGAAGCCGCTAAAATTAAAGGGGCAATTCGTACCGATTTTATTCTTTCAGCTGAAATTATCATTATTGCATTAGGTGAATTAACTGAAGCGAGCTTGCTGACACGTATTATTTCCCTTTCGGTAGTGGGTATCGGGATTACTATTTTTGTTTATGGCTTAGTAGCATTAATTGTTAGAGCGGATGATTTCGGTTTATACCTTATCAAAAAAGGTGGTGTGGCGAAGTCAATCGGAAATGCAATTTTAGTGATTATGCCTAAATTTATGCGTTCACTTAGTTTTATCGGTACGCTTGCGATGTTCTTAGTCGGTGGTGGTATTTTCGTACATAATGTGGATTTCATTCATCATTTGCTTGCTGATTATCAATTAGCCGATGGTTTATTAGGTAATGTCGCGACTTTAGTGGTTGGCTTGATTGTTGGCGCAATTGCTTGTGCGATTGTATTACCCGCGATGAAATTATTTGGTAAACACTAAAAACGAGATAAAAAATAACCGCACTTTGATGCTTTCAAGGTGCGGTTTTTTTATGGATGAAATAGATTATTGGCGAGAAGTATAATCGCCAACACAAACCCATTTATAGCTGGTTAAGGCTTCTAATCCCATTGGGCCGCGAGCATGAAGTTTTTGGGTACTTACCGCCACTTCTGCACCTAAACCAAATTGTCCTCCATCGGTAAATCGAGTACTTGCATTAACATACACGGCTGCTGCATCCACTTGATTGATAAATTGTGTGGCTAGTCGTTGATTTTCTGTCAAGATACTTTCTGAATGTTGTGTGCCATATTCACGGATGTGAGCAATTGCCGCATCCATATCTTCAACCACCACAACATTGAGATCCAATGAGCCCCATTCTTGGCGTAGCGCTTGTTCAGTCACTTCTTGCACATCGATATTTGCAGCTTGAAGAATCGAAAGTGCGGTCGATTTTGCATGGAATTTCACTTTTTTCTCAGCTAAATATTTTGCGAGTTTTGGTAGAAAAACATCAGCAATTGAACTTTGAATTAAAAGTGTTTCTAGCGTATTACATGTACTCGGACGTTGGCATTTTGCATTGGCAATCACCGCAAGGGCTTTTTCTTGGTCAGCACTTTCTTCCACAAAAAGATGACAAACACCGACACCACCGACAATCACCGGAATAGTGGAATGTTGTTTGCAAAGCTCATGTAAGTCCGCACCGCCACGAGGAATAATCATATCCACATAGCGATCCAATTTAAGCAGTTGCATCACAAGTTCACGATTCGGATCCGTAATAGCTTGGACTGCATGGCGTGGTAATCCCGCTTGTTCAAGGGCATTTTGTACCACTTCTACTAAAATTTGGTTGGAATGTTGTGTTTCTTTTCCACCACGCAAAATCACAGCATTACCGGTTTTTAAGCAAAGGCTCGCTACATCAATAGTCACATTAGGACGTGCTTCGTAAATGGTACCAATCACGCCAAGCGGAGTACGAACTCGTTCGATCTTTAATCCGCTCTCTAAGGTGCCACCATCAATGATTTTCCCCACAGGATCCGCGAGCGAAATCACATGGCGCACATCATTCGCAATGCCTTTTAGGCGATCTTCGGTTAATAAAAGACGATCAATTAATGCTTCTGATAAGCCATTTTGTTTTGCAATTTCAATATCTTTTTGGTTTGCGGCTAGAATACGGTCAGCTTGTTGTTCTAATTGTTCCGCAATGATACTGAGCGCATGATTTTTTTCAGTAGTGTTTAACTGCGCTAAAATAAATGCTGCATCTTTGGCCTGTTTGCCCATTTGTTTTAACATAATTATTCCTTTTAATTATTTTGTTTTCTTCGGTAATTTATCATAAGTTTCATCTTCTTGCTCTTGGAAATCGAAAACGGGTAAACCCCAGCCAAATCGAACAGCAAGTAAACGCAATGAAAAACCGCTGAATAAAGTCAGTAAAATCGTAAATGTATGATCTAATTGAATGTGTTGGAATGCCATATACATAGCTGCGGAGAAGAATGACACGCTGGCGTAAAGTTCTTTTTGGAATACAAGGGGAATGCGGTTACAAAGTAAATCACGCAACACACCACCAAATGCCCCCGTTACTGTTGCCGCAATGGATGTAACGGTAAAACCATAGCCCATATCAATGGCAATTTGCGCACCGATAATGGAATACACGATTAACCCTAAGGCATCTAATACCAAGAAAATCGTGCGAAAGTAGCGCATAAAATGTTTGATGAACGGCGCAATAAAAACGGTTAATACTGCCGCACCAGCTACCATGATGAAATATTCAGGATGTTTAACCCAGCCAACAGGGTAGTGCCCTAATAATACATCGCGTACTGTACCACCACCAATCGCCGTGACACAGGCGATAATAATGACCCCGAAAATATCCATTTTTTCTCGTCCAGCGGCTAATGCGCCGGTAATTCCTTCGGCAGTTATTCCAATAATATAAAGTACGCTTAATAGCATTTTTTTGTGGTTCCTAAAGTGCGGTTATCATTTTGCTTATTTTAAAAGGGAATGAGGCAAAATGCACGAAAGCCATTAAAAAAAGCCATAAATTTTGGCATAATGACGCCTTCTTTTTCTAATCGAGAATTTTATGTCAGAAGAACAATCCAAACCCTTGGCCGCATTTCTTGCGATATTACCAATTGGGTTGCTATTAATGGTCGATTTTTTTATAGAATCTTTGCAACTTGCTGAAAAATTGATTCCTCATTTAGCCTTTGGCGTGCTGATTGCTCAATTGCTTTGTTTAGTTGCCTTTAGTAAAGGGGAAATTTGCCCAGGGCAGCGTGGACGTTTAATCAAAGCAAATGCTTGTTTTGCACTTTATTGGTTCGTTTGGCTAGGGATGAGCTTGGCCTCACCACATCATTACGTGATGACTGATATTGTCAGCTTATGCGGGTTATCTGCCGTATATGCAGTGTGGAAACAACCTAAAGATGAAGTCACTCGCCATGGTTTTCTCTTAATGGCATCTTTGGTGAGTGGATTGGGTGTCATTGCCTATTTGATGATTTTCTTCGGCAATCCAACACCGAATTTCGTGCAATATAACCCACTGGCACAAGCTTTAATGGGCGTATTATTAGCGAATTTATGTTTGTCTGTTTCTCGTAATCGTCTGCAAGGTTTCATTGCATTACTACCATTATTGATGATTTTATTACTTGCCCTTAATGCGTTGGCAGTACTGATTTTTATTGTTTATCAAGGCACAAGTGCGGTCGTTTATTCGAACGTTTTCGCATACGGCATTTATTTTCTGCTTCACTTAGTGATAGCGGGTGTATTGCTCTTACACAGTGTAAATAAATGGAAACTCAGCTATAACAGCTTACTCATTTTATTCTTTATGGCGGCGAGTTTGGCTGTCTGGGCGATGTTTATTTAATGGATAAAATCAAATCTTATGCAGCCCCGATGTTGGTCGTGGGTTGCATTCTATTTGGTTTAGGAAGCCTGATTGTGAAATTGGTGCCAGTAGGTGGTTATGCCATTGCGTTCTGGCGCTTACTCATTGCTTCTTTTATTTTCTGGTTTTTAATGAAATTAAAAAGACAGCGTTTTCCGAAAAGCCGTAAAGCGATGATGTATGCCGTATTAGCCGGGATTTTTTTAGCTTTTGATTTATCTTTTTGGCATGAAAGTGTCTATGCGGTAGGGCCAGGAATTTCAACGTTGCTGAATAGCTTGCAGATTTTCTTTTTGGCGGCAATTGGGTATTTATTCTTTGGCGAACGTCAAAGCAAATTACAAATGTTAAGTCTATTTTTAGCGGTTGTGGGTGTTGTCTTAATCACAGGGGAAGAACTACAACATAATTTTGAAGGGATGTACGGCATTATCATTGGGCTCATTTCTGCAGGCATGCTTGCGGCTTCAATGATTATGATTAAAAAGGTGCACGAAGAAGAGCCAACGGCTTTATTTCCATTAATGTTTATTCTGAGCGTGAGTGGTGCTTTGGTCTTAATTATTCCTTCGCTTATTTTTAATTACGATAACCTTTATCCAACCACATTTACCGATTGGGGATTGGTATTTATTTATGGTACGGTGATGCAATGCTTAGCGTGGGGAATGATTGCTTATACCATTCCTTACTTATCCTTAGGTTTAACTGGCTTATTACTTCTTTCTGAACCTATGGTGGCGCTCATAATTGATTATTTTGGCTTGGATAAACCCATCAATCATTGGCAATGGGCGGGGGCAGTGCTGACATTAATCGCAATTTATCTTGGCTCTCAAAAAAGCAAAACCTCTTAGAACAAAAAAGTGCGGTAAATTTCACCGCACTTTGTCTTTACATTAAACCAATTACTCAGCTGCTTTCTTTTTCAAGTATTGATAGAGCTCGTCTTTAATCCGTAATTTTTCTTTTTTCAAGTTCTCAATTTCCGTATGAGTAGCGAGTTCTATGTTATCAATCTTATTTTTGATCTCTTGGTCTAACACATTGTGTTTTTCAAACAAGCGATCAAAATAAGCATCTTTGTTTTTAAGATTAGTGATTAAATCGCGAAATTCAGGAAACATAGGTTACTCCTCTTGGTTAACGTTCTTTTTCATTATAGAACTTTTTTTTGCTGTTTCTAGTGTCTCATTCTCAGAATTTGACAGAGATCACAAAATTAAATCATGGCAAAGTGCGGCCATAAAATTGGATGTTTTTGAAGAGGTTAATAAAAGAAAAATCAGGCTTTTAACTGGTTTATTTGCTCAAAGCACGCTAGAATAAAGGTATCTGTTTCATAATGAAAAATAGGGAATTCCAATGATCGATCCAAATTTACTCCGTAATAATCTGGCTGAAGTAGCAGAAAAATTAAAAGTAAAACGTAACTTTATTCTTGATACGGAAAAACTTACCGCATTAGAAGAACAACGCAAAGATTTACAAGTAAAAACTGAAACATTACAAGCAGAGCGTAATGCGCGTTCTAAAGCTATTGGTGCGGCAAAAGCACGTGGTGAGGACATTGCACCATTATTGGCTGAAGTAGATAACATGGGCGAACAGCTTAACGAAGCGAAGTCCCAACTTGATGCGGTGTTAGCCGAAATCAATCAAATCGCATTAAGCATTCCAAACATTCCTGCGGATGAAGTACCATTAGGTAAAGATGACACTGAAAATAAAGAAATTTTACGTTGGGGTACACCGCGTACATTTGATTTTGAGATCAAAGATCACGTGTCATTAGGTGAAGATGCCAATGGCTTAGATTTTGCAGCAGGGGCTAAATTAGCAGGTGCGCGCTTTGCGGTCATGAAAGGTCAAATTGCTAAAATGCACCGTGCGTTAGCGCAATTCATGTTAGATCTTCATACCGAACAACATGGTTATTTAGAAACTTATGTGCCTTATTTAGTTAACCATGCGACCCTTTATGGTACAGGTCAATTACCTAAATTCGGTGAAGATTTATTCCATACTTTAGCGCTAGAAGGCGAACAACCTTACGCATTAATTCCAACAGCGGAAGTGCCGGTGACCAACCTTGTACGTGATGTGATTATTGATGAAGCAGATTTGCCAATTAAAATGACCGCACATACACCATGTTTCCGTTCTGAAGCAGGATCTTATGGTCGTGATACCCGTGGTTTAATTCGTATGCACCAATTCGATAAAGTCGAAATGGTACAGATCGTGGATCCAGATAAATCTATGGAAGCGCTTGAAGAATTAACCGGTCATGCAGAAAAAGTATTACAACTTTTAAATCTACCATATCGTAAAGTCTTACTTTGTACCGGAGATATGGGCTTTGGTTCTTGCAAAACTTACGACTTAGAAGTGTGGGTGCCTGCACAAAATACTTATCGTGAGATTTCTTCTTGCTCAAATATGTGGGATTTCCAAGCACGTCGTATGCAGGCACGTTGCAAAGCGAAAGGGGATAAGAAAACTCGCTTAGTGCATACATTAAATGGTTCAGGTTTAGCAGTTGGACGTACATTAGTGGCCGTGCTTGAGAACTACCAAAATGCAGACGGCTCAATTACGGTGCCAGAAGTATTACGTCCTTACATGGGCGGATTAGAAGTGATCTGCAAATAATTAACAATATATTAATTCAATTTAGGGCTAATGTTTATTAGCCCTTTCTTTCATCTAGAGAAATGAGATTTTTATTCTAGTCTTTGAGATAAATCCACATCAATATTCATGCATTTAGAGGTAATCTTATAAGGTATCAATTTTTAGGAGAATAATAATGACTGATAAACGACCATTTCCATTACCAACAGGCTATTTTGCGATTCCATTAGGTTTAAGCGCTTTATCTTTAGCCTGGTTGCATATGGGCGATACGATCTCTTTTTCTCGAAATGTGAGTGATATTATTGGCGTAACGTCTGTTTCAGTATGGGCACTTTTCGTCTTGCTCTATATTTATAAAATGATTTATTTCTCTCAAGAAGTACGAGATGAATATTGTTGTCCGATACGTTTTTCTTTTCTCGCATTAATACCGATTACAACGATGTTAAGCGGGGATGTTCTGTATCGCTGGTTTCCTACCATCGGTGAGGGATTAATTTGGATCGGGACGATTGGGCAATTATTGTTTGCTTCAGTGCGTATTAGTGCGTTATGGAAAGATGGCTCATTTGAGGAAAAATCGACACTGCCACCTTTTTATTTGCCCTCTGTGGCGACTAACTTTACAAGTGCCTCATCATTAGCTTTGTTAGGCTATCAAGATTTAGGCTATTTGTTCTTAGGTGCAGGGATGATTGCTTGGATTATTTATGAACCGGTGTTATTCCAACGTTTACGCGTGTTGCAGATAGAACCACAATTTCGTCCAACAATGGGGATCATTCTTGCCCCAGCATTTGTGGGCTCGTCGGCTTACTTATCGCTTAATGGGGGAGAGATCGATCTTTTCGTTAAACTCTTATGGGGATACGGTTTTTTACAAATGTTCTTTTTAATTCGCCTGTTTCCTTGGATTAGTGAAAAAGGGCTTAATATTGGCTTCTGGGCTTTTTCATTCGGATTAGCTTCTTTAGCGAATGGGGCGGTTTCTTTTGTTCATCATAACGTACTGAGCGGGTTGGCAAACGGTGCATTTATCTTTGCTAACTTGATGATGAGCGGTTTGGTGCTGATGACATTAGGAAAAATTTTCAAAGGACAATTTTGGTTAAAATAGCTTAAATAAAAAGTGCGGTTAAAAATGACCGCACTTTTTTTATGAATTATTTTAAATAACAACCTATCATTTACAAAAACTAGACATGTCGTTTTGCTGTTGATGTAAACGCAATTTTATCTGGTCGATAACTAATACTCCCATATTGAAACGGTCGACCATCAGCCAAATAAGTGGTACTCGTCACATTCACAACCATGTCATACTCACCAAGATCGATCGCATTTTTTTCTTCTTCGTTTGCATAGCGAAAGACAATTTTTCGTTGTGAGTGGCTAATCTTTAATTTTAATTCGTTTTCCAAGTAGTGATAAATAGAGTGTTCTGCGATTTCTCGGCTAATAAAAGGCACGATGCGGCGATCAAAATAAGACACTTCATGCTCAACCGCTTCACCATCAATTTCACGGAGACGAGCAATGCGGTAGAAATCGATCTGATCATTGACATTAAAGATATCCATCAATTCTTCTTCGCCTTGCACAATATACAAGCTGGTTAATGTGGTCTTCACTTGATGTGTTGAGGCACTATTTAATTCGCTGACGGTTTTAATTTCAGAAAGCATTTGTGGCTTAGATAAGTCATGCTCTAAAACAATTGAATTTCGGCCTTGTTGTTTTTGAATATAGCCATCAATTTCAAGTAAAGAAAGCGCTCTGCGGATAGTATCTTTAGAAAAACCATAGTTTTGCATGAGCTCATTTTCACTCGGGAGCTCTTGCAATGGCGCTAAATTACCATTGTTAATTTGGGTCTTTATCTCGTTATAGACCTGCTTATACTTGCTCATTTTTAATCCTTTTATCTACTGTTGGTTCCATAGGTGTCATCATAGCATATCATAAAATCATAAATGTTATACGTATAAAATGTGATATTAGTCACTCTTTTACGAAAATGTTTTAAGCTTTTACGTATATGTTGTTGCATTAAAATATGTTTAGGTTAGAATAAGCGAAAAATGATGACGTCCTAAAGGAGATATTATGCTTACTCGTTCAAGTGGTGTTCTTATGCACATTACCTCACTACCAAATGCATTTGGGATTGGTAGTTTTGGGCAATCCGCTTATGATTTTGTCGATTTTTTAGTTGAAACCAAACAAACTTATTGGCAAATTCTTCCACTCACTACCACCAGTTATGGTGATTCTCCTTATCAATCTTTCTCTGCGGTTGCAGGTAATACTCATCTTATTGATTTTGATTTATTAACCCAAATGGGCTTGTTGAAAGAATCGGATTATGCTTCGGTCAATTTTGGTGATGATCCAACTAGCGTGGATTATGAACGTATCTTCTACGCGCGTCGTCCGATTTTAGAAACAGCCGTGAAAAATTTTTTAGAGAATCAATCATTCCAAGCTGATTTCAAACACTTCGAGAAAAGCAATCGTTTATGGTTGGATGATTTTGCTGAGTTTATGGCAATTAAAGAGCATTTTGGCAATCAAGCATTGCAAAAATGGGATGATAAAAAAGCTGTGGCTCGAGATCCAAGTGCATTGGAAAAATATCGCACCATGTTAGCGGAGCAAATTCAGTACTTTAAAGTGACGCAATATTTCTTCTTCAAACAATGGACTGAATTAAAAAATTACGCAAATCAAAAAGGCATTCAGATTATCGGTGATATGCCAATTTACGTAGCTGCAGATAGCGTAGAGGTTTGGACAAAACCAGAACTCTTCCAATTAGATGAAGAACGCAATCCACTTGTTGTTGCTGGGGTTCCTGCTGATCAGTTTAGTGCAACCGGGCAACTTTGGGGCAATCCGCTTTACGCTTGGGAAGAGCATAAAAAACAAGGCTACGCTTGGTGGATTCACCGCATTGAAGAAAGCTTCAAGATTTATGATGTGTTGCGTATCGACCATTTCAAAGGTTTCTCTGATTATTGGCAAGTAGATGGAAAAGCCGATATTGCTAAATACGGCACTTGGCAGCCTGGCCCGGGTTATGACTTATTTAAAGTGGTTAAAGAACAACTAGGTGATTTACCAATTATTGCTGAAGATTTAGGTAACATTGATGAAAAAGCCAGAAAATTACTTACAGATTGTAATTATCCGGGCATGAAGATTTTGCAATTTGGCTTTGAAGATGTCAGTGGAAAAAGCTTAGATAGCCCGCATTATTGCATCCCGCATTCTATTGCTTATACAGGCACGCATGATAATGATGTGACCAATGGTTGGTATAACGGTCTTACCGCCCAACAGCAGCAATATATCAATGATTATACGCACCGTCATGATGATGAGTCGATTTGCCAAGCAATGATTCGTCAGCTCTTTGCAACGGTCAACAATACTGCGATTGCCACAATGCAAGATATTTTAGATTTGCCTGCGAGTTCAAGAATGAATATTCCTTCAACGATTGGTGGAAACTGGCAATGGAGAATGCAGAAATCTGATTTAACGCAAGATAAAAAAGACTTTTTAGCTAAAATGACCACGTTATATCAACGTGCTAATCAGGAAATCCCTATGATTAAATTTAGTACATTTGTAAAAAACAAAACGAATAAAGCGCTTGAACAATTAAGCGATAAAGAAACTTATATTCAATTATTAAATTACGTAAAAACACTCTCAGCAGATAAACCTAAAAATACAGGTAAACGTAAGGTTTACTATATCTCAGCTGAGTTTTTAATTGGTAAATTACTTTCTAATAACCTGATTAACCTTGGTGTCTATCAAGACATCAAAACAGAATTAGAAAGTGCGGGTAAATCATTAAGTCATATTGAAGATATTGAACCAGAACCGTCTTTAGGAAATGGTGGTTTAGGGCGTTTGGCTTCTTGTTTTATTGATTCAATGTCTACCCTTGGCTTAAATGCTGAAGGGGTAGGTTTAAATTATCATTATGGTTTGTTCAAACAAGTCTTCAAAAAGAATGAACAACATGCAGAGCCTAATGATTGGATTGAAGATAATTCTTGGTTAATTCCAACAGATATTAGCTATGAGGTGCCATTTAAGAAATTTACGTTAACCTCTAAACTAGATCGTATTGATATTTTAGGTTATAAGAAGGAAACGAAAAACTATCTCAATTTATTTGATATTAAATCAGTGAATCCTAAACTGATTAAGAAAGGTATTGAGTTTGATAAAACTGCGATTGAAGAAAATCTGACTTTATTCCTTTACCCTGATGATTCAGATAAAAATGGGGAATTGCTGCGTATTTATCAACAATACTTCATGGTATCAAATGCCGCACAATTATTAATTGATGAAGCGATTGCACGTGGCAGTAACTTACATGATTTAGCCGATTATGCCTATGTTCAGATCAATGATACTCACCCCTCAATGGTGATTCCTGAATTAATTCGCTTATTAACCGAAAAACATAAAATTAAGTTTGCTGAAGCTGTTGAAATCGTACGTAATATGGTGGGCTATACCAACCATACAATTTTGGCTGAAGCATTAGAAAAATGGCCACTCGCTTATTTAGATGAAGTGGTGCCGCATTTAGTGGTGATCATTAAGAAATTAGATAAATTAGTACGCACCGAGTATAAAGATCCTGCCGTACAAATTATTGATAAACAAAAACGTGTGCATATGGCGCATATGGATATTCACTTTTCAAATTCTGTGAATGGTGTGGCGGCATTACATACAGAGATTTTGAAAAATTCAGAACTTAAATCGTTTTATGCGTTATATCCTGAAAAATTCAATAATAAGACAAATGGCATTACCTTCCGTCGTTGGTTAGAGTTTTCTAACCAAGCATTAGCGGCTTACATTAAAGAATTGATTGGTGATGAGTATTTGCATGATGCAACGAAATTAGAAAAATTGTTAGCCTTTAAAGATGATAAAAAGGTTCATCAACAATTAGCGAAAATTAAGTTTGAAAACAAATTGGCATTAAAAGCATATCTTAAAGAAAATAAAGGTATTGAGTTAGATGAAAATTCGATCATTGATACGCAAATTAAGCGTTTCCATGAATATAAACGCCAACAAATGAATGCGCTTTATGTGATTCATAAATACTTAGAAATTAAAGCAGGTAAATTACCAAAACGTAAAATTACGGTAATTTTCGGCGGAAAAGCTGCACCTGCTTATATTATTGCTCAGGATATTATTCACTTAATTCTTTGTTTATCTGAGTTAATCAATAATGATCCTGAAGTGAACAAGTATTTAAACGTGCATTTAGTGGAAAACTATAATGTGAGCGTGGCGGAAAAACTGATTCCAGCAACCGATATTTCTGAGCAGATTTCACTTGCCTCTAAAGAAGCTTCTGGTACAGGTAATATGAAATTTATGCTTAATGGCGCGTTAACCTTAGGCACAATGGACGGCGCTAATGTTGAAATTGCAGAATTAGCAGGTGCTGAAAATATCTATACATTCGGTAAAGATTCAGAAAGCATTATTAAGCTTTATGAAACATCAGGTTATGTTTCAAAAGCGTATTATGAAAACGACAAGAATATTAAAAGAGCGGTCGATTTTATTCTAAATCCTGCAGTGGTGAAATTAGGCAATAAAACACGTTTAGAACGTCTTTATAACGAGTTATTGAATAAAGACTGGTTTATGACGTTAATTGACTTTAATGCTTATGTTGAAGCGAAAGAACAAATCTTAGCTGATTATGAAGATCAAGATAGTTGGAATGAGAAAGTCGTTCACAATATCGCAAAAGCGGGCTTCTTCTCATCAGATCGCACTATTGCTCAATATAATGCAGACATTTGGCATTGTGAGGACTAAGGGGAAGCAATGAAACTACTTACCCTGAATGTACACGCTTGGTTAGAAGCTAACCAAGCGGAAAAAATAGAGATTCTTGCTGATACTATTGTGGAAAAGGACTATGACATTATTGCCTTACAAGAGGTGAATCAATTGATGTCGGCTCCTGCTATTTCGCCAACGTTAAAGCAAGATAACTATGGTGTCATTCTGTTAAATAAAATCAATCAACGCGTTGCACAAAAATATTCGCTTTTTTGGAGCAATTCGCATATTGGTTACGATAAATATGATGAAGGTATTGCGTTTTTAACCCGTTTGCCTGTTTATGATGTTGATGCGTTTTATTGTAGCCAACACCAACGTCTTGACTCGATTCTCTCGCGTAAAATCATTGGTTTGACGGTAGAATATCAAGGTCAGTTAATTGAATGTTATTCTTGCCATATCAATTTGCCAAATTGTGATGGGGAAAACCAACTCGATAATGTTCGTTATATTGTAGAGCGAAGTCAAAGTGCGAATCTTAAAATTCTGATGGGGGATTTCAATACCGATGCAATAAGCGATCAGAAAGCTTATCAGCAAATTAAATCCTTAGGCTTATTCGATACTTTTGAAATGGCAGAGCAGAAGGATAGCGGTATCACTGTAGAGAAAGCGATTGACGGTTGGAAAGGCCATAGTCAAGAAAAGCGATTAGATTATATTTTTTTAAACCAAGCAAAAAGGGTTTTATCCAGTCAGGTTATTTTTAATGGAAAAAATAAACCGATTGTTTCCGACCATTTTGGCGTAGAAGTAGATCTCATCTTGTAGGAGGATTGATATGAAAAAACTACTCAGTTTTGAGTTTTGGCAAAAATTCGGTAAATGCCTAATGGTTGTGATTGCCGTGATGCCAGCCGCGGGTTTAATGGTGAGTATTGGTAACTCACTGCCTTTGATTAGCGATGCGGAATGGCTAGCGCTTGTCGGAAACATTATCGCCCAAATTGGTTGGGGGATTATTGGTAACCTTCATTTATTATTTGCTTTAGCGATTGGTGGTAGCTGGGCAAATGAGCGTGCGGGCGGGGCATTTGCAGCAGGCCTGGCTTTCATTTTAATTAACTTAATTACCGGTAACTTTTTCGGTGTGAAACTTGAAATGCTAGCGGATCCAAATGCACATGTAAGTACAGTATTGGCCGGTGAAATTCCTGTGGCGAATTACTTTGTGAATGTGCTTGGGCAACCTGCGTTAAATATGGGTGTGTTCGTTGGTATTATCGCCGGTTTTGTGGGTGCAACAACTTTTAACCGTTACTACAATTTCCGTAAATTACCTGAAGTACTGACATTCTTTAATGGTAAACGTTTCGTTCCTTTCGTTGTTATTTATCGTTCTGTATTAGTGGCGATCTTCCTATCATTATTCTGGCCTTTAGTTCAAACAGGAATTAATCATTTCGGTCAATGGATTGCTAACTCACAAAACTCAGCGCCAATTTTAGCACCATTTATTTACGGTACCTTAGAGCGTCTATTGCTTCCATTTGGTTTACACCACATGTTGACCATCCCAATGAACTACACTTCATTAGGCGGTACTTATGAGTTCTTAACTGGTGCACAACAAGGTAAACAAGTATTTGGTCAAGATCCACTTTGGCTTGCCTGGGTGACTGACTTAATCAACCTTAAAGATGCAGGTAATTTAACGCAATATAACGACCTTCTTTCAACTGTGACACCTGCTCGCTTCAAAGTAGGACAAATGATTGGGTCAAGCGGTATCTTAATGGGCTTGACACTTGCGATGTATATCAACGTAGATGAAGATAAGAAAAAACTCTATAAAGGTATTTTCCTTTCTTCTGCACTTGCGGTGTTCTTAACAGGTGTAACAGAGCCAATCGAATACATGTTTATGTTTGTTGCATTACCGCTTTATATTGTTTATGCGTTAGTACAAGGTTGTGCTTTCGCCATGGCAGATATTGTTGACTTACGTGTGCATTCATTCGGTAACATTGAGTTCTTAACTCGTACACCAATGGCGATTAAAGCCGGTATTGGTATGGATGTAATCAACTTTATTTGGGTATCCATCCTGTTTGCCGTTGCCATGTTCTTTATCGCAAACTTTATGATTAAGAAATTTAACCTTGCCACAGCAGGCCGTAATGGTAACTATGATGCAAAAGGTTCAGATGAAGCTTCTAACAATGAGCCAAAAGTGGCGAATGCTAGTACGCAAGTTATTCAAATCATCAACTTACTTGGTGGACGTAATAACATTGCAGATGTTGATGCTTGTATGACACGTTTACGCATCACTGTACATAATCCAGATTTAGTCGGTGATGAAGCAAGCTGGAAACAAGCAGGCGCAATGGGCTTTATTGTGAAAGGTTCTGGTATCCAAGCGATTTATGGACCAAAAGCAGATGTTTTAAAATCAGATATTCAAGACGTGCTTTCATCGGGCGTAGAAATTCCTAAAATGTAATTCTACCTAAATATCTATTTTATCCCCGCCTTCAAGGCGGGGATATCATATCAATATCTCATCTTGATGTTCTTCAATATATCCCAATAATCCTTTTATTTAATACTATAGACGTACAAAATATTTTTATAACTTAGGTTCTATAAAAAAATACCGCCTGTTGTGTAACGAGCGGTATTTCTAGATAGAGGGAAGTGGTCATTAAATGATTAATTGACCGACAATACTACGAGTTTCTTCTCGAACTTCGGTGAGTTTTACTTTCACTAAATCACCGATTTTGTAACGGCGCTCCCCTTGAATATACAGCGCTAATTCATCAGCATTCACTTGCATTTCATCTTTATTTGGATGCAATGTAGAAGCAGGTACGAACATAGATGCGCCATTTTCTAATAATTGAACACGTAAACCACCACGCATCACATCTTGTACTTCTGCATCAAATTCCACATTTTCAGCGACTTTGTCAGCAAGGTAGCGACAATATAGCCAATCGGCAATATCACGCTCAACCAAGCGATTTTGACGACGGGCTTCTTGTAAGCGAGCAAGGACTTCATCTTGTGGTTTTTCACAAGCTTGCTGTGTGAGCACGGCTTTAATTAAACGATGGTTCACCATATCAGAATATTTACGGATAGGCGATGTCCAGGTCGCATAACCTTCTAATCCAAGCCCAAAATGTGGAGCGAGTTCGGATTTAAACTCCGCAAAGGTTAAATAACGACGTAAACGGAATTCTAAATAGTCACCTTCAATCGGTTCAATATCATGACGCATTTGGCAATAACCTTTTAAGGTTGCCAAATTTTCCACCGAATAACGCTCTGCAAGCTCGGCTTGATTTTCTTCATTAGCTAAATTTGCCATTAAGAAATTATGCGCATTTTCTAAGAATTTCTTATCAAAGCCCGTGTGTGTATTGAAAATACCGGTTTGTGCATGCTCAGCTAAGAATTGAGCCGCACAGATATTGGCAATAATCATGGATTCTTCCACGATTTGATTTGCAATACGACGATATTCCGCTTTAATTTCTTTCACTTTGCCATTCTCAGCGAGAATAAAGGAGTAGTCCGGTTTCTCTTTAAATAAAAGAGAATGCGTTTTACGCCATTGAATACGCGCTTGAGTAAATTGATGTAACCAATCAATTTGTTGGGCAATTTCAGGTGTTTCCGGTTGCCATGCATCCGGTACTTGTTCTAAATAATCTGAAATCTTGTTATAGGCTAATTTCGCTTTAGATTGCACATAAGCGGATACAAAACGCGGTTTAGCCGTGATGTTGCCGGCAAGATCTGTTTCGATATAACACACTAATGCAGGGCGAGTTTCATTTGCCATTAATGAACATAATTCATCAGATAATTCACGTGGTAGCATTGGAATGTTGAAGCCTGGCAAATAATTGGTAAAACAACGCTGTTTGGCATCTTTTTCAATTTGTGAATCTAATGCAATGTAAGCCGTAGGATCAGCAATGGCAACGACTAATCGCCAGCCAGTTTGTGTACCATTTTGCTCGACAGGTTCGATGTAAAGAGCATCATCCATATCCTGAGTGCTTTCAGAGTCAATAGTGACAAAATGAAGTGCGGTCAGATCTTCGCGAGTTTGTTGATCTAACATTTCATAGCTTTCTGCACCTTGTACAGGATGACGAGATTGCTCATGACGTGCCAATGTCACCCACCAAGGAGCTAATTCATCATCAGCACGGCAGATAAATTGATTGATGGTAGCATAGAAAAAGCGATCATCACGTAATGGGTGCGTTTTTAAATTTGCTACGACCCAATCGCCTTCTTGTAATTCTTCTTTGACGGATTTAGCTTGTTGTGCGCCAATAGGTTGATTGATACTTGGATGATCAACTAAAACTTGCAATTTCTTGTCTTTATTGAACCGCACTTTGGCAATAAAGCGAGTGAGCATTGGCTCAATTAATTCTTCAGGTTCAGCTTGCTCTTTATCGCCTTGTTTTTCAATGGTGGCTTTGATTTTGTCACCATGCATCACCTTTTTCATCGCTGGTGGAGCAATAAAGTAGCTTTTTTTATCGCACTCTAAAAAACCATAAGCTTTATCAGTACTTTTTACCACGCCTTCAACGTGTTCTTTGCTATCGTGGATTTGTTGCTTAAGTTGTGCGAGTAATGGATTATCTTGGAACATAGTTATATTTAAAAAAAGAGAAAAGGCAGACTGAAAAGCCTGCCTAAAAATAGATTGTACGAAAAATTATTCTTCGCCTAATTCACCCATTGCGGTGATGCTGAAACCGGCATCTACGTGAACGATTTCACCAGTAATACCTGATGCTAAATCAGAGCATAAGAATGCTGCAGAGTTACCCACATCTTCGATAGTAACTGTACGACGTAATGCTGCAGTTTTCTCGAAGGTAGCAAGCATTTTCTTGAAGTTTTTGATACCTGATGCCGCTAAGGTACGGATTGGGCCTGCAGAAATCGCATTTACACGAATACCTTCTTTACCTAAATCAGCCGCCATTACACGAGTTGCTGCTTCAAGAGACGCTTTAGCTAAACACATCACGTTGTAGTTAGGAATTGCGCGCTCTGCACCTAAGTAAGAAAGGGTCAATAACGCTGCATTTGGATTTAAGTAAGGACGTGCCGCTTGTGCCATAGCCACGAAGCTGAATGCACTGATATCGTGAGCAATACGGTAGCCTTCACGAGTTGCAGCATTCACGTAATCACCATCTAATTGATCGCCTGGTGCGAATGCGATAGCGTGTACGAAACCATCAAATTTTTCCCAACGTTTGCTTAATTCTGCAAAGCAATTTTGGATGCTTTCATCGGTCGCTACGTCTAAAGGAAGGACGATGTCAGAACCAAATTCTTTTGCAAATTCTTCTACACGCGGTTGTAATTTATCATTTAAATAAGTGAAAGCAAGTTCAGCACCTTGTTCTTTCATTGCTTTTGCGATCCCGTAAGCGATAGAACGATTGCTTGCAAGACCTGTTACTAAAATACGTTTACCAGTTAAGAAACCCATATTTTTTCCTATGTTTGAGTTAAAAAAATCGACGAGATTATACTTGTTTTGTGTGCATTCGGCAATCAATCACACTTTGTACCAGTTAGGCTGGATTATCAATATCTTTAAATTCTACATCCAAACCATATTCAGCCGCTAGCCATTCACCTAATGCCTTAATGCCGTAGCGTTCTGTTGCATGGTGACCAGCTGCAAAGAAATGAATACCTTGCTCACGAGCAGAGTGAATTGTTTGCTCCGAAACCTCGCCGGTAATAAAGGCATCACAACCTTGTGCTGCCGCTAAATCAATATAGCCTTGTCCGCCACCGGTACAAATGCCTACTTTACGGATTAAGTGCGGTCCGTTTTCGGTGCAAATTAACGGTTTACGGTGAAGCACTTGTTCAATACGGTGCGCAAATTCTTCAGCGGTAACGGGATCTTTTAACGTTCCCCAAACAGGAATGCTGGTTGAGCTATTTTCTAAAGGTTGAAGATCGCCAATTCCTAATAACTGAGCAAGTTTTGCATTGTTGCCTAATTCAGGGTGAACATCCAAAGGCAAGTGGTAGCCGTATAAATTGATATCATTCACAAGCAACGTTTTGATGCGTTTGCCTTTCATGCCGCGAATACATGGATTTTCACTTTTCCAAAAATAGCCGTGGTGGACAAGCACCGCATCAGCTTGTTGTGCAACGGCATAATCAATCAAAGCTTGGCTTGCGGTGACACCCGTGATGATCTTTTTGATCTCTGATTTGCCTTCTACTTGCAAACCGTTAGGGGCGTAATCATTTATTCTGTCTGTGCTAAGTTTTTCGTTTAGTAAACGTTCAAGTTCTAGATTGTTCATCATTTTTGAGAGAAAAGAAAAAGGTGAGATATGGTAAGGGATTTAAAAAAAAATGGCTAGTGCAAAAGGAGTGGGGGGGAATGCACTAGCCAGTAGTGTGTTTGTCATAACACAAGTTTACTATCTAAAACCTTAAAACGAGTTCATTATATATTTAATTATATAAAGATCAAGAAAAAAATAAGGAAATTTTCCTTATTTTTCGATATGTCGTTTTAGTATTCAAAAACAGATAAAAAATCAACCGCACTTATGAATACAAACTTGGCTCATCTTCAGTTGGACGCGTTTTAAATCGGCGGTGTAACCACATGTATTGTTCCACGCCTTTTAAGATTTCTTTTTCCACAACTTTATTCATTCTTGCAGCGATTGCTGTTTCATCTGAAAGATCGGAAAAATCCACTGGTGGAGAAATACTGACCGTATAGCCTGAGCCGTCTTTATTACGCAATGGAGCAAAAGGGACAACTTTACAATTTGGTGCAGATTTAAGCAGATAATAACTGCCTGTCGTAGTTGCGGCTTCTTTTACTGCAAAGAAAGGCACAAATACCGCATTTTTTCTGCCGTAATCGTGATCGGGCGCATACCAAATGGTTTCACCTTTACGTAAGGCTTTGAGCATACCACGCAGATCTTTTCGATTCAGCATGTCTTTGTTTGAACGTAAGCGACCTTTGATTTGTAACCAATCCAATACAGGATTGTCATTGGGACGATAAACGCCTACGCCAGGATGATGTAAGCCCACAATACGCGCGCCTAATTCAAGTGTAAGAAAATGGACGCCTACAAATATGATGCCGTCTTTGGCGTTTTCTTTTAAATAATTTAACCCTTCAATTTTTGACCATTTTTTGATGCGAGCATCAGACCAAAACCATGCCATGCCGGTTTCAATAATCGCCATCCCAATAGCACGTAAGTTTTCTTGCAAAATAGCTTCACGTTCTTGATCGGGCATTTCAGGGAAGCAGAGCTCAAGATTTCGACGGGCAATCGCCGCACGACGTTTTCCCACTTTTAATTTTGAGAAAAGCCAGCCTAAGCCATTGCCGATATGACGTAGAATTGGATAGGGAAGTAACAAAAGGCTTCGCCAAATCGCCACACCAAGCCAAAATCCCCAGTATTTTGGGGCTAGAAAGTGCGGTTGAAATTGAGGGAGTTTTTCGTTTTTCATAATTCTTTTCTGGTTAGTTCGGCGTGTAGTTTATCGCAAATTTGAGTTGTGGTAAAATTGCGCCAAATTTTTATTATTCCAACAGAGAGATTTCAAAATGGCTCAATATTCTGCCAATTTTAATCAAGCAAAAGTATTAGTGTTAGGCGATGTGATGCTTGACCGTTACTGGTTTGGTGCGACTAATCGTATTTCACCGGAAGCACCGGTTCCTGTGGTTCGTGTACAAGATAATGAAGAGCGTGCAGGTGGTGCAGCAAACGTGGCAATGAATATTGCTTCTCTTAATGTACCTGTTCAAATTTTAGGTTTAATTGGTCAAGATGAAACAGGTGCAGCCTTAACCAATTTATTACAACATCAAAAAATTGATTGTAATTTTGTGGCATTGGATACTCACCCAACTATTACGAAATTACGCATTTTGTCTCGTCACCAACAATTACTTCGTTTGGATTTTGAAGAAGATTTCCAAAATGTGGAATGTCATGAGTTGCTTGCGAAATTAGAAGCAGAAGTGAAAAACTTTGGTGCGTTAGTGCTTTCTGATTATGGTAAAGGCACGTTAAAAGATGTGCAAAAAATGATTCAAATTGCACGCAAAGCAAACGTACCAGTCTTGATCGATCCAAAAGGCACAGATTTTGAGCGTTATCGTGGTGCGACTTTACTGACGCCAAATATGTCTGAGTTTGAAGCCGTAGTGGGTAAATGTGCTTCTGAAGAAGAGATCATTGAAAAAGGCTTAAAATTAATTTCAGACATTGAATTGACCGCACTTTTAGTGACTCGCTCTGAAAAAGGCATGACATTACTTCGTCCAAATCAAGAACCGTTCCATTTACCAACCGTTGCCAAAGAAGTATTCGATGTAACAGGTGCGGGCGATACGGTAATCAGTGTTCTAGCAACCGCACTTGCAGATGGTCGTTCTTTTGAAGAATCTTGCTATTTAGCTAATGTGGCAGCAGGTATTGTTGTCGGTAAATTGGGTACATCAACCGTTTCTACTGTGGAATTAGAGAATGCAATCCATGGCCGTTCTGAAACGGGTTTCGGTATTATGTCTGAAAGCCAATTAAAAATTGCCGTAGATCATGCTAAAGCACGTGGTGAGAAAATTGTGATGACAAATGGTTGTTTCGACATTCTTCACCCTGGCCATGTGTCTTATTTAGAAAATGCTCGCAAACTTGGTGACCGTTTAATTGTTGCCGTAAATACGGATGATTCAGTCAAACGCTTAAAAGGTGAAAGTCGTCCAATTAACAATCTGAATGCACGTATGGCAGTATTGGCTGGTTTAGCTTCTGTGGATTGGGTAGTCTCTTTTGATGAAGATACACCACAACGTTTAATCGGTGAGATTTTACCGGATTTATTGGTAAAAGGCGGCGATTACAAACCTGAAGAGATTGCAGGTAGTAAAGAAGTGTGGGCGAACGGCGGCGATGTTCGCGTATTGAATTTCGAAAATGGCTGTTCAACTACAAACGTAATTGAAAAAATTAAAGCGCTGAAAGATTAATAACTTTATAAAAACAACGGGCAACCTGTTTCACAAGTTGCCCGTTTTTTATTTTAGAATTTATATCGGATATTGCCGAAATAAACACGACCTTCTTCTGGATAACCTGCTTGATAGTAGTAGTTTTTATCAAAGAGGTTTGATACTCCAGCTTCTAAACTTAATTCTGAAATAGGTTCATAGATCAATTTTGCATTGCTGTTTCCAAAACCAGAGAGTTTCACAGTATCACCGCCATCTAAATAATAACGGCCATGTTCCGCTTCTTGGCTCACATAAAGTGAAAGATTTGGTAACATTTTCCAATCAACAAATGCAAAGAATTTATGTTTTGGCACATTCTTAACAATGGTATCTTAGGTTTTATTTTTTTGCATGGGTATAGGTGTAGTTAGCCCCTAACGTTAAATTATCGGTTGCAAAAACATTCACGGCTAATTCAACACCTTTAAAGGCTTCTTTGCCCACATTTTGATATTGATTGAGTTTTTTGCTAATCGCGACTTCTTCAATAGCATCTTTTACTTCAGAATAGAAAAGTGCACTATCCATTCTTAACCAATCGTCTTCAGGCGTATCTGCCTTTTCATAATCCAACACCCACTGGTTCAAAGTGCGTTCAGATAAAGTGCGATTTTTCCCTTTCTTGTTATTGGCGGTTTCCACCAATCTCATCAAATCATCGGAAATGCCACCATGTTTGATTTGTTTACAAAAGAACTTAATCGCCTTATAACGTGGCTGAGCTTGTTCGAGCTGTGCCACTTGGGCAACTAACGCCATTCTTGCCCCCGCTACTTCACGTTGTTTTTCCGTTAAGGTTTTTAATTCCACCTGACGGAGATCGGCTGGGAATGATTTTGGTTTTGCTTTTACAATAGATACTGCAAACTTTGTGCGAATCTCGTCTTGCAATGCCTGCGGTAAAGAACAAAGCGCATATTCCATCCCGCCACCTTTGCCAACGCGCTTACGGGACTCCCAGTTTTCGCGTTTTGCTTTATCTAAAACATTTTTGTGTGCTTGCGGTAAGGTTGAAAGTTTAAGTTTCAACAACTCCGCCACCGAATAGTGCGTTTTCAAAGAAATTTCATTCATAAATGATCCTTTTAGTTTCTTTTACGTTTAAATTCCTTTAAGATTAAAACTTATTCGTTAAAACAGGTCTTCGGTTACGTTCAATTCGTTCCCGAGAACGCGCAGCCCAAATCTCTTCAGGAGCAACGCCAACCGCATTAGCGATAAGTCTTTCCATTTTTGGATAAGGCTTATCAAGTGCGGTCTTTAATGTGTTGTAACTCACGTTTCCTGCTTGAGCTAAAGAACGCAAAGACCACCCGTTTTTACGCAACGCCGCCAAAATATCCGCACGATGCCAATCATTTGCTGCGGCTTTTTTTGTGTCGCTTAATACACTCATTTAATACACCCCCTTTTATGTACCTATTGCGTGTATTAAACCGTAAAACTTTAAACAAATCAACCGTAAAACTTAAATTTTTTAAAAATATTTTCGCTTTACGTTTAAGTTTTAACAAAATCAAAGACTTATGGATTTGTTTTACGATTAACAAAAACAAATGGAAACCGTAAAAGATGAGCAAGCCAAACATTTACGATGAAAACTTCTCAAATCGCATGAAATTGATCGCAAAAAAAAGCTTTAAGAATAATTACAGTGAATTTGCTAGAGCAGTTGGCGTAGCCCAAGCGTCATTGGCGCGTTGGGTAAAAGGAGAAGCGGACCCTTCTAGAATGAATTTAATAAAAATTGCAGATGCTTCAGGCGTAAACCTTGAATGGTTAGCCCTTGGTGTTGGTGATATGGACGATACAAAACCACAGATAGTAAAGCATGACATTAATTTACAGGCTGGCAATGACGAAACCTTTGCAGAGATTGAAGACTGCCGAGAGATTCGTCTATCCGCTGGCGGTGGGGCGTTTAATAATGGTTACGAAGAAATAAGCACAACCAAGGTTGAACGTGCATGGTTACAATCGCGCCGATTAAAAGCGAAGGATTGCGCCATGTTCTTGGTAAGTGGCGAGAGCATGTACCCAACCTTGAAGGATGGCGAAGAAATCATTGTTGACCGCTCTAAGCGCGAATTAACAGAAGGGAAAATATTTGTACTAAACCACAACGGATCAATGCTGGTAAAGAAAGTACAATTTACCTACGGTGGAGTAGAGCTAATTAGTGACAACCCATCCTATCGCCCATTAAAACTAGACACAGAAGAAGCAAACAGCCTTGTCGTGATAGGGCAAGTTGTGCGTGGTTATCGGGACTTCTAATATGTCACCGACATCAATGTCGGTAACATCCCCAAAAACCGCATCACAAGCGATTTCTTAATATTTTAAAACACAACGGCACGGATGCCAGTGTTCCTTTCAAATATCGCCAAATAATGGCGCATTTTCGCTAATTCTACCCATAATCACACACAACAAACCGCTAGATTTCACCAAAACGTGCCAAAACAACCATAAATAACCAATAAAAAAGGCAGTTTCCACACAGAAACCGCCTTAAACCCATTTATTAAAAACTTTAAAACCTTTTTAAAATGGTCTTTAAAATTTTAAAACGGTTTAAAAACCACAAATCCACCGTTCATTTTTATGCAAAATAAAACCCAATTTTCGACCATTTTACAGCCTTTCTCACCATTTTCATTTTTTGCATAAATTTGACCACAAAATCGCCCAACCCCGCACCACACAAGCCATAAGCCAAATTTTTCCCGCCAAATTTTTTCTTTTCCTTTATGCAAATATTGTCACTACCCCACAATCGCCGAAGGTATGCATATAACTAGCTTCGTAATGGTAAGCGGTTTCTGGGCTTAAGAACGGATTCGGTTCAGTACGACCAAATCGGCGAGAATAACGTTCTTTCATTGTGGCAAAACGTGTTTTCTTCGCAAAACTTAGCGCAAATTCATCATTTTCAGAGAAATGATGGGCAAGTTTAATTTGATAATTAAAGGCGTGTTTATTACCGATATCAAACGGACAAATCGCATTTTTTTGGTGAGTTGATGCACATTGTTTTTCAAATTTCTCTGCACGGTGTGAATCGCGTTTGTCGTAGCTGATGCCCGTAATCAGAGAGGTTTGCTCATTAAAACGATGAGTATTTTCTAAACCAAAGCTGTAGGTACGATCTTTATTGACTGCGGTAGGTTCATCATCATTATGTTCGCGATGCACTCATATTTAATGAGGGTAGAGAATTTTAAGCGGTCTTTGGAGGTTAAATCGCCGCCTAAATCAAAGCCAGCCCCATAGGCGTAGTCGCGGTAATAGCTATTAAAGCTTGATTTTTTCTTTTGAGTGCTGAATGTGGCATCATCAAAAGCACGTAGATCGTTTTTAAAGGTGTCATAAAATGCCTTCGTGTTCAATGTGAGATGATGGGCGCCAAATTCAGTATGGGAAAGGAAATAGATACTGTCTTTATCCCACATCGGCCAGCGCCAATAGCGTTCAAAACTATCAGCGCCAGAATAGAATGGTGATTCTTTGGTGCCTTTTTGTGTAGAGAACGCCAATGCGTATTCATTATGCTCATTTGGCGTATAAGCGACTTTCAAGCTTAATTTTTTATCATGTTGTTTAGAATTTTCTGCTCGACCACCATCATCGCCTTTGGGATTGATTTGTTGATAATGATGAGAAAGTTGTAAGCCTTGTTTTTCAATAAAAGAACCACTTACTTGCGCATAAAATAATTCTTGTTTAGTACCTAAATCAAAATCTGTTTTATTGGTTGCTGTACCACCACTTTTACCATGAGAAAAGCCATAGCCAATAGAACCTTCGATAGGTTGAGTTGGTTTTTTGGAAATTAAATTTACTGCACCACCCATCGTATTGGCGCCATAAAGCACAGAGCTTGCACCCTTAGAAATATCAATACGAGATAAATCAAAGGTGGTAAAACGGCCTAAGTCCATTTCACCATCATAAGGGACATAAACCGGAATACCATCCATAAATACCGGTACGCGACGAGCATTAAAACCACGTACTAATAAGTTGTATTCGTTGCGTGCGCCACCATGTTCGACAAACACACCCGATGTGCTTTTTGCCACATCAGATACACGATCTTGGTCATTTTTTTGTAATTCAGCTTGATCAATACGCGCGGTACTGAGATCACTCGCTTTTTCACCGATGACTTCAATTTGACCAAGAGTAAATACATTCTCGGCATAAGCAGGCAAGCAGGCCAAGCTAATGGCGATGCAAAGCAGTTTCTTTTCCATTGGAACATCCTTTTAGGTTGGGGTTGAAACGTAACTTCAATGCAATGGTGATCGCGGCGAAAATTTTCTCATCATTATGGGGGAAATTTTCTCGTAAAGTGCGGTTAGAATCGCTGAAGTTTATTTTTCCGTTAGCTAATTCGGTGAGTAAAATCGAAGGGGTGAGCTGAAGTTGCTCTGCAATTTGTAGAATTGAAAAGTGCTCAAACGTCATGATTAAACGATCTAAATTGCAATAGGTGGGATAGCGATTATGTGTCACTAAATCGTTAAATTGTTGCACAATTTTGACCGCTTTATTTTTTCGATTAAAGAAGTGTAAAGCCACGCCCAAAATAAGCAGTAACGCCGAACCTAAATGCAACTGAAAGATGCCTTGAATGGGCCACTGAAAGTAGATCCCTAAGCCGCTGAACAAGATGCCTACCAATCCTGCAATGAGCATAGAAAGCAAGCAAAACTTATAAATCACATCCCATTTCATTTTTTCACCTTTAGCTATGAATAATAAATGTTATATAATAAAAAACATAACGATGACATTCTACCAAAATTTATTTACTATGTTAAAAAATATATAGCGTTAAAATAAAGTCATCTCATTTTGAATCGCTAAAAGAGGGAAGAATATGAAAAAATGGATAGGTATTGCACTTGCGCTTTGTGTATCAACCAGTGTATTTGCAACAGAAGAAATCGCTTATTTGGCGGGGGAATTACCTCCGTCAGCTAAAATTGAAAAAGTATTAAGTGCAGGTAATCCAGCTGATGTATTGCTCCTTTCAAGTGCGCCCAATAAATTACAGGGATTGGCGGGATTTAATATGGAAAAACGTGGAAAATTGTTTCCTGCAGCACAACAATCTTTACCAATCTTAGGAAAAATTGCCGGAAAAGGCAGCACGCTCTCGCCAGAGAAAATTGTGGCATTACAACCGAATTTAATTATTGATGTAGGCAATGTCACCCCAAACTATATCGACCAAGCCAAACGGACTTTTGAGCAAACGGGTGTACCTTATTTGCTATTAGATGGCAAACTCAGTGAAACACCCACTACTTTGCGTTATTTAGGGAAAGTGTTAGGCGTAGAAAATCTTACAGAACCTCAAGCGAAGTATGCCGAAGAAACCCTTAAACAAGCGGTCGAAAATGCCTCTAAATTGACCAAAACCTTCTATTTAGCTCGTAGTGCAGATGGCCTACAAACAGGGCAAAAAGGCTCTATTCATACAGAAGCCATTGAAATCGTGGGTTTAAAAAATGTGGTAGAAGGCGATCATAAAGGGCTTACGCAGGTTTCGATGGAACAGCTTTTATTATGGAATCCTGATGTAATTTTTAGCCAATACCCAGAGTTTTTGCAAACCTTAAAAGAGAATCCGCAATGGCAACAGTTAAGTGCGGTCAAAAATGGACACGTTTTTTTAATCCCAAATAATCCATTTGGTTGGTTAGATTCGCCACCTAGTGTGAACCGTTTGCTTGGCGTACGTTGGGTTTCGCATTTAATCAGCGGTAAACCTATGACTGAATTTGCAAAAGAAGTACAAACGTTTTATCACGTGTTCTATCAGATTGAATTAACGCCAGAACAATCGACTCAATTGCTACATGATGTGAAATAGTTATGCCGTATTTTGTTCAACGTAATCCCAAACTCTTTTTCACTTCGCTAGTGATTTTATTAGTCGGCACCATTTTGCTTTCGTTGAATGTGGGGCGATTTCCGATTTCTCCCCTTCAACTGGGACAAGCGATTCGCTGTGTATTTGAAACGGAATGTCAAACGCCTTCTTCCGTTGAAACGGTGCTTTGGCATATTCGTACACCGCGTATTTTTGTTGCTTGTTTAGTGGGTGCCGCCCTGGCTGCTGCGGGGGCGACTTATCAAGGGATGTTTAAAAATCCGTTGGTTTCCCCTGATATCTTAGGGGTTTCAAGCGGTGCGGGACTTGGTGCTTCATTGGCGATTTTCTACAACTTACCGATGTTTTACGTGCAGCTTTTTGCCTTTAGTGGCGGTATCTTGGCAGTGTTATGTGTTTCGATGGTTGCATCAAGAAGCCGTAATCAAGATCCTATTTTGGTCTTAGTGCTTTCGGGGATTGCTATCGGTTCATTACTTGGCGCGGGCATTTCACTGTTAAAAATTTTAGCCGATCCTTTCACCCAATTACCTTCGATTACCTTTTGGTTATTAGGCAGTTTCACGGCTGTTGGCGTAAAAGAATTAAGTCAACTTACCCCTATTTTAATACTCGGTATTCTGCCGCTTTTCTTATTGCGTTGGCGCTTAAATCTGCTCGCTTTAGAAGAAGATGAGGCTAAAAGCCTCGGTATTCCTATCCAACGTACGCGTTATATTTTGATCATTTTTACCACACTTTGCACAGCAAGTGCGGTCTCCATTACGGGGATTATTGGCTGGGTCGGTTTGCTTGTGCCCCATATTGCACGATTATTAGTGGGCGCCAATTTCATTTTATTGCTGCCAACATCGTTGTTACTTGGTGCGAGTTTTTTACTTCTCACCGACACACTCGCCCGCACGGTTGCAAGCATTGAACTTCCCATCGGGATTTTAACCTCTGCTTGTGGCGCACCGTTTTTCCTCTATTTATTGTTGAGAGGGCGAAAATGAATTTAATTGAAACGCAACAATTGACGATTGGTTATGGGAATAAACCTCTGTTAGACAAGATCAATTTTGCATTAAAACCTCAGCAAATTTGCTGTTTACTTGGCGCCAATGGTGCAGGGAAAAGCACTTTCTTAAAAACCTTGCTTGGTTTGCAGCCTGCTCTCAATGGGCAAGTTTTCTTTCAAAATCGACCGCTTGCCACATATTCTGCCGCTGAATTAGCACGCGAAATTGCTTATGTACCGCAAGCGCATGCACAGCTTTTTCCTTTTCTGGTTCAAGATATGGTGTTGATGGGGCGTTCTGCATATCTAAAATGGTATCAAACCCCAAAAGCGGAAGATAAAGATCTTGCTATCGCGGCTTTAGCGGAATTACAAATAACCCACCTTGCTAAACGTTATTACCATGAACTCAGTGGGGGAGAAAAACAACTTGTGCTTATCGCCCGAGCCATTGCACAACAGGCGAAATTGTTGATTATGGACGAACCGACAGCCAGTCTTGATTTTGGTAACCAGATTAGAGTGTTGGAAAAAATTAAACAGTTACAACATCAAAATATCGCCTTACTGATTACGACTCACAATCCACAACAAGCGGTCTATTTAGCTGAAAATATTGCGATGCTCGATCAAGAATTTGGTTTCCAGCAAGGTGAAAAAAGTGAACTGATGACCTTTGAAAACCTCGCCAAAATTTACCGCACTTCAGTTCAGGAATTGCAAAAACATCTCAATTTATAAAAAGATAAATTGGTTTGCATAAATCCGTTATAATTTAACTTATATAAAGATTATGCTATATTCCATTCGATTCAAATAAGGAGTTTAAATGAAAAAATTAGCCACTTTAGCCGCCTTAATGGCGATCACATTCTCCAGCCAAGCTGCGGATCTTTATCTTTATGCTGGCGCGGGCTTAAAAGAGCCAGTAGAGAAAATTGTAAAACAATTTGAGCAAAATACGGGCAATAAGGTCACCGTGGAATACGGTGGCTCAGGTCAAATTTTAGCACGTTATAACCAAGTAAAAACCGGTGATTTATTTTTATCCGGTTCGGCGGATTATGTTGAAAAATTGGCACAAGACAATCAAGTTAAAGCCGTTGAGCCATTGGTTTTACACATTCCAGTAATGGCGGTACGCAAAGATAAAAGTGTGAATATTCATTCTTTTAAAGATCTTGCCGAAAGTAACTTACGTTTGGGAATTGGTGATGCTAAGGCAATGGCGTTAGGTAAAGGGGCCGAGAAAATCTTTGAGCTATCGGGTTATCAACAGGCGTTGAATGACAAAGTGGTTGTCAAAGCGGCTACCGTAAAACAGTTGATGATGTATCTATTGAATGGTGATGTGGATGCGGCAGTTGTTGGTCGTTCTGGTGCATGGAAAGTACGAGATAAAGTAGAAATCTTGCCAAACCCACAAGGCACTCCGCAAGAAAAAGTGACCTTAGCATTACTTTCATCTTCGGCACATCCGACAGAAGCTAAACAGCTATTTGATTTTTTCCATACTGAAGGCGTGAAATATTTTACCGATGAAGGCTTCTTACCGGTTAAATAAAAGCCTCAGTTTAAAGTTAGCACTACTTCCCTTAATGTTGTTATTTTTAACGGTATTGGGAACGGTGCTTGCTTTAATTGGGCAATTAAATTGGCATTTTTTCAAACAGGTGTTGTTTGATCATGAACTGCACTTTGCCTTAATGCTTTCTTTAGGGACTTCGCTCTTTTCGCTAGTCATCGCATTGTTAATTGCATTACCTGCTGCTTGGGTGATGAGTCAAATTCGCCTACCGCTACAAAAGCTAATTGATACTGTGCTGGACTTGCCGATGGTTTTACCACCCTTAGTTACGGGTTTAAGTCTGCTTTTGTTATTCGGTTCACAAGGTTGGCTGAGTTCGCTGATTCCAGAGATTAGTCGTTGGATTTTTAGCCCGATTGGTATTGTGGTGGCGCAAAGTTATATTGCCACCTCAATTATGTTGCGCAATGCTCGCGGGGTTTTCAGTCATTTTGATGATGGCTATCGGCTTGCCGCCTATAACTTAGGTTTAACACCTTGGCAAAGCCTGCTTAAAGTTGAGCTCCCTATGTGTTGGAAGCCTTTGTTGTGTGGGGCAATTTTAGCTTGGGCACGTGCCATTGGTGAATTTGGCGCGACTTTAATGCTGGCTGGTGCTACCCGTTTTAAAACAGAAACTTTGCCAGTGGCTGTATATCTCAATATTTCCAGCGGTGATTTTGAAATTGCGATTGGAGCAGCCTTATGGCTTTTAATAATTTCAGCCTGTTTGCTTTTTTTATTACGCGTGCTTAATCGAGAACTTTAGGATGTTACAGATTCAACATTTACAGGTTGGTATTTTAAAGGATATTAGCCTAACGGTTGCCAACGGTGAATCGGTGGCGATTGTTGGACAATCGGGAAGCGGGAAAACCACGCTTCTCAATGCCATTGCCGGTTATTCGGATTATCAGGGGAGTATTGCCTTTAACCAATGTGCTTGGGATAACCTCGCCTCTTGGGAAAGACGTTGTCGTTATTTAAATCAACGTTTATATCTTTTCCCCCATAAAACTGTAGGGGGAAACTTAAGTTTAGCGAAACCGAAAAGCACAAGACAGGAGCAGCTTGATTTATTAGCGCAGTTGAACATTGACGCGTTGATCGATCGTTATCCACATCAATTATCAGGAGGGGAACAACAGCGTGCAGCACTGGCACGGGCGCTAATCAATCCACCGGATGTGATGCTATTAGATGAGCCATTTTCATCATTAGACTGGCAAACCCGTCAGCGGATTTGGCAGAACGTAAAAAGTTTACTTAAAGCCTTTAATCTCACCACATTATTAGTGACTCACGAACCTAAAGAAGCGGATTTTCTAGCGGATAGACAAATTCACTTGCATTTAGGGCAATTAATTTAAGGACAAACTATGATTTATTTTTCAGACAAAGAACTCGATGATTTTTTATTGGAAGATATTTATCGCGGTGACTTAACCACGCATGCGTTGGGGCTGGAGAAAGTCTCAGCAAAAATTGAATTCAAACGTAAAAATGCCGGTGTAGTGGCGGGGATTTCAGTGGCGGAACGGTTACTGAAAAAATTAGGCATTACGCCTCAGGTTTATGTGAATGAAGGGGAATCTGTTGAGGCGGGGGCTTTATTGCTAAGTGCGGTCGATTCTGCGGACAAATTACAGCAGGCATGGAAAGTGGTGCAACTTGTATTGGAATGGTCTTGTGGCGTAGCGCAATACACGGCGGAGATGATTGCTAATGCCAAAGCCATTAACCCGCATGCAGTGGTGGCTTGTACCCGTAAAAGTATTCCGAATACCCGCAAACTGGCAACTAATGCAGTGTTGGCTGCTGGCGGGCATATTCATCGTCAAGGCGTGAGTGAAACCTTATTGGTTTTCACTAACCATCGTAATTTATTGGCTGAACCGAATAACTGGACACATATCGTGGAAACCTTGAAGCGTGAAGCGCCAGAAAATAAGGTTACCCTTGAAGCAGACAATTTTGCACAATTTGAACAAATGATTATTGCTTCTCCAGATATTATTCAGCTAGATAAATGGTCGGTTGAAGACGTGAAAGCGGCTTTGGATCTCATCAAAGCACAAGGTAGAAATATTACGCTTTCTGTTGCAGGTGGGGTGAATAAAAATAATGTGGCAGATTATGCCAAGCTAGGTATTAATTTGTTTATTACCTCCGCGCCTTATTATGCTGCACCAGAGGATATTAAGGTGGTGATTAGCAAAGCATAGTTGTTTTGTTTAGTTCATCAATTGTTTTGTATATCTCGCTATATATTCTGTTGTATAATTCAGATCCGTTTTCATTTTAAGGATAACTTATGAAATTTAACCGTTTGTTTGTTGCTGCTTTGTTCGGTATTTTCTCTACATCGGCGTTGGCTGATCGTGTTGTCACTGATCAATTAGATCGTCAAGTAACCATTCCCGATCATATTCAGCGTGCCGTGGTATTACAGCATCAAACCCTCAATATTGCTGTGCAATTAGATGCTACTAAACAGATTGTTGGGGTGTTATCAAATTGGAAAAAACAACTGGGACAAAATTATGTACGTTTAGCGCCGGAATTAGAAAAAATGGCCATGCCGGGTGATTTAAATTCGGTGAATATTGAAAGTTTGTTGGAATTAAAACCGGATGTGGTGTTTGTTACCAACTATGCGCCACCAGAAATGATTAAGCAAATTGCTGATACCGGTATTCCGGTGATTGCTATTTCTCTACGAACTGGCAGTGATAAAGATAAACTTAATCCAACCTTAGCTGATGAAGATAAAGCCTATAATGAAGGCTTAACTCAAGGTATTGAGTTGATTGCTCAAGTGTTTGAAAAAGAACAACAAGGCAAAGAATTAGTTAAAGCCGCATTTGCGAATCGTAAAATGTTGGCGGAACGTTTGGGAGACATTCCTGCGGAGAAACGAGTGCGCACCTATATGGCTAACCCAGATTTAAATACCTATGGTTCGGGTAAATATACTGGTTTAATGTTGGAACATGCTGGCGCGTATAATGTCGCAGCGACAACGGTGAAAGGTTTTAAACAGGTTTCCATGGAAAATGTGCTTGAGTGGAATCCAGCAGTGATTTTGGTGCAGGATCGTTATCCTAAAGTGGTGTCACAAATTAAAGAAGATGCGGCTTGGGCTAATATTGATGCAGTGAAAAATAACCAAGTGTTTTTAATGCCGGAATATGCGAAAGCTTGGGGTTATCCGATGCCGGAAGCCTTAGCATTAGGCGAAGTTTGGTTAGCAAAATCGCTATATCCGCAAAAATTCCAAGATATCGATTTAGATAAAATGGTGAACGACTACTATTTAAAATTCTATCGTCAACCGTATAACAATGGTAAATAAACATTCCAAATTGATGGGCTTATTGCTCATTGTCTTGGTCGCGAGCGCCCTGATTTCGTTAGGAATCGGGCGTTATGCTTTATCCTTAGAGCAGATTTTGCAAATTTTAACGGCAAAATTGACCGCACTTCCTATTGATCCAATCCATCAGCAGGTTATTTTCCAAGTTCGTTTACCGCGTATTTTATCCGCTCTCTGTGTGGGGGCTGGATTAGCTTTAAGCGGCGCGGCATTGCAGGGCATTTTCCGTAATCCGTTGGTGGATCCGCATATTATTGGTGTGACCTCAGGTTCCGCATTTGGTGGTACGCTGGCCATCTTTTTTAGTTTGAGTCTGTATGGCTTATTTGCCAGTACGATTTTTTTCGGTTTAAGTACGTTAGTGCTTGTTTTTTTATTTAGCGTAAAGTTTGGTCGAAGAAGTTTACTGATGCTGATTTTAATCGGGATGATTTTAAGCGGGCTATTTTCTGCATTAGTGAGCCTGTTGCAGTACGTTTCTGATACCGAAGAAAAATTACCAAGTATTGTGTTTTGGTTGATGGGCAGCTTCGCCACGGCGAATACGGAAAAATGGCTGTTTTTCCTCGTCCCTTTTGTTTGTTGTTCAACATTGTTGCTGAAACTGAGTTGGCGTTTAAATTTGCTTTCTTTAGAGGATAAAGAAGCGAAAGCGTTAGGGGTGAAAGTTGGACGATTACGTTGGTTGGTCATTGGGCTCAGCGGGACTTTAGTGGCGTGCCAAGTAGCAATTAGCGGCAGCATTGGCTGGGTAGGTTTGATTATTCCACATATTAGCCGAATGTTGGTTGGTGCAAATCACCAACGTTTACTACCTTGTACGATGTTAGTGGGCGCGATTTATATGCTGTGGGTGGACAATGCAGCTCGAGCCTTGACCGACAATGAAATTCCTATCAGCATTTTAACCGCGCTTATTGGCGCGCCTTTATTTGGCATACTGGTTTATCGTTTAAAGCGAAATGGAGCGATGCGTGACTGATTTGATTAAAGTAAGTGAGCTTGCATTTGCTTATGAAAAAAATAATCGGCTTTTTCAACATCTCAATTTCAATTTACAAGCTGGCGAGATTCTTGCCATCTTAGGGCAAAATGGTTGTGGCAAAAGTACCTTGTTAGATCTGTTACTTGGCATTCATCGCTCCTTACAAGGCAATATTCAGCTGAATGACTCGATAGGTTTTGTCCCGCAATTTTTCAGTGCACCTTTTGCCTATTCGGTATTGGATATTGTGCTAATGGGGCGTTCAAACCATATTGCCACCTTTAGTAAGCCTAAACCACAAGATATTGAAGTGGCGTTACAAGCGTTAGCTGATTTACAGTTGCAGCATTTAGCCGAGCAAGATTTTGCTTCTCTTTCAGGAGGACAACGCCAGTTGATCTTGATTGCACGTGCCATTGCATCTGAATGCCGTTTAATGCTGTTGGATGAACCCACTTCCGCGCTTGATTTAGCCAACCAGGATGCGGTGTTATCACTTTTAAGACAATTAGCGAAAAAGCACGGCATGGGAATTATTTTCACCACGCATCAACCTAATCATGCACAAGCGATTGCGAATAAAACGCTTTTGATCAATCGAAATTTTATTCGCTTTGGGCAAACGGATGAGATATTAACTTCTGAAAATCTGACCGCGCTTTTTCATTTACCGATGATTGTTGAACAATCGCAATATCAACAGCAACCGTTTAGTCATTTTGTGCCGGTTTATGAGGTGTTGTTGGAAGGAAAGAGAGATGAATAAACTGACAATTTATAGTGCTGGAAGCTTTCGATATGCCTTATTGGAGCTTACTCGTGCATTTAAACAATATAATGACGTGGAAATTGAATGTATATTGGGGCCCGCTGGGTTGTTGAAAACGAGCATAATGGAAGGGGCGTTAGCTGATCTTTTTATTAGTGCGAATTCAGAAAATGTATCGGCACTAGGGAGCCGAGTTTTTCAGCAGCAGGTGCTCACTTATAATCAACTTATGCTGACAACAAAAAATAAATCAGAATTTCAGCGAGATACTCTTGAGCTACTTTTTGATGAGCAATATCGATTAGCCACCTCAACGCCAGTTTGTGATCCTTGCGGTGATTATACTTGGCAGCTTTTTGACCTTATTGAAAAAGATTATCCTGAACAAGGTAAAAGGTTAAAATCTAAGGCATTGAAATTGGTCGGAGGAACAGAAAATCAAGTTGTCATACCGCCAGGTGAAATGGCTTCACATTATCTCTTGAAAAACGATTATGCGGATATGATGTTGGGCTATGCGCATTATCAGACAAGATTAGAAAATTTGGGGATGCTTTGTCATGCATTGCCATCTGAATATGATATTCGCGCAGAGTATGTCCTTGCTATGCTGAATGATGCCGAATTGACGCAACGATTTTATCAATTTTTATTGAGCGAGCATGCGCAAGACATTATTCGTAAGAATGGATTTAAAAATGATTAAACATTTAAGAGGAACAGCGTAATAATTCCTTGCTTTTATTGGCTTCAATCGTTAAAATTCAGGCTCCTTGTCATCGCTGAGTTAGAGATCGGCGAATGATGTATTAATAACACT
>ERZ772910.179-NODE-179-length-39493-cov-15.931513_pt1 | contig 39493 bp, 25 predicted proteins | sample MGYA00511357_ERZ772910 | MGnify/ENA primary metagenome ERZ772910 (study PRJEB29015, sample SAMEA2738096) | human oral metagenome | biome: human oral; feature: human-associated habitat; material: saliva | place: China | collected 2193 ... | reverse complement strand
CATCAACGGCGAACAAGCCTACGCCGACCGCTTCGACGAATGGTGGGAAGCCTTCAAACCCCGCCCCCTCGCCGCCGAAGTCACCATCTGGAACGACACCGTCGGCTACGCGGGAACCCTCGACCTCGTCGCAGAAATCGCAGGGCGAACCTGCATCATCGACTACAAAACCAAAGGCACCGACAAACGCGGCCGCGTCAAAGCGCTCGACGAAAAAGTCGTCATGCAGCTCGTCGCCGGACTCAAAGCCGAAGAATCCCTCGTCGACCCCGACGACGGCACCTGGGAACCCTGGAAATACGGCGACGCACCCGTCCTCATGGGCGTGGCACTCGGCGAAACGCAGGTGTTGCCGCAGCAGGCAAACCCCGCCGTGCTCGAACGCAACTGGTACAAGTTCTGCGCCCTGCGCCGCGTCTGGGAATTTGACCGTCAGGTTCAAGAATTTGAAGACCCCTCGCTCATGCCCGTAGTGCCCCCGCCCGTAGCGTAGATGAGTACCCCCGCCCGCGGCATAGGGGAGAGGGTTCAAACCCTCCGCGGAGGTGAGGCTCAGCCCTCACCCTGCCGCCTCGATTCGTTCTAGCTTCGCGCTACTGAATCGGCGACAATAGAACAATAGGCAGAACGGCGCCCGCCCGGCCCACTGTGAAGAACTCGCTAGGAAGAACTCGCTAGGAAGAACCCGCTGGGAAAAACCGTCAGCGTAGTTCTGCCACCATTTTGAAATCCGTAAGCACATTCCCGGCACCAGCCGGCAAAGGAGAACCATGACCATCCTGAGCATCCGCACCGTAGGTGACCCGGTGCTGCGCACCGTCTGCGACCCCATCACCGTCTTCGACGACGACCTGGCACGACTCATCGAAGACATGCTAGAAACCATGTACGACGTGGGCGGCGTGGGCCTTGCAGGCCCGCAGGTTGGCATCTCCAAGCAGATCTTCACCTTCGGCGGCATTGACGACCGCGAAGGCTACATCATCAACCCCGTGCTCGAAGTCGGCGAAGAAGACCAGGAAGGCGGCGAAGGTTGCCTGTCCGTGCCCGGTCAGAAGTCCGCGACCCCGCGCAAGAACTGGGCGCGCGTGACTGGCGTGGACCGTCACGGTGAACCCCTCGTGCTGGAGGGTGAGGGCCTGTTCGCGCGCATGCTGCAGCATGAAACCGACCACCTGCACGGCAAGCTCTTCATCGACCGTCTCGTGGGTGAAGACCGCCAGCGCGTGATGCGTGCCCTGCGCGCCGCAGACTATAACACGGTCGCCGCTAAGACCGTGACCGAGCGTGCAGCCCGCGTGGGCGGTGCCTTCGGCGGCGGTGGCGCATTCGGTGCCGGTTCCTCCTTCGGTAGCTTCGGAAAGTAGGCTCACATGCTCAACATCATTTACGCAGGCACCCCCGACGTTGCCGTGCCCCCGCTCGACTACCTGGCGAACTCCGATAAGGTGCGCGTGGTCGGCGTGCTCACCCGCGAAGACGCCCCCGTGGGCCGCAAGCGCGTGCTCACCCCCTCCCCGGTGGCGCAGCGTGCCGAAGAGCTCGGCCTGCCCATCGTGAAGGCAAACCGCTGGAACGACGAAGCCGCCGCAGCCATTGCCGAACTGAACGCTGATGCAGCCGCCGTGGTCGCCTATGGCGCCCTGCTGCCGCTGCCCGCCCTGGAATCCCTGCGCTACGGCTGGGTCAACCTGCACTTCTCCAAGCTGCCCGCATGGCGCGGCGCCGCCCCCGTACAGCGCGCCCTCATCGCCGGTGAGCAGGAAATTTTCTCCACCACCTTCCTGCTCGAAGAAGGCCTGGACACCGGCCCCACCTTCGAACAGGAATCCACCCCCGTAGCCGCCGACGACACCGCAGGCACCGTGCTGATGCGCCTTGCCACCAGCGGCGGCGCACTGCTTGAACGCACCTTCGAACGCCTTGAAGCAGGCGAGAACGGCACCGTGCAGGTCGAGGACGAATCGGTCAGCTACGCCTCCAAGATGAGCATTGCCGACGGCCGCCTCACCTGGACCGAACCCGCCGAGCGGATTCTGGCACGCTTCCGCGGCGTGACCCCCGAACCCGGCGCATGGTGCGAACTGGGCGAAAACCGCTTCAAGATCGGTGGCCTGGCGGTTGCCGACGAGCGCCTGGCGCAGTCCCTGATCGAGGCGAACGGCGGCCCCCTCGCACCCGGCGCGGTGCGTCTGCACGCGAAGAAGGTACTGGTCGGCACCGGTACCGAACCGCTGATGCTGCTGCAGGTTCAGCCTGCCGGTAAGAAAATGATGGATGCGCCCGCGTGGGCTCGCGGCGCTGGCAAGGACATGGCGGAAGGCCTGGTGGTACTCGCATGAGCAACGAAAAGCGCCCCTACAAGGGAGGACACGGCAAGCCTGGTAACGCCGGTAATGGCAAGCCCGGTAACGGAAAGTTCAACCAGGGCGGCGGTCAGGGTTATGCCCAGGGTGAGGGCGGTGCGAAGCGTAAGCGTCGCCGCCGCTCCGGCGCTGGCTCCAGCTCCGGTGCTGGTGTGAGTGAGCAGAACCGCCAGCAGTCCCAGAACCGCCAGCAGTCCCAAAACTCCGAGCGCGCTCAGCACCAGCGATCGCAGAATCAGAGCTCCCAGAGTCAGCGTTCCCAGGGCCGCCCGCAGAAGTGGGACGACAACTCCCGCCCCGAATCGCGTACCGGTCGCCGCTTTGACGGCCTGACCAGCGTCGAACGCGCCGCACGCCGCGCCAAGACCGAGCACGACGACACCAAACGCGGTGGCGGCGGCACCTCCCAGCGCAATAAGAGCGGCCACGAACGCAACCGCCGCTCCATGTCCGCCCGCGAATTCTCCGCGGCGGCACCCTCCGCACGCTCGCGCACCGCAGACACCGCACGCGCAACCGTCTTCGACGTACTGCGCTCCGTGGCAGAATCTGACGCCTACGCAAACCTCGTGCTGCCCAAGGCGATTCGTAGCCACCGCCTCGACCACCGCGACGCAGGCTTCGCAACCGAGCTGACCTACGGCACGCTACGCCACCAGGGTACCTACGACGCAATCCTCAGCCGCTGCGTAGACCGCCCCCTCGAGAAGGTCGGCACCACCACCCTCATCGTGCTGCGCATGGGCGTGCACCAGCTGCTGAACATGCGCGTTCCCGCCCACGCGGCACTGAACCAGAGCGTGTCCCTGGCACGCGAAAAGATTGGCGCCGGCCCGGCAAGCTTTATTAACGCGGTGCTGCGCCGCGTCTCCGAGCGCACCCCCGAAGAGTGGTACGAACTCATCATCGAGGACGCGAAGGACGACACCGAGCGCATGGCGCTGCTCGCCTCGCACCCCGGCTGGATTGTGCGTTCTATGCGCCAGGCACTTGTGGCGCACGGTCGCCCCGCCTCCGAAATTGAGCAGCTGCTCGAAGCGGACAACCTCGCCCCCGTGGTGAACCTGGTTGCGCTGCCCGGCCTGGGTAGCCTCGACGAGGCACGCGAACAGGGCGCTGTCGATGGCGAGCTGGTCGAGGGCTCGGCGCTGTACGCCTCCGGCGACTTGGCCCGCCTCGAATCAGTGCGTGAAGGTACCGTCCGCGCGCAGGATGCCGGCTCCCAGCTGGTGGCACGTGCGCTCGCCGCAGCACCCCTGGATGGCACCGACACCGCCTGGCTCGACCTGTGCGCAGGCCCCGGCGGTAAGGCGGCGCTGCTCGGCGCGCTCGGTATTCAGCGCGGCGCATCCCTGGTCGCCAACGAGGCGGCACCGCACCGCGCCCAGCTCGTGGAATCCTCCATGCGCCCCCTGCCCGAGGACAGCTACACGGTACTTACCGGCGACGGCCGCCAGATTCGCGAGACCCTGCGCAAGAACGCCTCCAACCTGCCCGGCTCTATTGAACCCGGTCAGCTGTTCGACCGCGTCATGGTAGATGTGCCCTGCTCCGGTCTGGGTGCCCTGCGCCGCCGCCCCGAGGCGCGTTGGCGCAAGTCCCCGCGCGATATTGCAGAGCTGCTGCCCCTGCAGCGTCAGCTCCTGGACGCAGCCATTGAGGCGACCCGCCCAGGCGGCGTCATCGCCTACGTGACCTGCTCCCCGCACGCAGCAGAAACCCAGAACATTGTGGCTGAGGTGCTCGAAAGCGGCGCGGTCAGCCTGCTCGACTCCGCCGCCGCACTGCGCGAAGTTGCCCTGCACACCGAAGGCGCGAACGGCGAACCCGTGAGCGTGCTGGCGGGGGAGAAGGACCCCGGCCACACCCCCGAGATCAAGGTTAAGAAGGGCGCGCCGGTCGTGAAGGCTTCGGAGAACCCGACCACCGCGCAGCTGTGGCCGCACGTGCACGGAACCGACGCAATGTTCCTCGCCCTGCTGCGTAAGAACTAGCCGCTTCGCCGCCGAGCACCACTCGCCATACGGCACGGATTTGAAAGGAACCCCATGGGTATTGCCATTAACCCGTCGATTCTCTCGGCGGATTTCGCGAACCTGCAGCGCGAGCTGGAGCGCATTTCCACCGCAGACGCCGCGCATATTGACGTGATGGACAACCACTTCGTCCCCAACCTCACCTGGGGCCCGCCCGTGGTCAAGCGTCTGCGTGACATCTCGCCGGTGCCGTTCGACGTGCACCTGATGATTGAGGACGCCGACCGTTGGGCACCCGAATACGCCAGCATGGGCTGCGAATCGGTGACCTTCCACGCGGAGGCGGCTATCGCCCCCATCAAGCTGGCGCGCACCCTGCGTGCTGAGGGTGCGAAGGCGGGTATGGCGTTGCGCCCGGCAACTGCCGTGGAGCCCTACCTGGACATGCTCAGCGAACTGGACATGCTGCTGATTATGACCGTGGAACCCGGCTTCGGCGGCCAGGCGTTCCTGGATGTGACCCTGCCGAAGATTGCCCGCGCCGCCAAGGCGATTGAGGGCGCGAACCTGCCGGTGACCGTGCAGGTGGACGGCGGCATCACCGAAGAGACCATCCTGCGTGCCGCGGAGGCGGGGGCAACCTGCTTCGTTGCCGGCAGCTCGGTCTACGGCGTGGACGAGGCACTCGGCGGCCCGGAGGCGGCCATCGCCTCCCTGCGTGCGGCGGCTGCATCGGTCAAGCGTTCCGGCGGCGGTTGCGGTTGTCGCCACTAGCGGTACTCGCCGGTAGCGGTGCTCTGTAGAACATCAAAACGCCCCGTCGCGGTTTTTCGCGGCGGGGTGTTTTGCGTGCCCTGCTTTCTCAACGCTTTCTCAGCCGCCGCAGATTTATAGCGAAAACTGGTGGGGAGGACCACCCATTTAAGCGACATAGTGTCAGCAAGACTGTGACAAAGAGTGAAATATGTTACCCGCGGAATTCCGCGGCAAAACCGGGCATCCTGACGGTCTGAGAAGACAAATAGAACGCGTCTTGATGTAACACTCAGATATCTGTAAGGTTAGGTATAGTTTAGTCATATCTAGGGGGAACTATGTCTTTCAATCGAACCGAGCTGACCGACACCGAAAACCAGGGCGCACCGGGCGTTAACCGCCGTGCCTTCTTCGGCCTGGCGCTCGCCTCATCGGCTGCTCTCGCCCTCGCGGCATGCAGCAGCGAGACCACCACGACCACCACCTCCGGCGGTTCCACTTCCGGCGGTAACAGCGGCACCCGCACCATCAAGGATATCGACGACGAGAATGTAGAAGTTCCCGTCAACCCGCAGAAGGTTATCGTCCTCTCCGAACCCACCCTCGACGGCCTGCTCGCCCTCGGCGTGACTCCCGTCGGTTCCGTCTCCGGTCGCGGCCAGTCCGGCGTGCCCAACTACCTAGCCGACCGCGCCAAGGGCGTGCAGATCATCGGCACCGTCGCCCAGGTCAACTACGAGCAGATCGGCAACCTTGACCCCGACCTGATCCTCGTCGACTCCACCGGCGTGGACAAGCGCTCCGACGCCTACGAAACCCTCAAGAAGATTGCCCCCGTGGTCTACTGCGGCTACGCGGGCGGCGACTGGCGCATCAACTTCCGCAACGTCGCCAACGCCATGAACATGGTCGACAAGGGCGAAGAGGTCATCAAGGCATACGAGTCAAGCGCCGCAGCGCTGAAGGAGCAGCTTGCCCCCAAGTACGGCGACAAGACCTTCTCCATCGTCCGCTGGGCAGGTAACGGCCCCGCACTGATTCTCAAGGAACTGCCCGCCGGTCAGGTGCTCAACGACCTGGGCCTCAAGCGCCCCGAGGCGCAGGACCGCAACGGCCAGGGCCACTCCGAGCCCGTCTCCCTGGAGAACCTGGCAAGCATCGACGCGGACTACATGTTCCTGGGCACCCTCGGCGGCGCAAGCCAGCAGAACCCGAACGCGCAGGGCTCCGCAGGCCTGCAGGGCGCCGAAGAAGCACTGAATAAGGCGAAGGAAACCTCCGGCTTCACCAACCTGAAGGCAGTCAAGGACGACCACGTGATTCTCGTGGACGGCTCCAAGTGGACCTCCACCGGCGGCCCGCTGCTGCTCAACGGCATTGTTGAAGACGTCAAGAAGGCGCTTCCGCTCTAAACGCCCCGTTCTAAACACCCCGTGAAGCAATCACCCGCTGAAGCTTCCTGAACCCCCTTCCCGCCGCACCCTAGACCCGCGGCGGGAAGGGGATGCACGACCCACCACACCATCCTCAAGGACCACAATGACCGAAACTCGACCCGCACGCACCGCAGCCCGCTACGGTGCCGTCGTGGCTCTCGCTGGCGCGCTCATCACCCCCGGAGCCGCTCTGACCGGTACCACCATCGCCTACGCGGACACCCCCGCAGCCACCCAGCAGGCGGATAAGGCTACCGTCACCATCTCCACCGAGAAGTGGCGCGAAGGCAAGCTCGTGCTACGCGGCACCGGCTTCACCAGCACCGCACCCGGCCGCGGCGCTGTGTTCGCGGTGAAGTTCCTCGACGCCCTGCCGGATGAGGCTCACCAGGCACGTAACCCGCTCACCAATGAGGGCGGCAACTCGCCCGCAAACTTCATGGCAACCGCCAATGAAGATGGCACCTTTGAGGTTGAGGTATCCCTGCCGACCCCCGAAAACACCGGTCTGACCGCTGAACAGCTGAAGAACAAGGGCTGGACCGTGGAGGGTACCAGCCACCGTATTCAGGTGCTTTCTGGCTCCCTGGGCGGTACGGATGCGGACGGCAACACCTACGACCGTCGTGTGTCTGTGTCGCAGAATATTACGCTGAGTGCTACGGCTCCGAGCCCGGCACCGACCGCAGAGCCCAGTGCAACCGCAGAGCCCAGCGCAACCGCTGAGCCTTCTGCGACTGCCGAGCCCACCGCGGAACCGAGCGCTACCGCTGAGCCTTCTGCGACTGCCGAGCCCACCGCGGAACCCAGCGCATCTGCCGAGCCCACCCCCGATCCGAGCGCAACCGCAGAGCCGACCCCCGCCCCCAGCGAAGACTCGAAAACCTGCGCCCCCGCTGACGGCTCCTTCACCCCGCGCCTGACCATCGAGAACCCCAAGGCGGTTCAGGGCGGCAAGCTGCACCTGACCGGTGACGGCTGGTGCAACCCCGAAGACAAGAAGGCATCCGTTATTGGTCTGAAGATTGACGACGGCAAGGTGTCCCGTAACGACGCCACCGCGGTCAACGACAACCGCACCATCTGGGCTGTCATCACCCCCGATGAAAACGGCCATATCGACACCTGGATCGACCTGCCCACCCGCGCAAACGCAGCCTTCAAAAATGATGAAGACGCCGCCAAGTACGCCTCCGGTGAGCACACTCTGCGACTGCTGACCGGCAGCCTGCGTGAGGGCGATCGATCCGGCACCTACGGCGGCGCCAACAGTCAGGGCGGCATCAACACGACCTTCACCATCGGTGAGTACGCCCCCGGTGACGCACCCGAGCCGGTCAACGCCTCCGATCTGACCGATGGCCATGGCGTGCAGGTGAGCCGTGACGGTTCCATCGTGACCGTGACCGTTCCGAACGCTGAACCGGGCACCTGGGTGTACGCCGCGACCTACCTCGGCAACTCCCCGCAGACCCTCTACGGCTCCGGCTGGAAGCGCCTGGATGGTAACCGCAGCTTCAGCTACGAAACCAGCGTGAGCATGCCCGCCGCCACCTACCGCGTGGTCGTGCACAACGGCAACCAGGGCGCTGACAATGCGGTGCTCGGTTTTGCAGACATGACCGTGGAACGTGCTATTACCCCTCGTCAGGAATTTTCCCGCGATGAGCAGGACGCCTCCGACCAGCTGGTCGAAGAGCTGAACGAGCACCCCTCAACCGCAACCTCCACGGCACCTGTGCCCATGCGTAACGCGGGCGGCCGCATCAGCACCCGCGCCACCGACGTGGACGCATCCCTCGCCGCCCTCTCGCAGAGCACCGCTCCGGTTGTGAACCGCGTGCAGGCTAAGGCGAAGGTTCAGGGCGCGCAGAAGAACCTGGCAGCCACCGTGCAGAAGACCGAAGCCAACGCAAAGAAGGCTGTGAAGGCAGCCGCTGGTTCGCAGAACTCGCAGAACGCCCAGGGCTCGCAGAGCTCCGCCGCAGGCACCAAGGCGCAGGGCCCGGTCATTGAGGGTACCGAGCTGACCGGTCTGACCAAGTGGCTGGTCAACAACGCCAATAACCTGCTGCTCTCGGCTGCTGGCTTGGTGGTTTTGGCTGCGGCTCTGCTCCTGCGCACCTCCAAGAAGTAAGCTCTCTCAAGAAGTAAGCTCTGACCACACATTCATATCGGCACCGGCTCACGCCCCGTACTCTTGACCTTGCACCCTTGAACAGGGGCGTGGACCGGGTGCCCCCAACCACTCGGGTCGCAACCTACTGAACTGCACCGACCTACTGAACTGCACTGACACGAACTCGGTAGCGTTCAGCTTCGACCCCGGTACTTTTGAAAGGACCACCATGCGTGCACCTTTTTCGGGAGCCCCGAAGGCATCCCTGACCTCTAAGGCGCTGACTGCCTGCGCCGCAGCAACCCTGGCGCTTGGCTTGGGCGTTGGCACCGCATCCGCTCTGCCTCCGGGCGGTGCGAAGGCATCTACCCCCGGCACCTCCTCGACCGTTTCCTCCTCTGTGAGCGAGCACGGCGTGATTTCCTTTAGCGTGAGCGGTTTCCCCGCGAACACTGTGGTGTCCGTGAAGGTGGACGACGGCGATCTGTGCCCCTCCGATGCGGCTCAGGGCGCGTGCGTGGTGCACCAGCAGAAGACCGATAGCAACGGCAACGTCTCCGGGTCCTTCGTTCTGCCGGATGTAGGCGCTGGCACCCACACTCTGCGTTTCCTTGCGACCGGCGAGAAGCGTGACAAGGACGGCAAGTACCTGGGTACCGAGGCGTACACCAACCGCAGCCCTGAGTTCACCGTGGTGGGCGAGGGTGGCTCGGATAACTCCTCCTCGAACTCTTCGGGTTCTTCCTCGAACCGTGGCTCGTCCAGCTCGAAGAGCAACGGTGGTTCCTCGAATGGCGGCTCGAACTCTAATAGCTCCGACTCTGCAGATGAGGCCCAGGGCTCTAGCGATTCCAACGAGTCCTCGTCCAACGGTGGCTCGAACGGTTCCTCGAATGGTTCTGCAGGCGGCGCGGCTGAGGCTGAGACCGTCTACACCGACGCTGACGGCAACACCATCACCAAGGAGGAGTACGACCGCCTGAACGCGGAAGCTGGCTCTTCCGATACCTCCGCATCTTCTGGTTCTTCCGCCGCTCCCGCTGCTTCGGCTTCTGCAAATGCCCAGAAGAAGGCGACCGCTTCGGCGAGCGCATCTTCTTCTGCTGTTGCACGCGGTACCGCGTCGAGCCCGAGCGCTTCGGCTTCGGGCGCGGCTAACACCGCATCCACCGTGCAGACCGTGACTTACGGTGCTGCGTTCCCGTGGATTGGCGTGGTGGTTCTGGGCGTGAGCGTGGTGGCTGCCGCTGCGCTGCTACTGACCCGCAAGCGCTAAGACATAACGTCGGATGTGGGTGGGGGAGTACCTCGCCCGCTCCGGCGTTTCTCTCATTATCTACCGGTGTGCCGGGTGCCCCTCCTGTGGGGTGCCGGGTGTGCCTCCCTGTTTTCTTGTATCGAGCATAAGGAGCATAGTGGCCCGCACGAGCTCATTGTCCCGAGATGTTCAGCAGGAGAGTACGTCCCGTCAGGGTTCTGTGATTCAGGGGCAGAAGTTGGGTAAGCGCCTGGCTTTTCTGTTCTTGTTTGCGGTGCTTTTGGTGGGGGCTGTGGCTGCTTCGTTGCTGTTCGGATCGAATAATCTTCCGCCGGATCAGGTTCTGGCTGTTTTCAATGGCACTGCTTCTGAGCAGGCGCAGACGATTGTGATGGAGCAGCGTATTCCGCGTACCCTGGTGGGTCTTGCGGCGGGTGCCGCGTTGGCGGTTGCCGGTTCGTTGATGCAGTCGTTGACCCGTAACCCGTTGGCTGAGCCCGGTCTGATGGGTGTGAATGCCGGTGCTGCGGTGGCTGTGATTGCTTCCGTGGTGGTTTTTGGTGTGATGGGTATTTGGCAGTACATGGTTGCTGCGACGATTGGTGGCGCGTTGGCTGCGGTGCTGGTGTATACGCTGGGTCGTGGTCGTGACGGGTCGATTGTGAAGCTTGCGTTGGCGGGTGTGGCGATTTCTGCTGCACTGTCGGCGATTGCGCAGGGCTTGATTTTGGCTGATCAGGATGCGTATAACGAGTTCCGTGTGTGGGTTGCCGGTTCGCTGGAGGGCCGCGGTATGGATATCGCTTCGACGGTGGGTCCGGTGATTGTGCTGGGTGTGCTGGTGGCGTTCTTTGTGGCTCCTGCGATTAATGCTCTGAGTATGGGCGAGGAGGCGGCGACCAGCCTCGGCGTGAGTGTTCGTACGACCCAGAATTTGACGTTGCTGGCGGTGACGGTGCTTGCCGGTGCTGCGACTGCTGCGGTGGGTCCGATTGGTTTTGTGGGTTTGGCGGTGCCGTTTGTGGTGCGTGCCCTACTCGGTAATGATGTGCGCTGGGTGAATTATGGTTCGGCGCTGGTGGGTCCGGTGTGGCTGCTGTGCGCTGACGTGTTGGCGCGTGTGCTGGTGGCTCCGCAGGAGACTCAGGTGGGTATCGTGGCGACTCTTGCCGGTGCCCCGGTGTTCTTGTTCTTGATGACTCGTCGTAAGGTGGAGGCTCTCTAATGTCGAATTCTTCCGCTCTTTCGATGGTGACCGCCGCCACCCCCGCTAATCGTTCGGCGCGTCGTCGTGGCCGCGATTTGGGCGGCCGCCCGGTGCTGACTGTGCGCGGTCCGCTGAGTGCCCAGGTGCCGTGGCGCGTACTGATCCTGAATGTGGCGTTGGTGGTGCTGATTGCGGCGCTGGCGTTTTGGGGCATGTTGCAGGGTGACTACAATATCGCCTCGGATAAGGTGATCCCGGCGCTACTGGGTGAGGGCAAGCAGATTACGGTGGCTTTCGCTCAGCAGCGTGCGGCGCGTATTGTGGCGGCGCTTCTGGTGGGTGCAGCACTTGGTCTGTCGGGTGCGATTTTCCAGGTGATTTCGGGTAATGCCCTGGGATCGCCGGATATTATCGGTTTCACGAATGGTGCCGCGACCGGTGCGCTGTTGCAGATTATTGTGTTCAATTCCGGTCCCGTTGAGGTTGCCCTGGGCGCTGTGGTTGGTGGCTTGGCTACCTCGGTGCTGGTGTGGTTGTTGACGCGCCGCACGGGTCTGCACGGTTTCCGTCTGGTGCTGGTCGGTATTGGCGTGGGTTCGACCCTGGCGGCGTTTAATTCGCTGCTGGTGGTGCGTGCTTCGCTGACTCAGGCGCAGACCGCGGCGTCCTGGCTTGCCGGTTCGCTCAATGACATCACCTGGGAGCGTACCTACGCGCTGCTGGGTCTGCTGCTCGTGGTGACTCCGCTGCTGCTGATGCTGGTCCGCCCGCTGGGCGCGATTCGTTTTGGTGACCAGGTGGCATCCGGTTTGGGTGTTAGCGTGAACGCGTACCGTGTGGCGGCTCTGTTCATCGGTGTGCTTCTGGTTTCGCTGGCGACCGCGACGACTGGCCCGATTGCCTTCGTCGCCCTGGCGGCACCGCACATCGCGAAGACTCTCTCCCGCAGTGGCGGGGTGGGCTTCACCTCCGCGGCACTCATGGGCGCGCTCATGGTGCTCGGCTCCGACCTGATTGGCCGTTTCGCTGTTCCCGGACGCATCATTCAGGTGGGTGTGGTGACCGGTGCGATTGGTGGCCTGTACCTGATTTACCTGATTTACCTCGAAAGGAAGAAGAGCTAGTGAACACTAGTGTGACGACCCGCCTTGAGGGCGAGAACATGGTGGTTGCCTACGGTGAGCATACGGTGCTCAACGGGGTAGATTTTCAGGTGCCGGAGGGGGAGCTGACCGTCATCCTGGGCCCGAACGCTTGCGGCAAGTCGACCACCTTGAAGGCTCTTGCCCGCGTGAACCCGCTCAAGAAGGGTGAGGTTCGCCTGGACGGCACCCCGCTGCCGCAGATGAAGTCCCGCGCCATCGCTAAGATTCTGGCGATGCTGCCGCAGACCCCGGAGGCGCCGAGTGGCGTGACCGTGGCGGATGTGGTGGCGCGCGGCCGCTACCCGCACCAGTCGCTGCTGCGTTCCTGGTCCGATGAGGACGAGCGTGCCTGCGTGGAGGCGATGCAGGCGGCGAACGTGCTGGAGCTTGCGGAGCGTCCCATTGAGGCGCTTTCGGGCGGTCAGCGTCAGCGTGTGTGGATTGCCATGACCCTGGCGCAGCAGACCCCGCTGATTCTGCTCGATGAGCCGACCACCTACCTGGATATCACGCACCAGATTGAGGTGCTGAACCTGACGAAGAAATTGCATTCCGAAGGCCGGACTGTGGCCGTGGTGTTGCATGACCTGAACCTTGCTTTCAGGTATGCTACTCATGTTGTGTTAATGAAGCAGGGTCGGATTATCGCTCAGGGCGATCCGCGTGCAATAATTACACCGGAACTTATTCAGGAAGTTTTTGACCTGCAATCGGTCATTATTCCTGATCCGTGCACCGGTACCCCTTTGGTGATTCCGAAGGAAAACCAAACAATTCATATTGCCGCTGACGCTATTTCGGCGGCCCGCGAAAGCGAGTAGTTTTCGCCCCTAAGCCGCGTGGGAGTTTGCGCCAACCGTCTCAGTACGGGTGGAAAAGCTCGGCATTGCGCCAAGCAGCGAACGTTAGGATCTGAGGGACCCAGGATCCCCTGCGCGTAGGGCGCCTACCCGGTGCTCGCCCGTCTTTGACGCATGAACGGATCCGAGCACTGGGTAGGTTCCATTTTGGGAACCCGTAGATGAGGCACCGAGACTGCCGCATGAGACCTTCCTCTTTTGAAGGTTTGATGCACGGTCTCGGTGCCTCATCTCATTTAACTGCGCGGTTTGTGCCAGCTGTTTTTACCGCCCCAAGTCTTGACCCCGCTTTGGGCGGCGCTGGCTGTCATTCTTGTCATTTTTTGGTTCTTTCATTTTTCCCTTTGGCTGGAGTTTGGGTAAGGGATACCATAGAGTGAGGTAGTGGAGGCTAACTAACGATAATGCGCCTCCTCACTGATTCTCACCGATTGAGTGTTTCCACAGACCAAGGAGGAACCGTTGGGCGAGCACGAACCCACCGCGACCGTTCCCGCGCAGAACAGTTCTGAACAGCGCACTTCTGAACAGGCTGCGTCTGCACAGGTTGCTTCTGCGCAGCCTCGTACCGTTGCGCCGGCTGTGCGCCCGAGCCCTCCCAAGATCCCGCGCCCTGTACCTGCACCGCGCGTGGACAGCCCCCTCATCAGCGCCCTCATCGCCGAGGCGGTCAGCCCCGAAGAGCTGAACGCCCGCATCGTTGAGGTCGTCTCCGAAGGCACCCCCATCATCGAGCCGGTGCATCTTGACGACGGCACCATCAGCGAGAACGAGCGCATCGTCACCTTCCTGTACTACAACGAGCAGGCGGAGCAGGTGCTCATGTTCATCAACCGCCTGACCGATGAGAAGAACCTGGACCGTTCCCTCATGGCCCGCATCGAGGGCACCGGCTGGTGGCAGCTGAGCATGCAGATGGAAACCACCTGGCGTGCCTCCTACAACTTCTTGCCGGCGCTGCCCGGCGAGCGCCCCGCCTGGCTGGGCGATGACGACCAGGTGCGCCTGCGTGCGGCCCTGGACTCCGGTGAGGGTGACCCGCTGAACCCCGAGACCGTGTGCAACCGCATCGGTCGTTGCATGGGTGTGGTGGAGCTTGAGCACGCGCCGGTGCAGGAGTTCATCCTGACTCAGGAAGAGATTGACGCGCTGCCCGCCCCCGAGTGGATGCAGACCTCTGACGGTCACCAGTACGTGCTCGGTCGTGTGGGTGATCCCGCCCCGGATGCGCCGCTGTTCATCCAGTTCGACGGTGAGATGTGGTTCAGCCAGGGCATGGAGCAGACCCTCAACCGCGCCCATGAGGCGGGCCGTATTCCGGCGATGCACGTGTTCTTCCTGCACTCTGGCGGTCGTGAGAACCGCTGGAAGGAACTGAACGGTGACAACCCGATTGCCGACTACCTGGTGAATATTGCCTTCCCGCACTTGGAAGCGGTGCACGGCATTAAGACTGCGCCGCAGAACATTGTGATTAACGGTCAGTCGCTGGGCGGCCTGTCCTCCCTGTTGGCGGTGTTGAGCCGCCCGGAGGCGTTTGGCGGCGCGATCGCGCAGTCTTCGTCGCTGTGGCAGCCGCAGGTCATGGACCGCCTGGACGAGCTGGAGGCGGCGGGCGAGATTGATCGTCTGCGCCACCTGTACCTTGAGATTGAGGTGGGGGAGCAGGAGTGGGTTCTGGTGCCTCCTCACCGAGAGCTGAAGGCGCGTCTGGAAAAGCTGGGCCTGGAGAGAGCGCGGTGCACGACCTTTAACGGCGGTCACGATTATGCGTGCTGGCGCGGTGCGATTGTGCCGGCCCTGGAACGTATTATTGCTGCCAGCCGGGAGGCTGAACGCACTGAGCCGGGCTCTGCAGAGGACCAGCGAGAGGTAGCCTAGGGCTCCGCCCGGGTAGAGCACACCCCGCATGGTGGGCGTGCGGGGTTCCCGTTAGGGTAAACACCGCCGCGCCCGTATCCTAGAGAAGTACAGCCTAAGAAGAGTGCAGTACTACCGCGCCGCGAGGGGTACCGAAAGGTACCCGGCGTAGGCTGTACACCCGCCCTCATTGACGAGATGGCATCACGCTGCGAACGCACGCAGCACGTGAGCGCTATAGAAACCGCAAACGACACAGAAATCGAGAGAAGATGACCGTAGAACGTAGCCCCCTGGCCCCCACACCGCTCATCCCCGAGTCTTTTGCCGCGAAGTACCGCGAAGCCGGCTACTGGATCGACCAGACCATCCCCGAGTTCCTGCTGGATGCCTGCCGCGCAAAGCCGCACTTCCCGGCGCTCGTGGCGATTTCGCACGCGCAGCTCGATGAGGACGGCAAGCCCCAGCAGATTCGCCTCTCCTACGGTGAGCTGGAGGCGGCAGGTCGTGCCGCTGCGGCGCGCCTCGTTCAGGCTGGCGTGCAGCCCGGTGACCGCGTGCTGCTGCAGCTGGGTAACACCGCCGAGTACCTGGTGTACCTGCTCGGTATTTTCTGGGCGGCGGCTCTGCCGGTGTTCTGCCTGCCGCAGCACCGCACCACCGAGCTCGTGCACTTTGCAACCCGCACCGACGCGGCGGCGCACGTGTTCTCTTCGCTGACCCCCGGCGCGGATTTCACCGCCCTGCACGAGGACGTTGCCGCCGAGCTGCGCAAGAACTCCCTGGAGCCGCCGGTTGCTATTGATGTTGCGGAGCCGCTGACCCCGCTGACCGAAGAGGAACTCGCTGAAGAGTTCGTGCCCGGCGTCATTCAGAACACCGAGAACCTGCGCGCGAGCGAGCAGGTGGCGTTCCTGCAGCTCTCCGGCGGTACGACCGGCATTTCGAAGCTGATTCCTCGCACCCACGCCGCCTACCTGTACTCGGTGCGCGGCTCGGTCGATATCTGCAAGCTGAACAACAACACGACCATGCTCGTGGTGCTGCCCGCCGCGCACAACTTCACGATGAGCTCGCCCGGTATTCTGGGCGTCATGTGCGCCTCCGGCAAGCTGGTGTTTGCGGCGGATCCGTCCCCGCAGACTGCGTTCCACCTCATTGAGATGGAGGGTGTGACCACCTCCGCGCTGGTGCCGCCGCTGGCTCAGGCGTGGGTCGCCTCCGCGGAGAAGCGCGGCGTGTCCCTGCCCTCCCTGCAGACCCTGCAGGTGGGCGGCTCAAAGCTGGCTCCGGCGGTTGCGGGCAAGATTGAGTCGGTGCTCGGCTGCACCGTTCAGCAGGTGTTCGGCATGGCTGAGGGCCTGGTGAACTACACCCGTTCGACCGACCCGATTGAGATGCGTCTGAGGACTCAGGGCTACCCGATTAGCCCCGACGACGAAATTCTGATTGTTGATGATCAGGACCAGCCGGTTCAGCGCGGCGAAAGCGGCCACCTGCTCACCCGCGGCCCGTACACGATTCGCGGCTACTACCTGGAGGAGAACGCGAACCGCTACGGCTTCACCGAGGACGGTTTCTACCGCACCGGCGACATTGTGCGCCTGGTCGCCGGCAAGTACCTTGAGGTGACCGGCCGCGCGAAGGACCAGATCAACCGCAACGGCGAGAAGATTGCCGTGGACGAAATTGAAGAGCTGGCGCTGACCCACCCCGACGTTTTTGACGCCGTGGTTCTGGGCATCCCGGATGAGACCGTGGGCGAGCGCGTGGGCCTGGTCATTGTGCCGCAGGAAGGCGCCGACCTGGGCGAAAACCCGCGCCGCACGATGCACGAGTTCTTCACCTCGAAGAAGCTCGCCGACTTCAAGATTCCCGAGCGCGTGCAGGTTCTGCAGGAGCTGCCCACCACGAACGTGGGTAAGATTTCTCGCCGCGAACTGCGCGCCAAGCTTGCCGAAATTTTCGGCTAAACCCTTTTCGGCTAAACCTTAAGCCCGTATTCCTACCCCTACTTGAGGAGAAAAATGTCCGCACTTGAGACCCTGCGCCCCATCATGGAGAAGTACATCGTCGAGCCCGACTCCCTGCAGACCGCTTTTGACGAGCCGACCACCGACCTGTTCTCGCTGGGCCTGGACTCGATGGGTTCCTTCGCCCTGCTCGATGATCTTGCCGCAGAAGGCGCCGTGATTGAGTTTACTGAGCTGGTGGAGAACCCGACCGTGGAGTTCATCGCCTCCCGCCTGGGCTAAGCGTTACCGCACCCCGAGTGCCCGCCTGCCGCGAATGCAGACGGGTGCCCGGGGTGTTTGCTACTCGCCTCGCTCGCCCCGCTTGATTTGTGCCGTCTCGCGCCGTATTTTGTGGCGGAGCTCTTGGCCGCGTTCATGCCGGAGGCGTGGTTGGGGTTGCCACTGTCGGTTTACCCTAGTCAGCGCACTTCTGCCAGCGCGAAACGGCGGGGCAGTAGCCTACCTTTCACACACCGCATATCATCCCTAATCCAGACCCTTACTCCAGACCTTTGAGAGGCCACCATGGGCGTAGCTGATACTACCGCACCCGCTAGCTTCGGGACTGCTTCCGACCTTCGCACCGCCGCGAACCCCTCCGCACAGCACAGCGCTGACAGCCCCTGGCTGCCGCTGACCACGAACGCACGCGGCATCTACTTTGCCGCCGCGATTGACCCGTCGAACCCCTGCTACAACACCGCGGAGGTTCTGCAATGCCCCGCGGACACCGACCTCGATCTGCTGCGTGAGGCGCTGGTGCAGCTCTACCGCGAGAACGAGGGCTTCCGTGTGCGCACCCGCATTGCCGATGGTGCCGCCTCCCAGCAGATTCTGCCGCTTGAGGCATTCCTCGCGGGCATTGACCTGCTCGTGGATGAGGGGGAGCTGAGCGACACTGCCGAGGCGGGGGAGGAGAACGCCTCTGACCTGTCTGAATCAGCCCTGCCCGAATCTGACCTGCCCGGCTCTGACTTGCCCGCGCCGGTGCGCGCCTGGGCGCAGCGACTGCTCGCCCAGCCCCTCGCCACCGATGAGGGCGTGACCGTGCGCAGCGCAGTGGCGCGTTACGGCGGGTTCCTCTGGGTGTACCACTCCTTCTCCCACGTGGTTGCCGACGGGTTCGCCGCGTTCAACGGCCTCTCCCGCGTGGCGGCGATATACCGCGCCCTGTCCGCCGGTCAGCCGGTCCCGGCAACCCGCCGCATGAGCCTGCAACAGCTACTCGAAGCCGACGAAGCAGCCTCCACCGCCCGTGACGAAGACGTCGCCTTCTGGGAGGCGAGCGGCGCCCTGGAGCAGGAAGATACCTCCCTGGCGGGTCGTACCGCCTCCCCGTCGGCGCGGTCTGTGCGCCTAGCGTTCAGCATTGATACGCCCACCCAGCAGGCTCTGCTGGATGCGGCAAAGCATCACGCCGTCTCCTGGCCGGTGCTGGCGACTGCCGCCGTCGGCTCGTACCTGGCGCGTGTGGGCGGCTACCCGCAGGCTTCGTTCGGCGTGCCGCAGATGAACCGCATGTTCGCCCGCACCCTGCCGGAGGCGACCCGCGCCCTGGGTGCGGCGAGCGCGCAGACCGGCTGTACCGCAGTGAATGTTCTGCCGGTGCAGGTTGCGGCAACTGGTCCCATCGCGGAATCCCTGCACTCGGTGAAGGAGCAGTACGCCCGCAATGCTGAGCATCCGCTGGCCCGTCAGGAAGACCTCGAACGTACCGCGCGTAACGCCCAGTCCAGGCTGTTTGGTGCGCAGATTAACGTGGTGCCCTTCGACGCGGTGCTGCCGCTGGCGGCACCCTCCAAGGACGAGTCCGGATCCGCGGTACCGACCGCGCGCATCCACAATATCTCTGCCGGTCCCGTTGCTGACGCGACCTTCACCCTGCGCGGCATGCCCGGCCGCGGCAACAGCATCTCCTGCGAGATTGACATGAACCCGGCGCTCTACACCGCCAAGGAGCTGGAACGCCACGCCGCCCGCCTGAGCGAGTGGCTGCCCGCCTACGCCGCGGAGGCTCAGCGCGAGGGCGCCTCCCTGAACAACCTGGGTTTGGCGACCGAGGCGGAGCTTGCGACCCTGCGCGAGCTGACCGCCCCGGCGCTGACCGAGCATCCGCTGGAGTACAAGACCCTGCTGGGTCGCTTCCGTGATGCGGTGGCGGCGCATCCGCGGGCGCTCGCGGTGCTGGATTCTGCCCCCGCGCCCGGTGAGGTGCTCACCCCCGAGTCGAAGCGCGCCTACGCTTTTGACCGCGCCCTCACCTACGCCGAACTGGATGAGCGCGCCCGCGCGCTTGCCGCGCAGCTGCTGGACTGGGGCGTTCGCCCTTCCGATGCGGTAGGTCTGCGTGTGCACCGCGGTGTGGAGCAGTACGTGGCGCTGTACGCCCTGCTGTACGCTGGCGCCACCTACGTGCCGGTGCTGCCGGATCTACCCGCCGAGCGTGTGGGCGTGATGATGGAGGACGCCGAATGTTCCCTGCTGCTGCACGGCCCCGGTCTGCAGCCGCTGAGCGCGGAAGAGCTGAACCCGCAGGAGCCGCAGCGGCACGCGAACCTGCCCCAGCACGTACTGTCTGAGCAGACCCTGCCTGAGCCGACCCTGCCGCCGGTAAACACTAATGAGCCTACCCCGGCACCCTCCTCTGCACCCGCCGCCGAGGAGCTTCCGGGCGTGAAAACCGGTCTGGACGAGGACGCTTACGTGCTCTTCACCTCCGGCTCCACGGGCAGGCCTAAGGGCGTTGCCATCAGCCACCGCGCGATTGATAACCGCCTGCGCTGGCAGCAGCACCAGATTCCGGTGGGGGAGGGCGACCGCGTTCTGCACAAGACCCCCATCTCCTTTGACGTGCACGTGTGGGAGCTGTACTGGCCGCTCGCCGAGGGTGCCGCCGTGGTCATTGCCGCTCCGGATGGGCACCGCGACCCCGCCTACCTGGCGCGTGTGATTGCCGAGCAGTCCGTCACGGCGGTGCACTTTGTGCCGACCATGCTTTCGGCGCTGACCTCTTCGCCGGCGGCGCGCCGCATCCTGGCTGATGCCGGTTTCGGTCGGGATCGAGAGCAGCCCCTGCGCTACGTGGTCTGCTCGGGTGAGGCACTGCAGAAGGACCAGGTGCAGGCTGCGGGCGAGGTTCTGGGCGTGTACCCGCTGAACCTCTACGGCCCGACCGAGGCGGCAGTGGACGTGACCTTCTGGGAGACCTCCACCGACCCGCAGCGCGAGAGCGTGCCCATTGGCGAGCCGGTCTGGAACACCGGCACCCTGATTCTTGACCCGACCGGCCACCCCGTGCCGGTGGGCGTGACCGGTGAACTGCACCTGTCGGGCGTGCAGCTGGCGCGCGGCTACAAGAACAACCCGCAGGCGACCGCGGCGGCTTTCGTGGAGCAGGCTCCTGCCGGTGCGCTCGCGCTGCTGAACGGTGAGAGCCAGCGCCTGTACCGTACGGGTGATTTGGCGTGCTGGGAGATTCTTCCCGATGGTCGCGCCGTTATCGGTTACCGCGGCCGCACGGATTACCAGATTAAGGTGCGCGGTCAGCGCCTGGAGCTGGGCGATATTGAGATGGCTCTTGCCGCGGTTGAGGGCGTGAGCGCTTCGGTGGCCCTGTTGTACCGCGGCCTGCGTGAGCCTGCCCTGGCGGCGGTGCTGGAGGTGGGCGACGTGCCCGCCGAGCGTGCTGAGCAGCTGGTGGAGGCGGCGCGTGAGCATTGCGCGCAGGTTTTGCCGGATTACATGGTTCCGACCCTGTGGCATACTCTGCCTGCTCTGCCGGTGAGCCCCTCCGGTAAGGCTGATCGTAAGCTGTTGGCGTCCCTCGATTTGACCCCGCAGACTTCTGATGCTGAGGGTCCGCACGGTCTGCTGGAGCAGCAACTGTGCTCGATTATTGCGGGAGTGCTGGGTCGTGAGCGTTTTGGCGTGGATGAGGATTTCTTCGCCTCGGGTGGTCATTCGCTGGCGGCTCTTGAGGTGATTGCCGCGGTTGAGGAGCAGCTGGGTCTGAGCGTGAGCATCGGTGCGCTTTTTGCGCATCCGACCGTGCAGGCTTTGGCTGCGTCTATTGCGGGCGATCGTGGCGAGGGTGCGGAGTTCGCGCCGGTTCTGCCCCTACGCGAACACGTTGTGACTCAGCGTGAGCAGCCCGTTGTCCCCGATACTACCGAGGCCCCCGCGCCGCTGTTTATTCTGCCGCCTGCGGGTGGTTTGGGCTGGTGCTATGCGGGGTATCTCTCGCATCTTCCGGCTCAGCAGGGTGTGTATGCTGTGCAGGCTGAGGCGTTCTCTGACCCGAATGTCGGGTTTGCGTCGAGCCTGCAGGAGCTGGCTGAGGGCTACCTGAAGCTGATTGAGAAGACCCTGGCGGAGCGTTCGTTGCCGCGTCGTTTTGCGTTGATGGGCTGGTCTGTGGGCGGTACTGCCGCGGTGCAGGTGGCGGCTTTGGCGCAGGCTGCGGGTGCGCGGGTTGAGCGTGTAATCCTGTTGGATGCGTATCCTTCGGAGCAGTGGCAGGGTGTGCCTGCGCCGGATGAGCAGGAGAGCTTCCGTGCGCTGTTGCGCATGGGCGGTCTGCCGGAGCCTGCAGCCGATGAGCAGCTTGATTTGCCGGGTACGTTGGAGCGTTTGCAGAAGGCGGGTTCGGCGATGGGTTACCTACCGGAGGAGAAGTTGGGCGTGTGCTTGGGTAGTATGCGTGCTTCGGCGGCGTTGATGCGTGGTGCTGAGCAGGCGTTCTTTGAAGGGGACGTGTTGCTGGTGGGTGTGCCGCATGAGGATCAGCCGTATTTGGATGCGGAGGGTTGGGCGGCGCATGCGTCGTCGTTCCGTGCGGTGTTGCTGGAGGGTACGCACCCTGACCTGGTGAATCCGGCGCGTTTGGCGGAGGTGACCGGCCACTTCGCCGATTAGCCCTCTCTATCTGCAGAGTAGTTAATAAATTAAATGTCCCCGATTGATGAATCATCAATCGGGGACATTTATATTTATTGGTTTTTGAGAACCCACTCTTTATATCGGAGATAAACTTCTGATAGCTGCCGTCGCTGTTCTTCTAGTTTTGTTTCATTATCCCGGATGAGCGGTTTTTGATACGAAGCTACAAGATTAGCAAGACCTTGAGCCATTCCTGTATCTTTACTGCATTGTGATTCAATAACGCTGAGCCGAATTTCTTCTTCCGATGCCGGGGCATTATTATCACCGCTAGCGCGGGTTGCATTTGATAGTTCTTGTGTGCCCCATTCATAGTCGCCTTTTCGTGGCGTTAGACCTTTATCTGATAGGCATTTCCACCATGCTTCACGGTATTTTTTCCATTCGGGATGATTCATGGCAGCTGCATAAGATTCGCCGTGGATTCGACGATAGGCTTCTGAGAGGCCACTTTGCTCTTCGATGCTGATGCCCGCAATCTCTTTCATAGTGGATGAGATTTCAGGCATGCACTGTTCCATGATTTTTGTGTCATAGCCCGCGGACGATGGTGCATTCCCAGATCGCTTGAAGTTTCCATATTTGGCGGCGTATTCGGGGTTCCAGAGACCAAACTCGCGACCGGACGAAACGATTTTAATATCTTCTATATCCGGGATATATATTTCGTAGGATTGGCCGTGTTTTGCAAAACAGCGCTGCCTGAGAATTTCCAAGGCTTGAGTGTAATACTGGGAATTTTCATCTAAAAGGTCATTGTATTCTTCGAGTGGAGTAATGATTCGGTTGTTTTTATAGTCTAGAGTTGCTTGGGCTGTTTCATCACGTTCTAGTTGCGGGCCTGTAGAACAGGATGTGCAGGCTAGTGTGAATGCAAACGTTATAGCCATTGCGGGCTGAAAGAGTTTCTTGAGGTTCATAATTCTCCCTCCTTAATTGGATAAAGAATATGTAATAGTAAAGAAAGCTGGGTTATGCTCTGGCGATAATCACCATGTAGTGCCCAGTAATACGGGTGCATATGGAATCAGTTATCTATGCTGAACCCTATGTTGATCTAAAGCTTAAGCAGGATTTCGGGCATTGGGGGAATACCTGCTAGCTTGGGAGCGCACCCGCGGCGAAAGGCTAAGACGCTATGGCAGACCACGCACAAGGGTATTTCTGCAGCGTCGTCACTGCTGGGAGAGTGTTCTAGAGCTTCATCATGAACCCCTAAGAGTTATGGAGGGCAAATGCTCGTAGATGAGTGAGTCGTGCCCTCCGTAATGCTGGTCGGGCACCCTGAATATCCACCAATACTATGGCGAATATCATAGTTGAAGGGTGGTTAAAGCCTACCACCGGCTAGGTGCACGCGGCAACCAAAACTCCGGTCACGTCTGATTTATTACATAAGAAACGCATAGTCAGCGAGAATATCAACAGGAAGCAGCTCGGGTACCCTGCGCCTCCTCACAGTTAAAACACGAATGCCCCCGGTTGATAAATCATCAACCGGGGGCATCGTTTAGCGTCTAACGCAGAACCGGGGTTCTACCGCTAAATGCTTAGTGCTGCTCCAGCTCGGAGTTAGCGTTCACGTTCAGCAGGTCGTACTTAGCGAATGCCTTCGCGGGAACGTCTGCTGCAACCTCGCCGCGCTTTGCCAGCATCTGCAGGGTGCGGACAACAACCGACTCTGCATCGATGTGGAAGAAGCGACGTGCACCCGGGCGGGTGTCTGCGAAGCCGAAGCCGTCAGCACCCAGGGTTGCGAAGTCGTTCGGAACGAACTGGCGGATCTGGTCGGGAACATCCGAAGCGAAGTCGGTGGTCGCGATGATCGGGCCAGCAGCGCCTGCCAGCTTCTGGGTCACGTAAGGAACGCGAGCGGGCTGGTTCGGGTTCAGCAGAGCCTCTTCCTCAGCGGCAATGCCGTCGCGGCGCAGCTCGGTCCACGAGGTGACGGACCAGACGTCTGCGGAGACGCCCCAGTCCTCAGCCAGCAGCTTCTGAGCCTTCTCGATCCACGGAACAGCAACGCCGGATGCCAGCAGCTGTGCCTTGGGGCCGGAGGTCAGCGGGGACTCGCTGATCTTGTGGATACCCTTGATGATGCCCTCAACGTCAACGTTTGCCGGCTCAGCAGGCTGGTGAATCGGCTCGTTGTACACGGTCAGGTAGTACATGACGTTGTGGTCTTCGTCCTTGGTGCCGTACATCTGCTCGATACCGCGCTCCACGATGTGAGCGATCTCGTAGCCGTATGCCGGGTCGTAGATCTTGAACGCCGGGTTGGTGGAGGCCAGGATCGGGGAGTGACCGTCGTTGTGCTGCAGACCCTCACCGGACAGGGTGGTACGACCTGCGGTTGCACCGATGACGAAGCCGCGTGCCATCTGGTCGGCTGCAGCCCAGAGGCCGTCGCCGGTGCGCTGGAAGCCGAACATCGAGTAGAAGATGTAGATCGGAATCATCGGCTCGCCGTGGGTGTCGTAGGAGGTGCCGATAGCGGTGAGCGCTGCGGTTGCGCCTGCCTCGTTAATACCCACGTGAACAATCTGGCCCTCGGGGGACTCGGTGTAGGTCAGCATCAGCTGGTGGTCAACGGGCACGTAGTTCTGGCCGTTGGGGTTGTACAGCTTAGCGGACGGGAAGAAGGAGTCCATACCGAAGGTACGTGCCTCATCGGGGGTGATGGGGACGATACGGTGACCGAAGCCCTTCACACGCATGAGGTCCTTCATCAGGCGGACGAACGCCATGGTGGTAGCAGCGGTCTGCTTGCCGGAGCCCTTCTTGGTCTGTGCGTAGACCTTGGACTCGGGCAGGGTAATCTCGGGCTGTGCGTTTGCGCGACCCGGGATGTAACCGCCGAGCTCCTTACGGCGTGCGTGCATGTACTGCAGTGCCGGGTGGTTTGCCTCGGGCAGGTAGTACGGCGGGTTGTACAGATCCTTCTCCAGCTCCTCGTCGGAGATGGGGATGTTCAGGTGGTCACGGAAGCCCTTCAGTGCTTCCATGGTGAACTTCTTGATCTGGTGGGTAGAGTTACGTGCCTCGAAGTAGGGGCCGAGCTCCGCACCCTTAATGGACTGTGCCAGGATGACGGTGGGCTTGCCCTTGGTCTCCATAGCTTCCTTGTAGGCTGCGTAGAGCTTCTTGTCGTCGTGGCCACCCAGGCGCAGGTTGAAAATCTGCTCGTCGGTCAGGTCTGCAACCAGTTCCTTGGTCTCGGGGTACTTGCCGAAGAAGTGCTCACGGATGTAGCCGCCGTCTTCGCCGCGGAAGGTCTGGTAGTCACCGTCGAGGGTCTCGTTCATCAGCTGGATGAGCTTGCCGCTCTTGTCCTTCTTGAGCAGCTCGTCGTAGTCGGAGCCCCACAGGACCTTGATGACGTGCCAGCCTGCGCCGCGGAAGAATGCCTCGAGCTCCTGAACGATCTTGCCGTTACCGCGAACGGGGCCGTCCAGACGCTGCAGGTTGCAGTTGACGACGAAGGTCAGGTTGTCCAGGTGCTCGTTTGCAGCCAGCTGCAGTGCGCCACGCGACTCGGGCTCGTCCATCTCGCCGTCGCCCAGGAATGCCCAGACGTGCTGCTCGGAGGTGTCCTTGATCTTGTGGTTGTGCAGGTACTTGTTGAAGGATGCCTGGTGGATAGCGTTCAGGGGGCCCAGACCCATGGAAACGGTCGGGAACTGCCAGAACTCGGGCATGCAACGGGGGTGCGGGTACGAAGGAATACCGTTTGCGCCCTTGGTCTTCTCCTGGCGGAAGCCGTCCATCTGCTCTTCGCTCAGGACGCCCTCAACGAATGCGCGGGAGTAGACACCGGGGGAGGAGTGACCCTGGAAGAAGACCTGGTCGCCGCCACCGGGGTGGTTACGGCCGCGGAAGAAGTGGTTCTGGCCCATTTCGTAGAGGTCAGCGACACCTGCGAAGGTGGAGATGTGACCGCCAACGCCGATGCCCGGCTTCTGGGCACGCTGAACCATGATTGCTGCGTTCCAACGAATCCATGCGCGGTACTGGCGCTCGAGTTCCTCATCACCGGGGTACTCGGGCTGCTGGTCTGCGGGGATGGTGTTGATGTAGTCGGTCTTGACCAGAGTGGGGACCTTTACGCCCTTTGCGCCAGCCTCCTTGAGCAGCGCGCGAAGGATGTACTCTGCACGCTCGGTGCCGTGAGTCTTGATAAGGTCCTCGAGGGACTCAGCCCATTCCTGGGTCTCTTCTACGTCGATGTCCTTGAGGCCATCAAGAAGGGTGCTCAGGGAGTGCTCGTTCGGTACGTTAGCCAAACTAATCCAACCTCTCTTCTGTGCGGTTGTGTAGATTGTTCGCCGCGATGTTGCATTGTCGAACAATCTCTGCGTTTAAGCGCTATAGATCCGTGGGGTCTACTTCGCTACTTATCTCTACTATCTTAGACCTAAATGTGGGCTTCTTGGCATCAAACGAAGGTTTTTGTGATGTGGGTTTCGTGGCTTAGCTCTCTGAGCGAAAAATATGCGCATCAAAAGTACTAGTTAGGGTCTTTTTGTATCTAAATAGTGCGGAATGGTGGGGGTGGCGGAATGGCGCGGAATGATGGGGTATGACCTACCTATAAGGCCGAGGGGCAACATGGCTTGATGTGGCTTGCTGTGGGGTGAGTTGCGAAAAAGAAAAAAATATTGAGACATAGAACACATGTTTCGGATTTGCGTGGCGCACCAAAAGCCCGTATAGTTTTCTCTTGTGTTCGCCACTGAAACGACAACGAATCAGTGAGAACTACGGGTCTTTAGCTCAGCTGGTAGAGCGCCACGTTTACACCGTGGATGTCATCGGTTCGATCCCGGTAGGACCCACCGCTAACCCCGGTACCGCAAGGTGCCGGGGTTTTTGTTTACCCGGTTTTTGCTGACCCATTGACCTGCCGCGAGGGTGCCCGGCGGGAAGCTCGCGAAGATAATCCAGTCGGAACTGCGATTCCTTCGGGCATAAAACTGCACTCCATCTATATTAGCCTGCCCTAAGCGCGTATCCTTATATACATGACTGAAAACAAGAAGGCACAGATTGGTGTCACCGGCCTTGCTGTCATGGGCGCAAACCTCGCCCGCAACCTGGCACGTAACGGCTACACCGTGGCACTGCACAACCGTTCCGTAGAGAAGACCGACGCACTGCTGGCTGAGCACGGCGCAGACGGCGACTTCATCCGTACCGAGTCCCTGCAGGAACTCGTTGACTCCCTCGAGTCTCCCCGCCGCATCCTGATTATGGTCAAGGCGGGCGCACCCGTCGACGCAGTGATCGAGCAACTCACCCCCATGCTCGATGAGGGCGACATCATTATCGACGGCGGTAACTCCCACTTCCCCGACACCATCCGTCGCGAGCACGCCCTGGCTGAAAAGGGCCTGCACTTCGTGGGCGTTGGCGTCTCCGGCGGCGAAGAGGGCGCTCTCTGGGGCCCCTCCATGATGCCCGGCGGCTCCGCAGAGTCCTACAAGCATCTTGGCCCCATGCTCGAGAAGATCGCAGCGAAGGCACCGCAGGACGGCGCCCCCTGCTGCGCATGGATCTCCACCGACGGTGCGGGCCACTTCGTGAAGATGGTCCACAACGGCATCGAATACGCCGACATGCAGGTCATCGGCGAAGCCTACGACATTCTGCGCTCCATCGCGGGCATTGAGCCGGCACAGCAGGCAGAAATCTTCAAGACCTGGAACGAAGGCGACCTGAGCTCCTACCTGATTGAAATCACCGCTGAGGTGCTCGCACAGGTCGATGCAAAGACCGGCAAGCCCCTGGTCGACGTTATTGTTGACGCAGCGGGTCAGAAGGGTACCGGCCTGTGGACCGCTAAGGCTGGCTTGGACCTCGGTTCCCCCGTCTCCGCTATCGCAGAGTCCGTGTTCGCGCGCGCCCTCTCCTCCTCCGAGCGTGAGCAGCGTGAGCAGGCACAGCGCGAACTGCCCGCAGGTCTGATCGCAACCACCGGCATCGGTGCAGGCGACCCCGAGTTCGTTGAGGATGTGCGCCGCGCACTCTTCGCCTCCAAGCTCGTTGCGTACGCACAGGGCATGGACCTGCTCACCCGCGCAGGCAAGGAATACGGCTGGGACCTGAAGCTGGACACCATCGCATCGCTGTGGCGTGCAGGCTGCATCATCCGCGCCGAGCTGCTGGGCGACATCATGGCTGCCTACGCTGATGAGGCTCCCGCGAACATGCTTCTGGCACCGGCGTTCAAGAACCTCATGGAGGAGCTCGTTCCTTCCTGGCGTCGCGTGGTGGCTAAGGCAACCGCACTGGGCATCCCCGTGCCGGTGTTCGCTTCCGCACTGTCCTACTACGACGGTCTGCGCCGCGACCGCCTGCCCGCATCCCTGATTCAGGGTCAGCGTGACTTCTTCGGTGCACACACCTACGGTCGTATTGACGAAGAGGGTGCCTTCCACACCATGTGGAGCGGTGACCGTTCCGAGGTGAACGCAGCGGACATTCACGTTCACTAAGCTCCCGTAGCTGAACACGTCAAAGCCCGCCTTCGGCTGGATGAGAATCCGGTCGAAGGCGGGCTTTCGTTATGTCTTGATATGGGGTACCCCGAGGTGTCTCAAGGGTATCTCCAGGGGTATTTTAGGGGCTATAGCAGGGGAGAAGGCCTGCAGAGCCTCGTCAGGAGCCTCCAGACGCGCCGCTACCGCCTCAAAACGCTAACAAGCACTAAATCCACATGGCGGGGTCAATGTATTCCACAGCGTCCACCAGGGGCTTCTTCTTCTCCGGGGTGCGCGGGCGGTGCTTCGCCGGAATGCCGGTAATAATCGAATCGGCGGGGTGATCGTTGACCACCACGGCGTTCGCGCCAATAGCGCTATCGGAACCAATCTCCACCGGACCGAGCACCTTAGCGCCGGCACCAATGGTCACGCGGTCACCAATGGTGGGGTGGCGCTTCACCTTCTCCAGGGAGCGACCGCCCAGGGTCACGCCGTGGTACAGCATCACGTCGTCACCGATCTCAGCGGTTTCACCAATGACAATGCCCATGCCGTGATCGATAAAGAAACGGCGGCCAATAGTCGCGCCGGGGTGAATCTCCACACCGGTCAGAAAACGCGCAAACTGCGAGAGAGTACGAGCCAGCGCCTTCGTCTCATCCTTCTGCCAGAGCTTATGGGTCAGACGGTGAACCCAAATGGCGTGCATACCCGAATAGTTCAGCGCAATCTCGACAGCGCCGCGCGCAGCAGGGTCGTGCTGGCGGACGTTCTCAATATCTTCACGCAGACGCGCAATAAAACTCATGGGTTCCCTTTCCCTCATCGGTCGTTCTCTGTATATGGGACCTTTCCAAAGGTACCAACAACGGGGCCCTTTCGCCTATTCCCGCCGCAATCAGCAACATGATGGACGCACCCGCCTGTTTGACCACTCAGCCGCGGCGGATGCGCACGGGATAGCGGAAAAGAACAGTGGAGGGAGCAGCGGAACGGTTCAGCTCCTCGCCGTTCAGTTCGCAGAGGGCATAGAAACGCCCCGCCTGCCGTGTATGCAACCGGCAGACGGGGCGTAGCACTATAAGCCCCTCCCGGGAGCTCAGAAGCTCAATTAGCCGCGGATATCCTCGTACAGAGCGGTGGAGATGTAACGCTCACCGAAGTCGGGAACGATAGCCACAATCAGCTTGTCCTTGTTCTCAGACTTCTTAGCCTCCTCCAGAGCAGCCCACACAGCCGCACCGGAAGAAATACCGCCCAGAATACCTTCCTGGGTAGCCAGCAGGCGGGAGGTGCGCATAGCGTCCTCAGCGCTGACCGGAGTCACCGAATCGTAGATGCCGCGGTCCAGGGTTTCCGGAACGAAGTTAGCGCCCAGGCCCTGAATCTTGTGGGGGCCAACGCGACCCTCAGACAGCAGCGGGGAGTCCTTAGGCTCAACCGCAACAACCTTCACGTTCGGGTTCTGTTCCTTCAGGTACTTACCGCTACCGGAAATGGTGCCGCCGGTGCCAATACCCGCCACGAAAATGTCGACCTTACCGTCGGTTGCTTCCCAAATCTCGGGGCCGGTGGTGTTGTAGTGAATGGTCGGGTTCGCCTCGTTGGAGAACTGGGACGCCAGGATAGCGTTCTCGGTGGTCGCAACGATTTCCTTAGCCTTCTCCACAGCGCCGCGCATACCCTCGGTGCCGGGGGTCAGCACAATCTGAGCACCGTAAGCGCGCAGCAGCACGCGACGCTCAGCAGACATGGTCTCCGGCATGGTCAGGATGACGCGGTAACCGCGAGCAGCACCCACCATAGCCAGCGCAATACCGGTGTTACCGGAAGTACCCTCAACAATGGTGCCGCCGGGCTTCAGCGCACCCGACTTCTCAGCAGCGTCAATGATAGCGCGACCGATACGGTCCTTGACCGAACCTGCGGGGTTGTAGAACTCAAGCTTGACCGCAACGTTACCGGGAAGGCCCTCGTCCAGTCGGTTCAGCTTAACCAGGGGGGTCTGGCCGGTTGCTTCAACAATGCTGTTGAGAATCTTTGCCATGGGGTGCTCCTTACATGAGCCTGGGGGAGGCCAGCCGTGACGGGGTCTCCGCAATGAATAATCGGTTACGTGGCAACTCTACTACTCGCCGGCGGCAGGTTTAAACCTGCGGTCACAGTTCGTAATAATGCCAGAGAAAAACCTCAAGGAACGAGGTTTAGGGAAGAGGGTGCAGAAAAGCGCCGCACAAACCCTTTCTCGATAAAGGATGATGATTGTGCGGCGCTCTCTAGAAACATTATGTAGCCCAAAAGACAACCTCTGTATATAAGAGTAGTGATGAACTCTGTTCACCGCAAGCTGGAGCCACAAATTTTATTGCCATCAATGGAAAAAACAGTGAAAAACCGCATCCTGAGATGGAAAAGACGCAAAAGCGGGGGAGGGGGAGGGAGAAAACCAGCCCAGAGGACTAGTTGATGTCCATGTGCAGGTCCCACTTGTTGTTCAGGTAGCGGCCAACAGCCTCACCGAACATCTTCACGTGACGCTTATCAGCCGCCACGGTCTGCTCCTTGCCGTCCTTGAACAGCTTCTCGCCCAGGTCCACGTTCAAAGTCACGGTCCAGTTGTACGCACCCTGCGCCAGAACCGGCTGCTTGGTGCCAATAGTCAAAGTAGCGGTCGGGTTCACGTACCAGGTCTTCTTCTCCTCAATACCTGCCTTGGTGGAATCCGCGTACTTCTTCATCGCCGCCAGGGTCTCCTGGTCGGTGCTGACCTCGTTCATGTAGTGCATATCGCCGGTACGCAGCAGGTACTCAAACGCCGCACCGAAGTACGCCAGAGCCGCCGCGAAGCCAGCCACCGAGTTCTGGTGCATGGCCTCCGGAACAATCGGGGAGGGAACATTCTGCGGCGGGTGCTCAGCGTTACCCGGCTGGTACTCGCCGTGCTCCTCCATCTTCTCCAGCTTCGCTACGCCGCTGTAATCCTTATTGTCGTTAGGCAGCGGAGAATTCGCTGCGGTAGCCGAAGCCGACGCAGATGCGGAAGGGGAAGCAGACGCCGAAGCCGAAGCGCTCGGCGACGCGGTAGCAGACCCAGAAGCAGCCGCAGAAGCGCTTTCGGAGCCAGAAGCGGAAGCAGACGCCTCAGAAGTAGCCTTAGAGCCACAAGCCGCCAGCAAAGCCATGGAGCTGACGCCCAGTACACCCAGCGCCGCGCGGCGGGTCAGGTTCTCGGACATAGTGATACCTTTCAGTCAGTCGGTGATTGCAACCAGTTTAGCCGCAAACCCAACAGGATACAGAGTTGAGTGGGCGAAGCGTGAGAAGCGCCTCGCAGATCAAAGCGTTATGACGAACTATGACGCCGCGGAGGTGGTGGACGCCTCACTGGACGCTCCAGCAGAAGCGGCGGCAGAAGAGGGGGCGGAAGCTGAACCGGATGCAGCCGCGCTCGCGGAGGAAGCACCACCCTGGGCGGTGCCACCCTGGAGCGTCGCACCGTACGCCACGCTCAGCTCCCACATCTTAGAATCAGCGTGGTAGCGGCCGCGGAAATCGCACTCCTGAACCGTCACCTGAGACACCGGACCCGCCGCAGTCGCAGAAGCGCTGGCAGAAGCACTGGGGGACGCCGCCTCAGACACCAGTGCATCCTCAGAAGGCTCAGTAGGCTCAGCAGAAGCAGAAGCACTCGCGGAGGCGACCACCGGCTGGATCTTACCCTCAGCCACCGCCTCCGTACCGAAATCCAGAGTGTACTTGCCCTTAAACAGCAGATTGCCATCACTCATAATGGACGGCTGCGCACTCGAAAGCGCATAGGAAGCCGACGGATTCACATACCAGGAACCCTTCTGCACACCCGCAAGAATAGAAGCCGACAGGGCATCCACCTCAGAGCGAGTCTTCGACGACAACGTGATACCGGTCGAGAACGCATCCGTGCTACCGGTCTTCACCAGATAATCCATAGCCGCCGCAAAATAAGCAATCGCCTCATGGAAACCCGTCACCGTATTAGCTGACAGCGCCTCAGTCACCTTCGGCTTCGGAGCATTACGCGGCGGATGCTCCACCGTACCCTGCTCATAATTCAACGCGCCCTCATAGTGGGTGTACTCCACCAGACCCGAATAGTTCTGACCATCATCACTGTACCCATTCGGGTTAGCGCTCGACTTCGAACCGTTCAAGCTACCGCCCTGAGAACCAGACTGCTGGCTAGAGCCACCCGAACCGCACGCGCTCAACAGCGCCGCAGAGCCGGCAACAGCAGAAACGCCCACACCCAGGCGCAGCAGGGAACGGCGAGAGAAAGAAGACTGAGAAAAAGAAGACATACAAAAACCTTGAATACAGGAAAGCTCGTTACTACCAGAGTAAAACAGATCATGCCCTAACCCGAGTGCGAGTTAGGGCATGACGCCTCATCCATCTGAGGGCTTAAAGGTTGTCACCATTAGAATTGCCGCCATTACCGGAGTTGCCGGAATCACCAGCATTACCGCCGTTAGCGGAACCACCGGAACCGCCACCATTCTTAGGCTGAGCCGAAGCCTGCGCCTCATACTCATCCTGAATAGTCAAAGTCCAATCATTATCGTGGCGCACACCGGTCACCACCAGGCCACGCTCAGTGCGGCGGACCTTCTCAGACATCTCCGCAGGAGCGCCATCAACCACAACGGTCGGACCCAAATCAATCACCAGGTCGAAAGTCCACTGCACGCTCTTCTTCACCAGGGTCGGAACAGCAGTGAACGCGGACATCGTCACCTTCGGCGACACAAACCAGTTACGCGCCTGAGAGCTCTCATTCGACTCATCCATGAACGAAGAGAACGACGCAATGAACTTCTCATCAGCCTTCGACTCACGCAGCGGAGCCGCATCACCGGTCAACACCAGGTAGTTAATCGCCGCGTACACGAACGCAATCGAATCGTACAGACCCTGCACCGAGTTCTCCGAAGCGCTCGCCGGACGCTTGGGGACCGGCACGTTCTGCGCGGGAGCGGACTCGGTCGCCGGAACGAAAGTGCCCTTCTTCTCGTAGTTATCGAAGGTGACCTCGCCGCTAAAATCAGTGCGCGAAGAAGCAGAGGGGGACATCTGAGGGGTATCCACGTCAGCGTTCTCGGTGGTGGACGAAGAGCCACCGCAGGCAACCAGCAGGGCGCTCAACGACACGCCTGCAACGCCCGCACCGGCGTAACGCAGAGCAGAACGGCGGCTGATGCCGGTAGCGGAACCATTAGAAAGCCCAGAGGTCAAAGGGAAAAGCGCCACGGAGTACCTTTCGAGTGAGAATCTCAGGTGAGAGACGAGTGAGAGTGCGCCTCGACGAGCGGATATCACACGCGGATATCCCTCTAGAGACAGTCCTAAGTATAACGCGCCCCCGCCTTCACACCCGTGTGTACCACCGCTCAAGCGAGCGTGATATGCCGCCCATCAGCGAACTTACCGCAACCAGCGGCAGCAGCGCACCGAGGGGGCACGGGGCATAGCGAAGGCGAGGACGCGTTCATCGTCTATAGGGATTGTCTATAGGGGAGGGGCTACTGGGCACCCCCGGCGGGAGTAGCATCTCCACCAGCGGCACCGGGCTCAGGAGCACCGGGCTCAGGAGCACCGGGAGCTACGCTCGGCTGAGCCGTCGCAGCGGCAGGCTGAGTCGCCACAGGCTGCGCGGTAGCCGCAGGCTGAGGAGCCTGTGCGCCACCGTTCTGGGCGCTGCCGTTCTGTGCCGCACCATTCTGGGAGCCGGTGTACTGTCGTGCGCCGCCATTTTGGGTGCCGCCATTCTGTGCGCCACCGTTCTGTGCCGCACCATTATTTGCGGTACCCTGCGCGGCACCGTTACCCGAAGTGTTCGCACCGTTATTTGTGCCAGTGTTCGCGCCGCCATGAGCCGCCACGGTGCTGTCATCAGTCACCGTCGGGGTATAGGTCGACGAAGGATGCGCGCGCGGAGTCTGAGTCGGCTTCGGGGTCAACGCGGGATCATACTGCTGAGGCGCAATCACCAACCAGCGCTTCGCCTCCTCATCGTACTCAGCGTACAGAGCCTTAATCTCCGCAGCCTCAGTGTCCTCCAGAGGCTTGGTCGTATTGGTCGCCTTCTCAACCTGCAGGCCGTGCGCCTGAGTAACAGAACACGCCCACGAATACTTAGTGCCGCGGGTCGTCGGCTGCTTATCGGTCAGGCGGAACGTCCACTCGCCACCCACCAGCCAGTTCGTGCCGGGCGCGTAGAACGCACGCAACTTCTCCAAAGAAGCACGCTGAACAGCATTATGCTCATGCACCACCTGCAGGGCCGGACCGGGATCACCGGTCATACGGGCATAGTTCACCGCCGCCGCAAAATACGCGAAAGTGGCGCGCAGACCGCGGGCGTTCTTGTCGTACATGCTCTCATCCTCAACGGGGATGGGCACGGAACTCGCCTTAGAATCCACGCTAGCAGGACCGGCGGTCGGCTCAATCGTGTAGACCTGACCGGTCTCCGGGTCGGTGCTACTCATCGGGGCAGCGCCATGACCGGGAACGTACTTGGTCCACTTCAGCTCGCCCGACAGGTTATCGTAGGCGCCCGCAATCGAAGCGGAAGGAGTGGGGGAGGCGGTCGCCTCCGCAGTCTTCTTGGAACCGCAAGCGGCAAGCATCGCACCCAGGGCGGCAGTGCCCGTGAACGCAATAAAGTGGCGGCGGCTGTGAATCATAATGATCCCCTTGAATGTGCTTGATGCGGAAGTATCGGTGATAGGTGAAGAGCTCACGCCCTAATCCTCAGCCTAACATCACGCCCCCCATCGGAGGGCGCAAAACAGTCACCCGCGGGGTGGGCAGAAGCGTATTGAGGCGAAAATGGGCGGACCTCATCTAGCCCTAGCCTATAGATTTCACGCGTGGCACACAAATAAAAGCCCTCATCCGTGCCACATATCACCCAATATGACGGGATCTTTGAGGCACGGATGCAAAGAAGCTTTAGGCTGAGCCTCGAATATAACGAGCCGCCTTAGAAGAGGTGCTCTCATTCGGGGTCGGCTGCGCGCTCGGAGTATTCGTGGACGGTCCGGGGTTAGCCGCAGGGGTGGCGGTAGCCCTCGGGGAAGACTTCGGATCCTCCAGCATCTGCCAGCCCTCTGCGCCAAAGTAGACGTAAGCGTCCGCCTTCTGATTACTGCCGTAGATACCGGTGAGCTGCTCACGCTGACGGGTCTCATGGTTGAACAGGAACGCGTTCTCGTCCACCTTCAGGGTCGCCTTCCAGCAGTAGACGTCCTGCTCGGTGGCGGGCACCGGCTGCGGGGAGCTCAGGTTAATGCACATGGGGTGGTTGTTCTTAGAGACCAGCCAGCCGATGTTGTAGCGGTAGATATCGCGGTACATCTGTGCCATGTTGCTGAAGTGCTCTTGGCCTGGCAGGTTCATGAAGGGGTCGGTGTCGCCGGTGAGGAGCATATAGTTCTGCGCCGCGCCCCAGTACTGCAAGAAGGCGTGCAGGCCCTCAACGGTGCGCTCTTTAGCTTCCGGGGGCATGGTGGGACGGGGGACATTAATGGCTCGATGGCTCAGGGTGCCGTTTGAGAAATTTCCGGAACGCTCAAAGAAGTGATCCGGCAGAATCGCCGGTCCGCGACCATCCAGAGCCGACGCAGGCAGAGGCTCGGCGTACGTAATACTGCGCGTGGTGGTCGCAGATTTAGTCTGGGTGCTCTGAGGTGCCGGTGCGGCATCAGCGGGAGAAGACTTGGTGAGCGGTTGAGGGCGAGAAACGACGGGGCTGCAGGCGCTTGCGAGTGCACTCAATGCTGCTCCGGAAGAAAGAGCAAGAAGATGGCGGCGTGACAGCGAACCGAACATACGCAACCTTTCGCAAGAGTAAAGATGGGTGGGCAATAACGGGTAGCTCGGATGCAGTGAACCTCAACGGCAGTAAATTTTGAATGCAGTTGCGTGAGGGGTCGGTGAGCGTTCCCGGTAGGTGTGGCATACCGCGGTGAGTACGGATGCGATAGAAAGGGCAGGCCAGAAGCCACCTGAAGGAATCGGTGTGGTTATGACCTGCCTGGTTGTCGTGCTCAACGATTCTAAGCGTACTTTCAGGTTCGAAATGACCATATCTGCCCCTGAGCGTAAAAAGTTATCAAATCTTAATATTTGCCCGGTTTATGCGGGTTATAGAACGTACCAATGTGTTCGGGATAACCGCAATGAAACATACTGTTTTCCCGCGGAAACTTAGGGATTTTCTCATCTTTTCTTCTTGTGAGTAAATCATAAATTGGAGTTATTGCACTCAATGCGCAAGTAGTATCTCAACCCCTTCAGGTTGTCCAAACACCTATCAAAAACAGCCCCTCACACAGCCTCAGCACCCCCAACCGCGCAACCTAGCCACAACGCGACCGCGCCAACACCCAAACATGGCATAAAGCGGCTTCACCCTATGGGACAATAGCGCTGTGACTACCACCGACTATGCGCAGCTCAAAGCAGCTCGCGAACTGCTCACTCGAATCCCCCTCCCGCTCGACGTAGAAGCCGGCGAAACCCCCGGCACCCCCTACACCGTCACCCACGAGGGTACCGCCGAGTACGGCACCGCCTCCGCGCGCACCCTGCTCGCCGCCATGGCACGCCAACTCGACGACTACATCCTGCCGCGCAGCGCCAGCGTTGATAACCCCCTCACCATCGTGGTCGGAGGCTCCACTGGCGCCGGTAAATCCACCCTCGTCAACACCCTGCTCGGCGAGCCGCTCACCCAATCCGGCGCGATTCGACCCACCACCCGCCACCCCGTCCTACTGCACCGCGCAGAAGACGAGGCTGCGCTGTCACCCGAACGTTTCCTTCCCACCCTGCCGCGCACCCGCACCTCCGGCATGAACGCCGGATCGCAGGCACTACCCGGCCTCGACCCGAAGATCTCGCGCGCCCTCATTCCTATTACTACCTCGGCGCTACCGCAGGGCATCGCGCTCATTGACGCACCCGATATCGACTCCGTCTCTGAGGAAAACCGCACCCTCGCCAAGGAGCTGCTCTCCGCCGCCGACCTGTGGCTCTTCGTCACCACCGCCAACCGCTACGCCGATGCCGTGCCCTGGGAACTGCTCCACGAAGCAGCCGCACGCTCCATCGCTATCGCCGTGGTGCTCAACCGCGTGCCCGAAGGCGACGAAGAGGCCATCGAAAACGACCTGCGACGCATGCTCGACGAAGCCGGAATCCACGCCGTACTGATTCACACCGTCACCGAACAGCCGCGCGATGAAAGCGGCATGCTCGCCCCCGTCAGCCTCGCCCCGCTGACCCTGTGGATCCGCGAACTCGGCGCCGACGCACCCGCCCGCGCCGCCATTGCCCGGCAGACCCTCGCCGGTGCCGTCGAAACCCTCGCCGGAAACCTGCAGGTGCTCGCCGCAGAACAGGCACGCCAGCAGGCGGCGCACCAGTCGCTTGCCACCATCACCGCCGAAGAATATGAGGACGCGCTGACCACCATCGACGGCGCCCTCTCCGACGGCTCCCTGCTGCGCGGCGAAGTGCTCTCGCGCTGGCACGACTTCGTAGGAACCGGTGACTTCTTCCGCTCCCTCGACAGCACCATCGGTCGCCTGCGTGACCGCGTCGGCTCCGCACTGCGCGGTCAGCCCGCCGCCGCCCAGAAGGTAGAAGACGCCCTCGAAAGCGGCATCCACGCCGTCGTGCTGGATGCCGCCGCCCGCGCCTCCGAAAACACCCGCACCCGCTGGCGTGCCAGCCGCGCCGGACGCTCCCTGCTGGCGCGCCTTGATGCGCCGCAGGCTGTTTCTGTTGCGCCGCAGACGGCCTCCGCCGCGGCGCCCGAACAGAACGCAGGCGCAAACGGTGAGGCGAAGGGCAACGAAGCTAAGGGTGAGGTGCAGTCCGCCGAGGACATCTTCTCCGCCGCTGTTGCCGAGCAGATTCGCCTCTGGCAGGGCTCAGTGCTCGAAATGATTCGCGAAGAAGGCGCCGACAAGCGCAAGCGTGCCCGCTTCCTCTCCCTGGGCGTGAACGCCGCCGCCGTGATGCTCATGGTCGCCGCGTTCAGCCTCACCGGCGGCATTACCGGTATTGAGGCGGGAATCGCGGGCGGTAGCGGCGTGGTCGGCACCAAGCTGCTCGAGTCCATCTTCGGTGAAGACGCGGTGCGCCGCATGGCAACCCGCGCCCGCACCGACCTGCTCGAACGCATGGCTGATCTGCTCACCGAGCACGCCCAGCCCTTCACCGCCGTGCTCGAAGAAACCGACCCGCAGGCTGACGCCGAAGAGATTCACCGCGCCGCCGAACAGGTGCAGGCAATCGCCGCGGAAATGAGCGCGCAGAGCCAGGCTGCAGCCCACGCTAACGGCACGGTTGCCCGCTAAACCACTCCGGACAGGCACACCGCACCACCTGACCGCGCACCACAGACGAAGAAAAACGCACTATGACTACCCCCGAGAACAAACTCGAGAACGCCGAGCGCAACACCGAGCGAGGCGCCACCCCCGGCGTGGCGACCTCGCCCTTCGCGCGTTCCGTCGCATCCCTCAAGGAAGCCATTAGCTACGGCGAAGGACGAGTCCCCGAGACCGTACTGCTCGATGCCACCGAAACCCTCGAACGCCTCAGCCAGCGCCGCGAACTCTCCACCGAGCACACCGTCATCGGCTTCTTCGGCGCGACCGGCAGCGGCAAATCCACCCTCTTCAATGCCATCGCCGGGCAGAACATTGCCCTCTCCGCACCCACGCGCCCGACCACCTCCACCGTGCAGGCGGCAATCTGGGAGGCAGAAGGCAGTGAAGAACTGCTCGACTGGCTCGGCATCGACAAGCGCGTTTACCCGCAAACTCAGGCGCTCGCCGCCGAAGGAGAGACAACCGAGGGTAATAAGGCAACCGGGGGAGTAGCGGCACCCAATACCGTCACCGAACCGGCGCCCGGACTCTTCAACCGCATCCGCCGCGCAGTAGGCGGACGCGGCGAAATGCGCACCCGCACCGGCGGCCTCATCCTGCTGGACATGCCCGACTTCGACTCGGTCACCA
>ERZ772910.178-NODE-178-length-39588-cov-4.073255_pt1 | contig 39588 bp, 66 predicted proteins | sample MGYA00511357_ERZ772910 | MGnify/ENA primary metagenome ERZ772910 (study PRJEB29015, sample SAMEA2738096) | human oral metagenome | biome: human oral; feature: human-associated habitat; material: saliva | place: China | collected 2193 ... | reverse complement strand
TTTTGGATTCTAACTTATCGCCGTATTCAGTATATTCATTTCCAACAAAAGTATTTTCTTTTAGGCCTGCTTTCTCTAACAACAAATCAAATCTCGTTTTAAATGGACTAATGCCCATTATTATTCCTGTGTCTGAGCCTCCAATATATTTGTTTCTATCTTTTATTACGCTATCTTCTTTCATTTTGATTTCTCATTTCTTCTAAAACTTCTTTAAAATCTTCGTTTGTTGATTTACTATTTAGTTTATGTTCTTGCGCTATTAGATTAATATCAGTGTTGTTTTCTTTGCAGTATTTAATTAGTTCTTGACGATAATCAAGTTCAATATTATTTTCTTTTGCTTTATTTGTTTGTTTATGATATTCATTTGTGTCAGCATCCTTTGTATCATCTATTAAAAATAATCCATTTAAAGCATATTTTCGTGCATAACTTGAAGCAGTACCTGTAATTTGACTTCCATCCATTCCTTTTTTTGTTTCTTCTTCTCTTGCTAGTGCTGATGTTTCAATTATTTCATCAGGCTTTTCTATGTTTACAAGAGTAATAGTAGCTTTTACATAATTTCTTGTATTTACTTCTATAACATCATCTTTAATAAATAATGTTAATTTAAACTTATCTAATACAGGTTTTAAGGCTTCCAATATATCCTCGCAACTTCTATACTTATATTTACCAAAACTGTTATATTGCCCCTTAGGAGCTTTTAACTCTACTTGTGCTTTTAATAATTTTTCATATATATTCATTTTTCCCTCCTACATTAATTCTTCTAATTTCTTAAATGGATAATTTAAAATTTTAACTATCCATTTTATTTTAAATTTAACAACTTGCCAAAAACTTGATTTTTTAAATTTATTAAATTTCATTGTTAGCCTCCAATATTTTAATTACAATTGTCCATATCGATTTTATTCCATACATGCTAAGATTTTGAGTTATAGCTTTTCCAGTTTTATATTTTATTTCAATATTGTTTAATTCATAACTAATTACAATTTCATCAAGCTTATATTTATTGAGAACTTTATTAAATTTTAATTGCGTAAGAATATCAAGTATCTCTCTTTCCTCAATTAATCTTTTTTCTTGTTCATTTTTGTTTTTATTATCATTTTCATAAAAATATACAAGAAATGTATTTCCAAATATTTTTATCTTTCTTGCTTCATATCTCAGAGCCTCTAATATCTTATCTATAAATCTAGCTTTTAACATCTTCTCCCTCTATTTCTTCAATATTCCCCTCCCACATTTCTAAAACTTGTATTATTGCTAGGGCTCTCTTTAAAGAAAGCCCTTTTAATTCTTGTCTATCCCAATATTTATCTAAAATAGTTCCTTTTAACATTTTTATCCTCCTATTCTTTTTCTATCCATTCTATCTCTAACAATGCTAATTCAAGTCCTCCATTAATTCCTATTTTTGTATTATCAGAAATATCTTTTTCTTTCATTTCTTCCATAACTTTTTTTATATTTTTTTTTAATTTTTCACTATCTATATAAGCCATATTCTCTAGTCTCCTTAAATATTTGAGTTAAATCTAACTCGTAATCTATAAACATATTATTTAAAGTCATTAAGCATTTTTCTAAATCATTAATATTATTTAATACTTTAGTTCTGTGATGTTCTTGTTCGTATTTGTCATTCAGACAAATAGTTATAAAGTTATCTGAATAATCTGTATTATCATAGTTTAGATATAGATTTCTATATCCGTTTTGATAATAAGCTTCCTTGTAATTATCAAAATCAACTTTTTGATTAAAATGATTTTCTAATAAAGTTTTTAAAAATTCGCTTGTATAAGTTTTTTTTATTTCATAGTCATCTGCAAAGATGACTAATTCCCAATATTGCTCATTGAAATTGTAATTTATGTTAAATAACTCTTGTTCTAATTTGTGTAATGCTTCTTTTAATTTCATTCTTGCCCTCCTAAGAATTCATCTATCTTTGAATTAATTAATTCCATTATCAACTCAGATTTTTTATAAGAATATTCTTTATGAAATATTGGAGTTTCTGCAGCTTTTTCAAAACATTCATTAAATTTTATGTAACCTACGTAATTACATTCATAGTTAACTTTAAATTTTGGAGTATACTCATAAGTTTCTTTTTTGCTTAGATATATCTCCCATTTAATCCCTTTGTGGCTTCCTTGACTTAAAAATTTTAATGTTTTAAACATACTATCCTCCTATAACTTCAAATTTTCTATTTTTACTTTCAAACCAATTTTTATCAGCTAAAATTAAATTTCTTTTCCCTTCTCTTTTAAACCAAATACCCAAGTTGTCTATTTTTACACATTCTAATATTGCTTTTTTCTCAACTCCTGCATAATTAGCAGTAATTATTATTTTTGTCCCTTCTTTCATTCTTTCTCCTTTATTTTTTTATAAAAACTTTTACTTTTTTTATTGCATTTTCTAAAAGAACTGTAAAATTTTTACCGTAATCATTAAAAATGTAATCTTGACTGAATTGAGAATATATAATTACTTTCCATTCGTTGTTAGAGCTAGAAAAAACTAACTCGTATTTTATTTTTAAATTTTTATTATCTTTTATAATATTTTTTAATTCATCTAATAAATTTTCCATTTTCTCCTCCTTCAAGGGAGTTTTTACACTCCCTTAATTCCAAGTTATATTTTGTGGTATTGTGTTTTCTACTATTACAGGAATTATTGTTTTTTCCTGTATATAGTAGTATGTATATCCGTATCTAAAATGTTGTTTACCATTTTCATAGTAGCTAACATCTAGCCCTTTAATTTGTTCTATTAAGAAGTTTCTGATGTCCTCAGATACTTCTTTGTATTCAGTTGTATCGTTTATTACAACTCTTTCGATTACTACTAAACTTTCATCTAGTAGTAGTTTTTTTAGTTGTGGTCTGTTTTTTGCTTCTTTCATATTCCCCTCCGTTTTTTAAACGTATTTTACGTTTATTTTTTATAAAAAAATTTATTTTTTCTTTTATCTCTATTATCTTATATATCTATTATAACGTTAAAAACGTGAAAAGTCAAGAAAAATTTTGTTTTTTACGTGAAAAGTTTTATAATAGTTATAAATAAAGAAAAAAAAGGTGGTGTACTATGGAAAATTTATCTATAATTTTAAAAAAATTAAGAGAATCTAAAGGAGTTACACAACAAGAATTAGCCGAACTTTCAGGAATTGGGCAAGGTACTATTGGAGATATTGAAAGAGGTAAGATTAAAAAGAGTTCAATTAATACTCTTGAAAAAATAGCGAAAGCTTTAGACTTAAATGAAGAAGAAAGACAAGAATTATTTGCTGTATTAGTACCTAAAGATATAAGTATAAAAATTTTAAAAAATCCTTTATATAAAAATTTAGATAGTAGAGGCAGAAAACAATTTTCTGAAATAATTGAACAAACGTCATTAATGTTTAATGATGAAGAAATTCCAGAAGCAGACAAAGAAAAGGTTTTAATGGCTATTCAATCGGCATTCTTTTTGGCAAAAGAAAAAAATAAAATAAAAAAATAAAGTTGGTGATTAAATGGATATACAGTTTAGAGTTTTAAAATTAATTAAAAAGCATGGAACTAATAACCCATTTAAACTGGCTAAAAAATTAAATATAGAAATTATTATTGATGATTTAGGAGAGGTTAGGGGACTATTTAAAAGGATATTAAAAAGAAAGTTTATTTTTATAAATTCTCAATTATCAGAATTTGATCAGATGTTAGTTTGTTGCCACGAGTTAGGACATGCAGTTTTACATGCTTCAAGTAATTATCAATTTTTGATAGATAATACTAGCATTTTAAGATTGAGTAAAATAGAGAATGAAGCTAATTTATTTGCAAGTTATTTATTATTTCCAAATGATGATTTTATTGAAAATTTAGATTTTATAGAAAATAAAACAAATTCTTTAATGATTAACGAAATGAAAAGACTTAGAGAAATTATTTAAAAATTGTATTATAATAGTATAAAAAAAATGGAGGGGCTTATGAAAAAGATTTTTTTTATCGTTTTAAGTTTTATGTTATTAACATCTTGTAATGAGAAACAAGAAGAAAAACAGGTTTATAATGAAATTACTTTTCAAGAAATTCAAACTAATTTTAAAAATATTCAGGAAGATCCTAAATATCCAGATTTAAAAATAGATAAGTCAAGAACTGATAGAGTCCTAGATACTTATGATGAATTTGAAAATAAAGTAATTTATACACATCTAAATGAAAAACCTACTGATAAAATAAAGTTTTCTTATTCAGTTAAAGAAATAAAAAACGATCCTAATACACTAATAAAACCTAGTGATTTTAACATTTTAGATATGACTGTAACATTTTCTTGTCCTGTAAAAAATTATGATTTATTTAATAAAGTTATGTTAATTGTAGATGGTGAACATTCAGAATTTAAAACTGAGCCAGGACAAAGAGATGTTGAACAAGTTAAAAGCAATGGTATAATAATTCTAAATGCTCCATTTAAATTAAATCCTGATATGTACGGCCTTCTTTTATATTTAGCTAATGCTAAAGAAATTAAAATTAGATTTACTAATGATAAAGGGAAGCACCAAGATTTTGTAATCTCTAATGAAGAAAAAGAAAAAATAAAAGATATGTATGAATGGTATCATTTTTTAAGTATTCTACAAATGCTGACTGATGCATTAATTCAAGAGAAAAACAAGTCACTTTAAAAGTGGCTTTTTTTTTACTTGACTTTAATCGTAAAATACGTTAAAATATAGATGTAAAAAATAGAGGTGATTAAATGGGAGTATTATTAGAAGGAAAAGAAATTTTTAATAAAATAGAACAAGCAAGGCTTGAAAAATCTATGTCAAAGATTAAATTAGCCAAAGAAGTAGGAATGTCTCCAAGTAATTTTTATGATACTATGACTCTATTACAAAAAAATAGTATTAGATATCATAATGTCATAAAAATAGTGAATTACTTAGGGATAGACTTAGGTATAAGATTCTAAATTTTTTTTATAAAAAATAAACGTAAAATACGATTAAATCTAAGGCTAGTCGTTATAGGAGAAACTATGGAAATTAAATTTAACAAAATTAAAATCAATGAAAAAACAGGAGATCTATTCATTGATGATATAGTAATACAAGGTGTTGCTGAAAATGGAGTTTCTATTGTTATAAATGAAAATACAAAAGAAATAAATATAAAAATAATTAATTTTGAATCACTTGAAATAATTAACAATTAGAGATGAAGAAACTTGGACTGCGATGTCTTTTAATGCAGTTAGTGAAGAAACACCTATTTTTTTAGATATGTTAAGCGTTTTTTCCCAAACAGAGTTATCCCTAATTTCTAAAAGAAAGAAATGACCTTTTGCTGTTAAGTCTTTAACTTCTATGCTATTTCTATAAAAAGACATTTGTAAAAGTTTTTCTTGTTCAATTATTTTTAAATGATAAACAACTTCTGAAATTGTATATTTATCTAAAAATTCTAATTCAGGTCTTTTATAAATACTTTCTTCAAATTTTGGGAAAATAAATTTATTGATTTCAGATTGTAATAAAATATCACGAATTAAATTAATATTCATTTTCATATTATTAAAATCTCCTTTCTTTTATAAAGTATCTCGCAAATACATTATAAATTAAAGAAGTAAATAATACAAATCTAAGGCTAGTCCTTAGACAAATACACACAAGGGTTTTTGATATCTGATTAAATTTCTTTGACGTCCTCCTTTACCTTGTGTGTTTCTGTGTAAGGCTTAGCTAACAGATAGAACTGAGAATCTAACTTCTTTTGTTTTATCACTTACAAAAACGTACAAGGGTAATTGTTCGTAAATAGATTATCCAAAAATGCTAAGAAGTTTTTTACAATTTTTGCCTTAGCTGTGCCGTGATAGGTTCGTAAAATGCTATCACTATATGTTTTGGGGTTTTCTGAGCTTAAAACTCTCAATATCTTACATCTTTGTCTAGCAAGGGCTGTTCTTGTGAAATACTAGTTGATAAAGATGTAGGATATAAAACTATAAAAGTATCTGGTATTTTTTAAAAGTATCTAGTAGCTTTCTAGTAGCTTTCTAGTAAGTATCTAGTAAATTTATTAGTTGAATTAGTGGGGGCTATTCATAGCCTGTCAAGCTCTGAGTAGCCTTTACTAATTGAATTAATAAAAGAGAGTTAGGACAGGCTCTCCAAATATATAGGAGGTTATTTATATGGAAAATAGAACATTAAAACAATTATTAATGTCAAGTAGTTATTTTGTATTAAATAAACAAATAGTTAAAGCAATAGGAATAGAATCAGGGTTCTTACTAACAACATTGATAGAAGCTAGTGATGGACTTGCTAATGATGATGGTTGGTTTTATAAAACTGCTCCATCTTTAGAAGAAGAAACAGGACTTTCTAATCATAAGCAAAGTAAAATTATTGATGAATTAACAAAATTAGGTATTCTTGAACAAGAAAATAAAGGGATGCCAATGAAGAGATATTTTAGAATTAATTTTAATAAAATAGAGGAGTTAGTTTTTAAAATACAGGATTTAAAAAATTCTAAACCTAGTATTGAAGAAATTGAAAAGCAAGGTTTTAAAAATTTTGAAAGCAAGGATTTAAAAAATTCAAATGCATGCATTGAAAAAATTTCAAACAATAAAGAATATATAAATAATAACTTAAATAAAGAACTTAATAATAATATATATAGTGAAGCTGTTGAATACTTAAATTTAAAAGCAGGAACAAAATATAAAACAAATTCTAAGAATACTACTAAACATATTCAAGCAAGAATAAGAGAAGGACATACATTAGAAGATTTTAAAACTGTTATAGATAAAAAATGCAGTGAATGGCTAAATACAGATATGGAGAAATATTTATGCCCTGAGACTTTATTTGGATCTAAATTTGAAAAGTATCTAAATCAGAAAATAATTAATAAAAATATAGGTATTCCTGCATCTACTCAGGAAACTAAAAAAATAAAGTGGGGTGAGTAAGATGTCAGTAACTGCTATAAAAGAAATAATAAAAATGCTTGAAAATCCTAGCTTAATAAAAATGAAAGAAGAAGAAAAAGAAGTCTTAGAAAATGGAGATATAGTCTTAAAAAGATGTGAAAAGTGTGGAGAAATAATCGATTATATACATGAAGGATATACAATGACTCGTGACTGTGCTTGTATGAGAAGTTATAGAGTACAAGCAAGACTAAAAAGATTCCAAGACTTGAGCATCACAGATAGAAACTCTAAGAGTGATATTTTTTCTAATTCTAAAAAAATAACTAATGCTGAAGAAAGAGCAATATATGAAGAACTTTACAACTATGCTAATAATTTTAACATATCTAAAAAAGGTTATATCTTTTCTGGAGGAGTAGGAACTGGAAAAACATTTTTAGCAAACTGTGTATGTAACCAATTAAGTGAAAAAGGTTTCTCAGTATTAAGTTTTTCTCTTGGTGCTTACTTCAATAAAATTAGATTTAGTACAGATGAAGAGGAGAAACTAATACAAGCTGTTAAAGATGTGGACCTATTATTTATAGATGATTTAGGTAGTGAGTACATCAATAGAGAAAACGGCAAAATGTGGGGAGAGGAAAAGATTTTCAGGTTATTTGATGAAAGATACAGAGTAGGAAAGCCTATTCTAATTACAACCAATTTAGATGCTGGAGAAATAAAAGAGCATCTAAAAGTTAAAGGAGTAGATAAAATTTACGATAGATTAAAAAGTGAATGTAAGTATAGAGAATTTAATTGGAAAAGCAAAAGGGAAGTTTTAAAATAGGAGGATATTATGAATATTAGCGAAAAAATAGCTTTAGAAATGCAAGAATTTAATGAGAGATATGCTCAAGAAATTGAAGCATATTCAGAACTTGCTACAATTAAAAATTTAAAAGAAATTGTAAATAAATTAAATGACTTAGAAGCTTATGAGGTGAGTACAATAAAAGATGTTGTTTTGATACAAAAAGACAATATTACAGTATATTTCTCATTTTATGATTTTGAGTATACTAATCATAATATCGAGATAGCACAATATCATAAAGGAGAAAATTATAATCTTTATGTATCTAATGATGATGGTTTTATAACATTAGCTGAACTTAAAGAGATGTCTCAAATGATGACAAAGGTTAAGGCAGTAGCTGATGAAGTTATAGGAGTTGCTGCAGCTAAAGGAAATAATACTGATGAATGAATTACAAATATTTAAAAATAAGGCTATTTAAGGAGGAGAAATGGTACATAAACAAATGCAAACAAGGGATTATTTAAGAAATTTAGTTTCAAAAATTAATAAAGCTTCTGAGGTTTCTTTTAATTCATCTAAGCTGAATAGTAAGGAAGAGTGCGAAAAATATATTTTAAATTTAATTAAAGATTTAAAAAATAATCCAGGAAATAACAAGGCTTATGTTAAAGAGATAGATAGTTTAAAAGAAGAAATTGAAATTTTAAATTCTAGTAATAAAAAGCTTGAATCTGAAAGAGCGTTTTATGTAACACAAGCAGAAGAATTAAAAAAGGCTGGAATTAAAGAACAAGAATATAAAGAATTTTATAGAAATATGGTTGATAAATATAAAATGGCTTATGATGTTCAAAAAAAAGATAATATTATTTTAAATAAAATTAATACATTTTTTATATATGTTATAGTCTTAGAAATAGTTTTGATAGCTATGTTAATTTGGAAGTGATTAGATGAAAGAAACAGATTATCAAAGAGTAATTATTGATTATTTAACAATACTAGAAAAACAAAATAAATTGTGGTTTCAAAGAACTAATAATACAGCAATTTATGACCCAGTAGGTAAGAAATTTAGAAGCCTTTCAAAAGGGCAGAAAAAAGGATTCCCAGACATAATAGTTTTTATGAAAGGTAAAACAATAGGTCTTGAAATAAAAACACCAACAGGGCGACAATCAGCTGAACAAAAAATAATGGAGCAAAAGATGAAAGAGCAAGGTGCTGAATATTATGTTGTTAGGAGTTTAGAAGAAGTTAAAAAGATTATAAATTAAGGAGTTGTAGTAATGATAGAGATAATTAATTTACCTAAAATTATTGAAGAATTAGGAGATGGATACTATAAGATAAAAATTAAAAATGGAAAAATAGTAAGAGTTGACCAAGAAAAAAAAATAGATATTCTAAAAAAATAATGTGTTGACTTTTTTGAACCTTTAAAGTATAATTAATATATAAGGAGGTGAGAAAGTGTCAACTCTAAAGGAGATACTGGAGATAATCTTTTATATCTTATCTATTATTGTTCTTATTAGACAATTAAGAAAATAAGATATAACAAGAGAAAGGAGGCTTGAGAGTAATCTCACTCCTCCACTCTCTTTTATCTTCTTTAAAAAAATAGGAGGAATGAAATGGAAATATTAAGAGCTATAAACGATATATTACAACCTATAACATTAATACTTGTAATAATAGTATTAATAAAGTTAAATAAAAAGAAATAAGCCCTCTTAGTTATAAAACTAAAAAGGCTTGAAAACGTCAACTCTAAATTTGTAATTTATTATAACATTTATATTAATTAAAATCAAGGAGGAAAAAATGAAAGAGCAAAAAAAGATGGGTAGACCTCCAGCAAAAGACCCTATAAATCATAGCATAAAAATTGGTTTAAATAAAGACTTATATGATAAACTTATTGAATACAATAAAAAAAATGGAAATTCAATAGCCGAAACAGTAAGGGAGGCTTTAAAAATATTGTTAAAAAAATAAGGAGTATAAAAATGGAAAAATTAGAAATCAAATTAGTTAATAATTTTATAATTGATGTAGCAAAATTTGTTGAATATAAAGATAAAGAAGAAAGTGGTTATAAAAAACACCCAATGAAAGATTTTGATTGGGATTTTATAGATGATAGTCAAATTTTTGATAATGAAGTTTTTAGATATATAAGAAGTTTTAACTTTGAAATAAAATCATTAAAAAAGATATTACTAAATGAAGAAAAAACTAGAAATGAAAAAACGGAACCTTGGTACCACATAAGTGATATATGTATAAAATACTTAATAAAAATATATGAAATAATGAAAGAAACAAAAAATTTCAATATTTTCCACGGATTTAAAGATATAGTAGAAGATTGTTACCAAACTATTTTAAAAGATTTATATGACTATAATAAAAATGATAATACTTTATATATAAGAGATATTGAAATCCTAGAATTTTTAGATGATATTTCTTCTGAAGATATGCCTGAAAATTTAAAAGAACTTGCAAATGATTTAGGAAGGGAATTAGATACAAACAATAAACAACTCTTGAAAGAAATAGCAGACATAATTCGTGAAGATGATGAAAATTTTAGAATAGGGTTACACTGGGAAAATCTCTCAGAAGCAAGAAAATTAGCTTTTGAAATATAAAAAGTGTTTTACTGTAAAAATGAACTTTAAACATGAAATGTACTCTTAAATGAGAATAAATTTTATGGAGGAATTAATATGAGCAAAGGAAAATTAGTAGGATATGTAATAACAGATAGTAATGTAAGTCCTTGTGGAACTAAATTAAGTTACGGGGCCAAAGACCGATATCAATTGTGGGAAGCATACTCAATTCCAAAATTAAATAGATATGGCGAAGATATTGGAGAAAAAACATTAGAATTCTATTGTATAGAAACTAATATAGAAGAAAAAGAGTATGGAAACCAATATAAAGATTTACCACTTTTAAGAAGTTGGGGATGTAATGTTTATAGAGAATTGTTATAAAAATATTTGAAAAAATAACAAAATATAGTATAATATATAATGTAAAAGTAATATTATAGGAAAGTTCAAATCAAAAAAAACAATTGAATATAAATTAAATGTTGGGAAAGTTCTAATCGCATTTATTAAGAATATTTAGATTTTAAGAAGTCTATTTATTTTTACTAAATGCGATTTTTTTTATTCCAGGAGGAAAAATGAAAGAAAAAAAAATAATTAATAAAAACATAGATGACATAAAAGAATACGAGAACAATGCTAAGGAACATCCAGATTGGCAAATTGAACAGATAGCTAATTCAATACAAGAGTTTGGATTCAATGACCCAATAGCAATAAATGCAGATAATCAAATTATTGAGGGCCACGGAAGACTTTTAGCAGCTAAACAACTGAGATTAACTGAAGTACCTTGTATTGTTTTAACAGGACTTACAGAAGTTCAGGAGAGAGCATATATAATCGCACACAATAAAACTACAATGAATACTGATTTTGATTTAGACAGATTACAGTATGAGTTGAATGCTCTGAAAGTAGAAGGTTTTGATTTGAGTTTAACAGGTTTTAGTGAGTATGAAATTGAAAATTTATTATCACAAAACGAAGAAATCAACTTAGATGAATTTGTTACAGATGAGGAGAAAAAGCCAAAAGAAAAAAGATGTCCTCATTGTGGTGAGTTACTATGAAGCTATTTTTATCTTCGTATGAAATAGAACAAGATTTAAAAGTTTTAACAGAAACAAAACCTTTATTTGTTTTAGGAAGTTTTTTCTATTTAAAAAAATGCAAAAAAGATTATTTAGATAAATATATGAATTATGTAAAAACTCAATGTAAAGATTTTATTTTAGATAGTGGAGCTTTCAGTATGCTTTCTGGGAGTAAAAACAAAGAAAGTTTTTTAGAAAAATTAGACAGTTATATTTCTGAATATATAGATTTTATAAATAGATATAACATTAAAAACTTCATAGAGTTAGATATAGATAAAATTATTGGTTATGAAAAAGTTAAACAAATTAGGGAAAAAATTGAAAAAGAAACAAATAAAAAAAGTATCCCTGTTTTTCATTTAACAAGAGGAATTGAAGAGTATAAAAAATTAATAAAAAATTATCCATATATCTGTATAGGTGGGATAGCAATAAAAGATATAAAGAAAAAAGATTATAAAAAAATATTTCCAACACTCTTAAAAATGGCAAAATTACAAAATTGTAAAGTTCACGGATTAGGATTTACTGCCTCAAATGTAAATGAGTTTGATTTTTATTCTGTGGATAGTTCAAGTTGGAAAACATCTATCAGATATGCCTTAATTGGGATTTTTGATAACAAAAAAAGAATAATTACATATAAAAAGTTTAGTAAAACAAAAAAAATAAATAAAAATTTAGCAACAGAAATTTTAATTGTCTCTGGAAAAGAATTTATAAAATTTCAAAAAAGTTTATATAAAGGGGAATTATAAAAATGGAAATAATAAATAAAGAGTTTAAATTTGATACTGCTCATATACTACCTAATCATTATGGACAATGCAAAAATTTACATGGACATACTTATAAATTAATAGTTAGTTGCACTGGAGAATATAAAACTGATTCAAGTTCTGAATGTATGATTATAGATTTTTCTAAATTAAAAAAAATAGTAGAAGAAAATATTATAAATAAGTTTGACCACGCATTTATTTTAGGTGTAGGAAATGAAGAAGTCGAAAAAGATATAAAAACAGTTTTAATAAAACATAATTTAAAATTTGTTGATTTATGTTGTAGAAGTACAGCGGAAAACATATCAAAATACATTTTTAATAAACTAAAGCCTATTTTAAAGAGTGAAAACGTAGAGCTTATTAAAATTACGCTATATGAAACAGAAACATCTTACGTTGAGTATACGGAGTTATAACGATGAAAATAGTAGAAATTTTTAAAAGTATTCAAGGAGAGGGAAGCAATTTTGGAAAGCAAGTTATATTTATAAGGCTAGGAAATTGTAATTTGAAGTGTCCTTGGTGTGATACTGACTGGAAGAAAAAAAAAAAAAAATAAAAAAAAAAAGAGATTATAGAAGAAATATCAAAATATAATTGTAAGAATGTAATTATAACAGGTGGAGAGCCTACAATTAATAATTTAACTCCTTTATTAAAAGAATTAAAAGATAGAGGGTACTGGATAGCAATAGAAACTAACGGAACTAATAACATTGGTTATGAGTATATAGATTATATTGCTACATCTCCAAAATTTATATATGGACCTAACATAGTTAAATTAAAAAAAGCTAATGAAGTTAGAATAGTTGTAGATACAGATAATAAAATGGATTTTATAACATTTTGTATCAACATCAGAAACAAAATAAAAGCCAATAAATTTTTTTTATCTCCAGTAGAAATAAACGGAGAGTTTAAGAACTTGGCTTTATTAGGAGAGATAAAACAGAAACTAAAAGAGAGAGGTGCAGGAGAATGGGAAATATCAATACAGTTACACAAACTGATGAAAATACAATAGAAGCTGAAAAAGGAATAATAAATCTTTTAATTGAATTAGGAGAGGATATAGAAAGAGAAGGATTGAAAGATACTCCAAAAAGAGTAGTAAAAGCATTTAAAGAAATGACATCTGGATATAGTGTAGATGTAAATGAAATATTATCTAAGACTTTTACAAGTGATAATAATAATGAAGTTGAAATAGATAATATTCAATTTAATTCTTTATGTGAACACCATATGCTGCCATTTATTGGGACTGTGAAAGTTAAATATACTCCAAAAAACGGAAAAGTTGTCGGGCTATCTAAAATACCAAGAGTAGTAGAAGCGTTTGCAAAAAGATTACAAATACAAGAGAAGATGACAAAAGAAATAGCAGAAGCAATACAAAATAATTTAGATTGTGCAGGAGTATATGTAGAAGTAGAAGCTAGACATATGTGTATGGAACTGAGAGGAATAAAAGCAAGAGGAAGTAAAACAAAGACAGTATATAAAACTGGTTGTTATTTGAGAGGTGATAACAATTGCAAAGAGTAAATACGAAACAGATGTATTGCCAAGACTTGTAGAGATAGAAGCTTGGAAAAGAGATGGATTAACTGATGAACAAATATTTAAAAATCTAGGTATTAGTAAAGATACTTTTTATAAATATAAAGATAAATATGCAGACTTTTCTGACGCTTTAAAAAAAGGTAAGGAAGTTGCTGATATAGAAGTAGAAAATGCACTATTTAAAAGAGCTGTAGGCTATAAATATAAAGAAGTTATAAAAGAAGTAAAAGAGATAGACGGCAAGAAATCAACATATGTAAAAGAAGTTATAAAAGAAATGCCAGGAGATGTAGCAGCTCAGATATTTTGGTTGAAGAATAGAAAATCAAGTAAATGGAAAGATAAGCAAGACATAGACATTGAAGACAACAATGTAAGTATAACTATTCAAGGAGTTAAAAGAAATGGAGATTAATATACAAGCTAATGAGCATTTTATTGATTATCTAAATAATTGGGATAAGAGATTCTATTATGTCGTCGGGGGATATGGAAGTAGTAAGTCCTATCACACTGCTTTAAAATTAGTATTAAAAGCTATACAAGAGAAAAGAAGAATATTAGTAGTTAGATCTGTTTACAGAACTATCAAAGAGAGCTGTTTTTCACTTTTAAAAGGAATTATTAGCAACTATAACTTAAATAGCTTCTTTAGTTATACACTTAACCCTCTACACATTAGATGTAGAAATGGGAGCGAGTTTATATTTATGGGCTTAGATGATTCTGAGAAATTAAAATCAATTGATAATGTCGATATGATATGGATTGAGGAATGTTCAGAAATATCATACAACGCATTTAATGAGTTAAACGGAAGATTGAGAGCATTAGGAAAAGATTTACATATATTTTTGACTAATAACCCAGTTAGTATTAATAACTGGACTTATGAAAGATTTATAAAAAAGGCTAATATTGATGAAGAAGAACTATACCAAAAAAGGATACTTATAACAGATGATACTTACTATCATCATTCAGTAGTTACTGATAATGCTTTTGTAAACGATGAATATATAAAGCAATTAAAGAATTTTGAAACTTATGATATTGAAAGATACAGAATAGCATATCAAGGAAGATTTGGAATAGTTGGAGAGAGAGTATTTACAAATGTATCTAAAGCTAACGATACAGAAGTACAAGCAATAGTTAAAGAATTAAGCAAATATGGCTTAGGTAATTTATATGATGGCTTAGATTATGGTTTTAGTATTTCTTATAATGCTTTAGTTAGAATGGCTATAGATAGGGAAAATAACGTTTTATATGTCTATGATGAATTATATAACAAGAATTTAATTACAAGCGAATTAATAGCTTCTATGAATTATATGAAGCAAAAACACAGAGAGATTATAGCTGATAGTGCAAGACCTGAAACGACTGAAGAAATAAGAAGAGCAGGATTCAAAATAATCAATGCTGAAAAAGGGCAAGGAAGTGTACTAGATGGATTACAAAAGCTCAAGAGTTTCTATAAGATTATAGTTTCTGATAAGTGCATAAATACATATAGAGAATTAACTGAACTATGCCACGAAAAAGATAAGAACGGGAATTACTTAGAGGATAAATTTACACTGGATCCTCATACAGTGGATGCTATGAGATATGGACTAGAGAAGTATAAACAGACAACTTTTAAAAATGGAGAAATAAGAAAGCCACTAGGAGTTTAAAAATGGAGAAAACAAGGATATTAAAAGCATATAACGACTATCTATTAACGGATATTTATAAGAATTGTGATAGATATCGTAAGTTATCAGATGGGAAAAGTGCTGATGTATTTTTTAAAGATGTAAAAGCAAGGGTAAACCTTGAATATATGGGAATAGTTGACAAGCAAGGATATATGAATACTTATTCTATGAGTAACGGAAGCCTTGTAAGTGATAGTAAAGGTTGCAGTTTAAAAGATTTAGTTGCAAGTAACGGAATATTACAAGCAACGACTAGATTATACGCAGAATATGGAACAAGTAAGAAGTTAATAACTAATCAAAATGAATTAGATTTAATAAAAGATTTTGATTTTGACGATTTGTTAGCTAAAGCTATGATTATACAGTCTTGGAGTGGAAAGCTTCTATTAAAAGGAGTTACACAAAATGATAGATTTAGCTTCTATACAGTAACACCAAAAGATTATTTTCCAATAAGAAATGAATATAATCCAAAATTAATAGATGGATATGTAATATACAATTTATCTAAAGATGACAAGGCTAATAAAACTCTAATTTGTGAAATTTATGAGCTAGATAGTATTGAGTATAGAGCATATAAAATTACAGAAAATTCTATAAACGAAATAGCTTATCCTTTCAACTTATCAGAAAATGGAATGATAGTAGATGGATTAGGTTATATAGATACACAAGCTCAAGGTTGGGCAGTAGTAGAAATAGAAAATATCTTTGGCAAAAGTGATTATAATGATGATTTAGTGGCTAATGTTAGAGAGTTAGTAATTGGAGATACTTTAACATCACAAGCATTTCAAAAAGTTGCTAATCCATTGTTACAAGTACCTGACAGTATTGTAGAAATAGATACAAATGGGCGTAGTACTGTAAGGCTAGACGGTAGAGTTATTGCTTTAAATAAAGATGATAAAGATGTAAAACAAGTGCAGCTTGAGACTAAAACACAAGAATGGAAGCTACACAAAGAAGACATTAAAAATGATGTCTATAAACAATTAGGAGTTAATGACTTAGCTTTTGGAATTGATTTAGGGGGCTCTATTGCAAGTGGAGAAGCTAAAAGAAGAAGCTTAGAGCGTACTATTGCAACAGTAGAAAGCAAAAGAAGTAAATGTATAACAGGTATTAAAAATATCGTTCTATGGGGCTATAAAAAGCTTAAAGGAATAGATATAGATTTACAAATAGAAGCACAAAATATTTTGAGTTTATCATTAACAGAAAAAATGGCAATAGTAGTACAAGGAATTCAAAACAATTTAATGAGTTTAGAAACTGCTATTAAATTTCTAGGAATATTAGGAAAAGATACAGATGAAGAAATAGCTAAAATTAAAGCTAATGTAATGTATCAAGAAAAGCTAATTAACATAATGAATACATTAGCAAGTATAACTAGAGAGGAAGCATTGCAAGTTAAACTTGAAGAACTTTCAAAAGATATTATGAAAGATTTAGGGCTAGAAGTTAAGGAGGAATAGTATATGTTCCCTTTAGCACAAGAGAAAAAATTAAGATTAATATTTGAATTTTATACAAAGAAAAGAACTAAAAGAGCAAGAAAAGCTATTAATAATGGACAGTTACCACTGTTTGAGTTAACAGATGAGGAAAAAAGAAACATTATAAAAGAATTAACAAAAGTTGCTATTGAAGTGAATTTGTCTACATTTGAGAGTTGGAGAACACTCACAGATGAAGAGTTAAAAAGAACAGATTTAGAAGGTGCTAAATACTGGATAAAAAAGAATTATGATTTATTTAATAATACAACAGTTACAGCAGATAAATTAATGGATATAAGGCAACAAAGGATAACAGAAACTATTAAAAATTATAATAGAGATTTACAAGTATTTAAAAATGGTGAAGTTCCAAAGTCTACACTTGAAGCTTTAAAGCAAGACATAGCTAATAATAGGGCAAGTAAAGAGATTAAAGATATTGTTAAAAGTATTGAAAACGGTACCTATTCTAATGCTGATATCGATAAACTCCAAACTTGGCTTAATAACAGAAATGAGAATTTAGCTAGGAATGAAACAGGTAATTTATATGCTCAAGAGTGCAAGGACTTAATGATTGAGAACGGTATTGAACATTTTGTTTGGCATACAATGAAAGATGACAGAGTAAGAGAATCGCACGCTGAACGAGAGGGCTTAGTATTTAGTATCAATGATGAATTGCCAGGAGAAGATTTTAATTGTAGATGTTGGGCTGAGCCAGTTAGATTAAATTAAATTTTGAGTGAGAAATTGCTTGAGAGGAGAAAAAATGGAATTAAAAGACGGAAAATTAATAATAACTGATGAAGAAAAGAAAATATTAGGGAGTAATGAGGGTAAACAATGGCTAACAGATAATAAGTTTATGATAGAGACAGTTAAGGAGATAGAAAAACCTTTGACTGTGGAAGCTGTAACGGAGTTTATAAGCAAAAATCAAAGCTTATCGGATAAATTATATAACGATAATGCAACTAAGTTTTTAAAGACTAAGCTAGGAGATAAAATCACATCTGATGACTTAGGAAAAGAAATAGTTTTAAAAAGTGAATTCGATAACTTTAAAAATGAAACTATTAAAACTGCTGTAAACTTTGGACTTAGTGCAATATCGCCAAAGTATAGTTCTATGCTAGTCAATACAGTTGATTACAGTAAATTAGATGTTAAAGATGGGGAAATAGTAGGATTTAAAGAGCAAATAGAAGCTTTAAAAAATACTTACCCTGATCTATTTACAGATAAAACTGTAACAACTACACCTGCACCATTACCAACTAACAACGGAAATTCAAAAGTTACTTATGATGATTTTCTAAAGATGTCAGAAGCAGAAAAATCAAAATTAACAGATGATGAATTAAAACAAATATTAAGAGATTAGGAGGCTAAATAATATGTCATATAACAATTTTAAACCAGAAGTTTGGACTGAATTAACAAATAGAAACTTAAATAAAAACTTAGTTTTTGGGGCATTAGCAAATAGAAAATACGAGGGGAAAATTGAGAACTTTGGAAGTTCTATAAGAGTACCAAGTATAGGGTCAGTAACTGTTGGAAATTATACAGGAGCAGATATAACATTTCAAGAGGATACTGGGGCATATCAAACTATTAATATAGACAAAGCTAAATATTTCGCTTTAAAGATGGATGATGTCGACAAGGCACAAGCTATCCCAGGAATTATGGAAGGACTAACAGAACAAGCTGTTTATGAGATGGCTGATGTTGTAGATACTGAACTTGCTAAATTATACACAAAATGTAAAAACAAAGTAGCAGGAACAATAGGAACAGACAAGGTAACAAGCTTAATATTAAAATTAGCTGTTCAAATGGACAAGGACAATGTACCTACTGCTAATAGATGGCTTGTTGTATCGCCTGAGGTGTATGGAGAAATAATTAAAGAATTACCAACAATTTCAACAGGTGAAAACACACTTGGAATTAACCAAAATTACTATATTGGTACTTATGGAGGCTTTCAAATATTCAAATCTAATAATGTTCAATTAACAGGTAAAAAATATCATTGTATCGGTGGAGTTAGTGCAGGGTTAACTCTTGCTATGCAATTAAACAAAATGGAAGCAGGAAAATTTGAAAAATCATTTGGTGAATATATCAAAGGATTACAACTATTCGGTTGTGATGTTATTGAAACTGAAACAGGAAAAACAAAATTATTATGTGAATTAGAAGTATCACAAGCATAACGGGAGTTAAAAGCTCCCTTACTGCTTTTAAAAGGAGTTTTTTATGATAGGTTATGTAAGTTTAGAGGAAGCTAAAGAGTTTATAAAAAACAGGTATGATGACGTTACAGATGATATTTTAAGTAAAGGACTATATAAAGCATTAGATAAAATTGAAAGTTTAATGATTAGAGATAGTGGTAAATCTGATACACAAGAATTAATATTTCCTAGAATTAATGAAAAGAAAGTTCCTGATGAAATTAAAAAGGCTCAAATACTTGAAGCTTATTCAATAGCTTTAGATGTCGACAATGAGTCGACAACTGACATTGAAAAAGGAATTGCTAGTAAATCAATAAGTGATATGTCAATAACTTATGCAACAGATGGAGCGAATAAGATAGGAACAACTATATTTGCAAGTTCACAAGCTAAGGCTATTCTTTATAAGTATGTAAGGAAAACTTATGATTGGAGTTAAAACATCGGTAAATGTGCAAGGTATAGAAAAATTTTCTGATATAGAAAAACAATTAAATCTATTAGCAAAGTGGAAGTTAGTCGTACAATTCAACGAGGATAATACGGAAGCTAACGGAGTAAAGGTAGAATTAATAGCAATGTGGCTAGAATATGGGAGCGAAGGTTTTAATGTTCACTATCCTGCTCGTCCATTTTGGAGAAGTGCAATAGATAGCAATATACAAAGAATTATGAACAGATTTAAGTTTAATGCTAATCAAGTTGCACTTGGGAAAATGCAAGCTAGACAATGCTTTGAGGATATAGGAAAACAAGTAGTTGAGTATATAAGAAAAAGTATTGAACAAGGAAGCTATGCACCACTTGCAGAGAGTACTATATTAGCTAGACAAAAAAAAGGGAGTGGAGATAAACCCCTAATTGATACAAGAACAATGTTAAATAGCTTAGAATATGTAGTTAAGGAGATTTAAAAATGAAATTTAAATTGAAACAGTTTGCAAAAAATGAGTTAAGAACGTATCAAGTTACACGTAAAGCTGAATATGATATGAAAAACCCTGAAGGAATTGAAAACGTCTATCATTGGGAGATGTTAATCTATAAAAAATCTTTAAGAGTAGCAACAGCAGATCCTAACTCAGCAATAAAAGTTTTGAATCAATTGAATGGAAAAATCTTAAAAAGTTACGATTTAAGGCTAGGAGATATGATAACAGTTGAACAGTTAAATTATAGAGTAGTTGAGATACTACCTCGGTTATATGCCGATTTTAATGAGTTTGTGCTGGAGTTGATGAAAGATGAATAATCTAGAATTAGAAATATTACTACTTGAGAAAATAAATGAATTAAATAAAAAGTTTCAAACAGTCCCTTTTGAACATTTAAGCAAAGTTAATGGACAATTGAAATTACCTCGTGTTCTTGCAAGGACTATTTCTAATCAAGTTATACATAGGTATACAAACGATAGAGAAGACACTGAGAAATATGGAGTTTTAAAGCAAACAAATATAAACAAGCATATAATAAGTTTTTCATTTACTCTAAGCAAAAAAGATAGCTTTATAGATGTAGCAATGATTAGAGATTATTTTACAAATATAGAAGCTATAAATTGGTGGATTAAATTAAATGGACTGAACTTAGTTATTGAAGAAGTAGGAGAGATTAAGGATATTACAGATTATTCAGCAAGTGATTTACTTGAAAGATATGTATTTGACTTGACTGTAAGAACTTCTAAAGAACTAAGAACAGAAATAGAAATTATAAAAGATGTTAAATTTGATATTGAAGGAGGTAATTAATGGGAATTATATTAGGTGCAGAAAAGAAAATCGTATTTCTTAATACACACAAACCAAGCCCAGTTGACCAAGCTACAGTTAACATTATAGGAGTATTTAGCACTAAGAAAGCTATAACAGAGCAATTAATTACAAGTATAAAAGATGTAACAGGAGTTGCAGCAGGTGATGATGTTTATAAAATATTACAAACTTGTTTTAATGGCGGAGCAAAACAAGTCTTAGTATTTGGAAAGGCTGTAACTGGAAACAATTACAAAGATTTATTTGATAGTGTAAAAAATGATTGGTTCGGTACTGTTACAGATGAAACAGATTTAGAAAAAATAGCTTTAATATCTAAAGAAATTGGAGCAAGACAAAAAATGTTATTTGCTCAAGTCAAAAAAGATGAAGACATAATGAATTCTGAATCTAAGATAAAAGCAATAGCAGAGGATACAACAGCATTATTTTTCAATAAAAATGAAGAACTTACAGCTGGAGCAGTTGCAGGTTACACAATACCACAATTTCCTGGTTCAGTATTAATTGCTAATAAACTTATAAATGGAGCAGTTGAAAGTGGACTAATTGGAGCAGAACAAGGAGTTTTAGACAAGAATAAAGCTAACTATGTTGCAAGAATGAAAGGTCAATTAGGACTTGCTAATGGTGTTACAGTTACAGGTGATCCAATTGATTTTATTCATTGTGTTAAGGCTTTACAATTTAGATTAGAGGAAGATATTACATTATACTTGAAAGTAACTCCAAAGCCTACATTTGCAGATGTAGACCCATTGAAAGCAGTTATTTTAACTAGATGTAAACAGTTTGAAAGAATGAAAGCGTTAGTAGAAGATAAAACTATAGTTGATATAGTACCACTTGAAGAAATACCAAAGAATGATATTTTAAATGGTAAATTAACAGGTGTAAAAATTACAGTTTACTATGCTTATGGTATTAGAGAATTGTCAGCTGATTTATTCTTTGAAGTTTAGGAGGTGCTAAATGGCTAATATATATAATTACGACAGTAAAAATTATGAGTTAGTAATCGGCAAAACAAGAGTAGATGATTATGCTGATGATACTAAAATTACAATAGAGTATGATGGAGATTTTAAAAGCTTAACAAAAGGAGTTGATGGTGCTAGAAGTATTAACCAACACAATGATTATGACGCAGTTATTAAATTTAAAATCTTACAAAACTCACCATTAAATTTATCTTTTAAACAACTTGCATTAACAGAGGGAGAAAAAGGAACATTTCCTGTAACTTTTGTTAATAAAGGTTTAGATGGAACAATGGGAGCTTTCTCAGCTAAAGGTTTCTTTAAGAAAATACCAACTCTTGAAATTGGAACAGATTCAAAAGGTGTTGAATGGGAAGTTCAATGTATTAATTTAAAAATGGCTTAATAGGGTAGTTTTTTAACTACTCTATTTTTGGAGGTATATATGGAAAAGAAAGTAATTAATGTAAATGGATATGATGTAACAGTGATGGAACAACCATCAAGCTATGTATTAAAGCTAGAAAAAGAGATTGGAAGAACAAGAATAGTTGACTATACTAAAGAGATTTTGAAATATCCGAGCGGTGTTAATGAAAGTTTAGAAAATATAATTGGAGTCCCTGAAATCATAAAATACCAAGACTTAGAACTAAAATTAGATAGTAAAGATGGACTTTATACAATGGAAAAGTTATTTATATCAGGGCTTGAAAACGTTGTATTTACTGGAGAAACATTTCTAAAACTGTTAAATAAAAATATTGATGATTATAAATACCAAGAAATAGAAAAAATAGGTCTTGAAGTGTGGGAGCAAGTAAAGAATATCGCCTTTTGTGGTTTAGTTGTAGATACATTTCGCAAAATGTAACTTAAATTACAATTACGAAAGTATCGAAAATATGATAACTATGTATGGTTATTTCATTAAAGATTTTGAAAGAGCCGAAAAGTATACTATTAGACAACTTGAAACATACATAAATAGAATTATGAAAATAAGGGAGGTGGAATAGATTGAGTACAGGTATTTTAAAATTTAATATAGATACTTACTTAAATTCAAAAGGTTTTAAAGACTTTAAAAGTAATTTAAAAGAATCTATGAATTTAAGCCAAAGATTTAAGAGTATTACAGGAAGTGCATTAGGACAGTTAGCTATTGGATACTTTACGATAAGCGGATTAGTTGGACAGTACAACAAAGCTATTGAAGCTAGTAATTATCAAATCGAGCAAGAAGCTAAGTTATATAACACTCTAAGGGCTCAAAACTTTAGAGATGAACAAATAAAATCAATAGTAGATTTAACGGGGAGTTTGCAAAGTCTAGGAGTTGTAGGAGATGAAGTAACTCTTGCAGGGGCTCAGCAATTAGCAACTTATAGAATGCAAGAGGACAGTATTAAAAAGCTATTGCCAACAATGCAAGATATGCTTGTTAAACAAAAAGGACTTAATGGAACAGGACAAGACATGGAAGGAATAGCGAGTATGTTTGCTAAGTCTATGAATGGGCAAACAATGGCTCTTAAAAGAAGCGGAATAATCTTATCTGAAAGAGAAGAACAGTTACTAAAAGTTGGAACAGAAGAAGAAAAGGTCGCTTTACTTACTGAAGCAGTTAGAAGAAGTATCGGAGAGCAAAATAAAGAGATGTTGAAGACTCCAGAGGGAAAAATAACATCAGCAAAGAATAGAATTGGTGATTTATATGAAACTTGGGGAATGTCTGTAAGAGATACAAGAGCGAAATTTTGGGAATTTGTAGCAGATAATGCTGAAGGTTTAAAAGATGTAGTAAATAGAGTATTTAAAGCTGGAGCAAGTTTCGTTGATACATTCTTAGGAGTATTTAGAGATATAAAAAAAGGTTTTAATGCCTTGCCTGATAGTGCAAAGAATGCTTTTAAAATTATAGGTGCTGTAGCTTTAGCTACTCAATTTCCACTTATTGCATTAGTTTTCGCTATTGAAGACATTTTCGGTGCTTTTCAAGGTAAAGAAAGTTTTACAGAGGATGCAATAAATGCACTATTAAAATTAACTGGGACTGATTATAGATTTGCAGATTTAAGAAAAGGAGTATCTGATTTCTTTGACTTGTTAACAAAAGGTGCTGATAGTGGAATTGAAAAGATTAATTTAACTACTAAAGTTCTAAGTGATTTACTTGACACTTTAAAAGGTGGAGTAGGTTTATTACAAATGGTATGGGGGGCAACAGGTGGACTTGCTATAGATTTTACAAAAAATACATACAAGGCTTTAACTGGAAACTTTGAAGATATTAATTGGAGTAACACAACATCTAATATTAGTAATGGTTGGGATAGATTATATGGAGCTGGGCAACATATGAATGATACTCATGCAATGTATCAATCTTATGATTTAGAACAACAAGAAAAGAAAATGAAACAAAAATCAGAAAGCGATAATTATAAAAGACTTAATCAAAACAAAGTTGGATATCCTGTAGATAATGAATTTATCGTCCCTGGAAGTCAACCATTGTTTGCTGGGCAAAATAAGGCTAATAATAATGCAAATATTATAGCTTTACCTAATGATTTAACTGTAGCATTAAATAAGTTATCTAAAATGCAAGAGACAAAAAAGCTAGATACTAAGACAGTTACAGAAACTAAAAAAATGATAAAGCCTGAGGTAACATTGACTAATGCTCCAACTTATAATACAAATGTTACAGTAAATGAAGCAACAGACGGGGCAAAGATACAACAAATGCTAGATAATAGTTTAAGAAACAAAGAAAAACAAGACATCGAAAAATTAAAAGCACAGCTTGGAGTTGTAAATTATGGCTTTGGATATTAGGAGGTTTGAATGAGTTTTTTTAAACAAGCTATAAGTATGGCACTTAGTTTGCTAGGCGGAACATATAGTCAAAGTTATATACAAGATATACCATTAGAAGTAATATCAGAAAAATCGAGAAGCTTGCCTATGTCCTTACCTAGTAAAAGAGTTGAGAACGGTTTTAATATCAGTGATTCAGTAAGAAAAGAGCCTATGATAATAAATATAACTGTAGTAGATAATAGCAGTGATTATATGTTAAATAGGGATAAATTAATGAAGTTGCAGGAGTTAGGCGAAGAGGTACAATTCGTTTTCTCTAATAGAGATACATATGAGCATATGATAATTGAAAACATAGAAGAAACTGAAACGGATAAACAAAAATATGGCTTTACATACTTTATCACTCTAAGACAGATACAAGTTGGAGAGATTAAAGAAAGTGATGTAAAAACAGATAATAAAAAGGCTCAAACATCAGGAGGAAAAAAGAAGCGTACAACTGCTAAAGTTAGTAAGCCAACAAGTGCAGAAAAAAGCAAAGTTAGTAAAGTAACAAGTGGAACAAATAATAACTCAGTTAACACAGAGAAACCAAGAGAAAAAACAGCATTAAGAAACTTGATAGGAGGGTAATATGAAAGCTTTAGAAATAGATGTAACTGATATTCAAGAAAGAGGAATAATAGCTGAATTACCTAATAATTTAGTTTTAGAGCTAATTTACAATACCTATGATAGTTTTATATACCTATCTATTCTAAACGCTTTAAATGAACGTATAACAGGTTATAACAAGCTAGTGCCGAACATAGATTATCTTAATTTAGTTAGAAGTGATGAAAACTTACAATTGAGATGTATTAAGATTAATGAATTTGCTGAGGAAAAAGATAAAATTACTCCTCAAAACTTGAATAAAGATTATAAATTTTTCTTGATAGGTGATGATAATGAAACTGTGGAAACAAGTTAGATTGATAACTATTGGAGATATAGTATTTGATTATGATGAGTTAGATGTGGAATTTGAAGTTAAATGCACTGATGATAATAAAAGTGATTTAGCAACTATAAAACTATATAACTTATCTGATACAACATTACAGAAACTAAAACTAAATCAAGATGTATCAATAGACGCAGGTTATAGAGATATTCACGGAGTTATATTCAATGGGATAGTTGAAAGCATTAGCACAAGTAGAGATGAAAACGATTTTATAACTACTATTGAAGCAACACCAAATAATCGAGCATATGCTAATACTATTATAAATCGGCAATTTAAAGCTGGGATTAAAGCAAGTGAAGTTATAAAGCAAATAGGTACAATGTGTAACTTTACTATGGATATAAAAGAATTAGGCAAAGATACAGTATATCCAAATGGGAAGGTGTTTAGTGGTAGATTGTCTAATGTAATTCCAATTTTAGCAAGAGATACAGGGACTATATGCAGATTTACCAATACAACTATTGAATTTAAGTTACCAAATAAAGCATATTCTAGTGTACTGCATTTAGGTGGAGAACAAGGCTTAATTAGGATAGATAAAAAAATGGATAAGGCAGATATTAAAGAAAAAGATAACAAAAAAGCTAAAAAAGATAATTCTAAAACAACATCTAATAAAGCTAAATTTGATATCGAATGTTTACTAATTCCGTTGATCAAAATTGGTCAACTCTTGGAGATAGAAAGCACTTTATTTAAAGGACAAGTTGTAGTTAAAGAATGTAGCTTTGTAGCTAGTGGACTTGAAAGTTTTACAGTATCGGCAAGTGTGGAGGTTGTGTAAATGATAGAAGTTATAAAAAATATGATAGATGATAGCTTAAATGAATTACATACAAGTCTAGCTTGTAAAATTATATCTGTTAATCACAGTGCTGGGACTTGTACTGTACAACCACTAGCAAAAAGGGAGTTATGTCAACAAAAAATAGATTATCCTCCCCTTATAGATGTAAGATTAGATTTTCTTAAATTCGGCGGTTGGAGTTTTCAAATACCTAGACAAATTGGGGATATTGTATGGGTTGGGTTTAGTGAAACAGCTTTATCAGATGAAACAAGCCTTGAAAGATTTAGTTTAAATGAGCCTTATATCATAGGAAGCTGTGAAAGTGGATATGAAGCTAATTCAGATGACATAATCTTACAAGGTGCAGGAACTAGAATAGAAATAAAAGGTAATGGAGATATAACTATACTTGCGGGAAGTAAGCAAACAACTATTACAAGCAATGTTACATTAAATGGAAACTTGACTATAAATGGGGATACTACTCAAAAAGGAAGTATTACAGCAACTGGAGATGTACAAGGAGCAGGAAAGAGCCTTAAAGACCATACACATAGCTATAATCCAGGAGATAAGCCTAAAACATCTACAAGCTCAACAGATTAGGAGGTGTAAATGACAAGTCCAAAATTAGATCGTGATTGTGAGTTAGTTTTTAATGATAATGGAGTTTGTGAGTTAGTCAGTAATGCTGATGACTTAGTACAAGCAATTAGAGTTGAGTTAGAGCAGAACAAAGGACAATTTGCATTAAATACTGCTTGGGGAACTCCTTATCTAAACGAAGCTAACACAGGCATTTTACAACTTAAGGATAATAAAAATAGGATAATTCAAGAAGTTAGCAAAGTCATAAATAAATATGATGGAGTGCAAAAGATAGAAAGTATTGAATTTATTGATAAAGAATTAGTTATAAACATCAAAATTAATGGGGAGGTGTACACAATATGATAACAGATAAGGGCTTTATAGTTCCAACTATAGATGAAATATACACTAGAAAGCTAAATGACTTTAAAGCAGTAAAGCCTGACTTGAGAGAAACGGACAGTAATATTATAATCGCTTGGTTAAGATTTGATAGTGCTGAAGAGTATGACAGCTATTTACAAGCTTTAACAGCATTTAATGAATTATCAGTCTATACTGCAACAGGGTCTAACTTGAATGCTATTACAAGCCATTTAGGTATGACTTGGGAGAAAGAAAAAAAAGCAGTTGGTAAAATTACAGTTACTGCTGAGATAGGAACACAGATTCCACAAGCTTGGGGTGTAGAAACAAAGTCAGGGATTAAGTTTGTAACTCTAAATACATCTACTGTTACAACTACTCAAAGAGAAACAGAAATTGAAGTAATAGCATTAGAGGGAGGAACAGATGGAAATGTAAGTTCAGGAGCAATAACAGAACAAACAGAAATTTTAACTGGAGTTATATCTATTAACAATAAGTTAAATACTCTAGGAGGTAAGAACTTAGAAACAGACACAGAGTTAAGAGAAAGATATCTAAAAAGACTAGATAGAAAGAGTTCTTTTACTACTGAAGGAATTAAAAATTATATCTTACAAAATACTAACGTTAAAAAATGCCAAGTTATAGAAAATGATACTGATACATTTGATAGTGACGGTAGATTAGCACATAGTTATGAATGTATATGTTATGGAGATACAAATGAAAATATTTTAAAAGCTTTATACGAGTATAAAATTGCAGGAATAAGAACAGTTGGAGCAATTACAAAGAATTTTGATGAAATATCTGTTGGATTCACTAGACCCACAGAAAAAACTGTATTCTTAAAAGTTGAAATACAAGGTATTAAGGAAGTTTGGAAAGATGAATTCAAGAAAACTATAAAAGATATTTACTTAAAATATATAGATGAGGTTGAGCCAAACAGCACTATTTACTTATATAAAATCATTGGAGAAATCTATAAAAATGTAGGTGGAATAAAAACTTTAAGAATAAAGCTAGGAGATACTAAATACAACGAAAGAGAGCAAGATTACAAGCTATCTACTAAAGAGGTTGCAGTTGCTAATGCTGATGACATAACTATCGAGGTGAATCTATGATACTAAGCAGAGTACCTCATATTTATCATGATACAGTTTATTCAAAAAAGATGTTTGAAATAGCAGAGAGTAAACATTTAAGAATAAGAAATATCTATAATTTGTTTTCTAATTTCAATGATATTGATAAATCAGAAGGCTATTTACTAGATGTTTTAGGTGGAAACTTTAAAATTCTAAGAAATGGACTTAATGATATAGAGTACAGAAAACTATTGAAGTTTGAAATAGCATTATTACAATTTCTAGGAAGTCCACAAGAAATAATTAGAATACTATCAGAATATTTTAAACTAAATCAAACAGAGTTTAGAATTATAGAGTTATCTGGAAAAATTCTTATTTCTATCCCTGAAAAGTTGAACAAAAAAGGAGTCTTTAGCTTAGTAAAAAAAATCAAAGGTGCAGGTGTAGGGCTAGAAGTTATTAATGGAATCTATGTAGAGGATTATCTAATATCTGAACTGCATGAAATGACACTAGAAGAAATAGAAAAGATTACATTAGCTAGAGATGAGTATTATATTGAAATGTACAGTTTATCAGAATTAGAAGCAATGACATTAGAAGAAATTGAAAAAATTAAAATTTCAAGGAGGTAAAAATGGCACAATGGATAGAAGACCCACAAGGTAGACCAGAGGTTGAAAAAGTTACAAAGGAACTAAAATTACCAGTTTGGAAGGCAAATCATAAAGGGAAATTTAGAGATTTTTGGAATGAACTATGGGATAAAATTGAGGATTATTGTATAAAACTAAAAGAAGGAACTAAAAAAACAGATGATAGATTAAATTCAGCTATTGGAAGAAATGATGGAGATTTCCCTATAGCAAATGCAGTTGTAGGTGATGTTTATTATTCAGATGTTACAAAGAAGTATTATAAATGTAAAGTTGGTGGACCTGCTCCTATGCCAAATGGAAATTTTATAGATTTATCTATATTAGAAAATCTTAATAGATTGGAAAATCTAATCAGTTCCAAAACAGAAAATGATAACTCTATTCTTAAAATTGGAAATGTAGTTATAGAAAAAATTTCTGTTCCTGGTGGTACAGGGATTAGAACAGGAATTATAAAAACAGATTTTAAAGAAATAATTTCTATATCATTAACTCCATATATTTCTTATGGGCAGGAAGTAAATACTTCTCAATCAGTCCATGATGGTGATAATTATATCATTCAAAATAAAAGATTAAGAATTTACTGCAATGCGAATCAAACTGTCAATATCTGTATAATTGGCTTAGTCTAAGAGATAGAAAGTATCTAAGTACATACTCTCAGCTACATCTAATTTACTTAATATATATAAATTCCCTGTGTTTGCATCATATCTAGTTCTTGCTGTTCTCCCACTTGGGTTAGAAACTATTAGTTTTAAGTTAAAAGTTTTTGGTTTAAATTCTTTAGGAAAAGTGAATATTAAACTTCCTTCTACAAGAGAATTAGAAATAGTAGAAGGCACATCTAGAAACACATGACCTATATTGCCTTTTTTTTTAAAAATCAAAGCTGTATATCTAGTTCCTTGAGTTTTATCTACAAAATCATATTTGATTAGATTTTCCAATCTATACACATTTTAAAAATCTATCTGTGATGGAACAGATAACCTAAAATACTAAATTTTTTGAAAGGAGTAAATTATGTATTATATATATTCAAAAGAAAAATTACCAAAACTATTATTTGATGTAAATTTAACATCAGAAGAAGTTAAACTTTATGGAGGTTGGGATGTCATTTTTGGATATTATCCTAACATTCAAAAAGACAATTCAACGATAATTGAAAGAGATACACCATTCAGTTATCCAATTTTTGATAATAACACTATTAGAGAAATGACAAGAGAAGAAAAAGTCGCAAATGATATTGAGATAACTCTTGAAGTTGGAGAGTTTATAGAAAACAAAAAACTTATAAAAGTACCTAAGCCACAAGGCGATAATAAATACTTAAATTGGGATAAAGATAAACACTTGTGGATACTAGATACAGAAGCACAAAGAAAAGATTATTTTGATGTCATAGATAACTTTAAAGCGACATCTTTAGAGTATGGGTTTGATTATAAAGTTGGAGAAAAAGAACATCGCCAAAGATGTAGAGATAAAGATATCATATTTATAGCAATGTCGGCTCTATTATTATTTTTAGTAAAAACTTTTATGAATAAAGAAATAAAAAAGACTTGGTATTTCGAGGATAATTTCGGAGTTAGTTTAGATTTAATGGGCTTTATTCAATTGATGTTTTTCGGTAGTACATTTATTCAATCTGTATATGATACAGAAAATTATTTCAAGACTAAAGTTAATCCTTTTCCATTAACAAAAGATGAATTTGAAAAAAAGAGAAAAGAAATACACTCTAGCTTAGCAAAAGGCTAATTTAAAGAGTTTTTATAACTAGACATAGTTTTATATGGCTATGCTTTATAAAACGCTTTAAATAGCTTGTTATAAAGTCAAATTTTTATAATCTATCATTTTAAATATAATTTTCACTAATTTTATATTTAAGAAAAGAGATTTTTAAGTTTTATCACAAATTTTAACAATTTTTATATTTTAGGAGGTGAAAAAATGTATAAGTTTTCTGAAAGAAGCAAGGCAAAACTTGAAACAGTAGATATCAAACTTCAAAATCTAATGAATATGGCTATAAAAGAAAGTCCTTATGATTTTTCTATAACTGAAGGAATTAGAACAATGAAAAGACAAAGAGAGTTAGTTGCCCAAGGAAAATCAAAGACATTGAAAAGCTATCATTTAAAGGGAAAAGCAGTTGATATTGCAATTTGGATAGATGGAAAAGTAACATGGGATTTCAAATATTATAAAGAAGTTGCAGATCATGTTAAACAAACAGCAAGAAAATTAGGATATTTGATAACTTGGGGTGGAGATTGGAAAACATTTAAGGATGGTCCACATTTCCAAATTGAAAACTAATTAATAAACAGTCTGGTCAGACAATTATTATAAAAATTTTAGGAGGTATGAAATGGAAGCATTTATAGAAAGAATGATTGTAGAGAAAAATGAATTACAAGATAAAGTAACAAAGTTAGAAAATTTTATTAATAGAGAAAAATTTAAAGAATTAAAAGGATTAGAGCAAGTTTATCTAAAAGAACAGCTAAAATTTATGAAAGGCTATTTAAGTGTATTAAGACAAAGAATTAATTTTTATAACAAATAACAGGAGGTTTTAATTATGAAAGATTTTATTTATGGTATATTTTTTAAAGTGTATACAATTTTTATGAGTTTTACTTGGGAACAATGGTGCTGGATGGCATTAGCTGCTGGAATAGTTGCTTATATGGTTTATAACAGAAAGAAGTATGTGCAAATATTTGATAATGCAGTGGTGTATGCAGAAACATCTTTTAATTATGGAGATAATCTTAAAAAGCTAGATGGAGCTGTAACATTTATAATAGAAAGAACAAATAGCCTACCATTTATAGCTAGGGTAGTAATTAGAAGATTTTTAAGTAGAAAAAGAATGGTAGATATTATAGAAACAACACTACAAAAGTTTTCTGATATATTTGGATCAGGAAGAAAAGTGGATATAAAAGGAAATGAGGAAGATGGAGAAAAGTAAATTAATCCTTGAGCCAATTTCAAATGGTAAGGCAATTTTGCTAGAAGAGTATGTTTATGATATAAACGGGTACTTGATAAGAGTACCCAAATATTTTATAACAGATGGAGCTTCTGTTCCTAAAAGCTTGCAATGGCTGTATAATCCTTATGGTAAATATATTAATGCTGCAGTTATCCACGATTATTTATATAGTGTTTATAACAATACGGGTATTAATCGTACCTTAGCAGATAAAATATTTGATTTCATTATGAAAGAAACTGGAGTAAATGCTAAAACTCGTAGAAAATTCTATGTAGCTGTTAAATATTTTGGAAAAATATTTTGGCAGGATAAACTGAAAAATGAGGGATACATTGATAGAGCTGTTATAGATAGAACTAAAGAAGCAAGAGAATACTATAAACTATGGAACAATATTTTAAAATTATGAGGTGGTGCTTATGGTTGCGATAACTCAAGAACATTTGACGTATGTCGCAGGGCTAATTGGTGTTATAGCTTTTATTAGAGGCATATCGTCTAGCATTGATAACAAAATCGAAAAGAACAATGATTATTTAGAGGCTATGATTGACAAGAAGCTAGACAAAAGAGAATATGAAATAAATAGAAGTAACTTAGAAAAAACTTTCACAGAAAAAAATTTAAATCTGAATGAAAAAATAGAAAAGTTAGAAAAAACAATGACTGATGACATGAAGGAAATAAAAGAATCTTTGAAAGAAATTAATAATCACTTTCTAAGTTGCAAGAAATAATTAATTGGGTAGGTTTTTCCTGCCCTTTTATTTTATAAAAAAACTCCCTCTTTTTTGTCATAGCCAACGAGTAGCCAACAAACACTATTTTTATATGATAAAAAACATTTAAAATTAAAAGAAAAATAAAAAAAGACAAATTTTAACATAAAATTACATAATATAAAAGAGAATTTCTCAAGAATATAATCTTAAAAAATTCTCTTTTTATTAAAAATTATTTTATTTTCTGTTTCCTGCTTTTATAATAGGAATATTTGCGACTAAAGCTATTTTTCTAGGATCGTCATCACAAGGAGAAACCTCAATATTTAATTTAGATTTTTCAATTTCAACATACTTAGATAAAACTTTAAGTATATCATCTTTCATGTTTTCTAAAACTCCAGATGGTAACATTGCTCTATCTTGGATTAAGACTAGTTTTAATCTATTTTTAGCTTCATCTTTTGAATTTTCTTTTTTAAATAAACCTGATAGTATACCTAACACTGTTATCACCTCTTAAATACGAATTTTATTTTTTCTAATATACTCATTTTAATATCTAAATCTAGTAAAGGAACTTCTACTCCTTCTATTCTACTTGCAATATTCTTAAATGCTTTTGCTGCTAAAGAATCTCCTTTATATACTAAAGGTTCTCCTTTATTTGTAGAAATAACTACAGTTTCATCATCAGGAACTACTCCTAACAACTTTACTGCTAATATATCAAGTATGTCTTCTACACTTAACATATTCTTTTCTTTTACCATATCTATTCTTAGTCTATTTACAACAATTCTTGGACTTTTTATTCCTGCAGCTTCCAATAGTCCAATTATTCTATCAGCATCTCTTGTAGCTGAAACTTCAGGAGTTGTAACAACTATAGCCTCATCTGCTGCAGCTATTGCATTTTTAAATCCTTGTTCTATTCCTGCTGGACAGTCTATTAAGATATAGTCAAAACTTTCCTTTAAAGAAAAAATTAATTCTTTCATTTGGTCAGTATTGACATCGTTTTTATCTCTTATTTGAGCAGCTGGTAATAAGACAAGATTTGGACATCTCTTATCTTTAATTAAAGCTTGGCTTACTCTACATCTTCCTTCAATAACATCGATTAAATCATAGACTATTCTATTTTCAAGTCCCATAACAACATCTAGATTTCTTAAACCTATATCTGTGTCTATAAGTAAAACCTTATGACCTTTGTCTGCTAAAGCAGCTCCTATATTTGCAGTCGTTGTTGTTTTTCCAACTCCACCTTTTCCTGAAGTAATAACAATAACTCTTGCTCCCATACTATATCAACTCCTCAACAACTATTTCTTGATTTTTTATTCTTGCAATCCTAAATTTATTTTTTTTGTTAACTCTTGAAGAATCTAAAATTTCTTTTTGCATATCAGTTTTTGTTTTCATTCCTATAGTCAGTTGAATAGGATTGAAATAAATAGCAGTTACAAAAGCTTGTTCATCTCCATTTAATCCTGCATAGACAGTTCCATTAAGACGACCTAAAACGATTACATTTCCTCTAGCTCTTATTATAGAAGACGGGTTTACATCTCCTATTACAACTACACTTCCATCTGATTCTATTTTTGCTCCTGATCTTAAAGTTCCTCTATAAAAATGAGTTTTTCCTTCTTCCATCAATGGATTAAACTTACTTAGATCCATTGCTTGATCCTTAGATTTTTTATCTTTAGGTTTTTTCTCATTTTTTTCGTTCTTTTCATTTTTTTCAGTAAAAATATATGAAATAACTATGTTACTATTTTCTGTTAGGATTCCAATTAGAATATCTTCTTCTTCACTTGTCAACTTTCTACCGCTGAACTCTATTGCCATACGACTATTTCCAATAAAATTCTTTGCTTCTAATATCTTAGTTTTTAGAATATCACATAATTCCAAAAAATCAGATTTTGGGTTTAAAGCAATTACCAATCTATCATTTTTACCTTTTATAATTACCTGGTTGCTCATAATTCCACCTACATAATAATTTTATTCTACCCATCTAGAAAAGTATAACATAGTATGTAAAATATTGCAAACACTAAGAAAAAAAATTAGATGTTCCAGTTTTCTAGTCTTCTTCTTAATTGTTCTACCTCAAGTTTTAAATCATTCATTAAGTATTCTAAAATTTCTTTTGTTGTTTTTTCATCGTTTACCATAGCTGCAACTTGTCCTGACATGAAGCTTCCTCTTTCAGTATCCCCTTCAACAACAGCTAATCTTAAGCTTCCAGTTCCTAATTTTTCAATTTCTTCTTTAGGAGCTCCACTTCTTTCAAGTTCTATCATTTCTTTTGCTAATTTATTATCAATAACTCTTACAGGGTGCCCTGTTGAAGTTCCTGTAACAACAGTTGATCTATCTTTAGCTTTTAAGATTATATCTTTATAGTTTTGATGAATTATACATTCTTTTGCTGTTAAGAATATAGTCCCACATTGAATAGCATCTGCTCCCATAGCAAGTGCAGCTAAGAATTGTTTTCCACTAGCTATACCTCCAGCAGCTATAACTGGTATAGATACTGCATTAACTATTTGAGGAAGTAAAGCCATAGTTGTAAGAGTTCCAACGTGTCCTCCACTTTCCATTCCTTCAACTATAACAGCATCTGCTCCTATTTTTTCCATTCTTTCTGCTAATTTAACTGTAGGTATAACAGGAATAACCTTTATATTAGCAGCTTTTAGTTTATCCATAAAAGCTCCAGGGTTTCCTGCTCCAGTTGTAATAACTTTTACTCCTTCTTCAATACAAACATTCATTTGTTGCTCTACATCTGGACGTAAAAGCATTAAGTTAACACCAAATGGATTAGAAGTTATTTCTTTAGCTTTTCTAATATGTTGTCTTAAAAGTTCTGGTTCCATTCCTCCACCAGCAATTATTCCAAGACCTCCATCTCTTGAAACAGCTCCTGCTAATTCTCCACCTGATACCCAAGCCATAGCTCCTTGAAATATTGGATATTTAATCCCTAATAATTCACATATTTTATTATTTTTCATTAAAGTTTCCTCCATATATTTTAAATTTATTTCTCCATACATAAAGATACCCTTAGGAAGATATGCATATACTATACATCTTAGTGCTGCTTCCTTCCAGATCTGACACGGTTCGATGATAATATATCATATCCCCTAAGGGCAATATATATTATCATTTTTATTTTTATTTGTCAATATTATGCACCAATTTTATTTAAAAAGTCTTCTTTTATTTGTTCTCTTATCTTTGATTTTAAAGAAGAGTTTTCTCCATTTAAGATTTCATCAAAAATTTCAACTATATTAGTCTTAATTTGTAATGTTCTTGAATCAGTGTCATAACTATAATAAATTTCACCAGTATTTAATTCTTTTAATAGAGGTGCTATTATTTCTCTAGTAACTTCATCTTCTATTTTCATAGTTTCAATTATTTTTGCTACATCAAGTTTCATATCTTTTAGATGTATACTTCCATTTATAACTAAATGAGAACCATCTGTTTTTAAATTTTGGAATAAAACTCCTTGTCCACCTTGTAATAAATCGCTTCCTAAATCTTTTAAATCAGCCTCAGGAATATTCAAAGTTGACTCTGTAAGCTCTGTATCAAAGTTAATGAAACCTTTAAATTCACCTATGGTATTTCCTTTTTCTCCAAATAATTTAAACTCAGTATTATCTGTGTCCTTTGAAATTCTTGTTGAGAAATTCTTAACTTCACCATTAAAACTAATTCCATAAACATTAGAAGTGATAATTATACTGTTAAAGAATAGTTCCCATACATCTTCATCATCTAATTTAGAATCTTTTTCTTTTCTAACACGAATTTCATCAAGAATATTTCTATATTTCAAAGAAAGATTATATATTTTTTGTTCATAAACTAAGTTTAAATACATGTTGATATAACCATCTAAATCGAATAAAACAAGTTTATTTCTATTTAAGAAGTTTCTTACAACTCTATCTAGTGATTCTTCTAAAGTCATTCCATCTTTAAGTTCATCTTCAGTCTTACTTAAATCTTTAATATCTAAATCTTGTCCAAGTTTCTTTGTACTTTTACCAATATTAGATATTTCTCCAACTACTTCTGAAATATTTAAATTCTTTTCACTACTTTCTTTAATATTCTTTATGCTTTGTTTTATTTTTTCAAGTTCACTAAGATCTGTTCTATTACTTAAATTTCTTGAAAAAACTTCATTTAAATTTAAATGATTTTCTTCTATTTTATTCAAATAAAGATTTTTAAGTTCTGTTAGAACTTTTTCTCTCTTAGCTTTTTCTTCAGCTTCAGTCACTTTATTTTCAAAAACAACCATATCTTCTTCAGAGTTATATTCATATTTTGCATTCCCAAAGAAAGATATTCCTTCTATTTCTGCATCATCAAAAGTTATTATTTTCTTTCTAAAGTTTATATTATAATAACTTTTTAATTTATCGATAGAAATAAAGACTTCTTCTTCATTTAAGTTACTCATAATCTTTACATCTTTTAAAGTAATGTAACGTTCAAAATAATCTAAATCCAAACTACCTATTGTAACTTCTGCATTATTTGCCTGAGACATTTTTCTTTCTAAATAAGCTTTTAATAAAATATCTCTTGCAAAAAACAGGATGGTAACTGAAATAACAATAAATAGTAATAAAAAACCTATAAATTTTTTCATATAACCTCACCTATATATATTTTCTAATTATTAATTTGATTTTTTCTTTTTTAGTTAAGCCATTTTCTTCCACAATCTTAAATTTTCCATACTTTTTAATTATTATAGTATCTCCCACAGCTATCTTAGTACTTTTTTCTCTTTCTACCTCATAATTTAATTGTACATTTCCTAAATCTATGTAGTTTGTACCTAAAGTTCTAGATAGATTAGTTAGTTCTGCAACCAAACTATCCAATCTTAAAGATGCTAGAGTTATATTTAATTCTTGGTATTCATTTTGAGGTATCTCACTTTCATCTATTTCTATAATTTCAACAGGTGAAGAATTTACTCTCAAAAGATTCTCTTTTAAAAAATCAAACATATTCTCTAATATAATACCATAACAATGACCATTTTTAACAATTAAATCTCCTAAACTTTCTCTTTTTAAACCTAAAGCTAAGATATTCCCTAAATAATGCTTGTGTTCCAAGTCAATAAATTTAGATTTCTTTTCTATTTTAAAGTATTTCACAGGAAAAAACAAATCTTCTTCTGTAAAATCTTTTGGATAGACTGCCAATAATTTTTTTTCACAGTCTTCATTTAGACCCTTAAAAGAGAAATTTAGTTCATGATGTTTCAACTTATTAAGTTGAGATATTGGAAAAAATTGTTTACTATATACTATCATATCAGTTTTTTCTGCTAAATTAATACAATTTTCAATTTTTTCTAAATTATTGTTTGTTTTATCTATATTTTTCATAATAGATATTCTATCATTTTTTTTCTAAAAATAAAATAAAAAAAGTCCATTTTTTATATGGACTTTTTTGTGGGATTAGCATATCTATTATTTTTTTCATTATTATTATGGGAAATTACCCTTCTCATTTAAGAGAAGGGCCTTTTTTCTTTCTGGGGGGAGAGAAAAAAATTTTATTATCTATAACCTTTAGACGAGACCCCTAAGAAAAAAGTTTAAAAGTTTTTAAAAATTTTTAAAAACTTTTTTTATAAGAATTAATGTGATAAAAAACAGTTCATTGCTAGCTAAATTTCTTAACGATGAAAAATTAACGTATCGCTGTAAATTCAGCAAACTCGCTACGCTCAGACACTCTGAGATTTACTCGGCTCACTTGCTTTAATTTTTCATCTAAAATTTAGATGCAAATTCACTTGTTTTTTATCAACATCTACAAATAAAATTTTTTACATGTCCTTACTTTTGGCTTCAAAGCTTATCATTATTGGGCTTCCATCAAAGCCAAAAGCTTCTCTAAATTTATTTTCTATATATCTTGCATAAGAGAAATGTATAAGTTCTGGGTAATTACAGAATAAAACAAATTTTGGTGGTGCAACAGAAACTTGAGTTGCATAATTGATTTTAATTAATCTACCCTTTCTTGTTGGTGGATTATTCATTAGAATAGCATCTTTTAATACAGTGTTTAAAAGTCCTGTTGAAATTCTCTTAGTATATTCTTCATAGATTCTATCAGATATTTCAAGAAGATTTGTAGTTCTTTGTCCTGTTAGAGCTGAAATAAATTCTATAGGAGCATAAGATAAGAATGGTAGCTCAGCATACAATTCTTCTTTCATTTTCTTCATAGTTACATTATTTTTATTTTCTACTAAATCCCACTTATTCATTACAAT
>ERZ772910.177-NODE-177-length-39662-cov-4.485672_pt1 | contig 39662 bp, 42 predicted proteins | sample MGYA00511357_ERZ772910 | MGnify/ENA primary metagenome ERZ772910 (study PRJEB29015, sample SAMEA2738096) | human oral metagenome | biome: human oral; feature: human-associated habitat; material: saliva | place: China | collected 2193 ... | reverse complement strand
TTTACATTATTCCATCTATCTTCATTTAATTTTATATAATTGTTCATCTTATAATATCCTCATAATTTTATATTATTTCGATTTAAGTTGAATATCCGCACTTTCTTTTTGTCATTTTATTTAATTATTTTAGCGCGACAAGTCTGAGTTTACCTACCCTTCAAATCAAGAGTCATCAGTTTGTAAACCTCAATAAATATCCATTAGGATCTTGAATCAGGAACTCCATTTGTATTTCTTCAATTCCGTTAACCCTATATACACTTCTAATCAGTTCTCTGTAAATCTCTAATTGTTTGCTTTTCACTAATTCATATAGTTTCTCAATATCATGAACTGATATTGAAAAATTTATTCCTCTTCCTAAAGGATAGATTAGTTCCCCTGTATTCCAGCCATCATCATGAATTTGTTCAAACATAAACTGACTATTTTGAAAAGACATAAAAACAAATTTCTCTTCCGGTCGTTCGTACTCTATTTTAAATCCTAATTCTTCATAAAAATTTCTAGTCTGAACAATATCAAAAACTGATAATTCAGGAATCAAACTATTAAACTCCATATAAACTCCTCATAAAATTCTAATTTGTCAATTTCTCGTCCATCTCATTATATCACTTTTTCCACAGTTTTTCATTCAATCAAGCTGAATATTCATTTTTCTAACTATATTTTTTAATCCAATATAAAATAGTACAAGATTTTTAAGTTTTTTTCTTTTGACTTATTTTATCCTTAAATAGTTCATCATCTTGAATCATTTCCTTCCGCTTTACTAATTTTTGCTCAGGTCAATTTTCTTATAAAAAAAGATTGAAGACTACTCTTCAATCACTTAATTCTCTTTAATAAATTTTATTATAAAAAATCCATTATGTTTATGTTTTTCAGGTAATAATTTTATAAATTTTTCTGGTTTACCAAAAAATTCAACTTCTTTTATTTTTAAATTTTTATGTTTTTCTAAAAAATATTTGACATTTTCTTCATTTTCACATTTTAAAACAGAGCAAGTACTGTAAACTATCTCTCCTTTATCTTTTAGATATTCTACTGCATTATCAAAAATTTTTCTCTGTAATTCAATTATTTCATCAATAATTTCTTTGCTTCTGAATAATTTTATTTCAGGTTTTCTATCCATAACTCCAATTCCTGAACAAATTACATCACAGAGTATATAGTCAAATTGTTCTTTATATTCCTCTTTGTAAATTGAAGCGTCAAAATTTAGTAATTTTACATTTTTTACATTAAGTCTATTACAATTTTCTTCTATCTTTTTTAATTTACTCTTTACAATATCATTTGCAAAAATTTCTCCTGTATTTTTCATCTGAAAAGCTAGATGACAAGTTTTTCCACCTGGTGCAGAACAGATATCTAAAACTTTTGAATTTTCCCTTGGAGCTAAAATTTCTCCCGTTAGAATACTTCCAACATCTTGAACTGTAAAATCTCCACTTTTAAAACTTTTAGTTTCCAATATATTAGTAGGATTTTCTACAAAATAAGTAAGTTTTGAAATTTCAGATTTTTTAAAATTATATCCGTCTTTTTCCAAGTCCTTAACAACTTTTTCTTCCATCTTTTCAAAAGATGAAATTCTTATTGCAAAATGAGGTTTGGACATAGAATTTTCAAGAATTTTTATAGTTTCTTCCCTACCATAATCAGAAAGCAATATCTTTACAATATCCATATTTGCAGAGTATTTTATAGAGATAGCTTCCTCTTCACTCCCAACTTCAATCTTCATAAAATCTTCTTTATTTCTTAAAAAATTTCTTAAAGATCCATTAACAAAAGAGGAAAATTTTTTTAGTTTAAAAACTTTTGTAAGATTAACAGCCTCATTAATTATTGCAAACTCAGGAATTTTATCCATAAAAAAAATCTGATAAATAGAAACTCTTAAAATATTTAAAATGTATGGATTGAACTTTTTAATTCTTAATTTACAGAGTTTTTTGATTATATAATCAAGATAAATTCTGTTTTCCAAAGTCCCATATACAATTTCTCTTAAAAATTTGCTATCTAAATCAGAAATATTTTTTGTGTTTTTATTTAATAAATTTGTTGAATTTGAATTTTCATCTTTGATTTCACAAAGAATTTCAACTGCAAGTTTTCTCATTATTTTAAAATTTCTCCAACTTTTATAGAGTTACCACGAAGATAGTCTTTAACTAAAACTCTCTTTTTACCAGAAAATTGTATTTCCAAAAGTTTTATACTTCCATCCATAGTTTTAACAAAAATTGCATCATCTGAAACTTTAAAGATTGTTCCAACATTTTCATCTGGATTTTCTTTTGAAATTTCAGCTCTATGAACTTTTATATTCTCTTCCATATATTCACAAAATGTACTAGGCCAATTATAAAAACCTCTAATTTTGTTAAAAATATTTCTTGAAGTATCATTAAAATCAAGTTTTCCCATTTCCTTTTTAATCATAGGAGCATAGGAAAATTTATCTCCTTGTTTAACTCTGTTTTCGTATTTGTTTTCAAAGTCATTAATAGTTTTAACAATCAATTTTGAACCCATTTTTGAAAGTCTTTCATAAAGTGTTTCGGCATTATCTAAATCAGAAATTTCTGTTTCTTCAATATCCAAAACATCTCCAGTATCAAGCCCAACATCTATTGACATAATACTTACACCAGTTTTTTCAAGACCATTTACAATAGCCCAATTTATCGGTGCAGAACCTCTAAGTTCTGGTAAAATTGAAGCGTGAATATTTAAAATTTTCCCATGCATAAAGTCGATTAATCTTTTATCAATTATCTGTCCAAATGCAACTACAACAATAAAATCAGGATTTATTTCTTTTACAATCTCAAAAAATTCATCACTCTTTACACTATCAGGAGTTACAACTTCAAGTCCAAGTTCCAATGCTCTTTGCTTTACGGGAGTTGGTAATAATTTTTTTCTATTTCTAAGTTTGTCTTTTTGAGAAACAACTAAAGAAACTTCAAAATTTTCATTTAAAGTTTCTAAAGGTGGAACCGCAAAATCTGGAGTTCCCATAAAAATTATTTTTTTCATTATTCTTCCTCACCGTAATACAATTTTTCATACATTTCAGCTTCTTCTCCTTCTAAAGCTAAATCTGTAAATAAAATTCCATTTAAGTGATCTATTTCATGACAGACGCAAACAGCCAAAAGACCAGTTGCATCAATTATTTGTTCATTTCCATCAATATCCGTATATTTGAATTTTACTTTTTCAGGTCTTCTAACAAAACCTCTAACATCTGGAATTGAAAGACAGCCCTCTGGTCCAACTTGTTCACCAGAAATTTCTAAAATTTCAGGATTTACCATTTTAAGTAAACCATGCTCATCTCCAACATCTATTGTTACAAGTCTTTTTAAAATTCCAATTTGAGGACATGCAAGTCCAACTCCGTCTGAATCATACATTGTTTCTACCATGTCTTCTAGTAAATCTTTTATTTTATCATCTATAACTTCGACAACCCTTGCTTTTTTTCTAATAACAGGATCGCCATCAACTCTAACATTTCTTAATGCCATGTTTCCTCCTTAATCTATTGTCAAAATTAATTTTCCATTTTTTTCAGTATTGAAAGAATACTTTTTATTAAAAATTAATTCCATTAAAAATTGTCTAAAGACATCATAGTCTTTTAGAACTTTTATTGTTAAATTATATCTATACACCATATTTACCCATTTTATTGCATCCGGATTAGGTCCTAGAATAATTATATCTTTTAAATTTATTTCTTTTTTAAATTTATCAAAAATTAAATCTCTTATTTTTTTCAATTCTTCCATACAATTTTCAACACTTTTACTTCTAAATTGAAAATTTACAATATGTGCCTTTGGAGGATAGAGAAAACTTTTTCTAAAATTAATTTCTTCTTTGAAAAACTCTTCATAATTATGGTCAGAAGAATTAACAATGCTGTAATGACTCGGCTTATATGTTTGAATTATTACTTTTCCCTCTTTATCTCCACGACCTGAACGACCTGCAACCTGTGTTAAAAGTTGAAAAGTCTTTTCAGCAGATTTAAAAGACGGAATATTCAAACTTATATCAGCTAGTACAACTCCTACCAAAGTTACATTAGGAAAATCAAGTCCTTTTGATATCATCTGAGTACCGATTAAAATGTCAATTTCTTTATTTTTCATCTTTCGATAAACTTCTTCATAAACTCCCTTTTCCTTAGAAGTATCTGCGTCTATTCTACAAACTTTAGCATCTTTAAAAGCATTTTTAATATATTCTTCCAAGGCTTCTGTTCCAAAACCAAACTCTTTTATGGTTTGTTTAAAACAATTTGGACATATTTTAGGTTTTGGTTTAGTTCTTCCACACATATGACAAATACAAATGTCTTTTCTATTATCCTTATGATAAGTCATAGAAATATCGCAGTAATCGCATTTTTGAACATAACCGCAACTTCTACAAAAAACAAAAGAGCTTCTTCCTCTTTTATTTAAAAATAGAATTACCTGTTCTTTTCTTTCCAAAGTTTTTTGTATTTCTTCAAATAGACTATTACTTAAAATACTTTTATTCCCAAGTAATAATTCTTCCCTCATATCTACAATTTCAACTTTAGGCAAAGAATTTTTTGTAGCTCTATTTTTTAGCTCCAAAAGTTTAATATCATCACTATTTGTTCTTGCATAAATATTTACGGAAGGAGTTGCAGAACCTAAAACAAGTTTTGCATCAGCCAATCCAACTAAATATTCTGCAACTTCATGAGTATAATATTTAGGATTTTGATCACTTATATAACTTGACTCATGCTCTTCATCAATAATAACAAGTCCCAAATTTTTTACAGGAGAAAAAATTGCAGATCTAGCTCCAACTACGATCTTTATATCCTTATCTTGAATTTGTTTCCATTGATTTAGTTTTTCAATCGTTGTAAGTCTGGAATGAATAATTGCAATATCATTTCCAAAACGTCCTGAAAAACGTTCAATAGTCTGTGGTGTAAGACTAATTTCAGGAACTAAAATAATACTACTTTTTCCCTGTTCGAGCATATTCTCAACAAGTTGAAGATAAATCTCAGTCTTTCCACTTCCTGTTATTCCATGAATTAAAAACTTATCATTTTTAGAACTCAAAACATTATCCAAAACATCTTGTTGTTCTTTATTTAAATTTAATTTTTTATAGCTATTTGTATCTTCAACAGAATTTTTATAAACTTTATCTTCAGTTTGAATAAGTGCATTTACTAAAAGCAATGAATCTACAACAGATTTAGAAAAGTTATTCTCTCTTAAATCTTTAACACTTACAAAATCTTTTCCCTTTAAAAAATTTATAAGTTCTAATTGTTTTACAGCGTTTTTACGAATTTTTAAAAAATCAAAATCTTCATTTAGTTTAACAAATTTTTCTAAAAATTTATTTTCCGAGTTGTTATATTTATATTTTTTTACTAAAATTTCGTTTTCAATTAGATAATTTACCTTTGTATCATTATTATAAAATTCCCTAATTTCTAAAATATTTTTTCTCTTTGAAAAAAATTCAGTTTCAACAGTTGAAAGTTCGGTAGTTTTTTCTTTATTTAGAACAAAAAATTCTTCAATTTTACTCCAGTCTCCGGGTGGCAAAACACAATTTAGACAATAGGAAAGATTTGTAATGTACTTTTCACTCATAAACTTTGCAAGTTTAATCTGTGTTTTACTTACAATTTCTTTTTCATCTATAACCATATTAATTTCTTTGAACTTTATATCTGTTTCAACATCTTTTTCATCTAAAATATTTATAACAAGACCAACAGTTCCCTTATTTCCTTTACCAAAAGGAACAATTACCCTCTTACCTATTTGTATTTCTTCTTCAATAATTTGTGGAACTTTATAGGTAAATATATTTTCAGCCCTTGATAGTAAAAAAGACTTAACAACAACTTCTGCTAACATATTTTCTCCAAAATAGCATCTAAAATTTTATCTGCAATTTCTCTTTTAGTTAACACTTCTGTTTCAAGCTCACTATCTTTTGTAATAATAGTAACCTTATTAAAATCAGAGCCAAAGCCCCTATCTTTTAATGAAACATCATTTGCAACTATCATATCTAATTTTTTATTATTCATCTTTGAAATTGCATAATCTTTAACTGAGTTTGTTTCAGCCGCAAAGCCTACAACAAATTGTGATTTTTTATAATCTGAAATACTTTTTAAAATATCAAGATTGTTTTCAAGCTCAATATTTTCAAAATTTTCTGTCTTTTTGATTTTAAAATCTTTTTTGTTTTTAACCTTAAAATCAACTGGTGCAGCAGGCATAATTAAAATATCTGAATCATCAAAATTTTCTTTTAGTGAATTATACATATCTTCATTTGTTTTTACATCAATGTAATCAATACCAAAGTTTCTATAATCACTATTAACCTTGCCACATACTACTTTTACATCAGCTCCACGTCTTTTTGCACAAAGAGCTAACTCATTTCCCATTTTCCCACTACTGTAATTTGAGATATATCTAACAGGATCAATATCTTCAATTGTGGCACCATTTCCAATTAAAATCTTTTTTCCTTGCAAATCTTTTTTCACAAAATAACTTTCTATTTCCTCAAAAATTCTTTCAACTTTTGGGAATTTTCCTTTACCATAATCTCCACAAGCAAGACGACCATAATCAGGACTTAAAACAATATGTCTTTCTTTTAAACTCTCAATATTTTTTTGAGTTGCTGGATTTTCATACATATTAACATTCATAGTTGGTACTAAAATCATTTTTTTAGTATGAGCAAGTACTATATTTGTGATTAAATTATCTGCAATTCCGTAGGCAATTTTAGCCATGGTATTAGCTGTAAGTGGCGCAAGAACAATACAGTCAGCTTCTTTTGCAAGTTTTATATGCTTAACTTCACTGTCCATATCTCTTTCAAACACATCACTATACACCTTATTTTGACTAATAGTTTCAAAAATCAAAGGATTAATTAGTTTAGTTGCGTTTTCAGTCATAACAACATTAACTTCATATCCAGCCTTAACTAACATACTTACTAAATCTAAAGACTTGTAAATCGCAATCCCAGAAGTTACACCAACTAAAATATTTTTTTTCATCTTAATCTTCCTTTTCTTTTTTAGTTACCTTTTCAGCTACAATTTCTTGAAGTGCTTGAGTAATTGGTTTTTGAGCATCTGTTTCCATTAAATTTTTAGATCCGTTTACAATTCTTCTAGCTCTTTTACTTGTCATTACAACTAAAGCATATCTACTCTTATCAATTTTTTCTAATTCTTTAAATGATGGATTTATCATCTTTCATTCCTCCTATTTTTTAATCTTTAATCTTTCGGCTTCAATAATAGCCTTCATTTTATCAACACTTTCATCTATAAAATCATTCACTATAGAATAATTATATTCATTTAAAAACTCAACTTCTTTTTTTGCATTGTTCATTCTTAAATTTATAGTTTCTTCATCTTCTGTTCCACGTTCTACAAGTCTTCTTTTCAACTCTTCAAAATCCGGTGGTAAAACAAAAACTAAAACTGCATCTGGGTAATTTTTCTTTACTTGTAATGCACCTTGAACGTCAATTTCTAAAATTACTACATCTCCATTTTCAATAGAATTTAAAACAAAATCCTTAGGTGTTCCATAGTAATTTCCATGAACTCTTGCATACTCTAAAAGTTTTCCATCTTCAATCATTTTTTCAAACTCATCATTTGATACGAAAAAATAATTTTTACCATGTTCTTCATTAGGTCTCTTGTTTCTACTTGTTGCAGAAATTGAGTATTTAATATCTGTATTATCTCTTAATAAAATATCACAAATAGTTCCTTTCCCAACTCCTGACGGGCCTGAAACAACCATCAAAAATCCCTTTTTCATATTGCCTCCAAAATTACTCAACGTTTTGAATTTGTTCTCTAAGCTTTTCTATAATGACCTTCATTTCAATAACATAAGTTGAAATCGCATAATTATTTGATTTACTTGCAATTGTATTGATTTCTCTATTCATTTCTTGTAATAAGAATTCAATTTTTTTACCAACTTGACTTTCAAGATTTAAAAACTTTTTAAAGTTTTGAATATGTGAATTAAGTCTTGTTATTTCTTCACTTATATCAAGCTTATCAGTATAAAAAATCACTTCAAGATTTAATCTATTAACTTCACCTTCAGACAATTCACCACAAAACTCATTAAGTTTTGATTTTAATCTATCAATTTGATTATTTAAAACATCTTCTTTTCTTTCAATAATATTCTCTAAATTATTTTCAAAAGCAGAAAGATTATCTAGTAAATCTTTGTTTAGATTTTCACCTTCCACTATTCTCATTGATACAAGTTCATCTACAGCTTTTTCAACTGACTCAAGAACATTATTTTTTAAATACTCTTCATCTATTTCAGAAGTCTTAACTTCAACTACATTGTCATTTCTAACAATATGTCCAATACCAACAGAAGCATCTATTCCAAGTTTAGTTGAAATGCTTTTATATGCTTCAAAATATGCAGAAGCCAATTCGTAATTAACATCTAAAGCTGAGTTATTTTCAGAAAACTTTTGTTTTCCTCTTATAAAAATATCAACCCGTCCTCTTGATAATTTTTTTCTTACAACTTTTTTAATATCTTCTTCACAAAAATTTAAAAAATATGGTAGCTTAACTTGAATATCTAAAAATTTATGATTTACAGCTTTCATCTCAAAAGACAAATCATAATTTTCATCAACGAACTCACTTCTACCATAACCAGTCATTGATTTTAACATATTTTTCTCCTTAAAAATTTATATTATTTTTATATTTATCTATTATATTTGTATTAAAAAATTTTTACAATACTTTGTTACGAAAATTTAATAATTTTCTTTTTTGAATATTTTTATAAAAAAATTTACAAAAACACTATAATACATTATAATGAAGTTATAAATTGATAATGTTCATATAAGTAAGGAGGATACTATGAAATTAATAAAAGAAAAAATTTACTCAATATTTAGTTTTTTAATATTTTTATTATACCTTTTGCTTTTAGAACTATCAGCAGGAGCTTATCCTTCTGATGAACCATATATGCATAGTTTAACAATATTTAAAAATGTTCCATTAAGTATTTCTCTAATTTTTATATTTATATTTGTTTTATTATTAATAACACAAAAGACAAAATATTTTTTAACAATAAATATAGGAATAATTTTATTTTTTATATTAAGAATTTATAACTTTTATAGATTTTATAAAAGATTATTTCACGATGGAATAACTATGATTTTATTTTTCCTTGCTATTGTTTCAATAGCTACAATTTTTATATCAATTTCAAAAATTTTAAAAAAGTCTAATTGATATTTCTTTTTTGAATTTGACATGATATAAAAATATGGGTATACTATACCTAGTAATATGGGGATGAACTGGCTTCGACGGGGAGGTTGCAGTATCATAAGCGAATTGTTGTATCCAATCAACATAAAAAGTGGTAAATTAAATATAAACGCAGAAAATAATAATTATGCATTAGCTGCTTAAGACAGCTATTTGGAGTCTATTCTTTTCCCACAAAAGTCTAAACTCTATCATTAATTACGTGGGCAACCTTTACAAAAGTTCTTAGATTTGTAATTGTATTTATAAGATACCATTAACTGATTTTGTTAATTTATAGGTTATTGGGAATTTTAAAATTGACTGTATTCGGAGAAAGTGATATGAATGCCTTTTCGGACGTGGGTTCGACACCCACCATCTCCACCAAAAACTCTTGTAAAGAATTTGCTTACAAGAGTTTTTTTAATTATAATATCTTATAAAATATTTATTGACTTTTATATTTGCTAAATGTATAATTTAAGCAAACGATATTTTACGTATAAAGTTATATAATAATAAACTTATAAACCGTAAAATATACTTATTTTTAGGAGGAGTTCTTATGAAAATTATGAAAAAACGATTGTTACTACTGCTTATAACATCATTTATTTTAGCAAGTTGTAGTTCCAAAAAAGAATCAGAACAGAAAAAAATTGAGCAACAAGCTAAATTAGAAAAAGAAGCTAAACAAAAAGAGGAAGAGGAAAAGAAAAAATTAGAGGAAGAAGAAACTAAACGAAAAGAAGAAGAAAAGAAAAAATTAGAAGAAGAAGCCAAACAAAAAGAGGAAGAGGAAAAGAAAAAATTAGAGGAAGAAGAAAAGCGTAAAAGAGAGGAAGAACAACAAAAGCAAGAAGAGCAAAGAAAGAATGAAGAACAGAAAAGACAAGAACAAGAAGCTAATGAGTCAATAGAAATACATGCAAATAGAAAATCTAAGATTTATCACATGCCCGGTCAAGCACACTATGATAGAATTTCAAGTAAAAATTTAGTTATATTTCATAGTGAACAAGAAGCAATTAATTCAGGTTATAGAAAAGCTAAAAAATAGTATCATTATATTTATTAAGGAGAATTTATTATGAAAAAAATTGTTATTATGCTATTAATGAGTCTTATGTTAGTTAGTTGTTCATCAAAAAAAGAAGAAAAGAACACAACCGAAACTAATACAAGTGAAGTAAAAAAAGAAGAAAACAAGGAAGATAAAAAGGAAAACAAAAAGGAAGAAAAAAAAGAAGGAGAAACTACAGAACAAAATGGATTAAAGAAAACAGTTATATTTACAAATAAGGAATTAAATAAAACTGGCGAATCTGGATCTATAAAGTATAACTTTACAAAGATTCAAGTTTCAAAGATAACTGCTACTACTGATGATGCAGCTCAAATGTTTGAAGTTGAAAAAGGAAAAGAGTTCGCTATAGTAGTGTTCGATATTGAGGTTGAAAACACTTCTGATAAAGATGTATCTTTTTACGTATCACAAGCTAAATTAATTTCAAATACAAAAGAGCAAGTTGAACCAGATATGATTGCTTCTACATATATAGATGGAGAATTTTTAGGAGCTGTTAAGAAAAATGGAACAAATGTATATCTACTAAAAAACTCAAAAGCTGAAGATATAAAATCAGTTGAAATCAGAATATCAGCTCCTACTGATAAAAATTTTAATAAATTAGGAGAAGATATTAAATTTACTATAGATATACCTAACTAAAAAAATATTAAGGAAATATAATTATGAAAAAAGTTGTTATTATGCTATTAATAAGTATTATGTTAGTTAGTTGTTCTGGTAAAGATATTAACGAAGAGAATAAAGCTATCAAAGAGTTACAAGAACAAAAAGACTCTTTAGAAAAGAAAAATAATGAATTACAAGAAAAAATTAATTCTTTGGAAAAAGAAAATAAAGAATTAAAAGAAAAACAAGGAAGTTTAGGAAATGAAACTCTTTCAAGTGAATCTATTGCAAAAATTAATAAATATTTACAAGAATTTAATAATTCTAATAAGCATTTTGCCAAGGCTACATTAGATGAAAAAAATAATATAGTTAATATTGAATTAGTTGAACAAGCTGCATCTGATGTGTCAGGAATGATTGATGCTAAAAATGAAGGCAGAGCTAACGAGAATATTCGAGATTTATGGGAAAGAGAAGTTACCGGAACCGCTTTAACTATTTCAAAAAATATTAATAATGATATAACAGTAAAAATTTTACAACCATTAGATAAAAGCAAAACCATAGTTGAAGTAAAAGGTGGAGAAGTTATTAAAGATGTTGTTAATAATAAATAATATTTCACCTTTAATCATTGATTATTATATATTTATGTTTTATAATACTAATAAGTAAATTAAACATTTACAAATTTTTTATTTAAGGAGAATTTTTATGAAAAAAATTATTGCTTTGTTACTAGTTGGATTTACACTAGTTAGTTGTTCAGGAAAAAATGATACAGCTAAAAATGTTGAAAATGGTGCACAAGAAAGAATTGCAGAATTGGAAAAAGAAAATAAAGAATTAAAGGAAAAACTTAGTCAATATCAAAAGGAACTTATTAGTAATGAATCAGGACAAAAAATTGAAAAGTACCTTGAAAGTTTCAATAATACTATAAAAGATTTTGGTAAAGCTGTTTATGAAAAAAATGAAAAAAGAATTAGATTTAAACTTGACAATCCTGCTGCAACTGATATTAATGGAGCTCTTAGCAATTTAAAAGATGGCAAAGTTACTGATAAAGACCGTGAAAATTGGAAAAAATACGTTCTTGATCCTGCTGTAAAAGTTTCAAAAAATGTTAGTAGTGATATTACAGTAATAGTAAAATCTCCAGTTGATGATAAAATTATACTTGAAGTAAAAGGTGGAGAAGTAGTTAAAAACGAATTAAAATAATAAATTATTTTTAAAATGAGCATTAGCTCATTTTTTTTTGCTTTAAATTTATATTTTTACCTTGATAATATAAAATAAATTTAAAAACATCATTATTAAATCTTCAAGGAAATATAAAATATTAAATATTTTATTATTAAGATTTTTTATAAAAATTTGATATATTTTTTGATAAATTTGACTGAAAATATAGTTATATTTTGCTTAGATAAACTGATAAATCTATAAGAAAATTTAATTGACGTTTAGCTAGAATTTTGGTAAAATTGTACTTGACGTTATTTATTAAGGAGGATAATATGATTTTTACAGGATTACTTTTTGGTTTTCTTTTTGGCTTTTTATTAAAGAGATCAAGATTTTGTCCAACAGGAACTATTCGTGATATATATCTTGAAAAGAGATATTATAACATAGTTCTACTATTAGCAATAATTTTTACAAATGCTTTAATTTATTATATTTTAGGTTATTTCAATCTTATACCTGAAATATTTTTCGGAAACTTTCCTGTAATTGCAATTGCTCTTGGTAGCTTTATATTTGGATTTGGTGCAATCATGTGCAATGGTTGTTTAACAAGTACTCTTATAAAAAGCGGTGATGGTAGAGTTATTGGTTTAATTTCTCTTGTAACTTTCACTATAACATCCTATATTGCTATAAAAGGGCCTTTAAAACCACTTTCAAAAGCACTTGAAAATGGAAAAGTTACTTTAACTGATAATGTATTAGAAAAGTTACCAATTTCACCAATAATAATATGTGCAATTATAGTTTTAGTATTATACTTCCTAATGTTTAGACATTATAAAACACATAAACTAAAATTTAAATTACCTAGTAGATATACAGGACTTCGCCATTTATTTTGTGAAAAAATGTGGTCAAAAGAATTAACTGTTATTTTAATTGGTCTTTTAATGGGATTATCTTTCTATTTCAGTGGTTTAACAGGACGTGATGGTAGTTTTGGAATTTCAACTCCAATATTAACATGGGCTGATAAAATTTGTCCAATTGAAACTGCTGGCATAGGATGAGGTGTCGATGGCCAAGGTCTTGGCTGGGGAAGTATGTTTGTTTTAGGAATTATACTTGGTTCTTTCTTTACATCATTTATTAGTAAGGAATTTTCAATTATTATGCCAAATAAAAAGACAATACTATTTACTATCATTGGTAGTATTTTAATGGCACTTGGATCTATTTGGGGACAAGGTTGTATCATTTCAAACGGTTTTGTTTTTACTGCTCAATTTTCTATTAAAGGATGGTTTGCATTTCTATTCTTAATGTTAGGAGTTTGGGTAAGCGCAAGAATATTTTTAGTTAGCAAAAAAAGGAGTTAATATGGAAGTAATAAAAGTAAACACACATGGACTTGATTGACCTCTTCCACTAATAGAGCTTAAAAAAGCTTTAGGTGATGCTCAGGTTGGGCAAATTATTGAATTGGAATTTACATGTCCAGAGGCTGTTGGTTCTTTACCTTTATATTGTCAAGAACACAATCATGAAATTTTAAAATTTGATAAACTTGATAGAGAAGGTTGGGTAATAGTTTTAAAAAAATAGATTTTTATAAAAAAATAGAATGGTTTTTGCCATTCTATTTTTTGTATTTATCAAATAATTCATCTTTAAAATCTATAAATAGAGTTTTAAAATTATCATAGTAAACCATTCCTAGTCCTGTTCCCTTTGCTTTTCTGATATGTTTTTTTTCTGTGTAATCTACATTTGCATATCCTTCATTTTTAAAATAACTATAATATCCTGCTAAAAATCCTGCAATTTTATAGTCATCTTCTGTTAAATTTGATCCTCTTAAAATTACATGACTTCCAGGTACATCTTGAGCATGGAAAAATATATCATTTTTATTTGCAAATTTTAATGTTAGATTTTCATTTTGTAGATTGTTCTTTCCTACATAAATCAATGCTCCTGAATCAGTTTCAAAGACATAAGGTTTTGACTTTTCAAGTTTTTGTTTATTCTTTTTATTTTTCTTTACATATCCCAAAGAAATAAGTTCTTCTTCAATTTCAGAAAGCTCATTTAATTCTGTAATTATTTCTATTGTTTCCAAAATTTGTTTTATATACTTCATTTCTTCTTCAATTTTTGGTAATTCAGCCTTTATTATTTCGTCAGCAGTTTTTAATTTTTTATATTTTTTATAATATGCTTCAATATTTTCTCTTGGAGATTTCTTTTCATCAAGCGAAATTTCAATCTCTTTCATATTATCATAAATATTTTCAACTGTTACTTTTTCCATTCCTTTTTGAAGTTTATAGATATTTATAGATAGTAAATCAGCAAAAATCTTTAAATCCTCTTTGCTTTGATTATTCAATAGTTCATCATTCATTGCCAAATACTTATTTGTAAGTCTGTTTAACTTTGTAGTTAAAATCTTTTTAAATCCTGATGCCTTTTGATTTATTCTATCTCTTAAAGAATTATTATGATAAAAGTTTTCTACTAAGCTAGAAATACTTTCTACTTTTTCTTTATTTTCATATAAACTCAAATCAAAACAATAGAAATCTTTATTGTTATTTGCATCATCTTTTATAAAAATCGGAAAATAATTTTCACTTTTTATATTATCTACTAATTTTACAAAATTTTCATCTATTCTTCTTATACTCTCTGTATCTAAGTTTGCAGAATTAGTATCTGAATCAACATTTGAATTATGTAATAACTCATATGAAACAATTGGTGAAAATCCTAAATAATTTGTATAAAAGAACTTTTTCATTGAAATTGGTTCAGAAACTTTTAGTATTTCAGAAGGTAATTTATAGTTTTCTTCTAAAATATTCTCTTTTTCATCTTTAACAAAAAAATAATCTTTATTTGGAAAAACTTCTCTTATACTACTTTGTCTTGAGTCTATATGTTTTATAGAGTCAATAATTTTATTGCTTTCTTTATCAACAAGAATTATATTTGAGTGTTTCCCCATAATTTCAATAATTAAAAGTTTTTTACTAAGTTCTTTTAATTCATTTAAGTTCTCAATTTCAAAGCAAACAACCCTATCCATTTTATGTTGATATATATTTTTTATAGTTCCCCCAACTAAATGTTTTCTAAGTAACATACAAAAATTATATGCAGTTATTGGATTTTTCTTGTTTTTTTCACTCAAATGGATTCTTGAAAGATTATTTGCACAAGACATTAATAATTTATAATTTTCTTTGTTGTATATCTGTATATTTATTTCATTTTTATCTGGTTGATTTATTTTATTTATTTTTCCATTTAATAAAAGCGGATATATTTCATCTACAACCGCTTTTGTAAAAATTCCATCGAAACTCATTTTTATTCCTTTTCTATCTAATTAAAAATCCAAATATTAACAAAAAATCTGGATGCTATTACAAGTGCAAAAACTACTGTTATAAATGCCATAACTAGATAATCTGTTCTTGAATATTTTAGAACATTCATTCTAGTTCTTCCATCTCCACCTCTATAACATCTAGCTTCCATCGCTACTGCAAGTTCATCTGCACGTTTTAAAGCATTTACAAATAGTGGTACAAGTAGTGGAATTAAGCTCTTAGCTCTTGTTACTATACTTCCCGTTTCAAAATCTGCTCCTCTTGAAGTTTGAGCCTTTGTAATTTTATCCATTTCATCTAAAATTGTAGGAATAAATCTTAGTGCTATTGTCATCATCATTGCTACAGAATGGGCTGGAAACTTAATCTTTTCAAATGGTTTCATAACATATTCTAAAGCGTCAGTAAGTACAATTGGACTTGTAGTAAGAGTTAAAAGACTTGTTCCTATAACTAAAAGAATTATTCTAACACTCATAAATGCACTTAATTTAATACCTTCTTTGGTTATATTTATAATCCATATTCTAAATATAACCTCTCCTGGTGTTAATATTATATTTAAAATTACTGTAAATAATACGATATAAAAAATTCCTTTTAATCCTTTTAAGACCATCATAATTGGCAATTTTGCTATTTTTATAATTGCAAATAAAAATATTGCAAGTGGTATAAATACAAGGAAACTTTTTATAAAAAATATAGAAAGTATAAACATAAAAATAAAATATAGTTTAAGTCTAGGATCTAGTTTGTGAATTAAACTATCTCCCGGAAAAAATCTACCTATTGATATATTTTTTACCATTAATTATTCCTCAATTCTCTTTTGATTTCACTAAAAGCTTCATCAACTGTTAAAATATTCTTACTAAAATTATGTCCTTTTTTTCTTAAAACATCCATAAGTTCTGTAATTTGTGGAACATTAAGTCCAACCTTTTTTAAATCATCAACATCACTAAAAGCTTCTTTTGTTTTTTTATCTAAATGAATATGTCCGTCTTTCATTATTATTATTCTATTTACAAGTTTTGCAACATCTTCCATACTATGAGAGATCAAAACTATTGTAATATTATTTTTTTCATAAAGATTTTTGATTTGAAAAAACAACTCATCCCTACCCTTTGGATCTAGTCCAGCAGTTGGCTCATCAAGGATTAAAATATCAGGTTTCATAGCTAATATTCCCGCTATTGCAACTCTTCTTTTTTGACCACCAGAAATTTCAAAAGGAGATTTATCTTTTTTAGTTTCGTAATCAAGTCCCACAAGCTCCATCGCTTCTTTTACCCTTTCAGTAACTTCTTCTTCACTAAGTCCCATATTTCTAGGCCCAAAAGCAATATCCTTTTCAATTGTCTCTTCAAAAAGTTGATATTCAGGATATTGAAAAACAAGACCAATCTTATATCTTAAACCACTTTTTGCCAGTGCCTTATCTTTTGTATTCATATCCCCTATAAAAACATCTCCACTTGTTGGTTTTAATATACCATTAAAATGTTGAATCAATGTTGATTTTCCACTTCCAGTATGTCCTATAATCCCAACAAATTCACCCTTTTTTATAGTTAAATCTATATTATCCAAAGCAAGTTTTTCAAATGGAGTTTTCTCTCCATAGATAAAACTTACATTTTTAAAATTTATATCCATTATTTTAAAATTCTCTCCAAAAATTCTATCATTTCATCATTAGTTAAAATGTCAGAAGGACTTTCTATTCCATCTTTCTTTAAAAGATATGCAAGTTCAGTAACCTGTGGCACTGATAGTCCTAATTCTCTTAAAGTTTCAACATTTGAAAAAACTTTTTTAGGACAATTATCAAACTCTATCTTTCCCTCATTTAAAACAATAACTCTGTCAGCAAGAACCGCTTCTTCCATATAATGAGTTATATACATTATAGTTTTATTTTCTTCTCTATTTAGTTTTAAAATAGTATTCATAATGTCTTTTCTTCCGATAGGATCAAGCATTGCAGTTGATTCATCAAAAATGATTACTTCAGGCTTCATTGAAAGAATACCCGCAATTGCAACTCTTTGCTTTTGTCCTCCTGAAAGCATATGAGGTGAATGTTTTTTATATTCTTCCATCTCTACAATTTTTAAAGCTTCATCTACCCTTTGTCTTATTTCCTCAGAAGGAACTCCTAAATTTTCAGGGCCAAAGGCAACATCCTCTTCAACAACTGTCGCAACGAGTTGATTATCAGGATTTTGAAAAACCATAGCACATTTTTGCCTTATATCCCATACTCTTTCTTCATTCTTAGTATTTATTCCAAATATTTCAATTTCTCCATCGGTAGGAATAATCTGTGCATTTAATAATTTTGCCAATGTTGATTTTCCGCTTCCATTATGTCCTAAAATAGAAATTAATTCACCTTTATTCACAGAAAAACTTATTCCGTCTAATGCGATACTTTTCTTATCGTCTTCTCCAGAATATTCATATCTTAAATCTTTTATATCTATTATTTTTTCACTCAAAATTTATCACCCACTAACAACTTATGATAACATAAACAATACTTTTTTTCAATAATAACAAGTATTGAATACCCAAAAATCAAACAAAAAAAGACAACTTATTATAAAGTTGCCTTTAAATTAGTACTTCTTATTTTACATTATTAATCTTTAACTATCTATTCGTATAATTTCAAAGCATAATCACCATATACTTTAGTGTTATTATACCAAATATATAAATATTCACCAATGCTCTTTCCTTGAATCTCTTGATTAATTGCCCATAAAAACCAATAAAACGAACTTACTGCAAGATAAGCAATGTAATGTCTTAATTCTTCATCTGTAGGATTTCCATCAAAATATTCTTTAATTACATCTATAGCTTCATCAAAAGAGTAATTTGAGCAAGTTATAAAACAGCCAATATCTCCTGCAGGATCTGACATTGCAGAATATTCCCAGTCTATCAAATACATTTTATCTTTATTATCTATTAAAAAATTCATATCATAGCTATCACGATGACAAAGGCATTCTCTTACACCGTCTTTTTCTAAAAATGTTTTTAATCTATAAACTTTATCGTTCATTAAATTCATATCTTCAAAATCATCACGAGGTGAATTTTTTATTTTAATTTTAAAATTTTCAATTTCATCGAATATATTGAATTTAAAATCTGTTTTTTTGCCACTTGTATGAAGTTTTTTTAGCATAGAGATGGCTCTTTTTACATTCTTTTTATCAGCATAATCAAGAATTTTTACATCTTCGATAAATTTTGAAATTTTCCAACCACTATCAGCATCCATATAGATATAAGTATCATCTAAACCCAATTCTTTTGCAATTTTCATTGACTCGAACTCGCTTTTTCTATTTATGATTAACTCAGTCCCAGGTCCTGGATGTCTATAAACATAAGCCTTTCCTTTACAATTAAATTTAAAAGAAGTATTTGTCATTCCCATTTTTATTGGTTTAATTTCTTTTATATCTTCTTCATTACATTTTAGTACAGAGCAAATATTTTTGAAAATTTTAGAATCAGAATTAGTAACATATTTTTCGTCAAAAAGTCTTAATTCGTCTAAAGAGTCAAATTCTTTTATATCTTCTACATAATATTTTCTTAGATACATATTATCAAGCTCTTTTAGATGACGCATATAAAAAGTTTCCCATAAATTTTCTCTAACAGACTGTTCATGATATTCTGCTTTTAGAAGTTTTACAAATTTATCACTAAATTCTCTATCAAAATATACATGTCCCAACATTATCCAATCATCTTTTCCACCAATAGTAATGCCTTTAATTCTACCCTTTTTATCACATTTTGCAAAGTATTCGTCACTTTCTCCTTCTTGATAAACTGCAGAATAATACGCCCTATAAACGTATTTTTCAAAAGGATTTTTTGGAAAATAATTATCTGAAGAACAGATATAAGTATTTTTTAATTTTTCAGTTACTAAAATTAAAGAGGAAGTATTGTTAAATCTGTAATAATCTTCATTTACAACTATATATACACCGAATTTTTCAGCTAAATAAAACATCTTCTCTTTCATATAACCTACAACTAAAGTGATATCATCTATTCCTGCTTCTTTTAATTGTAAAATTTCTCTTTCGATTAATCTTTCTCCTTTTACATTTAAAAGACCTTTTGGACTTTCATAAGAAAGAGGAGCAAATCTTGAACTCATTCCTGCAGCCATTATAATTGCATTATCAACCTTATATGGCTCTAATTCCACAAACCCTTTATCAGTAATATTTAAATCTTTATCTATAAATTCATTATTTTTTAATTCTTTTAAAGTTTCATTAACTTTTCCTAAAGAAAATTTTGTAATATCTGATATTTCTCTTTGGGTAAATTTTTTATTTTTATTTTTATAAAATAGATTTAAAATATCAAATTGTTGTATTGTCAGCATAAATACCTCCTTAATTAACTTGTTCATAAATTATATCATATAATAGAAAAATGAACAAGAAAAAAGTTCTAAATATTATTTAGAACTTTTTATTACAGTTTGTTATTATTGTTCTTTATATTTTTTGACTTTTAATTTATATTTAATAGATCTTAATTTACTCTTCATAGCATTAAGTGTATCAAATAAAATCTTGTCTTTTGTAATTAACATAATCACAAAATAATATAGTACACAAGATACAATTATTGCAAATAGTCTAATTAATAATTGTAAATTTATAACCAATGAATATTTTAACAAATGGTTTATTCCATAAGTTATTCCAAAGAATGGTAATGCACATAGTATATATTTCACATATGATTTTAATATTTCATCAACAGGAATAATCTTCTTTTTAAGAATAAAGTAAACTTGAATTACCAATACTACAAATTCTGAAATCAATGTAGTATATACATAATATTCAGGTTTAACAATTTTTAATTTTAATAATACAATATCTAAAACCAAGTTCATAAAACCACCTATAAAATAAAAGGCAGTTATATTTTTTTCATATCCCCTTACAAATAGAACTTGATTTGCAAGTAGTTGATCTAATGCCCATGTAACTATTCTAAGAGAAAACAGTTTTAAAATAAAACCAGCTTCTAAATATTTTTCACCTGCATATATTAACATTACTTCATCAGAAACACAACACAATCCTACTCCCATTGGAATTACTAGGAATAAAAATGTCCTAGCAACTTGATTTAATAAATCTCTATAATTATTTTCATCTCCACTTCCATAATAATATGAAAGTCTTGGAATACTTACCATAATTATTGAATAAACTACACTTGTTATAAGCTGTGCAATCGACAATGAAAATGTATAATATGAAACTGAAATTTTAGCATCTAATAATGAAAGCATAGCTCTATCCAAAGCCGTATAGAACATATATGAATTAGCTAATAATAACATTCCTAATAATGGTTTTATATGAATTAGAATGTCCTTTAATTCTATTTTTACAAAATTTACTTTTCTTTTTATAAAATAAAAACTTATTAAATAATTTATAAGATTTGTAATTGATAAAATAAAAGCATAATTAACAATATCATCAGCTTTTTTTACAAATACAAAAATCGAAACAAGCATTAGTACACGGATAAATAATGTCTTAAAAAGTATAAAACCGTAATTTTCAAAAGCCTCATTCATCCATTCTATAGTTACAAATTGAGTAAAAATTTGAATACTAAGTGCAAGATACAACATATACATATTGGAATTTACATTTAAAAGCATATATCCAATATACAAAATTCCAATACCTAAAGAACTTATAACATTTATAGAAAAAAGAACAGTAAAATTTTTACTTATTTCTTTCATATTATTTTTAACTCTACTTATCGAACGAATTCCATAGCTATAAATTCCAAATGCAGCAAATGGAATAAACAAATTTAATATAGAGTTCGCAATGTTAAATTCTCCATAAGCTTCCTTGCTTAATATTCTAGCAAGGTATGGCCCTGTAATTAGAGGAAACAGAATATTAAAAACTCTAACTAAAATACTCGCTAAAGCATTAACTTTTATATTTTTTGCCATATTTAAAATTATTCTCCCTATTTTATTCTATAAGCATCTAATAGATGTGATTTATATTCAATTTCTGCATCAGAAGGCTTTTGCATATAATCTCCATAAAATTGAGTTAAAATCTTATCATAATTTTTAGGAGCTGGTACCATCATATCCTCAAAAGGTAATTCTATCAACTCTTCATAAGTTCCTGTTTCAAAAACTTCCTTCATTCCAGTTTTATCAACTCCTACAGCAGCTTCATAAATCCCATTTTCATCAGAATATCTTTCTACAAGTTTTTGAATTTTCTTTGTAAAAAATCTTGGATTTACAAATGCCAACAAATGCCAAAAGACAACTCTGCAAAAATCTTTTATTCTGCTATCTTTATGAATTATATATTTTTTCTTTATGAAGCAAATATGTTTCAAAGTTACCATCAAATGCGCTTTTTTCACAAAATTTAAGTCATTAAATCTATCAACCGGAAAAACATCAACAAAAACATTGCTGTCTTTTCTATTTCTCTTTACACTATCTTCCAACAGAGTGTGCTTATCTATTACTACAAGAAAATTTTGAAAATACCAATCACTGTTGTCTTTAGATAAAATTGTATATCTGTCATTATTTTCTTCAATTACTGCTTTTTGAAATCTCTCATAATCTTCTCTATACATTGCAACATCAATATCATCATCCCAAGGAATAAAGCCTTTATGTCTTACAGCACCAAGCAATGTTCCATAACTTACAAAATATTTTATATTATATTTTTTACAAACATAGTCGATGAACTTTAAAATATCTAATTCATATTTTTTTAGTTCATCAACCGTTAGTCTCTCTTTCATCTTAATCTCCTAATCTACATAATAAGCTTTAATTTCATGAGGATATACTCTCTTTTCCACTGGAGGAAATTCCATATAATCTCCATAATATTTTCTTAAAATTTCATCATAATTCTTTGGAGCAAAGAATTTGCAATCTTCAAAATCAAGCTCTATTAATTCTTCAAACGGATTATAGTCAAACACATCATCGTATTTCCACTTTGAACAGCCTACAAGTCCTAAATACTTTCCATTTTCTTTGTAATAACTTTCAACAGCTTTTTTTATTTTTTTTGCAAAAAATCTTGGAGATACAGGTTTTAACATTACCCAGAAAAACAATCTTATAAAATCTTTCAGTTTGCTGTCTCCATACTGAATATTCTCTTTTTTTGAAAAAGATAAAAGCTTAAAACTTTCCAATTTATATGTTTTTTCAACTAAACTTAAATCATCAAAAAAGTCCATTGGAAAAATATCTATAAAAATTCCAGAATCATAAGTTTTATAATTTCTTTCATCTTCTATTTTTGTTTTTGAATCTATAACTTTTATAAAATTATTATAATACTTATCGCTTGATTCTAAAGACAATATCTTGTATTTTCCTTTATCTTTTGAAAAAAGCTCAATAAATTTTTCATAGTCTTTTCTGAACATACAAATATCTATATCATCATCCCATGGGATAAAGCCTTTATGTCTAACTGCTCCAATTAAAGTACCATAATTTATAAAATATTTTATATCATTTTTTTCACAAAAGTCGTGTACATATTTTAAAATTTCTAATTCTACTGATTTTATTTCGTCCATAGAAAGATATTTTATTTCCATTATTTATTTGCTCCTTTTTTATTCAAATCTTTTATAAGCAAAAATCTATACAATTTAACATTTATTTTTAATGCTAATGTTGCTAATCTTCTTCCTTTTCTAAAATTTGTATTTTTAAAAATTCTCCAAAAATTTCTTTTAAGAAAACTTAAAACTTGTCCATATTCAGAAATACTTTTATAATTTTCACTAATTAGCATCTTATCAAATACTACAAAATATGAATAAGATTTTCTAAAAAATGCATAATCTAATAGAGAAGGTATCTCTTCTTTTATATATTCATAGAATTTAGAATATATTTCAATACAATCCATATTTTTAATAGTATATGGTTTTGTTGTAATACTATTTTCTCTATGGAAATAATGATAATATGATTTTGTCGTAACTACATATTTTTTTGCATATTTTATAAGTTCAAAATGGTAAAATGCATCTTCGTAAATCTTCCCAACTGGAAATGAAATATTCTTTGCAATTTCATAAGAAATAAGCTTATTACAAATTGTTCCTGGAATTTTCTGTCCAATAAAATATTCTTTTAGGAATTCCTCTTTTTCACAGCAAAAATAAAGCTCTTCGCTACATTGTGGAACTTGTCTATCTGAATAAACATTTATAACACCACAAACCGAAACATCTGCTTCTTCTTTTTTTATATTCGTATAAAGCTCTTCAACCATGCCTTCATCAATATAATCATCTGAATCTATGAATAATACATATTTTCCAGTTGCAAATTTAATTCCATGATTTCTTGCACTTGAAAGTCCACCATTTTCTTTTTTATAAAGTTTTGCCCTATCTTCTGATTCAACAAATTCTTTACATATACTCTCGCTACTATCTGTAGCTCCGTCATTCACTATAATTATTTCTATATTTTTATATGTCTGATTTGAAATAGATTCAAGACATTTTTTTACGTACTTTTCTACATTGTATACGGGCACTATAATACTTATCTTGTCCATAACTCTCCTTATATATTAAAATTTTATTTCAATGTTAATGTAAATTATACTATAAATATACAATATTTACAATTTTTCAAAAAAATAATGGAGATGTAAAATCTCCATGTTAATTTACTTCTCTTTTAATTTTGCAAATAAAATTCTTCTTGCTGTATTATCATCAGGTGTTTTACAAGTTACAAGCATTAGAATTTTTGAATTTTTGTCTATTTTATCAACTTCAGATTTTGAAATATGTTTTGTCAATTCTTTTTTCATTGCTTCAACATCTTCGTTTCTTTTAGAAGTTAATTCATACAGCGAAGTATCTGGATCAACTAAGTCAACTCCTAAAATTTCATATTCCAATTTTCCTTTTTCTGTATAAACATAAACTGTCTTATTATTTTCTAGAAATGTTTTATCTTCAAATTTTCTTAAGTCATAGAATTTTGTTTTATCCCAAATATTATGTCCAAATATATAACTAATTCTATCAGTAAAATCAGCTTTATTATACATATCTAGAAAAAATGTTCCAGTTACAGGATAAGTATTTTTCTTAAAATCTCTCCATAGATAATAGTCATTGTCTTTTCCCTGAACTACTGGTTCGTCAATATTAGTCCCTGGTACTTCCAACCAACCTATTGAATCTGAATTTAATTTTTTTAATTCTTCTAAATTAACTTCTTTTTTAGCATCAGCACTCTTTTCACTCACATTGAATACTGACTCTTTAAGATTGCTTAAATCTTTACCTGCTTTATATGAACCATAATAGTCTTTAATTATATTGGCAGAGGAATATATAAATACTCCTAAACATATTACAAATAGTATATTCCAAAACCAATTTTTAGCTTTACTTTGTTTTTTCTTACGTTTCTTTACTACAATATCTTCTTTTTTCATCTATATTAAATCCTTTCATAAGTATAGAAAGTTAATTTAGGATTTTCATTTTTACCTTCTACTTTTTCAGTTACTTTCCATAACTTTTCGTCAATTTCTGGAAAATGACTATCAGCTTCTATTATTTCTTTTTCCTCATATTTTGTAATATACATTTTAGAACAATAACCTATCAATTGTTTGTAAATACTCATCCCACCACATACAAAGAACTTTTCATCTGGATTTTCTTTTACAAACTCAATTAAATCTTCTATGTTATTAAAAACTTTAACTCCTTCAAAAGAAAAATCACTTGTTGTTAAAACTATATTGTTTCTCTTTGGAAGAGGCTTAATTTTAAAACCATCAAAAGTTTTTCTTCCACAAATAACAGAATTTCCACAAGTCTTTTCTTTAAAAAAGTTCATATCTTCTTTTAGAAAATATAACAAATCATTATTTTTACCAATCGCATTACTCTTTTCAGTAATTGCTACTATTAAATACAAATTATCTAAAACCATATTTTTATCCTTTTTATTTTTTATTATTATTTAAAATTATTGTACCTTTATCACAAGGCATAAAATTATATTAATTATATCATAATTCCTTTTTTATTTCTTTTCTATTGTAATTATGATGAAATTATTGTACCTTTATCACAAGGCATAAAGTTATATTAATTATACCACATTTTTGATATATTTAAAAAAATTGGAGATTTTAATCTCCAATTTTTTAATTTGGTATGTGAATTAACTTTCCCTTTGCTTCTATTTCTTTTATCTCTATAAGTTTTAGTTTTACAACTTTTCCACTTTTATAATTGTCAGTTATTACTTCTCCGACCATTTCATACCATTTATCCTTTTCTGGATATTTTCCATCAGTTATATATTCAAAACCTATTACACTGTCATTATAACAGCATCCAGGTCCTTCTCTTAATATAGCATATATAACTTCTCCTGTATCTTTATCTTCAAATCTAACATTTTGGCCTGATATTCTAACCTTTTTTCCGATATACTCATCTTTATTTACATATATATCATTTACAAGAGCCAAAAATATTCCGTCAGAGATATTAATTATACCATCTTTTGACTCTGAATCTCTTTTTTCATTTAATTCTTTCTTAGTTAGTTCTTCTTTTTTTTCAGGCTGTTTATATTCATTATTTGTATCATTTTGATTTTGATGTCTTTGTATCTTGTAATCATCTGGATTTTGATTTTTATCTGTTCCTGCATTTTCAGGATCTTCTTTTAAAGCATTTTTTAAATCATTTTTATTTTCCTTGCTTTTTACAAAATTATTATTTTCTGTTTTCGCACAAGAACATAATAATAGACAAGATAAAATTAAACTCAATAATTTTTTATTCACTAATAAACCTCCTTACTATACAAGATAAAATAAAAAATACTAAATTAACTAATACAACACTAGCACCTGTTGGTGTTGAATAGATATATGATAGAGTTACCCCTATAAATAATGCTGTTACTGAAACTATCACTGAGGATATTACAACAACTTTATAACTTCTAAAAATTCTCATCGAAGTCAAAGCTGGAAATATAATTAGGCAAGAAATTAACATACTTCCCATAAATTTCATTCCAATAACTATTGTTACAGATATTAAAATTGTAACTAAAGTATTGTAAAGACTTACATTTACTCCACTTGCTTTTGCAAAGTCTTCATCAATAGTAATAGTATATATTTTATTATACAATAAAATATATGAAATTAATACAACTATTCCTAATACAAAACTAATATACATATCACTTCTTTTCATTATCAATATGCTACCAAATAAGTAATTACAAACATCTACATTTAGTCCTTTTGTAACTGCCGTAAATGTTACTCCTATTGAAACGGAAATGCAACTTAAAATAGCAATAGATGTATCACTACTTATATTATATTTTTCGCCATATTTTAATAGTATAATCCCTGCAAAAATTACTATTGGCATTGTAAATTCCATTGGAGAAATATCAAAAGAAAGTGCAATCGAAAGTGCTGCAAATGAAACATTTGAAAGTCCTACTCCAATCATAGAGTATCTCTTTAAAACCAAAGTTATTCCAAGTAATGCAGAACTTATTGAAATTAAAAGTCCAACTATGATGGCTTTTACCATAAAGGGATAACTTAACATTTCTGAAATTAAACTAATCAAATTTTATTTCCCCCTTTTCAAAGTTTTCTAAAACATTCTCAATAACTTTATTTTCATTTCCTAAAATTAAAGCTCTATTAGAATATTTAAAAGCCTCTTCATCATGACTTATCATCACAATAGTAAGTCCTTCTCTATTTAATTTTTCTAAAATTTCATACAACATTTTTCTAACTTTAATATCCAAAGAATTTGTTGGTTCATCTAAAAATATAATTTTATCTGATACACAAAGACATCTACAAAGTAAAACCCTCTGTCTTTGTCCAATTGACAGTGAGCTTATACTCTTGTCTTTAATATCCCAAAGGTCCAATTTTTGCAAATTTTCCTTAACAATTTCTCTATCCTTTGAATTATAGAAAAATTTAGAATATACTGCTCTAGAAGATAAAACAAATTCCCATATTGTTGATGGGAATTCTTTTTTTAATAAAACCTCTTGAGACATATATCCACAAATTTTAAAGTCCTTTTTTATTTCTCCCGTAGAAATATTTTTTAAACCCAAAATTCCTTTTAAAAGTGTTGACTTTCCAACACCATTTTTCCCTAAAATGAGGAAAAAATCTCCCTCATCTACGGAAAAACTAAGATTATCAATAATTCTATTATTTTTGTAAAAAATTTCTAAATTTTCACAAACTAATATTTTGTCTTTCATTAATTAAGCCCTTCTTTTAGCGCCTCAATATTTTGCTTCATAAGATCTATATAAGTTACACCCTTATCAAATTCATCCTTTGTTACTGTGTGAATTGAATGTAAAAGTTTAACTTTTGCTCCCGAATCTTTTGCAACAGTTTCCGCCATTTCTCCTTTACCCATTTCTATACGATATACCACAGGAATTTTATTTGTTTTTACATAATCTACCATTTTTTTGATTTGTCCTGCACTAGCTGTTGATTCAACACTGCACGCAGAAAATAGTGCACGATATTCTAATCCTAAGTCTGCGAATAAATATCTAAATGGAAATCTATCAGCAACTACTACTTTTTTTATCTTTGCATTATCAACTACATCATGAAGTTCTTTATCTACTTCTTCTAATTGTTTTATATAATTTTTAGCATTTTCTTTATAGAATTCAGCATTTTCAGGATCTTTTTCTACCAATGCATTAGTTATAGTATTAACCATTTTTATAGCATTCTTAGGTGAAGTCCAATAATGAGGATCTAATTCATCGTCATCATCGTCATGATTATGTTTTTCTTCTTTTTCATTTTTTTCATCATGATCATGATCATGTTTCTCATCTTTTTCATCATGGTCGTGATCGTGTTTCTCATCTTTTTCATCATGATCGTGATCGTGGTCGTTTTTTTCTTCTTTATCGTCATGATCATGGTCATGTTCATGTTTCATACCATCAACTGTTTCTTCCTCAAGTTGTTCAATTCCGTCAACTAATTTAACAACTTTTTTGTCTTTCATATCTATACTTTTTGTTAAAGTTTCAACCCATGTATCATGGTCTGTTCCACCATAAATAAAAACATTTGAACTTTCAACAGTTTTTATATCTTGAGGAGTAGGACTAAAAGAGTGCACATCAACCCCTGGTTTAATCAATAATTCTAAGTCTATTTTATCTTTTGCAATTTTAATTATTTCCGAGATTATTTCTTCCTTGTTTTCAAGTATTGCATTTTTAAAATACTTCTTTATTTTTTCTATCATCGAATCGTTAATTAACATTTTCAGCAGCGGATTTTTCTCTAAAATGCTTCTCTGCAGTTTTTCCCCGATTATTTTATCAAGCAGTTCATCAATCATTTCTTCATTAAATTCACTGTTCTGAAACTTTTCGGCTATATCATCAAGGGATATAAGCTCCTTTTCAACAACTTCCGATATATTTTCAGCTATTTCATCCCTTCTTTTTGGTATAAGTCCCTGTATTTTGAAAAACAGCAGGTTCACTTCCTTATAAGGTCTAAATAACAGCTTTATGGCTAAATAGTTTGTAAACCATCCAATTAACGTTCCCACAGATACCATTATTAGAAACTGTATTACAAGATTCTTCAAATTTTTTCCTCCAACATTTTCATAGCATTTACAATTCCCAGTTATACATTCTATGGTATCATATTTATCGCTATTTTACAACTTTTATCGAGTTTTTTTATAAATCTGTAAATTTATTGTTTAATTTTGTTCAAATCCTTTAAATAATACTTTTCCTCAATACTTATCACATTTTTCAATAACATTTGTTGTGTATATTCAAATTTTGAATACTGTATTTGTTTTTCCTTCTTCCATAATTTTATTTTATATGCTATATTATAAAAAGAAAAAATTATTTTTTAATTATATCATGTTGGAGGAGAGAACAATGGATAAAATTGATACAACTCAATACACAAAAGAAGAACTTGTTGCAAAAATTAAAAAGGATGCTGAAGAACTTTACGATGACGGAACTTTTTTCTGTAGTGAAGCAGTTGTTACAGTTATAAACAACTATCTTGGACAGCCATATCAACCTGAAGTTGTTAAAATGGCAAGTGGATTCCCTATAGGAATGGGAAAAGCAGGATGTCTTTGCGGATCTGTATCCGGAGGACAAATGGCATTAGGAATTGTTTACGGAAGAACTCAGGGAGAAGCAATGCAGGAAAAAATGTTTGAAATGTCAAAAGGTCTTCATGACTACACTATGAAAGAATATGGATCATGCTGCTGCCGTGTAATGACAAGAAAATGGAGAGGTGATGACTTTAAAAGTCCTGAAAGAAAACGTCACTGTGTTGAAATTACAGGAAAAGTTGCTGAATGGGTTGCTGAACAGCTTATAAACGATAACAAAATTTTAGCAAAGGATTCAGAATAGTTAGCTGAAAATATTTAAAATAAACTTAAAAATATAAATTGTGGAAAATAAAAACACATCTGATGAGGTACATTCCTTAACAGGTGTGTTTTTTAGTTATTTACACTTTGCTACTTTCTTTCCCTTTGAATTACTACCGATTAAGAATAAGCCAGATAATAAATATTATTATCTCAATAATCCAAGTTATTTTCATCATTTTTTTATTAATTTTCTTATTTTTAAAAATAAATACTACTACTGAAAAAACTATTAATATATAATAAAAATACTTTGTTTTTATACTAGTTAAAATCCTGAAATAACTAGTGTCTAGAAAAATAAATATTTCTATCAAAGTTGTTATTAACAAAATAAAATATATAGGAAAATTATATACGGATATAAATTTCACCGTTATGTATGAATATAAAACACTCAAAATTAAATTCAAACATAAATACAAACTTCTCGCTAATTTAACATTAAATTCTATAAAAAACACCTCCTATATGATTCATTTTGCTCTTATTTCTTATAACCGTCTAACCTTATTAACCATTATGATCCTGTGCTTTGATATTTTTTTAATCCGAAATTCCATATTGTTTTATAGATTAATATAAGTAGAAGAGGACCAAATAATATTAAAATCCATGTTTCTAAATTAAAACTATCATGGAAATTTATTAAATTTACCACTGGAAAATATCCCACAAATGCGAATGGAATAATTATTAGTACTACTTTAATAAAAAACGGATAAATATTAACAGGATAATTTGCCAATTGATACAATTGCCATAAGACTGATTTTATACCATCATTTGTTATTGAAAAGAAACTAATTGATACTAGTGCTAAGTATATAGCCTCTCTTACTAAAACTGCAGATATTGTAAACAAAATGAATTTTACTATAAATAAATAATTTACATCAATATCTAAGTTATATAATGAAAAAATCACAATTACTATACCTGTAATTAACTCAAATAAAGCTTCCTCATCTAATTGGAAAATAATAAATTGATAAAGTATATTAAGCGGTCTTAATAAAAATAAATCAAGTTCTCCTGTTTGAATTAAATACGGAACTTCTAAAGTTGTCACGAAGAAAAATTCCCATAACGCCGATGTTAATGTTAGAAAACCATATAAAAACAACAATTGATATAAAGAAAAGCCACCGATTAATTCTGTATAATTAAGCGTAATAAGTAATACAAATAATGTTGTAAGTGTATCTATTAAATAACCAAAATTTCCTATGATGAAATCTAGTTTATAACTAAATATCCTTTTTACATCCATTTTAAAAAACTCTGCATATAAATATAAATGTTTCTTCATATTAACCTCCCATTATATCAAACTTGTTAAATACATATTGTGATAGTCTTTTTGATATTATCAATAATATGATTAACCAAAACATCTGTACACCAAGAATAAATAAGACTTTTCCTAAATCATTATCATGTACAATAATAGAAATAGGTGCATACATTACTGCATAAAATGGAGTTACCTCTGATATTCTTAATAATAGTTTCGGATATAAATCTAAAGGTAGCAACCCTCCACCGAAAATAATAAGAAGAGCATTAACTAATTCAGATACACCATTTATTCTTATAAATACTGTTGATAATAATGCAATAATATAACCTAATAAAAAAGCAATAATATAACTCAAAATATACACGAATATAAAAAGTACAAATCTCTTAAGAGATATAGTTCTAAATATTAAATTATAAAACAGTAAAATATAAATAACTAAAATCGGCAGTACTTGGAATTTTAATTTATAGAGAAAATTGCCTAAAGTAGTGAAAAACGTTATAACTATCAATCTATTAGGCTTATTCAAATAATTAATAATAGTACCTTTTAAAATCTTCTCAGATATAAAATTGGTAGTTATTTTTATAGGTAAAACTATTTGTAAAATAATCGCAAACAGAACATAAGTTATTATTTCATCAATATTTTTGGAATTGTATTTTTCAACATATATCCAGATACTATACTGTATTAATACCATAGAAAGTGATGCAATTATCTGCATTACTGTATTAAATTTATACTGTAATAAACTTTTATATTGATATAAAGTATAAGCAAAAAATCTATTCATATTTATCACCCGTCTTATCTTTCACAAGCAATACTTCTTGTAGATTTAAGTCCAATACTTCAGTTTGTGTAATACTACTTTCATTCGGTAGTAGTTTTATTATATCTAACACATTAACTTTAGTTTCATCAAAAACAAATTCTTTAGAATCGATATTTGTACGTAAAGGTAATATTCCTTCTTCATCTAAATCTACTATATTCTCTCCGTACATTTTTAATTTTTTATATTTATTAAAAATTTGCTTGAAGCTCTTCACTTCACCATCATAATTAATTTCGCCATCACTTATCAAAATCATTCTCTTACATACTTTTTCAATATCCGAAATTTCATGAGTTGTTAGTATGATAGTAGTATTATACTTCTCATTTATTTTTAGTATTAGTTCCATAATTTTCTTCTTTGTTTCTATATCTAAACCGATAGTCGGTTCATCTAGGAACACCAATTTAGGTTTATGAATAATACTAGCTATAAACTCACCACGCATTCTTTGTCCTAAAGATAGTTGCCTTACTGGTTGATATAAGTACTCTTTTACATCTAATTCTGTTATCAAATAGTCTAACCATTCTTTATTGTCTACTTCATAGATTTTTGATAAATACTCAAAAGAATCAATTAGTGGTAAATCCCACCATAAATGTGATTTTTGTCCAAATAGCGCACCTATATTTTTAGCATTTTTTTGCCTGTTTACAAATGGATCTTTACCGAACACTTTTATCGAACCTTTTGTAGTAGTTAGTATTCCTAACAGTAATTTTATTGTTGTAGATTTCCCAGCTCCATTATTCCCTATATATCCTACAATTTCTCCTTCTTTAATACTAAAATTTATGTCCTTCAACGCTTGTTTAACTGTCTTTTCTGTATTAAAAAAGCTAACTCTATTTTTTATTATGTAATCTTTACTAAGACTCTCAACACTAATTATCTCTTTCATAATATTTCCTCTTATTTTACTAATTTATTATCCGATTCACGATGATTTTCTTCATTAAATTCTACTATTTTTCTAGAACCTATTCTCCTATTTTTAACTATATTAACGTGTTTTTCTCTTAAAGTCAATATTTTCTGAATATTGCGTTTATTTTTCTTTTAATTTCTAGTAGGTAGATTATTTTTACTAATAAATTCGGTGAATCTTGAAATAATAAAAAAGAATAATGTACACTCAATTCTTTTAAAAACAACTAAGTGTACATTATTCAGTATTAACTTTATGAATTTATTTCTTCCATCTTCCTATAGTATTCTTTCGCAAAATCTACGCAACTTTTTAAATCTATACAAAGAACTGATGTTTTCTGAATCTCTTTTATTTGATAACTTCCCTTACAATTTTCCATAAATTCTTTCTGAACTGTTAAAAAATCATCATATATATCTAATTCGATATTAGAGAACTCTAACCACTCTCCATCCACTTTAGCACTTTCTTTTATTGTTTTTCGATTCAATGAATACTCTGCAAGATGTAATGCTGTATTAGTTTCAAAATCAGTTCCTAATAACAAAATTTTTGCATTTTGATCATACAATCTCCCTAATGGTGAATTGTATCCTAAACCATCATCTAATGGATGCTCTTTTATAATTTCCTGTGCTTTTTCTCCTACTGCTGAAAAAGAATATAGTGGATGAGAACTTCTAACAGAATGTTTTAGATTCATAACAAACTCGCTAAATTTTCCCATACCTCGTGTACTAGATAGATCAACATCATAAGATAAACTCTCTTGTTTTATTTTTTCTATCCACTCCTCAGGAACTTTAGGATATTCCCAATACTCTGGAGACATATTTTCTAAAGATTGTGTTGGAACAACGAGCGTTCCACTTTCTCCTAATCTTTCCATAAGTGCTTCATAAACACATCTTGCACCGCCGATTATATAACCGAATTTGCTAAGAGAGACATGTGCAATTAAAATATCTCCTTCTCCTATCTCTAAATCTTTAAATAAATTTAAAAAATCACTTTTACCTATAGGCATTAAATTGTTATCTAAAGCATCGCTCATAAACTTATAACTCATGCTTGTCCTCCTTATTAAATGAGAGTGACTCAAAATCTTAGCTTCTGAGAAATTAATTTTTGAGCCACCCCACTACTTTCATTATTCTATATCAATCTATTATTTTTTACTAACTTTCACTTGTATCACAATTTTATAATATTATCAAATTTTCCTCTTAGTTCATCACTTATATCATGGCTAATCATTATTATCGTTAATTCTTTATTTCCTAACAGCATTTCTACTAAACTTTTTGCTGATTCTTTGTCTAAAGCTGATGTTCCCTCGTCAATCAATAGTATATTTTTACCATTGAACAACGCTCTTGCTATAGCCAATCTCTGGCGTTGTCCTCCTGAAAGATTTTTCCCATGAACCTCTACTTCTGAATATAAGAAATCCTTCTGTGTTAAGCCTACTTTTTCTAAATATTTAGCTACTTCACTATCCTCAGCCACTTCTCCCATAGTTATATTATCTTTAACAGTGCCTGAAAATACAAAATTTTCTTGTTGAATTATAGTAAGTTTTTCTAGTATTTGTTTAGTAGATAATTTTTTCAAATCAACACTACAATACTCTACGCTACCTTCATAATTTCTTAGTTGCCCTGTAATAATTTTAAACAATGTTGATTTACCTACTCCACTATCGCCACTTATTAAATATTTATTCCCTTCTTTTATATCAAGGTTCAAATTATTTAAGATTTCTTTGTCACCATAACTAAAATATAAGTTTTTAATTTTAAATAATGTTTCTCTTAAAGAATATTCAACAGGTGAGTGAGTATCTTTATTTTTCAACATAAACTCATCATGCTTAGAGAAAATAGGTTTTGCCCCTTTAATAAATGCTATTTTATAACCTATTTGGCTCATACCATCAAATACAAGATTAGCAAACATTCCTACAGCCGCAATTGCACCAATTTCCAAATTATCTTTAACAACTAAATACCCTGTAACAAAAACTAATAACACTTGGAAAAAGACATTTAATCCAAAGTTAAGCATATAATAATTACTTTCCAATTTACTTTGTTTAACAAATACATTTTTCAATATTCTACTTATATGAGCTATTCTTTTAGGAATTATTTGTAATTTATTAAGAGAAAAATACGTATCATAGCCTAAAATCGTCTCCTCTAACGAAGCAACATAGTTCTCATTTTCTTTAGTAACCTCTGTTCCCATATTATGAAGTTTTTTATTAAAAATTTTTGGAAGATAGATTAATATTCCTGTTCCTATAATAGTAATTAAAGAAATAATCCAGTGATATTTCAATAGGGCATAAAGAGAAAATATCACACCAGAAAGACTGTATATTATAGCAAATATATTCCTCAAACCTTTTCCTTGAATCATTTGAATATCATTGTTGAACCAAGATTGATAAACACCAGATGAGTTATCTTTATACTTTTCAATATCTAATTCTATAAGGCTACTAGACAGATTATCTTTAACATCTATTCCAATATCTTGAATAAAAATCTCCTCTCTTACCTTTACCACCCTATCAATTACTATAATAACAAACCACGTAACTGATAAGAATAAGATGATTTCAAAGAAACTATGTAGATTTCTATTAGTAAGCACAGTTATAGCATCTGCATTTAAAAAGTTACTCTTCATAAGAAATAACTGTCTTAACAATATAAGAAAACAAATTAATAAGAACCTATATTTAAATTTTAAAATATATTTTTTCATAAATACCTCCTACTTTTAATTCCACTTAATTTAATAACAAACTATTAAGGGGAATTTTGAAAAATATATAAAACACCAACTTATATTTATACCTTTATTATAGTATGAAAAAATGAGGATAACAATATAAACTTATAATTTTCAGAAAACTTACTCTAATTATCTTGACACACACAAAAAAGTCAGTATAATTAAAGTAACATAAATCTTGTAACTAAAATTTAAACAACATTTATGTAATCTATACAAAGGAGAGCAATATGATTAAAAATATTTTAGAAGTTTTAACATTGAACAAATTAAAGTTATCCATTATGTTTATTTTAACACTAATAGTATCAATAGGGACTGTTTATGTTGTATACGCTCGTGTTGATATTGTTGATTCTGTAATATACAAAACGGGATCTCTATGGACAAAAGTTGGCATTATTATTTGTATTTTAATAATAGTAGAATTACTTAGAGCGTGGTTAAAAATTATAATTGCACAATTAGTTAAACAATGGAAAATATATCTAGGTGATAGAATTAGTAGAAACATAGAAACTATGTCTCAATCTGAATTTAATAAAGTTGATTCTGGTGAGCATATGACTAAATATACTTATCAACTTGAATTATTATCTGCATATTTATTCTCACCATTAACTGGTTTACTTAGTGCTATTGTATTATTTATCTCATCAGTAGTATTTTTATGGCTTATTAATTGGAAATTTGTTGTATTCGCCCTATTATCATCAGTCGCTATGTTTTTAATAAGCGGTAAGTTCGGTAATAAAATTAGTGTAGGATATACAAATTTATCAATTTTATCAGGGAAATTTTCTGGAGTTTTAAAGGAATATTTAACAGGTTATGAAGATTTGAAAAATATCGGTAAAATAAATTTATTCTCAAATACCATAACATAGTGTGTATAAAATGATACTAAGAAACAAATATCATTTATCAATACATGATTGTAATGATTTTCTTGAAAGTTGCAATCTAGAAAAAATAATTTAACAAAAAAAACTAAAAAAACAGAAAAAAAAACTTGACAGTATGTAGAATATTTGGTATATTATAAATATCACGAAAGATGTTTAGGAGAAATATCATGAAAGATATTTATTATATAAATGACTTGGAAAAATTAAAAGCGTTAGCTGATCCTTTAAGAGTTGATATAATAACAACCTTAGGTACAACTAAACAAAACTCACAGCAATTAGCAAAAAAACTTAAGATTAATAGAACAAGAATTCACTATCATCTTAATATATTAGAAGAAATGGGTTTTATAAAAGTAGTTGATACAGATGTGGTAAATGGAATAATACAAAAATATTATTTACCAACTGCGCACGCTTTTGTTCCATCTGCAAATATTTTTAATAAATTGTTTAAAGAAAATACAATAGAATTTTCTCTAAATAAATCTCAAGAACAACAATTTTTATTAGAATTTGAAAAGTTAGTAGAAAAATATTCTAATAAGAATGAAGGGAAAGAAAAAGTTACATATAGATTATTGAATATATAATAATTCGGTTCGAAAGAGCCGAAAAAATTTAGAATAACAGAAAAATATTTTTAAACGTTTATCATTAGTTTTATGTTTAAAATAAAGTTTAAGAATAGAAAACTACAGGAGGTTTTATATGATAAAAAATAAAGACTTTATAATTTTATTTTTAGGAAGATTAATAACAAATTTTGGCGATAGTATTTATTTAATAGCAACTATGTTATTAGTATTTTCATTAAGTGGCTCAACATTCTATACAGGATTAGCGCTATTTTTGACATCTTCAACAGCGATAGTTCAAATAATTTTATCACCTATTCTTAATAGAATAAACATGAAAAAATTTTTAATAGTAACTCAAATAATACAAGGAGTTTTATTATTATTTATTCCTTATTTACACATAACAGGAAATTTAAAAGTTTATCATGTTTTAATAATAATGCCAATAATAAGTTTTCTAAATCAACTTGTATATCCTGGACAATTAGCACTACTTCCAAAAATTGTTGATAGTAAAGATTTAGTAAAAGCTAATTCTTTATTTGGTATAGCGTATCAAGGGAGTGATGCAATATTTAATTTTCTAGGTGGAATTATAATAACTACATTTGGTTTTATTTGGGCGTATTATATAGATAGTATAACATTTTTTATAAATGCAATATTATTTTTATTCTTATCCAAAGTAGTTTCAACACCATGTTCAAATGAAAAATCTAAAAAAGATAGTATCAAAAATTATTTTTCTGAACTAAAAGAAGGGATTATATTTTGGAAAAATTCACCTTTGAAATCATTGTTATTTGGAGTTATATTTATAAATTTAGCAGCAACAGCAATTTACGCAGCATTACCAGAATTTTCTAGAACCAGCACGTACTATGGCATTTTATTGAGTGCTTCTGGTATAGGAGTTTTATTAGGATCAATGTTATCAAATTTAGAAATATTAAAGAGTATAAAATTAGGTTTTTTGTATATAATGTTTATATTAATAATATCACTATGTTGGATGGGGATGATATTTATAAATAATGACAGTTTAATCTCCAAATTAATAGTATTTGCATTGTTTTTTATCGGGTGGGTATTAATAGGTATACTGAATATTTATTCTCAAACAGTAATTCAAATGTCCACACCAAGAGATAAAGTAACAATTGTTTTATCAGCTATGCTAGGTTTGTCAACAGCACTATCTCCACTAGGTGCATTAGGAACAAGTTTTATGAGTAGATACTATGATAATAAGGTTATAATATTTTCGGCTACATTTTTAATATTGATAATAGGGATTTATTGGTTATTTAATGAGAGTATAAAAAATATCGAAAGTTTGAAAAGGATAGGAGGAGAAAATTATGAATAGTTTAATTTCTTTGAGAAGAGCAACAAAAAATGATTTAAAATTTTTAGAGAAACAATTAGAACAAAAAAACTTAGATTTACTGAACAAAAATAAAAGGGTAAGAGAACTGAAAATATTTATAGACTCATTAGAAAAACAAGACGAGTTACTAACCGAATACGATACTAAGCTATTTAATTATTTGGTAGATAAGATAATAATTCATAAAGGAAAAAGAATAGAAATTCATTTAAAAAACGGAGAAGTCATATCAATCTGATATGACTTTTTCTTTTTTACTATGAGAGATTAAGCTTATCTGATATAATATATTGAGTAAACGAGGGTTAAACAGATTTGAAGAATATGATTAAATCAAGGATAGAACAAATCGTTTGGCAGTGGCAACTAATAATCTTTTCCTCACTTTGTTCGTTAAGATTAAAGTTGCTTTTGCATACGTTGTACCTAAGTGTTTTATGATCGCTTCGCTTTTTAAAACACAAACGTACAATGCAATGCACCTCCTAAGAGGGTTTTGCACCCCCCAAGTGATAAAAAAAGGAGCTTTTGTATGATAA